>Ga0153916_10003929_pt1 | contig 11145 bp, 13 predicted proteins | sample Opewatmetagenome_FD_109642 | JGI IMG/M metagenome (GOLD analysis project Ga0153916, IMG submission 109642) | Freshwater wetland microbial communities from Ohio, USA - Open water 3 Core 3 Depth 4 metaG | ecosystem: Environmental > Aquatic > Freshwater > Wetlands | place: USA: Ohio, Lake Erie...
AAGACGCGTCCCGTCCCAGCGGACGCCGACGACCGCTGCGGCGTGGATGGGCAACTGGTCCAAGAGCGGGACGTCCAGGATGGGCTTCGTGTAGACGGGCAGGATCGGGATGCTCGGGGCGGTCTTCAGGGGCTTCTCGGGCAGCGCGCGTCCCCGCTCGCGAATCTCCTTCTCGAACTGGGCGCGCTGCTCGTCCGTGTCGAAGATGACCGGCATGCCCTCGTAGCGGCAGTCCTCGCAGATGTAGGAATACGCGTCGCTGTCGATCCCGGGGACCGGTCCCATGACGAGGAGCTTGGGGTGGACGCGGCGGCTCCCGCACCGCGCGCAGCCCGCGATCCCTCTCGGTCCCCACCTCGAGCCGGCCATCGTCCCCTCAATCGACCCGGATGACCTTGACCCGCTTCCCGATCCAGTCGGGCGGGAGGTAGACGCGCCCCGAGCTGCCGCTCTTGGCGACCACCTTCTCGAGCATCTCCTCCCCGAACACCTCGAACTTCGATTCCCGGCGCGTGCGGGCCATGGCGGCTCCCCCGCGACCTCACGCCCGTCGCCCGGATAAAGTTTGCCGCATGCGGTTATCTTGTAGCTGCGCCGCGCCCGCCGGGGCAGAAAGGTCATGTAGCCGGGGTGCCCATCCCCGCGCGGCTTCCATGCCCCGCCGCGGGAGTAAGGCGCCACCCGGATCGTCCTTCGAGCTCTACGCCCAGGCGATGCTGGACTTCTGGATGGGCAAGCGCGTCCGCGTGGAGTTCGAGCGCGACGACGGGTACCGGAGCCTGTCCGCGCTCCACTCGTACTTCGGCACGGCGAACCAGTGGCCGCGGATGGAGCGGGAGGCGATGAAGGAGGTCCGCGGGCGGGTCCTGGACCTCGGGTGCGGCCCGGGCCGCCACGCGCTCTACCTGCAGTCCAAGGGCCACGCCGTCGTCGGGCTCGACGCGTCACCGACGCAGGTCGCCCTCGCGCGAATCCGGGGCGTGCAGGAGGTGTACCTCGGCAACGTCCGCCGGATCCCGGCGGGCCTCGGGACGTTCGACACGGTCCTCCTGCTCGGGAACAACCTGGGACTCGCGGGCGACGTACCCCACATGCGCGACTTCTTCCGCCGCCTGGCCCCGGCGATTCGCCGCGGAGGCCGGCTCGTCGGCCACACCCGGCTCCCCGGCACCTGGTCCGTGGACCACCTCCCGTATGTGAAGCGGAACATCGCGCGCGGCCGATCGCCCGGGCTCCTCACCCTGCGGGTCCGGTACAAAGGCCATGTGGGCGACTGGTTCGACCTGCTGCTCCAGTCCCCCGAGGACCTGGCGAGGATCGCCCACCAGAGCGGTTGGGAACTCGCGCGGGTCATCTGGGGAGGCGGGTACGCGCCCGGGGACTACATCGCGGTCCTCGCGCCCCGCTAGATTGCGGGCAGGTGCCCATTTCGGCAACCCGAATTCTCGGAGCGACCCGGAAAGATTCATCCGTCGGGACCTCTATTGTTCAGGTCGATGGCCCTCCTCGACCAGTTCCGGATGGAGCCCCTTCCGAAGAAGTGGCAGGACGAGGGGCGGGCCTGGCAGGAATCGTACTTCCCCGAGATGCCCGTCGTCCTCGACGAGGCGAACTGGTCCCGCTACTATCCGGCGACGCCGATGCCGCTCCTGACCTGTGTCCTCGCAAAGCCCGACGGCTTCGCGGACTTCGCACGCAAGGTCGTCGGGGCCACGGACGCAACGGCCGACCTCTCCACGCGGGTCTGGAAGGCCGACGACATGCCCGACAGCCAGTACATGACCGCGCTCAAGATCATCCGCGCCCAGGCGTCCACGGAACTGGCGTCCATCCAGCAGCACCGCATGGTCTACGAGCAGCTCGACTCCGGGTCGCTGAACGGCCTGGACCGGGAGATCGTGGAAGGCATGCACCGCACGGACCCGACCGGACACCGCCTCGACGCGATCTCCTTCTCGAAGAAGCGTGTGTGCGTCGAGGAGCTGCGGCACCACATGCAGATGGCCGGCGTCCTCACGCTCGACGCGAGCTTCGACCGCACTCGATGGGGACACCACTGGGCCACGGAGACGCTGGAGGAGCTCTTCGCGATGAAGCCGGGCGAGCACGTGCTCGACGCCTTCAACATCGAGTTCAAGAGCATCATGGACTCCGCGACGTTCATGAGCCTGATCGACCGCGTCGGGAAGTTCCAGCTCGAGATGCAGCACCACTTCGTGTACGGCCCCATGGCCGTGTCGATGCCCTGGATGCGGTGGAAGGAGGAGTCGTACCACCTCGCCGCCGGCGAGACGCTCATGAAGGCGATCGGGGCGGCCGCGATCCACGACGGGGGCAACTTCGGCGTGGAGGATCTCCAGCGGACAATCAACATGTGGTATCCCCGCGGCCTGGAGATGTTCGGCTCCGAGCTCGGCGGAGGCCTCGTCAAGGGAGTCTTCAAGACCCTGACGAACGGCGAAGCGCAGGCGATCTACATCGCCGAGGTGCGGGGCAAAGTCGAGGACGTGAACCTCGCAATGATCGCCTCGAAGGCCCGCTGCACGCGGGAGGAGGCGAAGCGCGTCCTGGCACGGCTCGAGGCGGGCGAGACGCTCCACGGCATGACCAAGGACGACCTCGTGTTCCTGCCGGATCGGCGGTTCTTCCGGATCCGCGGACTGCAGGAATACGGAGACTTCCGCAACGTGGGCAGCGACTCGCCTGGCGTGGGCTACGTATACCTCCCGTACGACGTCCGCGGGAGTCTGCTCACCCACGACGGGAAGCCGATCGAGCGGCAGGACTATGCAGACTACCTCAAGACCGTCCTGCCGGAACGATACATGACGAGCCGCCACTGGCAGTTCGTGAAGGACGAGTTCCTGTTCAACGACAAGTGGGGAGAGCCGGAGCCTGTGCATCGGCCGCCCCCTGAATTCGCTCGGCCATCGCATGGATAGGCCATCCTTTATTACAAGCCGCAATCATAGGACGCGGCGAGGGGCAGTTGATGGACCTCACCTACATGTCCTTGGAGAAGAAGGACCGCGTGGCCGTCGCGTGGTTCAACAAGCCGAAGATGAACACGTACGACACGGATCTCATGCGGGACATCAGCAACGTGATCGACGAGGTCCGCTTCGACGACTCGATCGACCTCTGCGTGTTCGCCTCGAAGCTCGACGGGATCTGGTCCTCGGGCGCAGACATCAACCTCCTCGCGACCTCCACGCCGGAGTACAAGGCGATGTTCTGCCTGAACTGCCAGGAGGTCCTCAACAAGATGGAGTCCACCCCGAAGCTCTTCATCGCAGCGATCGACGGGCACTGCGTCGGAGGCGGCCTGGAGATCGCCCTCGCCGCGGACCTCCGCTTCGCTTCGGACGGGGCTTGGAAGATCGGGTTGCCTGAGGTGACCCTCGGCGTACTCCCAGGGACCGGCGGAACCCAGCGCCTCCCGCGGCTCATCGGCAAGAGCCGCGCGATCGACCTGATGACGACGGGCCGCACCCTTTCTCCGAAGGAGGCCCTCGAGTGGGGCATCCTGAACCGCGTCTTTCCGAGGGAGAAGTTCTGGGAGGAGACGATGGCTTTCGCCCAGGGCCTGGCGTACCCGAACCATGCCGCGCGAGCCGTCGGCCTGATCAAGCGATCCGTCGCCGAAGGGATCGAGGTCCCGCTCCACGAGGGCCTCGCGCTCGAGCGCGAGCTCCAGAACAGGCTGTTCTCCATGGCAGACGCGAAGGAGGGCTTCAAGGCCTTCCTCGAGAAGCGCAAGCCGCAGTTCCAGGGCAAGTGAGTCGCGCCGCCCGGAACGGAATAGACCGAGGCTTTTAGCCCCCGGACGGGGGTAGCACGGGAACATGTCCCTCGACCTCCGGGTTCATCCGGCGAAAGCGGACGACCTCCCGCAGCTCATCCGCCTCTGGCGCGAGCTGATCGGATTCGACGAGAGCCTAGGGGGACAGGACTTCCGGCTCGCGACGGGGGCGCCCGAGCAGTGGGAGAGGCACCTGCGTTCTTTCCTCGGTACGCGGAACCGCGTGGCACAGATCGCCGAGGTCGGCGGGAAACCGGCCGGATTCCTACTCGCCTCCCTTGAGCAGCCGCCCGGGATCTTCATGGAGCGGAAGTACGGCCACATCTCCGCGGTCTACGTCCAGGAACCCTTCCGCGGCAAGGGGGTGGGCCGCTCGATGGTGGCCGCCGCCCTCGGATGGTTCGGGGAGAAACGCGTGAGTCGGGTGCGCGTCGCCACGGACACGAAGAACGCGATGAGCGTCGAGTTCTGGAAGAAGCTCGGGTTCCGGACGACCGTCCTAACCATGGACAAGCTCCTCTGAAAGGACGCCACCCGCGGACCGCCGCGCCTGGGACCCGGTCAACCTTAAACAAGGTTGATTTGTTCGGAAGGCCTAAAATCCGCGGCCGTCCTCCCCGCAGCCGATCTCATGGCCTCGTCCCTTGTCCTCGTGGAGCGCCGCGGGCCGATCGCGGTCGTGACGCTCAACCGGCCGGAGAAGCACAACGCGATGTCCCTCGAGCTGAAGGGCGAGCTCATCCGCGTCCTCGACGGGCTCGACGCGGATCCCACGGTCCGCGTCGTCGTGCTGACGGGCGCGGGAGACCGGTCGTTCATCGCGGGTGCGGACATCCAGGAGTTCCAGGGACGGGGGCTCGTCGAGCAGGCGGACCTGGAGCGGCGGGGCAGCGTCTACGAGGCGGTGGACCGGATGGCGAAGCCGATCCTCGCACGCATCGATGGCTACTGCTTCGGCGGGGGCCTCGAGGTCGCCTTGGCCTGCGACGTCCGGATCGCCTCCGAGCGGGCCCTCTTCAGCCAGGCGGAGGTCAACATCGGAATCATGCCGGGGGGCGGCGGGAGCCAGCGGCTCCCGCGCCTCGTCGGCCTGGGCACGGCGCTCAAGCTCACCCTGAGCGGCGAACGGATTGACGCCAAGGAAGCGCTGCGCATCGGGCTCGTCGACGAGGTCGTCGCGCATCCCCTCCTGGACAATCGCGTCGAGGAGATCGCGGGGAAGATCGCCTCGAAGAGCATGGTCGCGGTGCGGCTCGCCAAGGCTGCCGTGAAAGCTTCGACCCGGTTGCCGATGGACCAGGGCCTCCGGTATGAACAGACCCTGTTCACTCTCGTGATCACATCGAAGGACAAGGAGGAGGGGGTGCAGGCCTTCCTCGAGAAGCGCGAGCCGCGGTGGACGGACAGCTGATTCTCACACCTGAGAGCCCGGCTGCCTTCTCCGCGCGATAATGACACAAAAGGCCTCTTAAGCTGGCCCGGAGACGACCTTTCCGGACTATGTCGGCGTGGTCCGGGATTGCCGTCGCAGCGATCGCCCTCGCGGTCGTCATCGTCGCGGTCGGGGAGCCCGTCTGGGAATGGAGACTCTCCGACAGCGCCCAGATCGAAACGTGGTCCTACGGCCTCTTCGACGTGACCCACACGGTTCAGAACAAGACCCTCGGGAACGCGACCACCGCGAGCTTCACGTATCCAGGCCTACCGGGCCAAAGCCACATATCCTCCCTGTTCGAGCAGATGCAATACGAGTTCCTGGGGCTCCTCGCCTCGATCGTGGGCGCCATCGCCCTGAGCCTCGCCACTCAGCGCCGCAAGCTCCGCGGCGTGTTCCCCGGCCTCGCCCTGGTGGCCGGCTGCCTCCTCGCTCTCCTGGTCCCGGTCGAACTGGTCCTCCAAGTCACCGTCGCCGCGGAGGATCTGCCCCAGCTCAACGGGAATCCGCTCCCCGGGTTCGAGGGGCAGATCGTCTCCGGGACCTCGAGCACACTCCTCGCCTGGGGTCCGGGCCCGGCGTGGTACCTTCTCTTGGGCCTCTGCATCCTGCTGGCCTTCGGGGCCTCGGAGGTGTGGTCCCTGCGGCCCGCCCGGAAGCCCGCCGGGAGCACCGGCGTCACACCGCGCCGCGGGGAGCCCGTCCCTCCCCCGCCCCCCGAGCCTCCGGCGCCGGCCCATCTCGAGCCCGTGATCGAGGAGGTCTTCGTGATCGGGGCCAACGGTCTCCTAGTCAAGCACATGTCCCGCACGCTCATGTCCGACAAGGACCGGGACGTCGTCGGCGGGATGATCAGCGTCCTATCCAACTTCGTGCGCGAGACGTTCTCCGAGCGGGACGGGAACGACGTGCAGGAAGTGACGCTCGGCGACCATCGCTTCATCCTGTGCAACGATCGCGGCATCGTCGTCGCGGTCCTCGTGACGCGGGGTGCGACGGAGGACATCGTGCCGCGCCTCCGCCATCTCCTCGCCTGCCTCATCGACCGGTACGCGGACAAGCTCGACAATTGGGACGGCGAGCCGCTCGACGGCGTCGAGGATGAAATCGAGGTCCTGTGGCACCCGTTCTTCCTCCCGCCGCCTCCGGCGGACTGAGGCGCCGCCCCCATCTGGATAAACTCCTTATAGGGCCGGGCCGGTGAGTTCACGAACCCGGATGGACCGCGCCATCGTCCTTCTCTCCGGCGGCGTCGATTCCGCCGTCACCCTCTGGTGGACGAAGAAGCAGGGCTGGGACGTCCAGCCGCTGACGTTCGACTACTTCGGGCGTCCGCGCCGCGAGCACGCGGCGATCGAGGGCCTCGTGAAGGAGGCGGGCGTGCGGCCGGTCCGGACCGTCGGGCTGCCCTTCCTCAAGGAGGTCGACGACCTGCGGTCGAGCGGACTTGCGAACCCCGTCCTGGAGGATTCTCCGGAGGGCTACATCCCGGCCCGGAACCTGATCTTCTACAGCCTCGCGGCGTACTACGCGGAGCTGGACGGCACGCGGTATCTCGTCGGCGGCCACAACGGCATCGACCCGGAATCCTTCCCGGACGCGAGCCCGAAGTTCTTCGAGTTCCTGAACAGCATGTTCCATCTGAGCCTCTGGTCGTTCGACCGGTCGCCCGTGCAGGTCGTCGTCCCCCTCAGTGGCAAGTCCAAGGAGGACGTCCTCCGGATGGGGCGGGACCTCGGCGTGCCGTTCGGCCTCACGTGGTCCTGCTACTGGGACCGGGACGTCCACTGCGGCACCTGCGTCTCCTGCCGAGAGCGCCGGGAGGCTTTTGCGGCCCTCGGGCTCGAGGATCCCGCCCCCTACGAGAAGTAAGCGCGGGCCGATTGCGCCGTGGCGCTCGAAAGCTTAATGCGGTCTCCCGCCTCCCCTCTCCCCCCAATGTATACGACCACCGTTCGGTCGGTCGCCCCGGTCCGCTTCTTGGAAGAGGGCAGCCACAACGTCCGGATGCGGCAGCTCGTCGGTCGAGAAGACGGCGCCCGGCACACGTCCGTGCACGAGCTCGTCTTCGGGAAGGGCGGGTATTCCGTCGCGCACCGCCACAAGTGGGAACACGAGCTCGTCGTCACGGCGGGCCGCGGCCTCGCGATCGTGGACGGGAAGAAGATTCCGCTCCGGCCCGGCGTGGTCTTGCTGGTCGAGGACGACGAGGAGCACCAGTTCGTCCAGCACGGCGCGGACGCCCTCAAGTTCCTGACCGTGACGCCCGTCTAGGGCCACTCGTTGTCCGGATCCGCGGCACGCGGTCAGCGGGAGGAGCCCCCCGCCAACCTTTATGGCCGTCGACCCCATGGGCGCGCCCATGAAGCTCGGCATCACGGAGTACATCGACTGCGCGCACCACCTCCCCGGGCATGAACGCTGCGGCTCCTTCCACGGGCATACGTACCAAGTCGACGTGTTCATCGAGGGGGAGCACAAGGGAGGCATGCTCCTCGACTTCGCCGAGCTGAAGAAGGTCACGCGGTCCGTTCTATCGGAGTACGACCACAAGGACTGGAACACCTTCCTCGAGTACCCGACCGTCGAAAACATCGCGGAGCTCATCGCGAAGCGCCTGAAGGAGGCGCTCAAGTTCCCGGCCCACGTGCGCGTCTGGGAAGGCTACGGGAAGTGGGCCGAGCTCTGACGGGAGCGGCAGCCCGCAACGCATATCTCGCCCGCCCCCCATGTGGGCCGCATGGTGGGGGACCGGAACGCCTTTCGGGAGCTCTCCTACGCGTACGGGACGAACCACTTCGACCGCGACCCGGACCTCGCGGCGGTCCTCGGGACATTCTGGCGGGAGTTCCCCGCGCACCGCGACGAGCTGCACCGTTTCGGCGCCTTCGCGGGAGAGGACGTCTACGAGGCCGTGTACCACGTCGACCATGACGCGGCGCCGGTCCTCGTCACGCACGACCTGGACGGACAGCGCGTGGACCGCGCTCGCTTGAGTCCTGCGGAGCGCGTCGTCTTGAAGGCCGCGGCGCACATCAACCGCCCTGCCTACGAGGGCGGGAGCTGGCATCACCACTTCGCCCTGGGCTATCTGCTGGGCGACCCAGGTCTCTATTGCGTCCTGACCATCACAAACCAGACGGTGTACGGCATCCACAAGTATGCCCCCTCCTTCGCCGCCTGGAAAGAGGATATGCTGGCCGGCGAGGCGTTCGGCGCCACCTGGATGACCGAGGTCCAGGGTGGCAGCGATCTCGGGGCGAACATCACGGTCGCCCGGAAGGACGGCGACATCTGGCGGCTCACGGGGGAGAAGTACTTCGCGAGCGGCGCAGGCCTGGCGGACTACGCCTTGGTGACCGCACGGCCCGAGGGCGCGAGAGCGGGGGCCAAAGGCCTCGCCCTGTTCCTCGTTCCCCGCCTCGACCGGTCCCGCAAGCTGAACTTCACGGTCCGCCGCCTGAAGGACAAGAGCGCCACCCGGGCGGTCCCCACGGGCGAGGTCGACCTGAATGGGAGCGAGGCTCACCTCATGGAGCGCGAGGAGGACGGGGTGTACCTGACCCTCGAAATCCTGAACGTCTCGCGCCTCGCGAACGCCATCGGCGCCATGGCCACCGCGAAAAAGGCCCATCTGGAGGTCCTCGAGCGCGTCCGGCGCCGGGAGGCCTTCGGGAAGCGTCTGCAGGAGCACCCCCTGATCCGCCGCGACCTGACGGATCTGGCCGTGCGCTCGGCCGGCGGACTCGCTCTGGCCTTCCGTGCGGTGGACCAATTCGACCGCGTGTGGAAGGAACGGAGGCCGTACTCACGCGCGTACCACTACGCCCGTTTCCTGATCCACCTGGCGAAGAACCGCACCGCGGAACATGCGGCCGCGATGACCTCGCTGGCCATGGAGCTCTTCGGCGGCCTCGGGTTCCTCGAGGAGTACGCGGTCGCGCGGTGGCACCGCGAGGCCCTCATCACGCCCATCTGGGAGGGACCGAGCAACATCCAAGCCCTCGACTTCCTAGAGAGCATCCAGAAGTGGAAGGCGCACGAGCCGTTCCTCGAGGACGTGCTCCCGCAGCTGGATGCGGTCGGCGGAGAGATCGGGCGGATGGCGAGGAAGGCCGCGGAGGATGCGATCCGCATGCTGCTGACTGGATCGACGCAGGAAATCACTTGGAATGCGAAGCACGCCATGACTCGGATCGCGGACGCGGCCACCGTGGCCCTGCTCCATCAAGTTGCCAAGGTCGGCAATCCGCGCTACGAGCGCATCGCCGAGCTCTACGCAAGACACTTCCTCGGGAACGAGGAGTACCCGGCGTGGGCTATGGAGAAGGATCAGGTCTGGGACGCGGACGCGGCCTGACGTTCACCGCGGACCACATTTTCATAAGGATGCCACGGTTGTGTTCCATCCATGTCCGACCTCGTCGAGGCCATCGACGCGGAGGCCCGCGGCGACTTCGCGAAAGCCCTGGAGCACTACGTGAAGCTCACGGAATCCGGATCGAGCATCGACCGCATCGGCATTTGCCAGGCGCTCGCCCGATGCAACGAGAAGCTTGGCCGGCTCCGGGAGGGGGGCGGATGGCGACGGAAGGCGGGCGCGGCCTATCTCACCCTGAAGGACGATGAGATGGCCCGGGACGAGCGCGCGTATCTCTCCCTCGTCGAGTACCGCAACGCGGTTCAGAACCTCCAGGGCGACCCCTCGCTCACAGAGGTCGCGAAGGAGTACGCCGCGGTTCTCAAGGAGAACTTCTCCGGGGGCGCCGAAGGCCTCACCCACGAGGGCCTCTTCGCGGGGGCGTTCTTCCAGGCCCGGGGAGACCACCTGACCGCCTCGAAGTATTTCTTCGACACCGCGGAGGCGATGAGCGAGCAAGCCGCGGAAGCGAACGACGCGGGCCTACGGGCCGCGACGATTCAGGCGTATAAGCGGGCCATGGACTCCGCCTCGAAAGCAGGACGGCCCGACGTTGCACGGGTGGCGCAGATGCGGGCTTACGATCTCGAACAGTCATCGTGAGGGATTTCCGATGTGCACGCTCATCCTGCTGTGGCGAGCGGTGGACGGATATGACCTCGTCGTGGGCATGAACCGGGACGAGTCGGCCTTGCGGCCATCGGAGCCGCCCGCGTTCCTCGAGGGAGAACCGGCAATCGTGGCCCCGCACGACCGCCAGGCGGGGGGCACATGGATCGGCGCCAGCGGGAACGGCCTGCTCATGGCCCTCTCGAATCGCCGCGGGAGGATGTCGACGAGCGCGAGGTCCCGCGGACTCCTCCTCCTTGACGCCCTGAAGTCGCCGACGATCCCCGCCCTGGACGTCCTGCTGCAGCGGGAAGTGCAGGCCCACGAGTACAACTTCTTCACCGCCCTGGCGGCCACCCGCCGCGACCTGCGGTTCTTCCGGTACGACGGGCAGCTCTCTGTGACGCGCGGTCACGAGGGCCTGAACCTCCTGACGAACGAGGGCGGCAACCCCGTCGGAGACCCGAAGGCCGAGGTCGTCCAAGACCTGTTGTCGAAGGCGCCGACTCGCGCCGTCAAGGATGCCGTCCGCACGCTCCAGGCCACCCTGCGCGCCCATGCGTCCAGTGGGGGCGTGAGCCTGTGCAACCACGCGATGGGAGGCGGGACCGTGTCCTCGATCATCTTGGCGCTCAGCAACGCGGACCCGGGGGAGAACGTCCTCCTGTACGCCGACGGCGCCCCCTGCCAGACCCCCTACCGTGACTATCACGAGGTCATCCGGCGGCTGCCGAGCCCGGACTGAACGACGACGCCGACAACGACCGCGCACGCCGCGGCCCCCAGGGCGTACTGCGTGGGAAGGTAGGCGGTAGGGGAGTGAATCCAGACCGTCCCCGTCGCGTCGACCGTGTAGTTGGCGCATGCCTGCGACGTGAA
>Ga0153916_10003930_pt1 | contig 11142 bp, 9 predicted proteins | sample Opewatmetagenome_FD_109642 | JGI IMG/M metagenome (GOLD analysis project Ga0153916, IMG submission 109642) | Freshwater wetland microbial communities from Ohio, USA - Open water 3 Core 3 Depth 4 metaG | ecosystem: Environmental > Aquatic > Freshwater > Wetlands | place: USA: Ohio, Lake Erie, Old...
ACAAATTTGAATCCCTGTTTTTTCAGTTCTGGGATAGCCTCGATCACCCCCTCTGCTGTATCCCCTTCGGGACGGTTCATGTGCATGAGAATAATGGATGAAGGAGGAGCATTCAACAAAGCTTCCTTTACCCGCTTTTTTGAGTAAGTGGCACCTGCATCTCCAAGAATACTAAAATTTACAACTTCATACCCCAAGACATTGGCTACCTCAACACAAATCTCATCACAAGATGCCGACCCAGGCCGGTAATATCTCGGTTTGGTATCGGTCAGAGTCTGAATTTTTATCGCATTTTGTTCTATTTCGCCAAATACTTCGCCCACACTCTTTGTACCCTTTTTACCACGGACAGATCGGCCATTGACAGAACAAGGTTTATGGTTTAATCCGTGGTTTTCTACATCAAACAAAGGATTTTTTGCTAACTCCCGAAGAACATCTGGATTTGCATCAATCCATTTGCCGCTCATGAATAAAGTGGCAGGAATCTTCTCTCTTTTCAGATATTCAATTAATTTGGCATCGTAGCCGTTGCCTCCCGGTCCTCCACAGGCATCGAAGGTCAGGGCTATCACTTTATGGTCTGTGTTCAGTTTAGTTTTTACACCCCTCACCCTTTCCCCCCATTCTCGAGGAATTTTTCCGCTGAACCTTGAAATCATCCTTTCCCGATTGCTCGATTCCTGGCACAGCCCTTGGCTTGCTATCCCAATGAGGAAGGTGAGGACAAGAATTGAAATAGAGAGATTCTTTCTTAACATCTTTGGACAGGGGGTGAACTTGACGCGTACGCCATGAGTACCGAACTTTGGATCGTATTTTACTGTATCCACCTCATCTTGACAATGATATCCCATTCGCTTATTTTAAACAAATCGGGCTATTCAAGTCCTATTCTTTTATCATAATAAGAGAGATGATCAAGGTTGGGACAAGTGGTTTTTCATTTCCAGATTGGAAGGGGACGGTTTATCCCGTTGGCCTGCGAGAAAGGGATATGTTAGCTTTTTACGAGAAAACCTTGGGATTCAATGCCCTGGAGGTGAATTTTACCTACTATACCCTTCCTTCCCAAAAGAGTTTCGTTGCCATGTCACAAAAGACATCGAAAGGGTTTGAATTCGTTGTGAAGTCTTTCAAAGGGATGACCCACGAGATTCGTGATAAAGAGACCGGTGCAATGATCAATAATGAGGAGACGTTTAAGAAGTTCAAATATAGCCTTGCCCCTCTCATCGAAGACGGAAAGTTAGCCTGCGTCCTTGCCCAGTTCCCTTACGGGTTCTTCCCCAATCGGGAGAATTTCGATTATCTTGAAAGGTTCAAAGGAGAGATGGAGGGTATCCCGTTGGTCCTTGAATTCCGAAACCAGACATGGCTGAGGGAAGGAACCTTTGACTATTTAAAAAAAAATAGAATTGGATTTTGCATTGTGGATGAGCCCAAGATACCGAAGTTGATGCCCTACCTCGCAAGAGCCACTTCCGAAATTGGTTATTTCCGATTTCATGGTCGGAACCCCAATTGGTTCAATGTCCCGACGAAGGTGCGGTATGATTACCTCTACACAGAGGGAGAATTGAAGGAGTTTGTCCCGGACATTAAGGATATTTCTCAGAAGACGGCAAAGACTTTGATCTTTTTCAATAACTGCTATTCTGGTTCCGCGGCCAAAAACGCAGCTCAGATGGCAAAGCTGCTCGTAGAGCAAAATAGCCAATAACGTATAGCTTATGGCATAGAACATTTAGCAGATAGCTGATGATTGTTTGACTGTAAGCTATAGGCTATTAGCCATAAGCTCACGGGGGTAAAGCGGTGATCGAGATCGATTTTAAGAAAGGGGACGGACTCATTCCAGTGGTCGTTCAGGATGCTACGACCAATGAGGTTCTCATGGTAGGTTATATGAATCGAGAGGCATGGGAAGAGACGCTGAAGCGGAAGAAAGCATCCTTCTGGTCAAGGTCCCGTAAAAAACTTTGGGTAAAAGGGGAGGCCTCAGGCCATTTTCAGGAGATTAAGGAGATTTATCTCGATTGTGACGGGGATACCCTGCTGCTCAAAGTAAATCAAATCGGAGGAGCAGCCTGCCATATGGGCTTTCGGAGTTGCTTCCATCACCGATATGACGAGGGGGGATGGAAGGTCTTAGGTGAGAGAATCTTTGACCCGAAGGAGGTATATGGAGAGTGAAGGTATTGAAGGTTGGGATTCCAAAAGGAAGTCTGGAAAACGCGACCATTGAGCTCTTTAGAAAGTCAGGCTGGAAGATTTCGGTGAGTTCACGAAGTTATTTTCCTACCGTGGATGATGATGAGATTCGCTGCACCTTGGTCAGGGCGCAAGAGATGTCACGGTTCGTGGAGATCGGAACCCTTGATGTAGGCCTGACCGGGAAGGATTGGATATTGGAGAATGCTTCCGATGTCTTGGTGGTCCAAGATCTGATCTACTCCAAAACGAGCGCTTCCTCTGCTCGATGGGTGTTGGTCGTGGCGGAAGACTCGCCCATCCGTAAATTGAAAGATTTGGAAGGGAAAAAAGTCTTTACCGAACTGGTCAACTTCACCAAGAAATTCTTTGGGGAGCGGAAGGTCAAGGTCGATGTGGAATTCTCCTGGGGAGCGACGGAAGGAAAAGTGATCGAAGGGTTGTGCGATGCCATTGTGGAGGTGACGGAGACCGGGAGTACATTAAGGGCCAATGGTCTCCGTATTGTCGAAGAGCTGATGCAGACCAATACCCAGCTGATTGCGAATAAAGAGTCTTATCAAGACTCCTGGAAGCGGGAGAAAATCGAGCAAATCTCACTCCTCCTTCAAGGCGCTCTTAAGGCAGAGGGGATGGTTGGGCTCAAGATGAACGTTTCAGCCAATGATCTGAAGAGCGTGATCGAGATTCTTCCAAGCATTACAGGTCCCACGATTTCGAACCTCTTCGAGAGCGACTGGTTTGCCGTAGAGGTGATGGTCGCTGAAAAGGTCGTCCGGGAGCTCATCCCCAAACTCCTCAAGCAGGGAGCCGTGGGAATCATCGAATATCCGCTCAACAAGGTAATCTAGTGATAAAACGTTGAGGCTTAGGTTAAGGTTAAGGAAGGCTCAGATAAAACTTGGCAGGTTTAGGTTCAGGTTGAGCTTAAGATTTTCCCAACCTTGACCTTGACCTTTTTTTTTAGTCCTCAGCCTCAACCTCAACCTTTTTGCAGTAATCCCACGACTTCCATGTGGTAGGTCTGTGGGAACATATCGATGAGTGCGAGCCCACGGAGAGCGAATCCTCTGTTAGAAAATAGGCGAAGGTCCCGCGAGAGGGTGGTGGGTTCGCAAGAGACATAGATGATCTTTTTGGGTTTCAAGTTGACTACCTGATCTAAGATTGTCTTGCACCCTGTCCTCGGAGGGTCGAGAACAATGAGATTGGGTCTTTCCTTTCTCCAACGCTTTAAAATATCCTCTACCTTTCCGTGAATGAAGCTGCAATTTTCGATCCCGTTTCTTTCCGCATTGAATCGGGCGTCCTTCACGGCCACCCCGTTTTCCTCAATCCCCCAGACTTCTTTCGATACCATAGCCAACGGAAGCGTCATGTTTCCGATGCCAGCATAGAGATCAAGGGTCATCTCATTTCCCTTCGTATCAGCAAATTCGAGAACCCTCTGAATCAATGTTTCGTTCTGTTTTAGATTAACCTGAAAAAAACTTTCTGGAGAAGTCCGAAGCCTCAGATATCCTTTTCCTTCATTTTGATTCAATGGAACGGTGAAGTTCAGATGAGGTTCACCCCGAATGGTTGCTCTTCTTTTTCTCACGACGGCTAAACCCTTCAAGAGGGGATGGGCATTTAGAAATTCTTTCAAAAAAATTTCTAATCTTTGGTTGAGTTTTGAAAGATGAAGGACGAGGACTCCTTTCCCCTCCTCTGGTGAGACATTGATTTCGATCTCCTCCAGTTGAGAGCCTGACAACAAAGCCGTTCGAAGGAATGGAATCATCTGGTTCACCAGGGGATGGGCAATCGGACAGTGTTGAATATCTACCAGTTCGTGAGACCTTTCCTTGTAATAGCCTAAGGCTTTTCCCTTTACTTTCATCTGGACCCTAGTCCGATAATCGTAAGGATCGGGAGAGGGTATCACCGTGATCGAAGGGATCTCCTTCACTCCACCCAATCTTTTTAGGACCTCTTTAAGAATCTCTTCCTTTAGCTCCCCATGGTTTGCATAGGCAATGTGTTGCCACTGACAGCCCCCGCACACTCCAAAGTAGGAGCAGGGAGGATCTACCCTCATGGGAGAGGGTCTGAGGATTTCTATTAACTTCCCCATCGAGTAACTCTTCTTCTCTTCAATAATTTCCACCCATGCCTCATCTCCGATGACAGAGTAAGGGATGAAGACGACTTTGCCATCCATCCGAGCCACACCATACCCTTTAAAGGCCATGGCGTTGATTTTAACTTGAGCTTTTTTGGTCATAGTCTAAAAATAGCATGAGAGAGAAAGAGATTCAATCCATCCAGAAATCAAAAGGGCAGCAAGAGAATCTTAAGGAGTCAGAATGGATTGACATCTCGCCCTGATTTTGTTAGGGTTACCCTGTTGTTGAACTAAAAGGTGTGTTAAATTAGCTAGATACCACAGCAACTCTTGAGCACTGTGGCCCATGCGTGCCCGGTCCGATTGATGCGGTTGAAGAGGGAGGAACACCTAAGACTGGACGTTTCTTGTTAGATCAGCTATTCGCTTAGAATATCTCATTCTTGCCCAACGGCAGGGTTTATTAACTCATAGAGAGAGGACTTCGTGTAAATATGACCTGGTTCAAGAAAAGAGAAGAGGAAGAGAAGGAAGACAAAGAGAAGCGAGGAGAGCTGAAGATGTCTGAGCAGCTCTGGACGAAATGTAACTCTTGTAATGAGATCATCTATCGAAAGGTCATTGAGCGAAATCTCCAAGTTTGTCCCAAGTGCAACTACCATTTTCCGATCCCTGCCCGAAAAAGAATCGAAGGTGTGGTTGATGCAGGGACCTTCATCGAATACGATGCAGATCTCGTCTCCGGCGACCCCTTAGAGTTCAAAGATTTGAAGCGATATCCCCTCCGGATCAAAGAATCCCAGGAAGCCACTGGACAGAAGGATGCCATCCTCTGCGGGGAGGCGAGGATTGAAGGCCAGCCCGCCATGCTCGGCATTTTTGAATTTAATTTTATGGGCGGGAGTTTAGGCTCCGTCGTGGGAGAGAAAGTGACCCGTCTCATCGAACGGGCTATTGAGAAAAGAGTCGGTGTGATCATCTTCTGCGCTTCGGGAGGGGCAAGGATGCAGGAAGGGATTCTCTCCTTAATGCAGATGGCCAAAACGAGCGCTGCCCTTGCTAAGCTTCATGAGGCCGGGCTTCTTTACATCTCTGTCTTGACCGATCCCACCACGGGCGGGGTCTCGGCCAGCATCGCCATGTTGGGCGACATCATCATTGCCGAACCGAAGGCCATGATCGGATTTGCAGGGCCGAGGGTGATTAAGGAAACCATTCGGGCGGAGCTCCCAGAGGGGTTTCAGCGGGCCGAATACCTTCTCGAGCATGGGATGGCTGACCTCATTGTTGAGCGAAAGGATCTCCGACACACGCTCGCCTCCCTGCTAGAGATGCTCGGTCAAGAGGGTCAAAAGAAATAAATCCTCCATGAACCAAAACAAGTATCAACGGTCACTGGACTATCTTTACGGTCTCGAAAAATTTGGGATGATTTTTGGCCTGACCCAGGCGGAGAGGATTTTGGAGGCCATTGGAAATCCTCACCGGGATGTCCAAGCAATTCATATTGGAGGGACCAATGGGAAAGGGTCCACGGCGGCGATGATGGCCTCTATCTTACAGAAAGAGGGGTACCGAACAGGATTGTACACTTCGCCCCATCTCATCCAATTCACCGAAAGGATCAAAGTGAACGGGAAGGAGATTGAGAAGGAAGAGGTAGCGGAATTAACGGGATGGATGAAGGAGAGGATTGAGGCTGCCGGCGTCACTCCTCCTTTCACGTTCTTTGATTTCACCACCGCGATGGGTCTTCTTTACTTCAAGCAGAAGCTGGTCGATCTGGCCGTCTTGGAGGTCGGGTTGGGAGGGAGGCTCGATTCGACGAATGTCATAGACCCATTGCTTTCGATCATTACCAATATTGCCAAGGACCATGAGGAACATTTGGGCAGAAGTCTCTTGAAGATTGCCAGAGAGAAGGCGGGCATTATCAAGAAGGGTCGGCCTCTGATTACCGCCGCCACACAGCCTCAGGTGCTCCGTCTTTTTTCAAAGGTCTGTCGGGAAAAGGGGTCCCCGTACTATCGAGTAGGGAGAGAATTCCGGTACGTACAAAGTGCCGAGAGGAATTTCGACTACGAAGGCCTCCACCGAAAATTGTGGGGTCTCTCTCTTAACCTCGCGGGACCCCATCAGATTATCAATGCCACGACGGCTCTTGGCGCAATGGAGATCCTGGATGGTTTAGGATACCGCGTATCGAACGACGCTATGACCGAGGGGCTAAAGGAGGTGGAATGGCCTGGAAGGTTGGAGATGGTTTGTCCCTCTCCGAGGGTTGTTTTGGACGGGGCACACAATCCCGCCGGAGCCATCGTTTTGAAAGAGTCTTTGGAAAAAGAATTTCAATATCGCCACCTCATCCTCCTGATAGGAGTGATGAAAGATAAAGACATCAAATCGATCCTTCATCTCTTGGCTCCTCTGGCAGATCATCTTATTCTCACCCGACCCCACACGGACCGCGCTGCCCCTCCGGCTTTACTCAAAAAGGCATTGGCGAGGAATGGAAGAAAAGCGGAGATCGTGGAAGATTTTGAGAAGGCGATCGAAAAGGGTCTCTCCATGACCAAAGAAGAAGATCTCCTCTGCATTACTGGATCCCTTTATACGGTTGGGGAGGCACGGGCCTATTTTCGTCCCGGGGAGAGATCTTGAGATATTGCGGGTTCATTCTGAGTTTCTGTTTCATCCTCCTCCTTCTCTACCCGACCCATACCTCCCATGCCAAGATGGCCGAACTGAAGGTGGAGGGGGGAGAGCCGATCGATATCGAAGCGGACGAGCTCATCTATGATCGGGAGCAACAACTCTATCACGCCCATGGACAGGTAGAGGTCATCCGAGGAGATCTGTCTCTCAAGGCAGAGCATGCTCAATTGAATATGGCCACCAAGGAATTGGTGGCCTGGGGGAATGTCTTGTTAAGAGAGGGAGAGGATGTTCTCGAGTGCGAACGCCTCGAGGTCAATTTGAATACCCGATTGGGGAAAATTTACCAGGCAAACCTCTTCTTAAAGGATCAGAATTTTCATATCACGGGTCGTGAGATGGAGAAATTGGGAGAGAACGTTTACCGTATTCGAGATGGTTCGTTTACGACCTGCGATGCAGAGCGGCCGCCTTGGAAATTTACAGTCAAAGAATTGGAAGTAACTCAGGGAGGATATGGGATTGCGAAAGGACCGGTGCTCTATCTTGAAGACATTCCAGTTCTCTATTTTCCTTGGGGCAGTTATCCTATTAGAACGGATAGACAAACGGGTTTCCTCTTCCCCCGGGTGGGATATTCTAGTGATCATGGTTTTGAAGTGAAGACTGCCTTTTTCTGGGCAATGAGAAAAGACATGGATTCAACGTTATATTTGGACTATTTGGGAGACAGGGGGTTTAAAGAGGGCTTGGAGTATCGGTATGCTTTGACCCGAGATATAAAAGGAAAAGCCAGCTTCTATTTTATCGATGATCAAGTCTTCGATAACAATCGATACGCCTTCTTCGTGCAACATGACCAAAAGCTTCCCTATGGCTTCTACCTCAAAGGGGATATCAACTATGTGAGTGACAATCAATACATACGCGATTTCGATGAAGACCTTCCATGGGGGGCAAAAATTGATTCCAGGAGCCTAAACCTATTGAAGTCGACTCTCTTCGGAGGAAAGAACTGGGACCAGTACAGCTTGTTAACGAACGCTGCATTTTTTCAAGATCTAACCCAAGAGAGCAATGAACAAACGGTTCAGAAACTTCCCCAAATCAGTTTTTATGCCCATCCCCAGTCGCTTTTTAAGACTCCCTTCTTCTGGGACCTTACATCTTCATACACGAACTTCTGGCGGCAGAAGGGTCTCGAGGCCTCCCGGTGGGATCTCTTCCCCACAATATCCTACCCCGTGAGGCTATTGGATGTGTTGAAGCTCGAATCGAGTGTGGGGGCGAGAGAGACTCTTTACCGACCCCGTAACGATCCAGCCAATCAACTCAACGAGTGGGAATCGAGAGAGACCTTTGAGGTTGATGCGGCGATGTCCACGGAATTTTACCGGGTCTTTGATGCAAGAAAGGTTTCAGCAGTTTCGAATCTTTTCAAAGTCGCCAAATGGATGCATACCATCGAGCCTATGGTGAGTTATCAGTACATTCCTCGTGTCAATCAAAATGACCTTCCCATCTTCGATGAGGTTGATCGAATTCCTTTTACCAATCAAATCACCTATGGAATTACCCAACGCCTTGCAGGAAGACCCGAGAAGGTGGGAGTGGGGGCCGGTCCTTATGAGTATGCCAGATTAAATATCTTCCAGAGTTATAGTTTTGGGGATCCTTTTGAGAGGGATTCAAGTGGCAGAGGGAGGTATTTTTCAGATATCCAGGCACAATTTTGGTGGAACTTTGGTCCCTATGCCTCCGCCCGACTTGATGCAGGGCTCAGTCCTTATGAATGGCATTTCAATACCTTGGATGCCCTCGTGAATTTCAGGGATCGAAGAAACGATGCGCTCCAAGTGCAGTATCTGTTTACCCGGGACAATATTCAAGAATTGAATCTCTATCTTCGAGTCGTGACGATCCCCTCCGTATACCTTTTTGGTGCACTTCGTTATAATTTGTTGGAGAAGACGAGGGTGGAAAGTGATTACGGGGTACAATACCAGGCACAGTGCTGGATATTCAGTCTCGTTGTCGAAGATATAAATGCATCTCCAGATGGTACCCAGAAGAAAGAACTAAAGTTTCAGTTCCATGTAAGTCTGGCAGGGGTTGGTGCTTTGGGTCACAAACCCTATTTTTTGGGCCTTTAGGTGAGTCTCCCTTCACCCGTTTATTATGGAGAGGGGACTCGGAGGAGAAGAGAATGAAAGGAGTCATTTTGGCGGGTGGGCTGGGAACCCGACTCCATCCATTGACGAAGGTAACGAATAAGCACCTCCTTCCTATATATAATAAGCCAATGATTTATTATCCCATCCAGGCTCTCATCAATGCGGGGATTGATGATATCCTCATTGTCACCGGTGGGAACAGTGCTGGTGATTTCTTAAAGTTGCTAGGAAACGGAAAAGAGTTTGGGCTGAAGCATATCAACTACACCTATCAGGAAGGAGAAGGGGGCATTGCGGAGGCCTTGAATTTAGCGGAATTCTTCGCCAGGGGTGATAAGATCTGCGTTGTGTTAGGGGATAACCTCATTGAAAAGAATATTCGAAGAGCTGCTGAAGCCTTTCGTAAACAGAGAGGAGGGGCGAAGATTCTATTAAAGGAGGTCCCTGATCCGCAACGATTCGGAGTTCCGGAACTGGACAAAGATCGGGTCACCCGAATTGAAGAGAAACCCAAAGAGCCAAAATCCTCCTATGCGGTGATTGGAATCTATTTCTATGACGCAGCGGTTTTCGAGATCATCAAGACCCTGAAACCTTCTGGTCGAGGAGAGTTAGAGATCACCGATGTGAACAATCGATATATCGAAAAGGGATTGATGACGTGGGATGTCTTAGCAGGGTGGTGGACGGATGCAGGGACTTTCGAATCCCTGCTTCGTGCAAACCAATTAGTGGCCCAGACAGGAGCCAACAACCTTTAAATATCAAATCCCCCCACCCCCCTTTTCTGAAGGGGGGGAGGAGGGATTAGGGAGGGATCATGATACATGGGGTAAGAACGAAGGGATTGAAGGTGATCCCGGATGAACGGGGGAGGGTCATGGAGATCCTCAGAGCGGATGATGAATTGTTTCTGAAGTTTGGGCAGGTTTATGTCACTACCACCTATCCACAAGTGGTGAAGGCCTGGCATTACCACAAAGTCCAGACCGATCACATCGTTGCCGTCAAGGGGATGATCAAACTGGTGCTTTACGATCCCCGAGAGGATTCTCCAACGAAAAGGGAGGTCAATGAATTTTTCATCGGAGCCCATAACCCTCTGCTGGTTCAGGTGCCCCATGGAGTCTATCACGGGTGGAAATGCATCAGCGAAGATGAAGCGATCATTATTAATATCCCAACAGAGGTTTATGCCTACAGCGCACCAGATGAATACCGCCTCCCTCCTCATGGGAAGGATATCCCTTATGATTGGTCGAGAAAGGATGGCTAACATGGCAAATCCGAAGCACGAAATCCGAAATTCGAAGCAATCTCAACATAACAAATTCAAATGTCCCAAACAGGTTTCGGATTTCGATCATGGGATATTCGGATTTGTTTCCGGTATCGATATTCGAATTTCGAATTTTTTGGGGTTCTAGAGATAGTCAGAGATGGGAAAGGATCGAGGAAGATGAAAATTTTAGTGACAGGGGGTTGTGGGTTTATCGGGAGTAACTTCATTCGCCATGTTCTAAATTCCTATCCGAATGATTTTGTCATCAATGTCGATAAATTGACCTACGCCGGAAATTTAGAAAACCTCGCCGATCTCGCTCAGTCTCCCCGCTACCATTTCACCCGCGCCGATATTGCAGAGGCACCCCCAATGGAGGCCCTCATCAGAGAGGGAGTGGATGCCATCGTCAACTTCGCTGCTGAATCCCATGTGGATCGATCCATTGAGGACCCAAGTGCCTTTATGAGGACCAATGTGTTTGGAACCTTTGTCCTTTTGGAAGCAGTACGAAAGGTCTTCCCAAAACAAAAGATCCGTTTTCTCCACATTTCGACAGACGAAGTTTACGGCTCTCTTGGCGAGACCGGTGCCTTTACAGAGGAGACCCCCCTTGCACCCAATAGCCCTTATTCGGCAAGCAAGACGGCTGCGGACATGTTGGTGAGAGCCTATCATCAGACTTATGGAATTCCCGCCTGCATCAC
>Ga0153916_10003931_pt1 | contig 11141 bp, 8 predicted proteins | sample Opewatmetagenome_FD_109642 | JGI IMG/M metagenome (GOLD analysis project Ga0153916, IMG submission 109642) | Freshwater wetland microbial communities from Ohio, USA - Open water 3 Core 3 Depth 4 metaG | ecosystem: Environmental > Aquatic > Freshwater > Wetlands | place: USA: Ohio, Lake Erie, Old...
TCCTATTGAGCGACGTCTGTCAATCCGGTCTTTCTTGACTCGAGAGGAATATCGAAGACAGTAATCCCTACCGAGTTTATCCTTCAATCAGGTAGACTATCTTGATTCTGAGGTCGAGTATTTTAGATAGATGTATACAAAAACTTCATCGCGGACATTCGATTAAGACATCCTGATCATATATCTCTACAAGTTTGGTAACCACAGCTCGTGGTCTTCGTAATTCCTTTTCCAACACAGGTGAGTTCGTTACAAGCCTCCAACTCTATTTGCATTTAAGGTGAATTGTGATTCGAATAATGCTTCACCAGGTTAAACATTGCTCTACTGTAACCATATCTCTGGCTACAAACCTCGCTTTGCCTTGAAAGTCGCATCCATACAAAGACGTTGTATGAAGCTGTTAGAGATAGCTATTTATACAATGATACTTTGAGTAGAACATAAATCCAAGATGCAATCGACCTGATTTCTTATATCCGTCAAATTCATTGAACCAAAAGCGTAGTGTATAATACCGTGATTATTGTTTTTGAGGAGTATTTGTGAAGACCCAAAATACCCATGAGAATGAATGTTTGGGAAAAATCATCATTATAGCAACTATTTCCTGGATATGGATACTCAACCTGTTGTATTTTTCGGATTCAATTGCGAAAAATTTCACGAGATTATCCGAGGCCTTTAAATCTTTCCTGCACGTACTCTATTGGTAATGATCGGATCATTTGGGATGATTTTTCTTAAAGCTTGGGTCATAATAGGATTTTATTCAATAGCATGTCTCGGCTTAGGTGAACTGGCTCATTGCCTGGCTGATGCTTTATTAAGATCCCGGTCTAGATTGATGCAACAGGGCTTATCAGCACAGAACACAATTACCCGGTATTCTGGTAGCATGATCGTTGGCGTTGCCTTGTTGGGTATGCTTTGGACTTTTATTGCATTAATAGGGCAGTTATCACCTCAAGTTATTTTTGGAATTCTGCTACCAATTTTCCTGTTTAGTTGCTGGCGAATATTACGCAATTGGAAGAACCTGTGGAATGATATCAGGCGAATAGCCACTGCGATCTGGCAGGTGAGCTGGTTGTACAAGCTCATCTGTTTTGCTGGCCTTTACTCAATTATCGTAATAATCTCCAATCAATATATTGTGTCTCCTGGCGATGCCTCAGCCTATTACTTTGCTCTGGCTAAGGTGATTGCCTTTTCGCATACCTTAAAAGTGTTGCCAGGCTATTACTTTGGCACTTTTCCAAGCGAAGCAATGATGGGCTTTGGGTTGCATGGAGAACTGCACATGGCAGCCATTTTCTCCTTGGGAGCGGATCATTTTGCTCGCTATTTTGACATAGTGCTACTTATGATCAGCATTGCCGTGTTGCTAAAGTTTTTGTCGATGGCAGGTGTTAAGACACGGGGATTGCTAATTGCTGCGATGGTTGTACTACTGTCTACATCAGTTATCAACATCACTGCTGTTGGTAAAGTTGATCTTTACGGGATTACCTTTACCTTGGGGGCGATCTATTTTGCCGGACTTTACTTCTTCAATCCGATGGATCGAAGTACTCTCGCACTGAGCGGTATCCTGATCGGCACAGCGGTTACCACCAAGCTCAGTTATCTGGTTAATATGATCCCAGCAATTGTTATACTGGCATTTTGGAAATCGGTCATCATTCCTCTCAAGGAAGACCGCCGCCAATTTTTAAACAAAATACGTCAGCAATACCGACCCATAATTAATGTTGTGTTGATTTTGGGTGGAGCTATTTTGCTTTCAATGATCTCGTACTTCGTTAAGAATCAGATCGTGCTTGGATTTTTCCTAGCGCCATTCTTCATGCCGAAGGATGTTCTGAATGCAATTACAGTACTGTTTCCAAGCAGCACGGTGATTAAATTCGTCCTGACTTACCCATTTACACTTTCGTTTTTTGAAATCCCATCGAATCCTGGATATTTCCCACCGTTGGTATTGGCTTTCCTCCCTAACCTATACTTTGCCCGTAAATATCTAAAGTTCAATAGCTTGAGTACTGCCAGTTTCACTGCTGGGCTGGTTAGCATTATTTTATGGGTCATAATTTTTCCAGGCGTACCCTTTGTGCGTTACATCTTCGCCACACTGCTACTACTCTTACCATTGGTGCTCTACGCCACTGAATATGTTCTGGGTCAGATTATGATTTCCAGTCTCAGGATAGCAATCAACGGTAGCTTGCTAATCGCCACGATTTTTGGCTTACTCAATCCATCCTTCATCGACACCCAAATTAAATTAATTGCCTCACGGTTGAACCCGAATATCTCCCTTTGCGGATTTCCGCAATGTGAGCAGGACCAGGCAATCAGCAAAGACGCTTCAGCAGGCGATCGCCTTCTCAATCTCTCTGATTTCCGCTATTGGTTACGGTCTGATCTAATCGAATGCTCAGCTACCACTAAGGAGACCATCGAGATCTTATCCGTCTCAAAAGATAAATTTTGGGAGACGTCTTACCAGCTAGGGATCAAGTATGTTTCAATTAGTCTTACTACCAAGCAGCTTGAAGATCCGGGAGTATTACCCGCTCCAGAATGGCTTAAAATCAGCGAAATCTATCGCGACGAAGGCTCCGGGCTGATCGTATACCGGCTCGATGCTTTATCTGCTCCCTATCCATCATCAAGGCAATGTAATCAAAGACGACCGCCGGCCTGGGAAATTGTTGATCAACCCTAGAGGTATATCATCCTACCCGAAGCGATAATTATTCTTTAATTTTTGAGTTTCTTCATGTCACAATTCTCAACCGAAAAATATATATTCAAGCCCCATCCCTATTCAAGCCATTCCATGATCATTTCCTGGCTTGAGAAGTTCCCAAAAGGGACAAAAATTTTAGATGTTGGGACTGCTACAGGTTATATCGGGAGAATGGTCCAGCATAAGGGTTTTGAGCTTTATGGGTTGGAGCCTGAAGCGAAATGGCTAGAGGCTGCTCGCCCCTTTTATATAGATATCTTATGCAGTGAACTGGAGCATGCAGCGTCCTCATACCTAAGTGGGTATCAGGTTGTATTACTAGCTGATGTGCTGGAGCACATACCAAAGCCGGAAAAGGAATTGTTACGCTTAACCACCTTGCAACCGAATGGATCGGTTTTTATTATATCTGTCCCGAATATTGCGAATATATGGGTGCGGCTGAACCTATTATTTGGCAGGTTTAACTACACTGACCGGGGAATATTGGATTTCACGCACCTACGGTTTTTTACACGCACCACTTTTTTACAATTTTTGGAACAGAACGGGTTAAGAATTAGCGAGTTACAAGCTTCACCGATCCCGTTATGGTTGGTCAGTCACTTCTTTGTGAATACCTGGCCTGGAAAACGAATCACGGATGTACTAATGGTACTAACAAGATTGTGGCCAACTTTATTAAGATATCAATGGATTGCACAATGTGAGGTTATGAAATAATGGATAAAGTTGAAAAAAGTACGCCAAAAGTTGTAATCGTAATGCCTGCATATAATGCCGGAAAAACACTTCTTCTTACTTTACACGAAATTCCTCAGGAATTTCGAAATAATGTAATCCTTGTTGACGACGGGTCAAAAGATGATACAGTACAAGTTGCGCAGCAAGCAGGTTTGATGGTTTTTGCCCATCCCAAGAACCGGGGGTACGGCGGCAATCAGAAGACATGCTATTCTAAAGCCCTGGAAATTGGCGCGGATATTATAGTCATGGTTCACCCCGATCACCAGTATGACGCAACCGTCATCCCGCTAATGATCCAGCCAATCATGGATGGAAAGGCTGATGCTGTATTTGGATCGCGAATGCTTGGCGGGCATCCCATGGAAGGTGGTATGCCGTGGTGGAAGTATGTGGCAAACATTTTTTTAACAGCAATAGCGAATATTGTCTTTCGTCGTTATTTGACTGAGATCCATTCAGGTTTCCGTGCATATTCTCGCAAATATCTGGAAACGGTACGGTTTATGGAAAACAGTGATGATTTTGTTTTTGACACAGAGATCATTGCGCAAGGGATGGCTTGCAAGCTGTTTTTCCGCGAAGTGCCGATTGTTACCCGTTACTTTCAAGGAGCTTCCTCGATTAATTTCCAGCGTAGTGTAATTTATGGGTTGGGTATTCTAAATGTTTTATTCAGGTATGAACTTCACCGAGCTGGAATTTGGAAGAACAAGCAGTTTGCACCGAATAAGTCGGTTATCAGAGAGAATCTCAGGTTATCTAAATTCAGGCAATAGAGTATTGGAAAGACACTCTGAGTTTTGATGGCTAAGTCACAATTGGACAGTAAGGGATTGTGAAAGCATAATTTAAACAATCGCTCTCGTCATAATTACACCATTAACTTCTCCAGCCAATTATTTTCATCACTTTGGATTATTTCATTGAACGGATAATCCTTCTCATGATGTGGTAAGTAGGTTTTGCTAATCGTTGATAACAATAATTAACAAAAGGAACATGTTTTATTTTACGTAGTAATGCTATGACCTTGAATTCCTTATCGGAAATAGTTATGCCATTTGCATTATCAATCTTGGCTATACTCTCAATTATAGGATTCGAAGGCACATTCATGATGGTAACTTGAGGTAAAGAAAGTGAAAAATCTGATTTAGATAAGTCAATTTTCTTCTGCTGGTCAATAATATATTGAGCGCGGGAATCGCCCTTCTTCCGCTCAATTGCTTCTTCATAGACAGTAACTATTTCATTGACATAGCGATCCATAGAATAATATTTTTCAGCAACGACACGTGACCGCTCTTCAATTGAATGGCGCAAATCGGGATCAATGAGCAATTTCTCTAATTGAATTCGCATTGAGTCAATATCTCCCTGAGGCACGACAATCCCGCCACTTTCCTCTGGTCTTAACACTTCCGGTAATGCAGTATGGTCCATAACAATTACTGGTTTCCCGCAAGCCATGGCTTCCATCACCATCATCCCAAACCCTTCTGCAGCTGAAGGCATGAGGAAAAAATCCGCTGCGTTATAAGCATCGATCATTTCCTTGTCATCATCAACCCAACCAAGTTCTACTATTTGAAACCTCTCTGAGAATTCCCGCAATAAGCCTTTTTCATTAAATACTAATAGTGATATAGGCATGTTATTGGACAAATTCCGCAGACACTCCTTAATATATTCAAAACCTTTATAAACCCAAGTAGTTGCTCTGAATGCAATTACAATATTTTGAACTGGAATGTCAAACTTCCTTTTACACACAGCACTGTCATACACCGGTTTAAATTGATCCAGATCGAGTCCAAAATTTATTAAATGCAAGTTGGCATTGTTAAAAAAAGGCGATCTGCTTGCTTGGTTATACATCCATTGGGAGGCAACAATGATATCTAAATCACATGCCTGAAATATCAACTTTTTGTATTCCCAATTCAAAGCCGATGCATCATGGCGGATTTGAAAGGATCGCAACAAGTCAGGGCATTCTCCACATCCGATCAACCAGTGATCACAACTAATGGGATGAATGCAATGTCCTTGAATCGCCCAGGGATCATGTAATGTCCACACTACTGGCTTTAAACGAGAAATGATCGGCAGATGGCCAATATCAAAAAAGGAATTATGAATAAGGTGCAGGTGGATTACGTCACTTTCTAAAAAACGTTGATCAAATAACAAATCATAAGAAAATGGATAAAATAGTGCATTGGAGCTATAAAGGGTATTCAATTGAGTGAAAAAATCTTGTAGAACAGTTCGATATTGTAAATGGCCTGCAATTTCATAAGTGTGGGAATCATCATGATTCTTCATCCAAACCAGGTGATTGGAATCAATTCCACGTTTTCTAAGAGATTTACCAAGGTCATGCCCATTAAACCTGTGACCCAAAAGGACATTGTCCCCAATCTGTACAACTTTCATAGTACGTGATCTCCATAATGTAAAAAATCCAAAAATAATTCCGCCTGTTTTTCCATCGTTAGATATTTATGAAAAGCGATCGATGCATTGTTTGAGATGCTTTCATAATGCTTTTTATTTGAAAATATTCCCTGAATACATTCGACTAATTTTTCACTGTTCAGGTCTGTTTGTAAATATCCAGCATTATTTTCAGCCAAAAAAAGTCCTGGGGATGAATCGGGTGTTCCGATAAACAAAATAGGAACTCCAGAAGCCAGGTATGTTGTTAATTTTGCTGGGAAACTGGTTTGCGCCACCAATTTATATTTCGGATCAGTAATATATGGGCATAACAGCAGATCACATTCTGACAGCAGGTCTATTGTTTCCTGTTGGGAGCGGTATCCAAGGAATTCGACAATTCGTTTACGGTGCCCCCCTAAGGACATATGATAACCCAGAAAACGGAACTTCACCTGCCTGTTACCAATTTTCCAACCGATTACATCTAGACTGCTCATAATGGCATCAATGGCATAGTCAGCATATGTTTGCCCACAAAAACCAATTAAAATATTTTTTTTATTATGGGGCGGGAATATCTTGGGCTTATGCGCCCATTCGCTTGGAAGGCTGGACACAAGCGGTATGCTTACTACATGGTTATTTTCCATGATTCGGCGCGCCATTTCGAATGATGCTGCACCACAACTAGCACTCATTGAAAGAACATCTTCATATTGCTTATAAATTCGTCGGGACGTGAATGCATCAATTTGATTATGCCCCATCCACCAGATTGGATGATCCCATACCTGAGACAATAATGGTAGTTTGAGACCATGAGCAACCAATTTAGCTAAGCGAATCATGGTTTGCCCTTGTAAAATACACCAAATTCGGTCAATGTTCTGCTGTCGACCAAAATCAATAACTTGACGCGCCAGCTTAGGGATTTGAAAAAATTCATTATATTGTTCAAAGAAATAGGTAAATATCTTAATTTTTCCATTAAACAACCACAAGGTGTTTTCACGTGGCTTTGCAAAATATTCCGTTTCTATCGAAAGGTCGTCGGCAGTATTTATGTATGAAAGATCTTTGTTCCTGACAGCTACGCACACAACATTTTCTAGAGGGATTGTTTTACACAAATGATATGTCAACAATGCTCCTGAAAACTCTTTACACGGCGGCACATCTGTCAATAATAAGATTTTCACTGCTTAAACTTTTTGATCCCCACTTTCGCCAGAATTCGTTTAAGTTGATTTGAAAAACGAACACTTTTAGATTTCAACAAAGTTTGATATTCTATTTGTAAAATTTGAATCTTGCCTTGTATATCCTGATTCTCCCTTAGCAATGTTTGATGCTCTGTTTGTAAGGCCTGAGACTCACATTCTAAGGTTTGATACTCAGATTGCATGGATTGATGATCTGCTTGTAGGGCTTGATGTTCCGCTTGTAATGATTGATGCTCTAATTGTAAGGTATGATACTCCGTTTGCAAAAATTGAGCCTCTGCCTGTAAGGTTTGATGCTTTGTTTGTAAGGACTGAGCTTCACCTTGTAAGGTGTGATACTCCGTTTGCAATGATTGATGCTCTGCTTGTAAGGTTTGATGTTTCGTTTGTAAGGTTTGATACTCTGCTAGTAAGGTCTGATGCTCTGTTTGTAAGGTCTGATGCTCTGCTTGTAAGGTCTGAAGTTCCGTTTGCAAGAAGTGATGCTGAGATAATTCTTTATTATAGAACCTTTGCAACTGTTTCACAATTTCATATTGATTGCTAATGACATCGAGATATCTATTTTGATTCGAGTCAAGACCTTTTTTTGTGGCTTGAAAAACAGGCATTGCTTTTATCATCAACCGGTTATCCATTTCTTCTTTTAAAAGAAGAATTTGATAATCAAGATCTTGAAGTGATAATGAACACTGTAACGCACAAAATTCTGAATGTAATTCTATAAAAAGTATAGGTCGGTTCTTTTGTAAGGTTTTTAATCCACCACGCAATAGAAAATACTCTGCTCCTTCAATATCGACCTTAATAACATCAGGAACAATTCCAGTTGTTTCAACAAACCAATCCAAGGTTCGAATTTTGACATCCACATCAAAAAAACCGGGGGGTAAATCTTTATTATTAATCTTTGGGTGCGAATCACTGATCCGGGATGTACTGCTATATCCCTTATCTATTTCGGATGATATTGCCATTGAAGAAATGTCGTTTATATCGCCCAAGGCATAATCATATACTTCGATCCGTTGGGCTAAATTCTGATTGTGAGACAAGTTTAGAAATATCCGGTTGCGATTCCACGGATTGGGTTCAAAGGCAATTACCCTTCCATTAGGACTCGATGATTTTGCAAATAGTAAGCTATTTACACCCATAAAAGCGCCTACTTCAAAGATTACCTTATCCTTGATATCTTCTTGCTTTATGGCAGCAAACACTTCCAGGTCATAATTTCCACCTGAAAAAACAACATCTTGGTATGTTTTTGTAAGAAGCAATGTCAAACCAGACATATTCCCCTGATCAAATTTGAGATAAGCAGGGGTTTCGATTGTTCTATAAGGAAATTCAACAATATCATCAGTGTATTCAGTATTAAGTGGTGCTTTTAGTTCCCGTGCGTGCCGCCATCTTTCAGAATAAGCGATTAACTCAATGGTATCAACTTTTTCGCCAAATAATGATTTATTAACATAATAATGAGCTTCAGATATATTCAAAAAACCGCACTCAGACATAAAGTTTTGCAATGAGATAATCGTGTATTTGTTGCATTGCATGCCTTTCGTTTCAGGAACAATATCTGAAGTATCATAACAATCTTCCAAATTTCGCTCATCATAACCGTTTTGAATAACATCATTGTCATATTTATATACCGGTGTGTCCAATACTAATATAGCTTTCGGAGTGATGATACCTTTCAGACAATTAAGCATTTTCCTTAACTCATCTCGTGGAATATGCTCAACAAAATCAAGCATTAATATGATCTCAAATTTGTTGATTTCAATGTCAAAATTCTTTTCAGCATATTCACAGATAAATGTATATGCATCAGAATGATAAAGTTGTGCTTCGGGTAAGTGTCGTTTAGCAATCAGCTCAGTCGCCAAATTAACCGCTGCTTCAGAAAAATCTACTCCGACACAGTTAGTTGCACCCTTTAGGTAAGCATGGCAAATTGCTTCTCCCCTGCCAAATCCTATATCCAGAACCCGCTTATCTTTAAAATCAATTACGTCAAGGATTTTACGATCACGACTCCGTAATTGCCAAATCCCTTCATTATCTTTATCTTGTTCTGATCCGTATCCAACCTGAACCCCATCCTTATCCACCCCCGTAAAATATTCCCGCGTGTATTTTTCACGGTAGATTCCCATAATTGCCATCCTTATGGATAATAATTAACTGCATTCCTATAGTCTCGGCAGAGTTCTTCTTATTCGGATTCGAGTGAATTACCTTCTCTTAATAATACATTATATTGTTCTGTCAATCGAATTATTTTATTGAATGATCATTCACAAATTGAATATAATGCTGGACGACGTCTGAGGCCGGGCCATCCATCTGGATCATCCCCTTATCCAACCAAATGGTCCGCTTACAAACCTCGCTAATCGTTTGTGCGCTGTGGGAAACTAGAACAATCGTTGCGCCACTGCTCAGCAGTTCTTTCATTTTTTCCATCGATTTGTGCTGGAAGCCTGCATCGCCAACTGATAATACTTCATCCAATAAAAGCGACTCAGGCGTCAGGTGAACAGCCACCGAGAAAGCCAGGCGCACAAACATGCCGCTGGAATAGTACTTTACCGGTGTATCGATGAATTGCTCAATTTCGGAAAAGGCAACGATCTCGTCAAATTTCTGCTTGATTTCCTGGGTTGACATCCCCAGATAGCTTCCATTCAAATAGATATTATCTCGACCCGACAATTCGGTGTTGAACCCAGTGCCAACTTCAAGCAGGGAATTAACTCTTTCATATAGGATGATTTTCCCTTTCGACGGTCGCGTGATGCGAGAAAGGATTTTCAGTAAGGTGCTTTTTCCGGCACCGTTCCTGCCAATCAACCCCACCGACTCGCCATGTTCAATCTCAAAGGAAACTTCCTTTAACGCATAGAAGGCTTCTGAGCGTAGAGGTTTAGCTACCGTTTTTGACCGGCCAAACAACTTTGCAAAGGGGGCATTTAGAAGTTCTTTTAAGGAGCTACTCGGCCCTTCTAAATTATGACGGATATGATATTCTTTCCAGACGTTTTCGGCTTTTATGGCTGTTTGGGTCATTTTTACATCACATCCGCAATCTTATTTTCCATCGACCGAAAAGCAATTGCACCGGCAAACCAAATTGCAACAGCCACGACAAAAGACACCAAGAAATATTCGACTCGTGGAAGCGACCCGCGACCCAAGAAAGCCCACCGGTAGGTATCTACCAAGCTGGTCAATGGATTGATATAGAACAAGATGCGGTATTCTTCAGGAACAATCGAAATGGGGAACATGATTGGGGTGATATACATCCAGATCAACAAGATGAAAGCCAGAAAATTCTTGGTATCCCGGAAAACCACCATGAGAGACCCAAACAGCATGCCTACCCCGGAAGAAAATACGGTTGTAATAATCAAAAGTGGGATTATTAGCAAAAAACGCCAGGTGATCGGGTAATTATTCGCCAGCAAGAAAACCAGGAGCAGTAGAAAAGAAACAAAGAAATCTACCAGAGAACCCAAAGTAGAAGAAAGGGGTAAAACTAACCGCGGAAAATAGGACTTGATAATGACCCCAATATTTGATAACAGGCTATATGCACCGGTGTTCACCACTTGAGAAAACAACTGCCAGACCACAAACCCCGATAAGAAGAAAATCGGATACGGAATTCCTTCCGTAGGGATTTTGGCTATAATCCCAAGGATCAGGTAAAAAATGAGCATTTGGATTACGGGCTGTAAAATAATCCAAAAAACACCAATAATGGTCTGTTGAAACCTTACTTTCAGATCACGCCGAGTAAGAAAAAACAATAGATCACGATACTCCCAAAGTTCTCGAAAATTAGGTAAATCTAATGAGCCCGGCGGAGTAATTACGATGGGTTTGAAGGGGATATTGTGGTTATTTAGTCGCATAATGAATACGCTGTTGAGGATTCCGAGGTGGAATTATAA
>Ga0153916_10003932_pt1 | contig 11140 bp, 5 predicted proteins | sample Opewatmetagenome_FD_109642 | JGI IMG/M metagenome (GOLD analysis project Ga0153916, IMG submission 109642) | Freshwater wetland microbial communities from Ohio, USA - Open water 3 Core 3 Depth 4 metaG | ecosystem: Environmental > Aquatic > Freshwater > Wetlands | place: USA: Ohio, Lake Erie, Old...
CAACGATGATGGCTCGATTGTCGGTGTTACCTACAGCAACGTCCAGGGCGGCCTGGCCGCAGAGCCGTGGCCGGGCGAAGGCAACATGGATGCTGATCCTTATTTCGCCGATCCGAGCCGTCACGACTATCATCTCAAATCTCAGGCAGGCCGCTGGGACCCAAAGAGCCGAAGCTGGGTCAAGGATACGGTGACAAGCCCCTGCATCGACGCCGGGGACACGAGCACGCCCGTCGCCCTTGAACCCCTTCCCAACGGCGGCATCATCAACATGGGCGCCTACGGCGGCACCGCCGAAGCCAGCAAATCGCATTTTGGCTCTGCACAGGATCAGTGAACGAAAGAATGAGATTCAGCGGGCCTCACGGGGGATTGTGTCTCGATTTGATTTGGCGTATAATGCCTTTGTATGGATCTTGGACGGGATAGGACTGTTCAAGAGATAATCTCTCGGCTCCAGGATGCCAGCAGCGGAGGGGTGGTCAGGGTCGAAGGGACGTGGGGATCGTTTGCGCCGATGCTGGTCGCCTACATATCGCAAAAGACCGCGCGGCCGATTCTGTACATCCGTCCCCATATCGACGACGCCGACAAGGCGGCCGACGACTTGCAGACCTTCACCGGTGAAAGAATGGAGGCGTTTGGCGCGTGGGAGGGTGAGGAGGATTTCGCGGATGCGACCGACGAGATTCGGGCCCAGCGGCTTGCGGTCGTATCTGGAATCTCGCACGCCGCGCCGGCTTCGAAGGCCGCCAGATTCATTCTTCCGGCGTCGATCCAGTCGCTTTGTCAGCCCGTGCCAAAGCCCGAAGCGATAGAGAGGGGCAGTCTCGCGCTGGAGGCTGAGAGAGACATCCCGCCGGAGCGAGTGGTTGAGTGGCTGGTTGAGAACGGATTTGAGCGCACCGACGGGATCGATCTGCCGGGCCAGTTTGCGCGTCGCGGCGGGATCGTCGATATTTACGCGCCCCTGGCCAGGGGGAAGGTGCTGTCGGGCAAGGAGCCAGAAGCATCGTCGCAGGGTGCCGAGGCGCTGCGGATCGAATTCTTCGGCGACACGATCGAGAGTATTCGCCAGATCGATCTGGATACGCAGCGATCATGCCAGCAGCTAAAGGGTATCAGGATCGTCTCGGCGGTGTGCGGGACTACGGCCCAGCAGAGGGAGCTTCTTGTCAATATCTTGCCCGGGGAGACTATTATCGTCTTCGAAGAGCCGGGCGAGATTGAGGAGGTTGCCAAGGTCTTCTTGGACCGGGCCGAAGACGCCGGCCGGCTCTACACCTGGGCGGATATCTATCAGGCGGCCGGTCATTTCGCCCAGCTTCACATCTGCAGATTTGCGACGGCCCAGCCCGGTGATTTTCTCAAAGTTGATGTCAGGAGCGTGCAGCAGTTCCAGCACAAAGCAACGTCCGTATGGGCGGGGCACAGGGCGGCGCTCGAGGAATTAGTGACGGAGGCGAAGCAGGGCAGGCACGTGCAACTGTACTGCGAGAGCTCCGCTGAAATTACACGCGTGAGGGAGATTGTCCAGGACATCAACGGGGAGATTCCAGCGAGATTTGAACTGCTCTCAGGGTTCATCCACCAGGGCTTTGTCATCCATTCGCTCGATACGATTGTCGTCAGCCATCACGAGCTGTTCGGGCAGTATGCGCTGCAAAGAAGGCGCAGGCCCGCGCGGGTCAGCTCGCCGGTGGATACGCTCAGCGATTTGCAGGAGGGTGACTACGTCGTCCACGCATCCTACGGCATCGGCAAATTCTGCGGCGTTCAGACGATGCGGGAAAAGGGCGGCACGAACGAGTATCTGACGATTGAATACGCCGACGGTGTGAAAATCCAGGTCTCGGCCCGGAATATCGCGCTGGTGCAGAAGTACATCGGGACCAGTCCGAAGCGGCCGAACCTGAGCAAGGTCGGCTCAAAGAGATGGCAGAAGCAGAAAGAGAAGGTCACCAATTCCGTTCGGGACCTTGCGGTCGAGCTGCTGGAGGTCCAGGCGAAGCGTCAGGCGGCGGGGGGGATTGCATTTAAGGAGGACTCGAGCTGGCAGGTGGAATTCGAGGAGTCGTTCGCCTATCAGGAGACGCCGGACCAGACCACGGCCGCCGAGCAAATCAAGGCGGACATGCAGCAGCCTATGGTAATGGACAGACTGCTCTGCGGCGACGTGGGCTACGGCAAGACGGAGCTTGCGATGCGTGCGGCGTTCAAGGCGGTCGAGAATGGCAAGCAAGTAGCCGTCCTGACGCCGACGACGGTGCTGTGCGTGCAGCACGGCAGAACGTTTACCGAGCGGTTCGCGGATTTCCCGCTGTGCGTCGAAGTCCTGAATCGGTTCCGAACGTCGCGGGAGGCCAGGGACATCGTCGCGCGGGCAAAGGCGGGCAAGGTCGATGTCCTGATAGGGACGCATCGGCTCTTGAGCGGCGACGTCGGGTTCAAGGACCTGGGACTTCTGATCATCGACGAGGAGCAGCGATTCGGCGTCGAGCACAAGGAGAAGCTCAAGAGGCTGCGCGTGAACGTGGACATTCTGACGATGACGGCCACGCCGATCCCCCGGACGCTGCACATGTCGCTCCTGGGCCTGCGGGACATCAGCTCGTTAGCGACGCCGCCGCTGGACCGGCGAAGCATTGTGACGACCGTGACCGCCTACAACACGGAGCTTATCAAAAAGGCGATCTATCGGGAATTGAATCGGCAGGGACAGGTGTTCTTCCTGCACAACCGGGTCAAGACGATCGAGAAAAAGGCCTGGGAGGTTCGCAAGCTCGTCAGTGATGCCAAAATCGGTATCGCGCACGGCCAGATGGCCAAGAGTGAGCTGGAGATGGCGATGATCGAGTTTGTGACGGGCCGGACAGACGTGCTGGTCTGCACGACGATCATCGAATCGGGGCTGGACATTCCGAACGCCAACACGATTTTCATCAATGATGCGGACCGGTTCGGTCTGGCCGAGCTGCACCAGCTTCGCGGCCGAGTGGGCCGGTATAAACATCGCGCGTATGCGTACATGCTGCTGCCCATGTCCAGGCCGATCACGCCGTTAGCGGCAAAGCGGCTGAAAGCCATTGAGGAGTATTCGCATTTGGGGGCGGGCTTTCGAATCGCTCTGCGGGATTTGGAGATTCGCGGCGCCGGCAATATATTGGGCGCCGAGCAGTCGGGCCATATCCAGACGGTAGGCTACCAGATGTACTGCGAGTTGTTGGCCGATGCCGTGAGAAAATTGAAGAACGAGCCTGTCGAGCCGATTCCGACAGCCGTCATCGACCTTGGCTTTGCCACGTACATACCCAAGAATTACATCCCCATCAACAGGCACCGAATGGATGCCTATCGCAAGATTGCGGTTGCCCGAGCCGACGAGGACCTGGAACAGATCGCTGGCGAATTGGCGGACGTCTATGGTCCGGTGCCGCAGGAGGTCAGATTGCTGTTGGACTTGGCTGAGCTTCGAATCAAGGCAAGCCGGCTGGACATCAAGAGCGTTGTTGCCTCGGGCGTGGACTTGATATTCTCATTTGCAGAAGATCACGGCCGCAAAGTGGAATCTCTGTTTTCAAGAGTCGCGGGAAAGGTTAGAATCTCAGACCCTAAGACGGCGTATCTGCGCTTAGCTGAGAATTACTTCGAGCCGAAAACGCTGATAACCGTTTTGCGAAAAATTTTGGGGGAGAGGCGGAATAATAAATTGGTGAGCAAAAAGTCGACAGTGTTAAGTAAGAAGGAGGTCTCCTATGAGTAAATGCAGACAGCGAATTTTGGCAGCAGTGGCAGTAGCGATGTTTCTGGTGTGTGTGAGTTGGTCGGCGCCGGGGGAGCCTAAGACGCTTGGAATTGGTGATAAAGCGCCTGATTTCAACTTGCCCGGCGTGGATGGGAAGGAGCACAAGCTCGCGGAGTATGACAGGGCGAAGCTGCTTGTGATCGTATTCACGTGCAACCACTGCCCGACCGCCCAGGCGTACGAGGAGCGGATCAAGAAGCTGGCGGGCAACTTTCGGGACAAGGGCGTCGCGCTGGTCGCGATTTCACCCAACGACCCCAAGGCCGTCCGCTTAGACGAACTTGGCTATACGGATGTGAGCGACTCGTTGGAAGAGATGAAGATTCGAGCCAAGGAGAGGAGCTTCAATTTCCCCTATCTCTACGACGGGGACAAGCAGGAGGTGTCCAGGGCTTATGGCCCCGTTGCCACGCCACACGTGTTCGTCTTCGATGCCGAGCGAAAGCTCCGCTATGCCGGCCGGGTCGATGACAACGAGCGGGACCCCAATGCGGTCAAGTCGCACGACGCCCGCAACGCCATTGAGGCGGTCCTCGCCGGCAAGCCGGCCCCGGTCGAGACGACCCGGACCTTCGGCTGCTCGATCAAGTGGTCCGACAAGCGGGACTCGGCGAAGCAGTCTTTCGAAAAATGGGCGAAAGAGCCGGTCACGTTGAATGCCATTGACCTTGAAGGCGTCAGGAAACTCGTCAAGAACGACGGCAAGAAGCTGCGGCTGATCAACGTCTGGGCCACGTGGTGCGGCCCGTGTGCGCGGGAGTTTCCCGATCTCGTCGAGATCAACCGCATGTACCGCCACCGCGAGTTCGAGATAGTTTCCATCAGCGCCGATTCCGGCCCCAACGCGAAAGACCGCGTGCAATCCTTCGTCGAGAAGAACCAGGCATCCTTCACGAATTACCTCTTCAGTGGGACGGACACGTATGCCCTGATCGACGCCGTGGATCCGAAGTGGGCCGGGCCGATCCCCTACACGCTCATCGTCAAGCCCGGCGGCGAAGTCCTCTACCGCCACCTCGGCGCAATTGAGCCGCTGGAGGTCAAGAAAGCGATTGTCGGGTACTTGGGGCGCTATTACAAATAGGCTGTGTGGAGACAGTGAAACTGCGGCACGGAAATCAGGAGAAAGGTTATGGGGCGCGGACAGAGAGTATTTGCATGGTTGGTTTTGGCCGGGCTGCTGGGGGCGAACGGCCTGGGGCAATCCCAGAGCAAAGAAGGCAAATCGCCATTGGATGAGCTGCCGGGCTACATCAGGCAGGTGACACATTTTGGCGAGAGGGCTGATTGGTCGCACGACGGCAAACGGATTTTGTTTATCGAGAAGACTTTTGGCGACGCGTACGAAGTCGAATTGGAGACGAACGTTATTCGCCCGATGACGCACCGCTACTATCACGAGGGTTACACGCGGGCCTTGTATCTGGTCAATGGTGACATTCTGCTTTCGGGGGCGCGGCAGTTTGATGTGAATGACCCGTTAGCGAGCCGAAGCGAAAAGAACGCGGAACTGTGGGTGCTGAAAGAAGACTTATCGAGTGCGCCGGTGCCCCTCGGTGAGAAATGCTCGGAAGGTCCGGCTGTTTCGCGCAGCCGCATGAGGATTGCGTGGACGCAGGGCGAGGCATTCTATATGGCGGACATCGTCTATAAGGACGGAAAGCCTGAGCTTGCGGGCAGGAAGAAGATTCTGGACAGGCGGGATTTGCCGTTCGAGACGGGACTTGAGACGCAGAATTTCCGGCCGCCGGATGAGAAGGAGCTGATATTCAGCGCGTACGGTTACCAGGGCACGGAAGTCATGGGGCTGGATATCGGGACGGGTAAGGTGGTCAACTACTCGCAGGCGCCGGATCAGTACGATGAGCCGGAAGGCATTTTCCCCGATGGCAGGCACACATTGGTCGAATGTGATCAGCACAATCGCAAAGGGACGCAATACATCGACATCTACAAGCTGGCTCTGGACGGCTCGGGCCGGACAGTCCGGGTGACACATTTCTCGGACTATCCCGGCTATAAGGCCTCGAATCCCGTGGTCAGCGATGACGGGCGGTACATGGCGTTTCAGGTCGCCAAGAGGGGTGATATGGCCGGCGTCGGAAGAGGTATTCTGGTCTTTGATTTCGTGCAGTACGAAAAGGCGAACCGGTCCGGGGGCCAATAGCGGACGGCGCGCGACCGATGGACGACGGACGAGTGGAGGATGCACCGGGTGTCCCTCGCCTCTTGTGCTGTTGGCGTGGGTCCCTCGGCTGCGCTCGGGACGCCTGCGCGCGCACGGCTGCGCCGGCGTGCTCGGCGATTAGCTGCCGGTGTATTTGGTGATATAAACCGTTGCCTCGCCGGCGAACGATCGGCCTGCTTTGAGCTTGCCGACCACTCTCAATTTGACTTGGCCGTAGTCGGGCACTGCGTTCATCAGCTCATTCTTGTCAAACAAGGCAATGACCTTTGCCTTGCTGGCGTTACCGTACACGATTTGGCGCTTTGCTCGGATTCGGCCCGGATAGAGCGTTGGAAGCACGTCTTTGATGTCATCTTTTCCAATCCCCGGCGGGAGGACCGCAATCGCCTGTATATCGAACGTGTTGCCCGAGCGTCTGATGATTTCGGGCAGAATGCGGAAATCCTGGACCTCCAGCGGGCTTTCCCCTACAAGGACATCGACGCTTGCCGTTGTCGGCAGCGTTTCATTGCTGTCGATGGTGACCGGATTGGTAATGACGGTCGCCGGCGGGGTCCCGTCCTTGACCCGCGCGACCAGCTCTAAACAGGTCGATGATCCTGGCGGCAGAGACGGATACGACCAGGTGAACGTATGGGTCTTGGAGTTGTACTGTCCGAACACACCATCTCCCTCCGCCGCCACGAAGCTCACCTGTTTGGGCAGGGTATCAACAATAGACACGTTGGTTACGGGCAAATCGTTGTCATTATCGAAACAAATACTGTAAGTGACGGTGTCATTTGTATCAACCGACTCGATTTCGCCTATAACGCTCCCAACGACGATTTTGCTGATGTTGAGGTCCCTGTAATACGTCATCACATCGACCGCTGCCGTTGTGGGCCGCGTTTCGTCGCTGTCGATGGTGACCGAGTTGGTCAGGATCGTGGCCGCGGGGGCGTCCTTGTTCACCTGGACAACCAACTCCAGAGACGTGGCTGCTTTCGATTTTCCGGGCAAAGAGGCATACGACCATGTGAAGGTATGCGTCTTGGCGTTATACTGTCCGAAGACGCCGTCCCCATCGGCGCTTACGAAGCTCACCTGCGGGGGCAGGGTGTCCACGATTGACACGTGGGTTACCGCGGAATCGTTGTTCTTATTATCGAACTGAATGGTATATGTCACCTTCTCATTCGGGCCCACCCATTTCAACTCCCCGCCGACGGCACCGGAGACGCTCTTGCTGATATTGAGAGGGCTGTAATAGGTTGTCGCATCGACGCTTGCCGTCGAGGGCGGCGTTTCATTACTGTCGATAATGACGGAATTGGTAAAGGTCGTGGCCGGGGCGACATCCGGATTCACGTTGACGACCAGCCCCAAGCAGATGGCGGCTCCCGACTCCAGAAGCGGATACGACCAGGTGTATGTATGTGTCGCCGGGTCGTACTTGCCCCCGGTCTTGCCCCCATCCGCTGATACGAAAGTGACCTCGTCCGGGAGGATGTCCACGACGGAGACCTCTGTTACGGCGAAATTATTATCGTTATTGTCGAAGCAAATCGTGTAGGTGACGGGCGCATTTATATCGACCCATGCGACCTCGCCTTCAACAGCGCCAAGAATGGTCTTGCTCAGGTTCAGGGCATTATTCGCTACAATGACATCGACGCTCGTGGTTGTTGGCGGGGTTTCGTTGCTGTTAATAGTCACCGTATTAGTGATTACTGTACCGACTTGGACATTTTCGTCCACCTCTACGGTCAGCTCCAGGACGGTAGAGGACCCCGGCGGCAGAGACGGATAGGACCATCTGTACGTGTGGGTCTTGGCGTCATAGTGTCCGTTGACTCCGTCGTCAATGGCCGTTATGAAGGTGACCTCGCGCGGCAATGTGTCAACAATCGACGCGCCGGTGACGGTGAAAGTGTTTTTATTCTCGAAGGCGATGCCATAGGTCATCGTGTCGCCCGCCCCCACAGCCGGCAGTCCGCCGGGCGTGGTACTTTCGGTGGCGCCCCGCAGGACGGTCTTCCTGAGATTCAGCGGATTGTAACCAATATCCTTGCCCGGAATAGCCAGACCGGCCGGGTTACCGATGGCAGGGATAAAGTCGATTTGGTTGAGCGCTGTGTCATAGACCAGGAGGTTGTCCCCGCCGGGGGCGTTGTTCACACCTGTGTTCAGGTACACCAGACCGGTGTCCGGGTTCACGGCGAGCCCCATGACGCCGGCGTCGGGCTCCACCTGAACTTCTTTTTCGGTTCCGGTGGCCAAGTCGTACTGCGTAAGGTGCATATTCCCTGCGAATCCGGCGCCTGTGTACATGAGACCGTTCTTAACATCTAACGCAATGCTGATGGCCAGGCGGCTCAGTGTAATGGTATTGACCAATTTCCAATCCGAGGTGCTGTACACAGTGACTGAGTTGGTGGCGTTCGCCACATAGAGCAGGTCGTCAATTTCGTCCAACGCAATTCCAAAGGCGGAAGCCCTTCTCAGAGTGAACGGCGAACCTTCCACATGAGTCAGTGTTCTGGTCTTTGGCTCCCAGTCATACACATATAACATGTCCTGCCTGCGGTCAACCGTGTACAACAGTCCCTTGTGGTGGTCGTAAACAATGCCGGCCAGGTCCCTGGCATACGGGGCGATGGTCGTCCCTGCGTCCGTCATTGTGATTGGGTTCAGCAACTGGATTTCGTCGCTGGCCTCATACGTGATAAACACGTATCCGGAATCCGCATCGATGGCCATGCCCACGGCACCGAGCATGCGGTGGGGTATATCGTGCTGCGCCTGAAAAGTCAGGGTGCCATCGACTCCGATATCGTAGGCTTGCACCGGTTGTGTTGCGCTCTCGCTGGCGCCTAAGATATCGGCAATGACGTACAGCGATTTGGCTGTTGCGGTCCTGGTCGCAGCCGTGATTGAGACGGCCGCTGCCAAGAGCACCGCAAGAATATTGGCCCTTAAAACACTCTTCTTGTTTTTCATGATCCCATTCCCGCAAAAATACCTCTGCTTTTGGTTTAGCTATCGTAGTACGCCGCAATTTCTCATCCGTGTCACGTCTCTGACATAGGATGACTAAGTTTTTTGGTGGGGAAAACTTGCGAGAACAAGAAGGCCGTTTTCACCACACCTCCGAATGCTACAACTAATAAATATACATTATTAGGACACATTTGTCAAGAAAAAATGCTACGGCGCATGCCACTGCGCGAATCCGGAATTCTGTGCCCCGCTACTGTGTTGCTTTGAGGCAGGATTATCGGGCCTGCTCGTGCCTGCCTCAAGCGGCTTGCATAAGATTGCGGGTTTTCGCTGTATCGCCGCCTGTTTTTGCTGGCAAATCTCAAAAAAAAGAGAAAGCTTTTGGTCGATGCGGGTCGATATGTGATATGTGATTTAGGAACCGGAACGGCGTCGAATAAGGACTTCTATTGAAAGGAGCGTGACGTATGCTAAAGAAGATAGCATTGCTGGCTTTTGCTCTGATAGTAGCAGGTGCATGCAGCTCGGTTGTCTGTGCTCTGCCCTCCATGGGGCCCCCGAGGGCTCAGGTGGGACAGGACCAGTGGGCGGCCGGCCTTGGATATTCTTACTCGCAAATGGATCTTGAGGCCTTTGGCAAGGCCCGCGAGGATCCGGACGGCGGCGGGTGGCTGCCGGCCAGTTATGCCAAGCACACACTCGAAGACTTTACTTCGAACATGATATTGGGTCGTCTGGACTACGGCGTTTCTGAGACCTTGGACGTATTCCTGTACCTTGGCGTCACCGATGCTCAGGATGACATGTCAGAGGAGCGAGCAGCCGGGGGACAGGGTAACGAATACACTGGCCTGGACGGCAGCTTCGGATTCGCCTGGGGTTTGGGCACCAGAGCCACCTTCTGGCAGGACGGCGACATGACCTGGGGCGGATTGCTCCAAGTGATCTTCGAAAATCCTGGCGACGGCGATATTACCCTTACCCCGACGGATGGAGATCCAAGCCGCCTTACGGGCGATGCCCAGATTGACCTGTGGGAAGTCCAGATCGCCACTGGCCCAACCGTGCAGTTGGAAAGCTTTTGTATCTACGGTGGTCCTTTCCTGCATTTCGTAAGAGGCGATCTCGATGTCGATATTAGCGGGACCGATTCATTCAGTGCACTCAACAGGGTAGAACTATCACAGGACCTCAGGCAGGAGTCGGAAATCGGCTTTTATGCCGGCCTGCAGGGCGATGCAGATGCAGACACGTCCTGGTATGCAGAGTATCGGATTACCGGCGATGCCTGGGGTATTGGAATTGGTGCCGCCCGAAGATTCAGATAAAGTCTCTGGCCCGAAGTACGACAGGCATCAGGCATGAAACGCGGTGCACAGGGCACAAGTCTGAAGCCTTGTGCTCGTGCACCCGTGTGCCGGTATGTCCTTATGCGGTTGTTTGCCCCTGTTGCTGCAATATCCGCACCCTTACCATCGCGCGTCCCTACACAGCCAAGGCGGATAATATCGGAACTCCGGCCCGCAACTATGCCCATCGCTGATTACCAAGGTAAGCCGGGATAGTCTGTTCATTTCTTGTGCTCCTGAAAATAAGAATTGCATTTTTGCCGGCTTACTTTTAGATTAGTTTTGCAGGCAGCCCCGCGCTCTTGCGAGGGCTGAAAACCGGCGGTTTCTATACTATTACGGGGCAAATTATGGCAGAGATTAGACCGAGCCGCGAAGAGGCTCTTTCGCTGCTTCGAAAATACAATAAGAGTGAAGGCTTGATCAAGCACGCGCTGGCGGTTGAGGCGGTGATGCGGTACGGTGCCCGTAAGAGCGGCCAGGACGAAGAAAAATGGGGTGTGATTGGGCTGATCCACGATTTGGATTACGAGCAATTCCCCGGCCAGCACTGCCGAAAGGCCGAGGAGATTTTGGTCCGCGAGAGCTGGCCCGCGGAATATGTCCGCGCTGTTGCGTCTCATGGCTGGGGAATATGCACCGACGTCGAGCCTCAGAGCGAGCTGGAGAAGGTTCTCTATGCCGTGGACGAGTTGACCGGGCTGGTAGCCGCGACGGCGCTGGTGCGGCCCAGCAGGAGCGTCATGGATATGACGGCCAAATCGGTCAAGAAGAAATGGAAAGACAAGTCCTTCGCGGCGGGTGTGAATCGGGATG
>Ga0153916_10003933_pt1 | contig 11133 bp, 8 predicted proteins | sample Opewatmetagenome_FD_109642 | JGI IMG/M metagenome (GOLD analysis project Ga0153916, IMG submission 109642) | Freshwater wetland microbial communities from Ohio, USA - Open water 3 Core 3 Depth 4 metaG | ecosystem: Environmental > Aquatic > Freshwater > Wetlands | place: USA: Ohio, Lake Erie, Old...
GTCGCCCCGCGCCGTCGCCGTGAACGATTCCAACGTGACGCCTGTATTGGGGTAGATATAGCGGATCCCGTCAATGTCGTCCTGGTGCAGCGAGCGCTTCTTCGTCTCGCCGTAACCGGAGTAACCGTACATTGTGTATTCGGAGGCGTAACTATCGTAGATGTCATTAAGGCATAGGTTATGGCCGAACTCGTGGGCGGCGATGTTCTGGACGTCCATGCGGCCGCTCTGGCCGCTGTCGGACCAGGTGAAGTTGTAGTTGTTGAAACACACGTCGTTGTGGACGATCAAACTCCCGGAATACCAATAGACGTTGACGGCGATGGCGCTGGAACCGAACGGCCAGGAGGTTTGGCCGTAAGAAGCATAACTCGAGTGATACCATACGGCTAGGACGTAGCTGTCGTAGGCGTAGTTCAACTGAGTGGTATCCGCGCCGCGCTGTTGGCGATACCATTGGCCGGAGACGTTGGACCATGTCGCCAAGGCCGTCGTAAGCTCGGTAAACTCGTTAGCACAGTCGGGGGTGCCGCGGTTGTTGTAGTTAAAGGTCCACGGCAGTTGACTCAACTCGTGGCGCCGTCCCGAGTAGATGTACCCGAACGCCTGAGAAGCCAAAGCCGCGGCTAAGGCAATACATATAAATTTTTTCATCGCTTATCGCCTCGCTTTGCTAAGCCGTTCCGCCTTAGCGGCCCGCGGCTTTGGCGATTTCCGCCAAGAATTCAGTTAACGTTACGCCGGCGGGAAGGACCGTCCCATCGACGATGGCATATTTACTCTGGACGCCGTCCGGACACTGGTAACCTCCGCCCGTTGAGGGGGCGAGGAAAAGGACAACATCCTCGCCCAAGGTGAAGGTCGGCTGGTCTTCGACGACTACGCCCAAGTCGCCGTATTCGCCGCCCCAAGCCCGGACCGTAATGACATCTTCCGCCGTTGCGCCTACGACGGCGTCGTTCACGCGGACCTTAACCTCGGTAAAAATCATTCCCTGGGCGTCGGGCGGCAGCGGACGGGTAGCCTCCACCGTGCCCGTTACGACCAACGTCGCGTGGGCCACCAGTTCCTCGGTAGTAAGGCGTATCATGGACGCCCCCGCGACGACGGCGCAGGCGGCCAAAAAGGCCCCGAGCCACGAAAACTTTAGTCTCATAATTTACCTCCTTGAAAAATAGTTAGGATTATCTTTTCTTGATATATTATAGCAGCAACCGCAGCCGTTGTCAAATACGTTCTTCCGGCGCCGTGGTAACGGCTCCCACCCCCACCGCCTACCCTCGGCCAATTAAAAAAAGGGCGCCGAAAAGCGCGCCCTTCCATACGATTTTAGTGGAGTTTATTCACCGGCCCACGACCAACCGGCGCGCCGCCGCGTTCTCGGGGGTCCGCAGGCGGTAGACGTAGACCCCGGGCGGCACCGCGGCGCCGTCGCCGGCCGCGAGGTCCCATACCACCTCGCGCTCCCCGGCCTCCGCCGCCCCCGCGAACAGCGTCGCCACCCGCCGGCCGCTCAAATCGTATACCTCCAACTCGGCCGTCGTCGCCGCCGGCAGCGTAAACTTTATCGTCGCCCTCGTCCGCGCCGGGTTGGGATAGCTCTGCCCCAGCGCGAAGACCCGCTTCTGGGCCGGCATTTCCACCCGCACCGGCCCGAAACGCTCCTTTAGGCCGCTCAGCTCCACCGACTCCAGCAGGTACTTGTACGCCCTACCCGCCTTTACGCCGCCGTCGTCGTAGCTATACGGCGACCGCCCCACGATCAGCGCCTGGTTCAATTTCACGTATTCCGCGCCGCCCACGTCCTCCATACGGTAGAGATTGTAGCCGGCGTGGTTCACTTCCCGCGAAACCTTCCACGCTACCGCCACGTGGTCGCCGCGCGCCGTCGCCGTGAACGATTCCAGCGTTATCTCGTCGTTGCCGTATAGGAAGCGGATGCCGTTGATGTCGTCCTGCTCCAACGTGCGTTTCTTTGTTTCGCCCGCGGAGGAATACCCGTACATCGTGAACTCGCGCGAGGCAGAGTCGTAGAGGTCGGCGAGGACCAGGTTGTGGCCAAACTCGTGGGCCGCGATGTTCTGCACGTCCATGCGATAGGCCTCGCCGCTGTCGGACCACGTGAAGTTATAACCGTTTAAACAGACGTCGTTCTCGACAACTTGGTAAAATGTCCCGGCGTCCATAAGCCAGAAGACGTTAGCGGCGATAGCGCTGCTGGCAAACGGCCAACTCCCCTGGCCTGCGTAACCCGGCTCATACCACACGCAGAGGTTGATGCCGTCCAAGCCGTAGTTGACCGTGCTGGTATCGGAACCGCGGTTGTTGCGGTACCACTGCTTCGTTACGTTGGACCAAGTGTCGAGAGCCGTCGCGAGCTCGCGGAACTCGTTGACGCAGTCCGGCGTGCCCAGGCTGTTAAACCTCATCGTCCAGGGTATTTGTTCCTTGGTGTGTTTGCACATCTTGCCGCCGTAATAAAAAACCTGAAAGGCTAACGCCGGCGCCGTTATGGCAATAATCAACACGAATAAAAACGCTTTCTTCATCTCTACGCCTTTCTCGCTAAGGTTAACGGCCCGCGGCCGCCGCCACTTCCGTCAGAAATTCGTTCAACGTTTTGCCGGCCGGCAGAACGGTCCCGTCCACTACCGACAGTTTGCCCTGCACGCCGTCCGCACACCGATACGCGCCGCCTTCGGTAGGCGTTAAGAATAAGACCACCTCTTCACCCACCTGGAAGGTCGGCTCCGTCGTCACCACGAACGCCAGGCCGCCGCTTTCGCCCCCCATACAACGCACGGCGACGTATTCGGCGGCGACGGCACCCACCGCCGTATCGCGGACCCGGACCTTGGCCTCGGAATAGATGACGCCGTTCGCGTCGGCGGGGTACGAGGTCACCTCGTCCACGGAACCGACGATCACCAACGTCGCGTGCGCCACCAGTTCCTCGGTCGTAAGCGGCACCATGGACGCCCCCGCGACGACGGCGCAGGCGGCCGATAAGGCCGCACCCCATACAAACCCTTTCCGCATCGAAACCTCCTATGGAAAACGATTATTAATATCCTTAATATTATAAATTAACCGGCGGCGCCTGTCAAATTAATAAGAATACGCGTTACTGCCCTTCATAGCGGGTACGGCCGGCCAACATCTCGACGAAGGTCTCGAGCCTAAGCCGCTGCTGGGCCGACAGCGGCCCGGGCCTCTCTCCCTCCAGCGTTAAGACCGGAATCGCGAGGCCGCGGCGCAATAAAATATCTTGGATGCCGCGATAGCAAAAGGCCTGGACGTAATGGACGAGGCCATGTATAGCGCGGCGCCCGACTTCGCGCCGGATGTCGGCTAGCCGCGGCCCGACGCCGTAGGGATAAGTATACGTCGTATACGCGTCGGCCAGGTCGTTGCCGCCCCCCAACAACGCGAATTGGCGCGGGAGCTCGTTGAAGACCACCGCGGCCCCCAAACCCTCCAAGAATTCGAAGAGGTCGTCGTTTATGGGGGGAACGCCGGCCACGCCCAGCCGCACGCCTCTTTTTCGCCCGGGGCGGCCGCGGACTTTCGATAAAAACCGCCGCGCTTCTTCTTCGAATTCGTCGACCCCGGCGCCGAAGTCGCACGCCCTCAAAAACCAATCGGCGTTCTCGCGCCCGGAGACGACGCCCTCGCGCCACGTTAACTCGTCGAGCTCTTCCAGATAACGGCGGCTCCGCGAAAGACGCCCGTACACGTTCTCCGCCGCCTTTACGGTAGTCCCCAGCCGCCGGGCTAACGCCTCGACCTCGCGCGCCATCGCGTCCCGGCCGGGTTGGGGCGGAAACGCGAACCCGACGACGTCTACCCCCTCGTCCGCCAGCACCTCCCCGAGCGCCGCGGCGTTCGAACAATCGCCGCCCGTGACGACCGCGACGCGCTCGAAGGCCTCCGCCAGAACGGTCGCGTAGATCCCCTTTATCCAAGCGCAGGTATTGCGGGGAAAGCCGGCCCCCTCCGCCTCCTGTACGGCGCGCTCGGCGTCGCCGCGAGCGACAAATAAATTATTGAGGTCCACCGGCCGGAGACCCGCCGCCCACAGGACCTCGATTGGTAGCGTCGTCGTAATGCCGATGCGGTTATCGTGCGCCATCAGGCCGCGGCGTCAGTCTCCCCCGGGTTCCGCCCCCTCTCCCGCCTCCTTGATATACACGTAATTGGCGCCGTGGCGCCGCTTCCCGCCGAAACCGGCCCCCCGCGCCGCGCCCTTGAGGTCGTCGTACGACATCTCGGTCCACGTCTCGCGCGAGACGCCGCTCGTCACCCGGACCAACATCTTCTGCTCGACGCTGTACGTCAACTCGGTATTGCCCGGGCTTTGCCATACGACCCGATAAATGGCGTGGCCGGGTTTGTCTTCCATCAGCTGGGCCAACGTTTGCGCCTGCTTGCTCGAGTCGAACATCCGGCCGCGCCGTCCGAGGTAAAGGGTTTCCTCGGTTTGGCTGGTTACTTCCGGTTGGCCTCCCGCGGGCCCCGCCGGCCCCACCATATCCTCCGAGACCTCGAGCTCGCGGAACCCCGGCCGGTTGACGCGTAGCGTCGCGACCAGCGCTTGCGCATCCGCCTCCGGCGAACGCGCTTTCGCGACGTCGAAATATACGTTGACCCAGACGATGTCGTACTCCCGGTACTTCTCTTTATCGAAATAATTCAAAAGGCGCTCGAGGTCCTTCGCCGACGTCGACGGGTCGACGGCTATATTCGTGTGCACCGAGGGCTCCGCGGCGCCGTCGTCCACCTCTATCTTACCGACGACGTACTCCACCGGCGGCGGCGTATACGCCGCCGCCGGCGCCGCGCTCTCGGCGCCCTTTTTATCGCCGCGGCATCCCGTCATTAAAAAAAAGGCCGCAGCCACGACCGGAACAATCTTATACGCCGTCACCATTCTTTGTTCACCTCGTCCCACCCATGCGCTCAAAAGCGAGGGCCAACCCCTTCAACGTAAGCTCCGCGTCGACGCGCGGCGCCGTCTTCATGACCGGGGCCACCACGCCCGCCAAGCCGCCGGTCGCGACCAGCACGCCGCGCTCTCCCCGCTCCTCCCATATGGCTTCGATTATGCCGTCGGCGGCGCGGGCCGCGCCCAGGACTATCCCCGCCCGCAAGGCCTCGTCGGTATTCCGCCCCACCACCCGCGGCGGCATGGTGAAATCCACCGCGCCGAGGCGGGCCGCCCCGGCAACTAGCGTCTGGGCCGAGATGACGACGCCGGGCGCGATAACGCCGCCGACGTAGGCGCCGTCGGCGGCCACGACGTCGAACGTGGTCGCGGTCCCGAAATCCACCGCCACCGCCGGCGCGCCGTATAACTCCCGCGTCGCCAGCGCATTTACGACGCGGTCCGGGCCCACCTCCGCCACGTTGTCGTAGCGCACCTCGATGCCCAAAGCGCCGTAATCGTCGCCCACTACCACGGGCGCGACGCCGAAATACCTTTCGAGCGCCGCGGCCAGCCGCGACGTAAGCGGCGGCACGACCGAACATAACACCGACGGCACCGCCGCGGCGACGTCAACGCCCCCCCACGCGACCATCTGGCGTAGTTGCACGCCGTATTCGTCCGCGGTTCGCGCCGCGTCGCTCGAAAGGCTGAAATGAAACTCGAGCCCGCCCCCGACGAAGTACCCGCCGGCAACGGACGTATTGCCTACGTCCAGCGCAAGCAAATTATCGGCCATACGGAGTTAAGAAAAACGCAGCGGGATACGTTTACTAAAGCTCGGGCGCCGCGGCGGCTTTACGATTGCAACTTTTTCTTTTCCGGTTCTTCTTCGTCCGCCTCTTCGGCAATCTTATCGCTTATGTCCCGCGAGGCCCTCTTGAATTCGCGAATGCCCTTGCCCAGGCCCCGCCCGATTTCCGGCAGGCGTTTGGCGCCGAACAAAAGTAGCGCAATGAGAAGGATGAGTAATATTTCCTGAATGCCGATCGAACCGAACATCTCGATCCACCCCTAATCTCAGTTTTTACGGCCCGGGGCGCGCCCCGTCAGAAGGCGACCGAGGCCGACGCCCGGTGGCTGGATTCCAACCCTGTGTCGGAAAGGAAAGCGTAATCGATTCCGAAGGAGGCGCCCAACGCCCTCATCGCCAGCCCCACGCCGCCGGTCAAAGCGGAGCGCTCGCTGCCCAACCTTAAGGCCACCGTCCGCCGGTACCACCACTCGGCGCCGCCGCACAAGTCGAAGCTGGCCTCGCCCGCGGCGAGCTGAGAAGCGAAGTCGTACCCCGCGAACTTGGCGTTGCAATCGGCCGCCAACGTCAACTCGCTATCCCATTGCGGGATTATGCGGTAGTACGCCCCGCCCAACTTAACGTTGGTGGGAATAGTCTCCGTCGTGCCGGTATCCCATTTCAGATTGGAATATATATTTTGGACGTTCAGGCCGACGGTGAACGGCCCGAACGGCCCGGCCTTCGCCGCGACGTCGAGCGCCTGGCCCGAGGAGTCGCCACCCTCGTCGGATTCGCCCGGGTGCCGGCCCATTATGAAGATGCCGCTCGCGCCCACATTCAACCTGGGCAAAACCTGTCGGCCGTAAGAACCGTAAACGGCGTAATCGCCCGAATCGGCGTACCCTTTCAGGACCGGCCGTCTATTCGGCGAATTGGGGTCGTCCCACCCCGTTAACGGAATGCCGTCCACCGCGAACATCAACAGGCCGCCGCCCACGGCGCCATATTTGCCGAGGTTATACGCGCCGTAGACGCTGTCGTAGGCGGCGAGGCCGTTGAAGGCATAGGAATGCATGGCCGAGAAAGCCGAACGCTCCACCGAGGGCATACCGGCGGGGTTCCAATACGGGGCGGTGGCGTCGTCCGCCACGGCGACGAACGCGCCGCCCATCCCCAGCGCCCGGGCGCCGGCGCCGTACGTCATCCAATCGGCGGCGTACTTGTTCGCGGCGCCGCTCGCCGCCGCCAGGGAGGCCGCGGCCATAATAATTAATCGCTTCATATCGTTTCCCACGCTATCGGAGTTTAAACATCTTCTGCCGGGCGACGATCTTCTGGTCGCCGGCCCGGGCCACGATTTTATAAAAGTAGACGCCGTTAGCGATGCCGTCGCCGTCGCGGTCGCGGCCGTCCCAGTGGATCTGGTTGTAACCCGCCCGCAAGCCCGCCGCCTCCAACTTTTGGATCAGGCGGCCGGTGGCGGTGTAGATTTTAATGACCAGGCTGTCCACGTCGCTCGAGGCCACGAACGTAAAGTAGGTGTCGTCCCGGAACGGGTTGGGGCAATTCATCACTTCCGCCACCGCCAACCTGCCGGTCACGAAGCATTCCACTTGTCGCTCGCTCTTGTTGCCCAAGTTGTCGTGCGCCGTTACGGCAATCTTGTTTACGCCGTCGGTCAGCGATATCTCCTTCTGTGCCGAACCGGCGCGGTAATCGCCGATCTCGGGCCGATAGTAATAAGTGAGGTCCAGGTAGGTCGGCTTGGCCTTTTTATCGTTTTTTCTTATCCAGGCGTAGAACGGCACGAACTGCTTCTCGCCTTTACCCTCGTCGATGGCCTCGAGGTCGCGGGCGACGAGGACGCCGCTCTCGTCCCGCAGGTCGACCAAAAGCTTAGGATTCGGCCCCGCGGCGTCGCCGCTGCGGAACGAGTAGTCGTCCAGGTATACTTCGATTTCGGGACCCTCGTTGTCGCCCGAGCTCACCTCGCCCGAAACGTTTACAGTCACGTCCTCGTTGCTACAGTATACTTGGCGGAAGCCGGAGGCGTACGCGACGGCCTTGACGTGCACGACGCCGTCTTCGGCCACCGGCGCTAGCGACGGCACGTAGTAGGGCGATACCGCCGCCGGCGCCGGCGGGCCCGCCTCGGCCGCGGCTACGGCGCCCTTGGCCGCGGCCACGGCGCCCTCGGCCGCAACCGGCGCCGCCGTCGAACCCGCGGCGAGCGCCCCGGCGTCGAAGCTCGGCGTCGGGTTCGTCGGCACGGTCGGCACCACGACCGCCGCCTCGAAGCGGCCGTTCACGACGTCCACCTCCGCCGTCGTCAGCAGACGGTCCCGGTATATGTCTTTGCGTTCGTCGAAACTATAGAAATACCACGGCCGGTCGAAAAGCTCCACCACGGCCTTGCCGGCGAAGTTATTCGGCACCGTCCCCGCGACGCTGAGCTTTTCGCCCCGCTTCACGGCGTTCCTCCCCGGGGTCAGTTTCAACCCGGGCCGCGGCGTCGCCAGCATCATCGACGGGTCGCCGAGCAACGTAAATACGTCGCGTATGGAATCGCCGCACTTCCACTTGCCCACGAGATGGGCCTCGCCGACCGTCACGCCGCCGGACCGCAATTGACGGTTGGGGAAAACGTATCCGTAGAAATTTTGCAAGAAAGATTGTTGGGCGCCCTCGTACCCCATGCGCGTCGAACCCAATACCGCGACCCCGGCTTTCCGGGGCGCCTGGAGGATGTATTCGCTGATGCATTGGCTGTAGTCGCGCGGTTCCCTCTCGTCCGGGTACCACTGGTCGAAATAGGCCGTCGAACAGGATAACTGGAGGATGACCGGCACGTACGGGCCGTTCTCCAGCTTGTCGACGTCGTCGACCGGCGGCAGGTCCTTGTGGTGGAGGAAGAGGTTCTCGTGGGACCAGACTTGGGGGCCGCCGTGGCCGGCGTAATGCATGATTATGGCGTCGAAGCCCTTGAGGAAATTGGGCTTCATATACTTGCCGACGTAATACTGGCGGTCGCCGTAGGGCATATAATCGAACCCCGTTCCCTTTTCACTATTTATCGGGAAACGGCGGTTCAACCACTCGATATTTTCCTTGCGGACCTCGAAGCCGAGCGGCGTGGACGCGCCCTCTATCTCCTCGTTGTCGCGGGTGAAGTTGCCCCTTCCCCCACGGTCACTACTCTTGTCGTCGTTATCCGCGACGAGGATGACGCGGCCGTTCCAGGGCCCGTTGCTCGCGTGGCGCTGGTAAGTTACGATTTTTTCCACGATGGCGTCGATATTATCCTCGAACGGGGCCGGGAAGCGCCCGACGGCCAGGTCGGGAGCCATGGTCTGACTCATGGCGACGAACCAGTTGTCCGACGCGGTGCGGCCGTTGTTGCCGTTGTTGACGTAATAAGTCGGAACCTGGTTGCGGCCGTATTCCCGCCAGAGCTTGCCTCCGGCGAAATTGTGGTAGTCGTCGCGCTGGTCGACGAAGGCGTCGCCCACGAGGAGAAGGTGGTCCGGCAACTCCCCGCCCTGGCGGTAGATAGCTTTGCGGTAGAAGTCCTTAACGAATAAACGTATCGCGCCCGGGTCGTATAACCCCCACGAGTACTCGTCGTAAACGTCCGTTATCTTCGCCACCAGGACGTTCAAGCCGTCCGCCCGGCGGAGGTTAACGAGCGGCATTACGTTATCGTAGTATCCGTCGTACGTGACCACCATCAGGTCGACGTTCTCGTCGACGTCGCGGAGCGTCGAGCCGGCGTCCACGTACATATCCACCGGCGGCCGGTCGGCCGCGCCCGACGACGCCGCCACGTACCAACACTGGCCCGAGGGGATTTCGTCCGTGAAGCGAAGGGTATACTCTTTCCCCTCGGCCTTGACCTCGAAGGCGGCCAGCCGCCGGCCCCGCGTCACGTCGTAAACTACCAGGTCGTCGTCCGCGAAGCCCGAAATTTCAAATAGGACCTTCCCGTTCGTCCCGGGCGGATTGGAGAAATGGAGATAGTCTTGCGACGCCCGATATCGCCGCGGATACTCGAACTCGAAGTGGTCAAGCATTATGAAGTCGACCGTTCGGGCGTAGTCGTTTTTCTCTTCGAAGTAAATACGGTTTTGGCCGTTGGCGAGGTACTCGCTCGGGAACGTATCGTTGAAGTAGGTCTCGGTATCCGCGGTGTAGCCCTTCTTTTCGAATATGACGTGGCGGTCATCGGTGTAATTCAGGTTGACGATGGTGTGGTGGGGGCCGTTGCCCGACGGCAAACCCTCTTGTTCGCGGACCATCATCTGGATGTACGTGCGCGGCGCGCCGCTGTCGTTAACGGGGTCATTTATAGTAAAGGCTTTTTTCAATTCCTTGCCGCTCGGCCCGCTGAACACGCGCCAGTACCAATACTCGTCTTCCACGTCTATGGCGGGCTGCGTCTCGGCCGTGTCGAGCTTGTCTTCCTCTAAGCGGACGCGGTCCCAGAAATAAGCGGGCTTGGCGCCTCCCGCCGGCGCGACGGCCGCCGGCGCCGTCCGCTTCCCCGGCGCCGCGTCCGCCACGAGCCAATAGAAATTATACCTCGTGAAACGGTTTTTGGAAAATTTTTGGCTGCCCTTCGCGCCGGGCGTAACCGGCTCGAAGAAATCGCAGCCGTGGCCGTAGAACTCGACGTAGTCGGTCGCGTCGAAGCGGCCGTCGTCCTGGCCCGCTACGTAGATAGGGAGCTCGGTCAGGCCGGGCGGCTCGTAGCCGAAATCTCGCGGCAGCCGCTTGGCCGGCCCCGCGAATAATCTCAGGTTCGCCGGGCGAAGGGTGTCCACCGGAAAGCCCGCGGCCTTGAGGTCCGCGTAATTTAACCGGTATAATGACTCTTCCTCCACGACGACTTTCAACGCCGCCTTATCGGCGAATTCCGTAGGCCAAACGCCGTCGTCCCGGGCCGGAGTTATCCCGCCGGCGAAAGGCCAACGCGAGGCCGTTTCGTAATTAAGGACCACCGCCGGGACGACGCGGGTGAAGATGCCCGTTTCGGCGGGGCGAGCGGGATAGCCGGCGGTGGGCCGGCGGACGCCGCCGCGGAATAACACGCTCACGACGACGCTCTCGACCACTCTCAGGGTCCCGGTCGCGGGTTGATATTGATAGGGATATACCGCTATCGACATCACCCGGTAGCCGCGCATTACGTCCTCGCCCGCGAGTTCGGCGAGTTTGGCGGGATAAGTCCCCTCGCCGTAAGCCCGGGCGTCGTAGGCGAACACTTCTTTCAGCGTCTGTTCGCCGTGGCGCTCCTCGACCTCGAGGCGGGGCCGGGGATACAAGTTGACGCCGGTCCGGACGTCGAGCGACGCCCTTTCCACGCTCACCGAAACGTCGGCCTCCGGCGGCGCCGCGACGTGCACGCGGCGCACGA
>Ga0153916_10003934_pt1 | contig 11133 bp, 13 predicted proteins | sample Opewatmetagenome_FD_109642 | JGI IMG/M metagenome (GOLD analysis project Ga0153916, IMG submission 109642) | Freshwater wetland microbial communities from Ohio, USA - Open water 3 Core 3 Depth 4 metaG | ecosystem: Environmental > Aquatic > Freshwater > Wetlands | place: USA: Ohio, Lake Erie...
TCCCGAAGATGCCTTTGTGGCTGCAGCAAATACTTGCATCATGATGATGTTCATCTGGGCTGCTGAACGCTTTAAACTAAACCTGCTATCTTACGACTGCCGCGCCGAAGGGACAAAACTGGTCGAGTTAGATCGCACCGAGATTTTTACGCACCTGCGCTTCTGGCCCGTCATGCGGTTCGCCGCGGGTAAGGAAGACTCGAAGGTGGTTGAAGCCCGCGCCCGGCGTGCCTTGCAGTCGGCGCAAAAGTATAGCCTTGTAGCAAACTCGGTCAAGTCAGAGATCATAGTAGTTCCGGTCATCGAGGTAGTCCCTTGATTCTAAATCCGGAATGATAGGCGTAAGGAGTTATCCAATTTCCTTACTCACACAAAGTCCAAACCATTTTTGGGAGGTCGTAATGCTAACTATCAAGATCCTCGGTCCCGGCTGCTCAAACTGCATGCAAGTTGATGCGATTGCCCATAAGGCGGTACAAGATATGGGCATGGAAGCCCAATTTGAAAAAGTTACAAACTATGCCGACATTAAAAAATATCCAATCCTGTCCACCCCGGGTCTGGTGATCAACGAAAAGGTCGTCTGCGCCGGGCGCATCCCCACTCTGGCGGAGGTGACCACCTGGCTGGCGAACGCGGCGATGGAGACGGTGTAACGTGGCTACGAAAACGTCTGCACTTCCGCGAGCAGCCTCGGGCGTCGCCCGGCAGCTCTCCATGCTCGACCGGTACCTGACCCTGTGGATCTTCCTGGCGATGGCCATCGGGGTGGGGCTGGGTTATTTCCTCCCCGGTGTGGAGGCTTTCATCAACCGTTTTTCAGTGGGCACCACCAATATCCCCATCGCCATCGGCTTGATCTTGATGATGTACCCACCCCTTGCTAAAGTGCGCTATGAAGAGCTGGGGGATGTATTCCGCAACTGGAAGATCCTGGGGCTCTCTCTGCTGCAGAACTGGGTTATCGGCCCGATCTTGATGTTCGTCCTGGCGATCGTTTTCCTGCGCGGCTATCCCCAATACATGACAGGCTTGATCCTGATCGGTCTGGCGCGCTGCATCGCCATGGTGATCGTGTGGAACGAGCTTGCCAAAGGCGACACGGAATACGCTGCCGGATTGGTGGCCTTCAACAGCATCTTCCAGGTGTTTTTCTACAGCGTCTACGCCTATGTCTTTATCACCGTGCTGCCGGCGCGGCTGGGATTGCAGGGAAACGTTGTAAACATCACCATTGGGGAAATCGCCAGAAGCGTATTCATCTACCTGGGCATCCCCTTCATCGCCGGCTTCCTCACCCGCCTGGTCCTGGTGCGGGTGAAGGGCAAGGAATGGTATCACGGGGAGTTCATCCCGAGGATCAGCCCGATCACGCTGATCGCACTGCTCTTCACCATCGTTGTCATGTTTAGCCTGAAAGGCGAACTGATCGTCACCATCCCGTTGGACGTGGTGCGCATCGCCATCCCCTTGCTGTTCTACTTCGTGATCATGTTCCTGGTGAGCTTCTTCATGGGCAAGCTGGTGGGGGCAGATTACTCCAAGACGGCTACGCTCTCCTTCACGGCTGCCAGCAATAACTTCGAGCTGGCCATTGCCGTGGCGGTGGCGGTCTTTGGCATCACCTCTGGGGAGGCTTTTACGGCGGTCGTCGGCCCGCTGGTGGAAGTGCCGGTGATGATCGGATTAGTGAATGTGGCCTTCTGGCTGCAAAAGCGCTATTACCAGCACGAATTGAGCCCTGTTTCACCGGAGATGCTGAGGGCGGCAGAAGAAGCGGCCCGCCAGCCGAGACGCTCATAAAGTAGCAAGCCAAATTATCCCCGCCTAGGCGGGGATAATTTGGGACAATTTATATTCGGATTCGCGAATATGTTGTGGAGATGCCTCAAGTCGGGAGGAGGTACGCAATGAAAATCGAAATCCTGGGAACCGGATGCTACAACTGTATCCGACTCGAAACGCTGGTTAATGAGGTCCTGAGCGAACTGAAGCTATCCGGCGTACAGGTCGTCCGGATTAGCGACGAAAAAACCATTCGCGGCTATATGCCTCTTGACGAAATCCCCGGCCTGGTGATCGATGGTCATCTGATCAGCACTGCTGTCGTTCCAGACCGGAGTGTTCTGCTTAACTGGTTTCAGGAGGTCAAGCAACCCCCTGGTTAGCGCTGCTCCCGGTTAGCGGCGTCTATACCGGCGGTAAGGCAATATCCAGAAGATTGGCTACAGCAAGTTTGCCCTGATCCTGGTTGACCGCAGGACTGGACGCTTGGTGCGCGTCGCCACCCGCCCGGAGACGATCCAACGCAGTAAGGAAAGCGAATTCGTCACGTACCGAAAAAAGGGCGTGCCGGCCGCGCAGATCGATCCCACCCTGGTGGAACCGATGGTCGAGATGACGATGCTTCCTGGTATATGGAGTCTCAATGAGTATAGCTTATGTAAATGAGCGAAAATGCCCTGCACAAAATGATATCTGCCGTGTGTTGTCTTGCTGCCCACAACAGGCGATTACCTATCGACCCGACGAGACTGCACCATTAGGCGGCAGGATCGTGATTGACCAGGATCGTTGCGATGGCTGTGGTCTTTGCGTCACGGAATGCTGCGGGAAAGCAATCGATTTAGTTTAAATTCCAGGTATCACACTTCAAAATCTACAACTCACCAGAAATGGAGTGACTATCGATGCTAGAGATAACTAAGCTGGGAACCCTGATCTTATGTTTTAGCCTCCTATGTATTGGATGTAGTGGTAAATCCGCCCCAGTTAAAGAAGCTACGCCCATCGTAAGCCAAGCCATGCCCATCGAGAGCGAGAGTTCGCTGAGCAACCAATCGCTCGAACTGCGCAATTGTGATGGTAAGACCGATCTGCATCGATCCCTGGCAGCCGAAGTACAGGTTGCGAGTCACATCATCATTTCAGATGAGGCAACCGCGCCTTCAACTGGTGACACAACAGTACTTTTCGCAGATAGGAAAGTCAGCCTGGCGGAACAAGTAGAACGCGCTTACCAGCAGGTGTACGAGGAAGCGAAAACCAGCGTCGAGCAGAAGGATATTGTTGTGCCTGTGGGAAAGATCCGTACGTATATTATTTATTGGAAGCAACAAGTCTTCAGCTCGACCATCTCTTTCACGATGAATACTGAAGCTTATGCAGCTTCTTATACGTACACATTAGACATTCCACATATCACGATATCTTCAGAAATTGGCTGTACAGCTTGAAAGAGGTAACCGTTGTTCTGCCGTGGGCAGACGAAAAAGAAAGTACTGCACCTTCGGTTCTGTAGCCGCATTCCAGGGCCTGCCAGCACAGTAGTATGCGTACGTGGCCCGGCGTCATTGCCTATAACCCCGAGACATGTACGCTCACCTTTCGCCGTCAGCCCGGTTTTTTGACCATATACCCAGAGAAGGTATATATCACCCAGGTCAAAGACACCGAAGAAGGGCTGGAGCTGCTCAAAGCGCTGGTGGATGCCATTAACGTTACGTGGGAGCAGCGTGTTGAACTGGTAGCAGTCACGGCTGCTCGCCACGCACCGCGGCCGCTAGACGTGTGATCACTCCTGCCCCAAACGAACTGCGGACAGTGCGGCGAAGCGACTTGTATGGCTTTTGCGTGTAACCTCTTATTACAGAAAAAAAGCTGGCAGAATGTGTGCCGCTCCAGGCTGATCCTTCCCTGGCCGACCGGCTGGCAACATTGGGCGCGATGCTGTAGTTTTATCATAAGCCTCAACGATTGTTTATCCTTCGCCATGGTCGCGCAACACCGCCTTCGCCGCGTAATAGCCGCACATGCCGTGCGCACCACCGCCAGGCGGCGTCGACGAGGAGCATAGATAAATGCCCTTAGTGGGAGTGGAATAGGGCACCCAACGCGGGACTGGACGCGTGAAGAGCTGCCAGATATCCGACACGCCTCCGATAATGTCGCCGCCGATGTAATTGGGGTTATAGGCCTCCATTTCCATGGGGGAAAAGGTGTGTTTTGCTACGATACAATCGCGGAAGCCGGGGGCAAAGCGCTCGATCTGGGCCTCGATGCGGGCGGTCATGTCGATAGTGGAGCCGTGTGGCACGTGGCAGTAAGCCCAGGCGGTATGCTTGCCCTGCGGGGCGCGCGTGTCGTCATACAGGCTCTGCTGTGCCAGTAGCACGTAAGGTCGTTCGGGGTGCTCGCCGCGCCAGACGGCGCTCTCCCCAGCGGCGATCTCCGGCAACGTGCCGCCCAGGTGAACGGTGGCGGAACGAGCCACCTCGGGCGCCTGCCACGGGATCGGCCCATCCAGGGCGAAATCCATTTTAAATACACCGGGGCCGTAGCGGTACTTTTCGAGCTGGCGGCGATAGCCGGAGGGCAGGCGCTCGCCGGCAATGCTCAATAGCTGGCGCGGGGTCAGGTCGAAGAGCACGTCACGGGCGGGCGGCAGGTAACCCATTGAGCAGACCGGATGGTCGGTGACGATCTCACCGCCTAAGGAGCGCAGGTAGCCTGCCAGCGCTTCCATCAGGCGCTGCGAACCGCCGCGCGCCAGCGGCCAGCCCACGGCGTGGCCCAGCATGCAGATCATTAGCCCGTAAGCCGAAGTGACCGGTTGTTCCAGGGGCAGGATGGAATGACCCGCCATACCGGCGAACAAGGCGCGGGCGGGCTCGCCAGAGAAGGTGTGTTCGGCCAGCCAGCGCGCTGGCAGGATAAATTTGGGGGCAAAGCGCGCTGAAAGCAGCGGGTGTTTGGGCGGAAAGGGCAGCGGGCCGAGGAATTCCTCGATCAGTTCCTGCCAATGTTCCACCATGGGGCTAAATAATTTGCGGTAAGCGCGCTCATCAGGACCTAGCGCTACCGCGGTAGCTTCCACCGAACGCTCCAGCATGGCCGCCCGGCCGCCGTCTAGCGGGTGGGCCAACGGGGCTTCGGGTTGGATCCACTCCAGGCCATAATCAGCCAGGGGCAACGTCCGTAAGAAGGGAGAGGCCGCGGCAAGCGGGTGGATTGCAGAGCAGACGTCGTGCAGGAAACCCGGTAAGGTCAGCTCCTTGGTGCGGCTGCCCCCGCCGATAGTGTCCTTAGCTTCCAACACCAGCACTGAGCGCCCGGCGCGCGCCAGGACAACTGCCGCGGCCAGGCCGTTCGGCCCGGCGCCGACGATGACTGCATCATAAGCAGGATGGTTTGCCATTGGATCAGCGGTCACGAAGGAAGATTTTCCTAAATAACGCCACTGGCGTATAAAACGCGGTACGCATGGCCGCATTATGCCAGATGTTCTTTGCCTCGCCCCATTGGACTCGCGTATCTACGCAGGTCACTTGCTGCTGCACCTGCCCCTGGACGCCGAAATTCCTCGCCAGGTTCTCCAGAGTTTGGCGCCAGAATTCGTCCTCCATTCGGTGGCCAAACCCCAGGCGGAAGGTGAGCTCGTAGAGCGGGTCGCTGGCGCGCACCAGCGCCTGGATCTGGACCACTGTGATGCCCTGGTCCTCTTCGCCGCTGAAGGTAATCAAAGCTGAGAACATGTGTCCCTGCGGGGTCATGAATGAAAAAGAGACATCGTCTACGTAGATAACCAGGATACCAGTGGAGATGAGCGGCAGGCCTCCTGGCGCGGTGACGCCCCCAGGACCAGCCAGGTTGAGCAAGGCTACCTCGCCCGGCTGGATGCCGGTCAGGGATGGATAGAACTGGTTGCCCTTGGGCCAGAAGCTGGAGAAGTTCGCCTTCCAGACCCGGATGACCTCAGCAGGTGCGACAGCCACCCCGCTCAGGCGCACCTTGTAAGTCTTCTGCCAAAGCTGGCCGAAGCCTTTCAGCGGGCTGGTTAGCTGGCGACCGTCAACGTTCAGGTTCACTGCCCCGGCGGGCGCGTCGGCCAGCTTGAGCCGCGAGACCGGTGACGCCCAGGCGCCCTCCCGACTTTTGGATGGGGAATGCGCCTCCGCCGCGTGGTTGGAATTACCTTTAAATTCATCCATCAGCCTATCACTCCGATCCATCCCAAGATACAAGCAGGTACGTATAGAGCGGCCGTAACCCACATAAAGGGGGGAAGGTCGCCTAGCGTTAATGGGATGTGATCATCCAAATATGGTTTGAGGGAGAGCCACCAATACGGTAGCACGCCCATGCCGGCAATTGTTAGCGTGGTTATGGCCCAAATTTGCGCCTGCTTTAAGCCGAACCAAGTCACCATGATGATCAGAAAACCGGCGGTGGTCAATAACCCGGCTATAATCCGGACCAATATCCGGCGCAGCAAAGCCAGCTGTGGAAACTGGCCCAGGAGTTTGTCAGGTTTACCCTTGAAGAGGGATTCATCTGCCTGCATAGATACGATAAGAATCTGCTGACCCATGGACGACTCGGAGCCAAACGGTGTCAATATACCGATGAGGATATAGAATGCGCCATACAAGAGAAACAAGATGACAGCTATACCCAGAGGGCTGTTCCAGGGTGTATTCGACGACATGGCAGTTTATCAATTCTTATCCTGCCGCCAAGCGGGCTAGGGCAACGCAGCTGTGCTGACTGACCTGTTGCGCCAGAAAACCGCAGCTATGGCGAAAAAGACGACCATCAACAAGACCTCTCCCAGCACAGGCGGTTCATACTTCCCCATGGCGAACATGAGCGCAATACTCGCCAACCCGATGATGCTGTTGAGGGCGATCAGGCCGCTGAGCCAGCGTGGGAATTCACTTATCGACCAGACCATCCAGGCCATCATCAGTAAGGCTAATGCCCACATTAATCCGCTGGCTTCGAAATCAGAGGTGTAAATGATCCTGAGGTCTATGTCGGAACCATTGCCTGTCTTTAATATCGCCGGATGACAACATGTTAAACTCCATACTGGATAGTCCTTGCATGTCATGGCACGCAGGTGACCTATCTTTTGGAGGAACCGCGCACCCAGCGTACGGGCGCGCCGAGCAGGTAAAACACGGTGCGGATGCCGGCGTTCTTCCAGATGTTTTTGGCCTGTTTCCACTGCACTTTGGGGTCCACCAAGACTTTCGTGAGGGTGACCTGACCCTTAACTCCATAGTGCTCTGCCAAAGAGGAGAGCACGTGCGTCCAAACTTGATCTTGCTGGGCCGAACTCCCCAGGAACCGGTTAAAGATCTCGAATAGGGGGTCAGTGGGGCGGCAAAGACTCTGGGTCTGGGCTACCAGACCGCCATCCTCCTCGTACACGCTGAAGGTGTTCCAGCCAGATTCGGGATGGCCTTCGGGTGTCATCACGGTAAAGGAAGTGTCATCGGCATAGAGTACCAACACACCTGTCGCCACAGGCAAAAAGCTGGGCATACCGGGCAGGGGTGGCACTTTGGCCTCGATGAGCAAGACCTCGCCGGGCTTGATCCCTGCCATGGTTGGATAGAAGTGGTTTTCACGCGGCTGGAATTTATGGAAGTTCTCCTTCCAGACCTGCATCACCTCGGCTGGAGAGCCTGTCACACCGCTCAGCCGGACTTTAAAGGTTTTCTGCCAACACTGTCCAAAACCCTGTATGGGAGAGACGAGCTGTCGCCCTTCGACGTTCAGGTTCATCGCTCCAACCGGAACATCCGAAACCTTCATTTTTGAGGTTGGTGGCGCCCAGGCATTATCACGCGATTCAGTTGATTCGGGATTCGGAGAATTAACAGTCATTTTTCACCTACCAATTTCCAGCATAGCCAAAAAGGTTCTCTTTACCAATAACCTTAACCATTAACCTTCAACAGATATATCTACCCGATCGCGGCCAACGCGGCGGATTCATCGGGGTAGATGCCGATCGCCTCGTTCAGACGGGTCAACTCGAAGATCTGCTGGTAGTGCTCGCTTAGGCCGAATGCCAACAGACGCTGTTTCTGGCGATTGACACGGATTAACAGCGTGACCAGCAAACCGATCCCGGAGCTGTTCATGTAATCCAATCCCTTGAAGTTCAACAGGATATTGCGGGAACCACTGCTGCTGGCCTGGGTGTATGCGTCCATCAGGGCATTTTCGGCGAAGGCATTGATCTCGCCCTGAATATCCAAGATGCTGGTAGCGGCGTTGGCCTTACGCACTTCCATGGTAACTTTAGCGTTCGTCATTCTATCTCTCTCCTTGGCAAATAATGATGGGGTTAATGACGGCCCGCCGGGCTGTCCTCAATGAGCAACAGCCGCCAGGGCAGTTTGCTCGTCTGGGTAGATGTCCATATAATCGCCCAGGCGGGTGATCTGGAAGATTTCCAAATAGTGGTCGCTCAGACAGCACAGGATCAGGTGGCGCTTGGCTTTGCGCGCCCTGGCTAACATATTGACAATCAGGGCGATCCCGGTGCTGTTGATGTAGTCAACGCTGGTGAAGTTGAGCAAGATATCCGTAGAACCGCTCTCCTCCGCCTGATCGTATGCCTCGTTTAGATCTTCCGCGGCAAAGGCGTTGATCTCTCCGTATAGGTCGATAATGACTTTTCCGGACTCATGGCGTATTTTTGCTTCAAACTGGTGCCGAGCCATGGTCATTTCCTTTCAGGTTAAGAATCAGCTCAACCGTATGGTGGGTGCCGCCATGTTCGATATCTCCCAAATGGATATTCATTTCGTCCACCATATTTTTGATGAGAAACAAACCCCATCCGCGTGGCGACTGCAAGCCTGACAGCTTGGCTTCCAGGTCGGGCGACTCAGGTTCGGGGATAGGGTTTCCGCCGCCGTGGTCAGTGATGCGCACCGCCAGGCGGGTGGGCGAGAGCAGCACCTGGATCTCTACTGGCAGGTCGTCTCTATATTGGTTGCCGTGTTCCATGGCGTTCATCGTGGCTTCCGCCACGGCAGTCTTCAAGCGTTCCAGGCGTACAGACTCAAGTGTCAGATCTCGTACGATCTCGGTAACCATATTCATTGCGGTGATCTCATTGCCAGGCTCGCTGGGCAGCACGAACTCGCCCAGAACCTGCCAGGTCTCAAAACTGGCCGTGCTGGCCTCAGCTGGAGATTCTGAGGAAGTAGGCGCTTCAAGCCGCTCCAGGGTGACGAAGGTCACGTCGTCTTCCTGTTCCCAGCCAGGGCCGGTGAACTCGCTCAGTTGGTCGAGCAGGAGTCCGATCAAGGTGTTATTCCCCTGCCAGCCCCCTTGCGGGGCACAGGGCAGGCTCTGGCGCAGGCGCGGGAAACCGAACATCTCGCGCTGGGGGTTATGCGCCTCTACGAGCCCGTCGCTGTAGATCAGCAGGCTTTCACCGGGCTGCAGCGTCATCTCAACCTCATCGTAGGTCATGCCAGGCAGCAAGCCGAGAGGCATGCCGGTGGCGCGCAGCTCATTCACGCCGCCGGGTGTACACTGGCAGGGCAGGTTGTGTCCAGCGTTAGCCAGACGTAGAATACCACTGCGGGGATCCAGCACGATGCATAGGCAGGTGATGAACATGTTGGCTGGGATATCCGGGCAAATCTGGTCGTTGGCATGCGACAGGATGTGACCCGGCGAGGAGAAGCGCTCGGCGGCAGCCCGCAGGACGCTACGGGTGGTTGCCATGACCAGGGCGGCAGGCACGCCTTTATCGGTCACATCGCCGGCGATCACACCCAACTTGCCATCGGGGAAGTTGATGAAATCGTAAAAATCGCCGCTGACGGCCATGGCCGGCTGCCAGTATGCTGCCACCTTCCAACCCGGCATGTTTGGCAGCTCTTTGGGCAGGAGCGTCTCCTGGATGATGCGAGCCACGCGCAGCTCCTGCTCCAGGCGTTCCCGGTCGCGCGCTTCGGCCTGCTGCTGGCGGGCTAGTTGCGCCACGCGCAGTGCAGGTGCAGCTTGCGTGGCCAGGGTCTGTAAAAGTCGCCGGTCGTCGGCGGAATATTCTTGTTCGCTGCGGCGTCCCCCAAGATTGAGCAAGCCGATCAACTCCCCTTGACTGACCAGCGGCACTGAGATCTTGACCCCCGCTTGGTTGAGCGTGCGTAACGCGGGCGAGTCCATCACCAATTGATCGATCTCGACCAGCCCAGGGGCGCTCAGGAAGTACGCCAACAGCGGGTCGTTGGGGGCAATATCGAACTCCAGGGTTTTAGCCTGAAGCGCTGGTGAGGGGCTGCTCGGTGCCGTTTCAGGTTTTGCGGGTTCTTCGCTGGCGGTGAGTGCCTGCCAGGATTTACGAAATCGTGAGAACATCGGATTCTAGCTCCACTTTATAGATCTATTTTACTTCGCAGGCGTCCTGAGATCGTTACGGAGTGCGTTACGAAATTAATCTCTTGATTTTGAAATCCGTTTCCTACTCCGGATAAAAATCTACCGGTTTGCCCACTGCGTATTCCAGGATCGAGCGGGAAATCTCCGAATAGGTTGGGTGAGCGTGGATGATCTCAGCGATGTGCTGGATGGGCGTCCTCAAGGCGATTGCATTCGCCAATTCCTGCATGATCTCCGAGACATTATGGCCTATAGCCTGGACAGCCAGCAAGCATCCATCCTTCACCCAGATCTTCACAAAGCCCTCTTCAAAGGCTTCGATGCGTGCCCTGAGGTTGGCAGTGAAAGGCACTTTGTAGGTGGTAACGCCTGCCATATCGGTCGGGACGTGGCCAGCGGAAAGTACCTCGGGGATGGAATAGACTACGGCAGGGATGACCTCGTAATCCATGCGACGCGGCGCTTCACCGGGGGCCTTCATGATGTTCTCGGCTGCCACCTGCCCCTGCTGCATGCCAACATGCGCCAGGATAGACTTGCCGGTCGCGTCGCCGATGGCCCACACGCCGGGGACGTTGGTGCGCAAGAAGTCGTCCACGACGATGCCTTTCTCGGTATAGGCAATCCCCAGGCGGTCGAACATCGCTTTTTCGATCACCGGCTCGCGGCCGACGGCAATCAGGATGGCCTGCGCAGCAACCTGCAACGCCTCTCCCGTAGAACGATTTTCAGCCCTGACCAGGCCCTCTTTCACCGAAACGACCTTGTGGTGGGTGAGGATGTGCACACCACGGGCTGACATCTCGCGGGTGATCTCTGCGGAGATCTCCGGGTCCATGGTCGCTAAGACGCGATCGAGGAACTCGATCACGGTTACTTTGCTGCCCAGGTTGGAGAAGATCGTGGCGAACTCCAACCCGATGACTCCGCCGCCCACAA
>Ga0153916_10003935_pt1 | contig 11132 bp, 9 predicted proteins | sample Opewatmetagenome_FD_109642 | JGI IMG/M metagenome (GOLD analysis project Ga0153916, IMG submission 109642) | Freshwater wetland microbial communities from Ohio, USA - Open water 3 Core 3 Depth 4 metaG | ecosystem: Environmental > Aquatic > Freshwater > Wetlands | place: USA: Ohio, Lake Erie, Old...
GCCAGGACGGGCGGCCAGGACGCGCAGCCCAAGATCGAGGCGCGCACCTGATCCCTTTCCCTACTCGCTCCGCCGCTTTGGCCGGGGTGACGCTTCCAATGCTGAGGAGAGTTTAGTCTCATGACCACCGACACCGCCCTCGAGGCGCGCTTCGCCCAGCTCGAGCACCGCATCGGCACGCTTGAGGACACCCAGGCAATCCGCACCCTCCAGCACGCCTATGGCTATTACATCGACAAATGCCTCTACGATGAAGCCGCCGCGCTGTTCTCGCGCGACGCACGGCTCAAGTTTCTGAACGGTGTCTGGGTTGGGCAGAAGGGCGTGCGGCGCCTCTACTGCGAGTGGTTCCGCAGCTATTTCACCAATGGCCACAACGGCCCCGCCTACGGTTTTCTGCTCGACCATCTGCTGATGCAGGACATCATCCACGTCGCCCCCGATCGCCAGACCGCCCGCGCCCGCTTCCGCGCGGTGATGCAGGGGGGCACTCACGAGAGCCGCGATCCGATACCGGGCTTCCCGGCGGCGTGCTGGGAAGGCGGCATCTACGAGCACGGGTACATCAAGGAAGATGGGGTGTGGAAGATCCACAGCTTCGACTATGTCATGCTCTGGCAGGCCGACTATCATAAGGGCTGGGACCATGACGAGGTCCACCTCAAGCCCTTCGAGAAGCTCTATCCCGAGGACCCCTTCGGCCCCGATGAATTCGCCGGAACCGCCAAGCCGCTGTGGCCGCATACCCAGGTCGTGCCGTTCCACTATGCACACCCTGTGACCGGCGAGATGTGGGTGGATCAGGGGGTTTACGATCCGCGCTGACGCCTGCCATTCCGGCAGGTGGAACAGATAGACGTCACTTCGCCGCGATCCTCCGCGCCGGGATGGGCCGTGCGCGCACGCCTCCGGCGTCGCCGGTCAGGCTGATCGGCCGGAGCTCCCGAAAAGTCGCGCCCGCCCATCATCCGATGGGCGGACGCGGATTGCGGGCATCCCACCCTGCTCGAACCCATATTCCAGCGCGCCTCAGCATGACGCCTGAAGCCGCACCAGGGCGGGCGCGGCGCCTGGTCAGAAGCGGCGCGCCCCGGGGCCCGATTGTGCGCGGGGCTGAAGCCCTCCGGTTTCGGCCGCCTATCGGTAGGTGTTGTTCGAGGTGTGGTCGCCCTTGAGCCAGCGCTGCAGGTCCTCACGAGCCGTCTTGCGTCGCGCCGTGTTGATCTCCGGGGCGCTCGGCGGGTCGCAGGTGAATTCGAGGATCATGCCGTTGGGATCCGTCACGTACACCGACCGGCAGTAGCCATGCTCCAGAACATAGGTGTCCGGCTCCTTGTATCCGGCCGCGTGGATCCGCGCCTCGATCTCCTTCTGGGTCGCCGCGTCCACATTCAGGGCGATGTGATGGAAGGGCGACGCCGGCATCTTCGGACCGAACAGGTCCTGGTCTTCCGGATTGGCGAATTGGAAGAAGGCCAAGGCGCCGCCATCGCCGATGCCGAAGAAGCAGTGGCAATAGGTGCGCATCGCCCCGAACAATTCGTCGGACTCGCTCCACGTCGCTACGAGCGGCAGGCCGATCACCTCCTCGTAGAACTTGCGCGTCGCCTCCATGTCGCGCGTGACGTAGGCGGTGTGGTGAAGCCGGGTTGGCAGTCTGGTTTCCTGAGCCATGTCTCGTCCCTTGGTCTGAGTTGCTTGCGAGGTCCCCCTGGCGGGGGCTCCGCCCTCGATGTCGGTCACCAAAATCTCTCGGAGGCGATCCGCGCGCCCTCGGCGAGAGAGGCGAGCTTCGCCCAGACGACGTCGGGGTCGACGCCGCCTTGGCCGACATGGATGCTGAAACCGCAATCCACCCCGGCCATCACGTTCTCGCGGCCGACCAGCTTCGCGTAGCGCCCGATGCGCTGGGCCACGAGCTCGGGGTGTTCGATGTAGTTCGACTGGCACTCGATCACGCCAGGGACCAGCACCTTTCCCTCGGGCGGCCGCATGGTCTCGAACATCTCCCATTCGTGGGCGTGACGCGGGTTGGCGGCCTCGAACAGGATGGCTGCCGGCTTCGCCAGCGAGAGCACGTCGATGATGTCCGCGAACGGCACGTCGCAATGGTGCGGGCCGGGATAATTGCCCCAGCACATGTGCAGGCGCAGACGCTCGGCAGGGATGTTGCGGACGGCATGGTTCAGCGCCTCGATATGAAGGCGAATGCGGCCACGGAACTCCTCAAGCGAGAGATCCGCGTACTGGACATGCCGGCCCATAGCCAGGTCGGGGCAATCCAGCTGGAGCGTCAGGCCCGCCTCGGCGATGGTCTCGTATTCGTACCGCATCGCCTCGGCGATGGTGAAGAGGTACTCCTCGTGGGTCTTGTAGTACTCGTTGCGGAAGAACAGCGAGATGACGCCCGGCGAGGCCGCGCTGGAGAACAGGCCCGAGACCTTGGCCCCTTTCGCCGACGCGTTGAGATTGTCGACGTCCACCTTCGGAGAGACGCGATCGGTCACCTCGATGGGTCCGTTGCACGCCGGCGTTCTGCGGACCTTGCGCCCCGGGTTGCTGAGGACGCGCTCAGCGGTCCTGGGGAAGTCGACCAGGTCCTGGAAGACGAAGCTGTTTCCCGTTCCGCCAAAGCCCGACAGCCGGTCCTTCACATAGGTGGCGTAGCTCGGCTTCGACATCTCCCCGTCATTGATGATGTCGATGCCGGCCCGGCTCTGGCGCTCGACCATCTCGGTCACCGCGCCGCGGACCCGGGCGTCCAGCGCCTCGCGGTCGACCGGCACGCCCTCCTCCTTGGCGAACATCATCTGCACAAGATCGTCCGGCCGAGGCAGGCTTCCCGTGTGCGTGGTCAAGAACCGATCGGTGCTGCGGAGCATGGCCGTTTTTCGGATATCGAATTCAATTTCGATTTGACGCTATCTTGGGCGGGACGCCGCTGTAAAGTGGCTCAAACGGGCGCCTTCGGTCCGTCGTAGGTGATCGCTTCGGCGGCCGCGTTCGACATGATGAATCCGATGGAGCGCTCGGTCTCCTCCTGCAGGTGAGCCAGCAGCCCGGCCGTCCGCGCCAGGATCGAGATGCTCTTCATCGCGGTGACCGGAAAGCCGATCTCCAAGAGGATCGCCGGGATCACCCCATTGATGTTGATCGGCAGCGGGCGCCCGAGCGCCTCCGGAAGCACCTCGGCGACGCTGTGGAGCATCCGGATGTAGGGGCCGTCGAGCCCGCGCTCCTTGGCAAGGGCCAGCAGCACATTGGCGCGCGGGTCGCCGCCCGCATGCTGCGGGTGGCCGAACCCGGGGATCGGCGTCTTTGTCTTCCTCATCTCCGCCACCCGCTCGAACGCCGCGTCTTTTGGGCTCCGCTGCTTCGAGGTCTCCACGAGATCGTTGAGGAAATATCCCGCGGTCTCAGCGCTTCCGAGCACCACGGAGCCCGATCCAAGCAGGCCGGCGGCCACCGCCCCTTGGAGAGCCTCAGGGGCCGCGGCCAGGGTCATACGGGCCGCTTGGACGCTGGGCACCAGTCCGTGTTCGGCGATGGCCACCAAGAGGGCGTTCACGAAGAACCGCTGGTTCGGGTCCGGATTCCGCCCCATCAGCATCAGGAAGAAATAGTCGGTGAAGTCGATCTTGCCGATCAGTTCGCTGCAGAGATCGCGGCCTCGGACGGTGATCGTGGCCGCATCGGATGTCGAGATCCCGGTGTAGGGCGCATCCTGTTTTCCGATCCGCATGGCGAGTCTCCCCGGTTGTCCAACGCTCTGGGCAGTCTCCTACACCCATCGCCCCGAAATTACCAAATAACGAAATTGACTTCGATCATCGGAGGTCACTAGTCTACCGGCCATGCGGTCCACGGGCCGTGAAGAGCGAAGTCGCGCTTCCGGGCGCGGCGCGCGGAAGTCAGCGGAAGTCATCGGAGAGCGTATGGCGGGGGTTCTGGAGGGGCTTCGTGTCCTGGAGATGGGCACGTTCATCACGGGACCGGCCGCAGCCATGCTGCTGGGCGACATGGGCGCCGACGTCGTCAAGATCGAACGGCCGAAGACCGGCGATCCGTTCCGGGCCTTCAAGGGCGGCCTCTACAGCCCGCACTTCCAGGCCTACAACCGCAACAAACGCAGCCTGACCCTGGACACCCGCGACGAGCAGGACCTCAAGCTCCTGGACGCCTTGGCGGCTGACGCCGACGTCTTCATCCAGAACTTCCGGCCCGGGGTCGCCGACGACCTCAACGTAGGCTCTGAACGGCTGCAGAAGCTCAATCCGGCCCTGGTCTACTGCGGCATCTCAGGGTTCGGGCATCACGGCCCGGACGCCGAGCGACCCGCCTACGACACAGTGGCGCAGGCGGCCAGCGGATGGCTGCGCCTGCTCATCAACCCCAAGAACCCGCGGGTCGTCGGCCCGGCGATCGCCGACTCGGTCACCGGCTTCTACGCGGCGCTGTCGATCCTGGGCGCCCTCCACGAGCGGCAACGGACCGGCCGCGGCCGTCGCGTGGACGTCTCGATGCTCGAGGCCATGTGCCACTTCAACCTCGACGATTTCACGCACTACTTCTCGGCGGGCGAGATCATGGGTCCTTACAGCCGCCCCAGCGTCTCGCAGTCGTATGTCTTCGAGTGCGCGGACGGCGGGTGGATCGCGCTCCACATGTCGTCGCCGGAAAAGTTCTGGGAGGGACTGGCCGTCGCCATCGAGCGGCCAAATCTGTTCGCAGACCCACGCTTCGCCGACAGACAAGCGCGCATCGGGCATCAGGAAGATCTGATCGCCCTCATGGCGCCGATCTTCAAGACCCGGACACGGTCGGAATGGTGCGAGCGCCTGAAGGCGCAAGGGACGCCCCACTCCCCGGTCTACGATTCGAGCGAGGCGCTCAACGACCCGCAGGCCAAACACCTCCGGATTCAGGTCGAAGCGGAGCACCCCACCATGGGCCGCTTCCGCACCGTGCGCTTTCCCGCAAGCTTCGACGGCCAACCGCTCACCGAGGTCTCGCCGCCGCCGACGCTCGGCGAGCACGACGCGCAAGTGCGTGCGCAAGCCGGCCACATCTGGAGCCAGGCGGCGTCCGCCGGATCCAGGTAGGCCATGACTTCGAATATCGAAATTGACTTCGACATGCGAAATTCATAAGGGTTTGCACTAGGGAAAATCCGTTGGGCGATCCGCCCGTATGTGAGGTCCGCAAGTACGCGACCCTCGCGGAAATCGACGCGCCGAGCCTCGCAAGGCCGTCGAGGGCAGCTTCGTTCCAGCGCATCAAAGCGGCGCGCAAAGACCGCCGCCAAACAGGGGGAAGCGAATGAAGCGGCTCAGCACGCGGTGCGTGGATAATCTCATCAAGACCCTGCTTTGCGGCGCAGGCGCCACCGCGCTGGCCACCGGCGCGGCGCCGGCCTGGGCGCAGGAGAGCCTGCCGGCTCCCGGCGCGGGCCCAAGCGAGGTGAGCGTGGACGAAGTGGTGGTCACCGCGCGCCAGCGCAGCGAGAGCATCCAGCGCGTTCCGGCTCAGGTCACCGCCTTCACCGAACAGTCGATCGAGGCCAAGGGCATCGGCAATCCCTCGGACTTCCTGTCCGCGGTGCCCAACGTGACCTTCCTGGCCACGCAGAATGCCGGCACGAGTTTCATCGTGATCCGCGGCATTTCGCAGGCCCGCAACAGCGAGCCGTCGGTCTCGGTGGTCGTAGACGGCGTTCCCATGACCCAGCCGGCGCAGCTGAACCAGACGCTGCTGGATGTTAAGCAGATCGAGGTCCTGAAGGGCCCTCAGGGCGCGCTTTACGGCCGAAACGCCATTGGCGGCGCGATCCTGATCACCACCAAGCCGCCGAGCGACCACTGGGAGTCGAAGGTGACCGCCGGCTACGAGAGCGGTCCGGGGGTGAAGCTCCAGGGCGTCGTCAGCGGCCCCCTGTCCGAGACCTTGAAGGTGCGCGCCGCAGTCTACTACTTCGATACCGACGGCCACCTGAAGAACACCGACACGACTGACCGCTCCGCCGCGCGCCACGCGGACCCGGTGGAGAACTTCAACGCCAGGCTCTCATTCCTCTACCAGCCGACCGACAACTTCTCGGCGGACCTGCGCCTGTCCACGGACCTCCTGAAAACGCGCGGTCTCTATTACGTGATCCCGAACTTCGGCTCGCCGCGGTTCAACGATCCCAACTTCACCAGCCAGCCGATCAACCTGAACAACTCCGGCAGGAACAATCGGCAGATCTATGACGCCGCGCTGAAGCTCAACTACGACGCGTCATACGGCGCCTTCAGCTCCATCACCGGCTACAGCACGGTCTGGGAAAGCCTCACGGGCGACGGCTATCCGTTCGATCCGTTCGGGAAGAGCCGGATCGCCTTCGACTTCGCCCAAAGCCAGTTCCTGGACGCCAAGACCTTCAGCCAGGAACTCCGTTTCACCTCGCCGGCCGATCGGCGCTTCCGCTGGATCGCCGGAGGGCAGTTCTTCAAGACCAAGCGGTACATCTCCACCGGCAACATGTTCGACATCGCGGACGAAGGGGTGCAGCCGATCTACCGCACTCCCAATCCGGCGAGCTTCCAGCCGCAGGGCCAGATCTCCTTCCTGGCGGACTCCCAGGACCAGGTCGCCTGGGCCGGCTACCTCGACACCTCGACGAACCTCACCGACAAGCTCGAGCTGTCGCTGAACGCCCGCTATGACAGCGACCGCCGGAAGAACAGGACGGAGACGCCGCAAGGCTTTCTGACCGGGGCGGGCATCCCAGCCACGACGGGCAGCCGCCGCTCCCACACCTGGTCGGACTTCCAGCCGCAGGCGGTCCTGCGTTACGAGGCCATGGACAATCTGAATGTCTACGCCAGCTACAGCCGCGGCTTCCGGAGCGGCGGCTTCAACCAGACCGGTGTGGCGACCGCAGCCGTGGCGGCCGGGTTCGACAACGTCGGCGACATGTTCGACGCCGAGACCGCCGACACCTTCGAAGCGGGCTTCAAGAGCCGCTGGCTCGACAATCGCCTGACCCTGAACGGAAGCGCCTACACGACGGCTGACAAGGGCGCCTACTACTTCGTGTTCCTGGCGTCGAACTCCACCCAGAACCTCGGAAACATCGACAAGGCGCGTCTCACCGGCTTCGACCTGGAGGCCACCGCCAGGTTCACGCCCGAGCTGACGGGCAACCTCGGCTTCGGCTACACTGACAGCGAAATCAAGAAGTTCCCCGGCGCCTCGAGCGCCTTGGTGAAGGGGGCCAAGGTCCCGCTGGTCTCCGACTACACCCTGAACGCGTCGCTGCAGTACACCCGCGAGATCTGGGACGGTTGGGAGGCGATGGTCCGCATCGACGACAACCTAATCGGCCCCACCACGTTCGTGATCCCTGTCCCCGCGGCAGGCGAGCCGAATCCGGTCGCGCGCGATGCGGTCAACCTCGTGGATTTCCGCGCCAGCCTGAAGTCGGACACGTGGCAGATCACCGCCTGGGCAAAGAACGTCTTCAACAAACACTACAACACCGAATACTCGACAGGCGGGTTCCTCTTCAAAGGCCAGCCCCGCACCTGGGGTGTCGATCTCACCCGGCGCTTCTGAGCGAGGGGGCGGGCGTTCCCTCGCCCGCCCGGCTCAGGCCGGATGTACGGATCTTACGAGGAACGGCTGCCGCCGGAGCGCCGCCTGGATATGCCAGCTGGCGTTCTGCAACACCGGCAGGCGGGTCCGGATGAGCTCATCCAGGCCGACGCGGGACGTGGAGGTGGAGCAGTTGATCGCGGCCATGGCGCGACCGCTTTCGTCAAGGATCGGCACCGCGATCGAGATCAGGCCGTAGTCGAGCTCGTCCTTGACCGCCGAATACCCGTCGCGCCGGACCTGCATCAGGATCTGCTGAAGCTCGGCGTGCGACGTCACCGTGTGCTCGGTCAGGGAAACGAAGTTCCCCGTGTCGAGATAGCGGTTCCTCACATCATCCGCCTCGAAGGCGAGTATGGCGCGGCCGAGAGACGTCGCATAGGCGGGGAAGCGCGTGCCGATCCCGGCGGCCAGGCGCACCATCCGGTTGGTCGACACATGCACGAGATAGAGGATGTCGGAGCCGCTCAGGACCGCGAGGGAGGAACTGTCGCCGGTCTCGTCACGCACGGCCTGCAGGTGCGGGCGTACGATCTCGCCGAGGCTCATCGAGTCCAGATAGGCGGAGGCGAAGCTCATCACCTCGGGCCGCAGCAGGAAATGGCGGTGGTACTTGGCGACGTAGCCCAGCTTCACCAGCGTGTTCAGGCACCGTCGCGCCGCCGCGGGAGACAGGTTCGTGACCTCGGCCACTTCGCTCAGCGTCATCTGAGGATTTTCGCGGCCGAAGGCGCGAAGCACCGAAAGTCCCCGTTCAAGCGTCGTGAGATACTCGGTGTCGGTGTGCTTTTCGTCGTCAGAAGGCATGTCGAAATCCGGAAGAGATTCTCCGCTATGCGAAGGGATGCGCACTAGAGGTGGCGACGCACGGTTTGTCCACGATCCTTCACCGCCGCCCCGGAAATTTCGATTATCGAAGCTTTTTCCGCATATAGAAATTTGGTAGGTTGCGGCGACGCTTCCCAGGAGCCCGCCGGTCCCCATACCCATGCATGAGAAGCCCCACCTTCTGCTCCTACCGGGAATGGTGTGCGACCAGGCGTTCTGGCGCGCCCAGGTGGACGCATTGGCGGCGATCTCCGAGCCGAGAGTCATGGGCTATGGGTTGCTGGACAGCTTTGACGGCATGGCCGAGGCGGTCTTGGCGCAGGCGCCGGAACGGTTCGCCCTAGCGGGCCATTCGATGGGCGGACGGGTCGCTCTTGAAATCATGCGACGAGCGCCGGAGCGAGTGCTGAAGCTCGCGCTGGCCGCCACCGACTATCGGGGGCACGAGAGCGCCGAGGCGCGCGCCGCGGAGGCCGCCCGCCGGGATATGATGCTGGCCAAGGCGGCCGCCGAGGGAATGGACGGCTTCGCCAGGATGTGGGTAAGCCAGATTCTCCCGCCGTATCGATTGGCCGACGAGGCCCTGGTCACGGACGTGGTCGCCATGATGGCGCGCCACCCGGCGGAAGTGCTGGCGGCCCAGACCCATGCCGCACTGATCCGCCAGGACCATTCCCAACTGCTGGCGAACATCTCGTGTCCGACCTTGATCTGCGCGGGCGAGGACGACGCCCTGCGCCCCGTCGAGGTCCATCAGCAGATGGCCGAACGCATCCCCAACAGCCATCTCACCGTGATCAAGCGATGCGGCCACATGCTCGCGATGGAGCGGCCCGAGGCCGTCACCAGCGCCCTGCGGGACTGGTTGCTCGCCTGACGACGGCCTGTCCCCAATGAAGATCAGCTCATCTGCGTAATGGGCGAATGGAGGTTAAATTGACCAAGGTTCTGGTGCTTTACTACTCGAGCTACGGCCATGTGGAGATCATGGCAGGAGCGGTGGCGGATGGCGCACGATCGGTTCCCGGCGTCGAGGTGACCCTCAAGCGGGTCCCGGAACTCATGCCCGACGAGGTCGCCCGCAGCGCCGGCGTCAAGCTCGAGCAGGATGCGCCGATCGCCGATCCCCAGGAACTCGGCGACTACGATGCGATCGTTTTCGGAACGCCCACCCGCTTCGGCAACATGGCCGCCCAGATGCGCAACTTCCTCGACCAGACGGGTCCGCTGTGGGCCAAGGGAGCGCTTGTCGGAAAGATCGGAAGCGTGTTCACCTCGACCGCGAGTCAGCATGGCGGCCAGGAGACGACGATCACGTCGTTCCACACCACGCTTCTGCACCACGGAATGGTCGTCGTGGGCCTGCCGTACACCTGGGCGGGGAACGCGCAGATGGCGGAGATCAGCGGCGGAACCCCCTACGGCGCCAGCACTCTCGCGGGCGCTGATGGCTCCCGCCTTCCCAGCGCGAATGAGCTTGAAGGCGCCCGCTTCCAGGGCCGCCACGTCGCCGAACTAGCCGCCAAGCTCAGCCGCTAGACGACGAGGGGCGGCTGTCGCGCAGACGGATCGAAACGGATCCCACAGCGCCTTTGGCTTCTGTCTTTGGTCGCTGCCAGAAGGGGCCCCGACCCGACGGCGGGCGCCGGCCGGCCCTCTGCAAGCGCCGACTTCGGAACGACGGCCGCCCTGTAATCTTGTTTGCGCAACAACAAGCGACATTGGGCGACGACGCGAACTTCCCTTGCGCGCTGACAAACATGTCCGCGCGGATCGGTGCGTCGCATTCAAGGTCGCCAGCGCGTCAGCAGATCGGTCATAGGCCGTTGAGTTGACAAGTCCCCGAGGCGTTAAGCCTCGCCGAGATTTTGGCGCACGCGCCAAGCCATGCGTTCCGTTCGCTTGCGCGGAACGCTATTCATGGTTCCAGAGCGACGCAGGCCTTGGCGCCAGATCAACGGTCCACGAGCTCGGCTGACACGAGGCGCGTATGGCGGACGCTGTATTCTACCTGGACAAGAACAGTTCGCAGTGTCTGCAGACCCAGCTGCGACAGCGGGTGATCGACGCCATCGTCTCCGGGAACCTGGAGCCAGGCGTGCGGATGCCGTCCACACGCAAGCTGTCGGCCGATCTCGGCATCGCACGCAACACGGTCACGCTGGTCTACCAGCAGCTCGCCGCCGATGGTTATCTTGCAGGACGCGAGCGCAGTGGCGTGTTCGTCAGCGACGCCCTGTTCGAGGCGGTCCGCCCGGGGCGCCATAGAGAGGAACGCAGGGCGCCTCCGGCGACGCCCTGGCGCTCGCGTCTGCAGACCGTGGTCCGCGCAGATGTGGAGGGACGGGCGCCGCCCAATTGGGAGCTCAATCCCTATCCCTTCCTGGACCGGGCCTACGACTCCTCGCTATCGCCCGGCGCCGAGTGGCGCGACGCAGTCCGCTCGACGCTCAGCACGCAGGAGTTCGCCGAATGGAGCCAGGACGGGGGCGACCTCGACGACCCCAGGCTGATCCATGAAATTCGCACGAAGGTGCTTCCCCGACGTGGGATTCGGGCCAGCGCAGACGAGGTGCTGATCGTCGGCGGCCGACGGGCGGCCTACAGCCTGCTCATCCGCGCCTTCGTCAGTCGCGCCATGTCCGTCGCGGTCGAGGAACCGGGTCAGC
>Ga0153916_10003936_pt1 | contig 11131 bp, 5 predicted proteins | sample Opewatmetagenome_FD_109642 | JGI IMG/M metagenome (GOLD analysis project Ga0153916, IMG submission 109642) | Freshwater wetland microbial communities from Ohio, USA - Open water 3 Core 3 Depth 4 metaG | ecosystem: Environmental > Aquatic > Freshwater > Wetlands | place: USA: Ohio, Lake Erie, Old...
CGTGCGATCGTTCGACGTCGTCCCGTTGTTGCTGCCGCCGACGCCTTCCGTGAGCTTGTCGTGCAGGCCGTAGGGCACGTGGCCAGACCCTGTGAACATGATGTGTTCGAACAAGTGTGCGAAGCCCGTGCGACCTGGCACCTCGTTCTTGGAGCCCACGTGGTACCAGACGTTCACGGCGACCGTCGGTGTGGTGTGATCGGGCGACAGGATGACCGTGAGGCCATTGGGAAGCGTGTAGGTTTCGAACGGGATCCGGATCGCATCGGCTCCCGCAGCGGCACCGGGCGGTCGCTGGGCCGCCGCCCCGCAGGCCAACACGACACAGGCGATCAGGGCGATGTGTCGAATGTTCTTGAGCACGCGCGTTTTTCTCCTTGCGGAAAGTCGCCAGCTGCAAACCGCATTATACGGTGCCGCCGGGTGGTTCGCCGCCTCGGCGGATCTGTTTTCCATGTGCGGCAGGGGTGAAGCCCTGCCCTCCTCCGGCCTGCGGCACGCTGGTGAGCCATGCACGCCGGCATGGTCGACATGGAAGGCGACACCACCCTCGTGCGACGGCCAGGCGACAGCGATGACGCGAGCCGAAGGCCTTTCGGACGAGCGCGCGGAGAACATCTTCAGGCAGGCGCTCGGCTACGTCGCGTTCCGCCCGCATGCACGCGACGGGGGCGTGGGCGTTGCCGGCTTCTCGACGGGCGCCCGGCTGGACCTGCTCGGGACGTCCACGCATCCTGACGACGTGCGAGCGTGCGCGGGATTTTCGCCGACAAGGATCACGCCGGACAGTGAACGCGGACGATCGTTACCCGGCCGCCTCGACGTGATCCGACGTCCGGTCCTCTCGCTCTGCGGCGGGACATCGGTCTCATTTTGTCCGCTCGTACCGAACCTGAATCTCCGAGACGGCGCTCAGCAGGCCCGGTTGCGCCGTCAGCCCGTGCGTGACACGCACGCCGCTGGCCAGCATGGTTGAGGCCGTCAGCTGACTCGGGCGGACTTCAAAGCTCTCGACGATCGGCCGGCCGTGCCTCGTCCTGATACGCGTTCCCGCGGCACCGTGCCTGCCGTCGAGGAGGCCCGCAATCGTCGATTCCAGAAGCGCCTGGCGAGCCTGGGGGCTCGATTCCTCGTAATGCTCCTCGACGAGCGACTCCAGATTCTCGATCGGATCGTAGCTGGCAACGACATAGACCGTGTCCACGCCGGCCTGGCCGTCGAGTGTGACCCAGCCGCCGTCGACAGGGGCCTGGTACAACTCGCCGGTACGCACACGGTTCTCCGCAGCGAGTGCATGCGCTGGGAAGAGTACCGCGATCTCTCCGCGCAGATCCTTGCTCAAGACGTACGCGAAGCCATCCCCGCTCGGGCTGAAGACCAGCCTGAACTGATCCCCGCTGACCATCCGGCCGCCGTCCTGAACCGTGAACTCAACCCATCGGCCGTTGTCGAGCCGCTGGCCGAAGCCGGACCAGTACAGTACCAGCGGCGGAAGCGGCCGCGTGTCGATGCGGCGCGCCAGCATCCGCGGCACCGCCCGGGCAACCGCGATCGCGATCACGGCCAGGAGGACCAGCCCGGCAATCGAGCCAATCCATGTCGCCTGGCGCATCATGTGACGTTCGTCGACGGTCGCGTCGCTCGAGAGCCTGTGCGCGATGCGCGCGATCGACTCGTCCTTCGCGCGGGGAGCGTACGACACCCCTTGACGTCTGTCGAACGAGGCAAGGTCCGGCGGAAGTGCGCTTGCCGGAGGTCGCACATACCCCGGCACGAAAACCGGGACGACGTTCCTGTCGGTCTTGAGGGCGTGCGCAATCTCAATCCGCATCCGGTCTCCCTCGTCCGCGCACTGATCGAGCGAGTTCGGCGTCAGGAGGAGCACAAAGTCCGGAGTCGCCTCGATGATCTTCAGCAGCCTCTCGACTGGAGCGGACCCGGGCACGCGTCCGTCGAAGAAGACACGGAAGCCGCGCCGGGTCAGCCCTGCCGACACCAGTTTCGCCAGGTCCGAACCTGACGGCTCCCGATAGCTGACGTACACGTCGTACTCGATTGGTTTCATCCGCCTGGTCCCCACGGGCCGACTCAGATTGTACATGGAAAGGGACGCAGTGCCCGCTGGCCGGGGCTTGTTCGGGCGTGCCGCTCATTATCTCGGGTGGGTCACCATGAGCTCAGTGGACATCCCGCCGCCTGACCCGCAGAACGAAGCGAACGCACCTTGGGGGACGAGGCCCAGGTGAGCCGTCAGCGCCTCGCGGCGACGGCGAAGGCTCAGATATCCCGCAGTGCAACCAGAGGCTGGACCTTGGTCGCTCTCCATGCAGGCAGGAAAGCTGCCAGGAATGCGCTCAATCCAAGGATCGCCGCAGCCCCGACATAGGCAAAGGGGTCCATGGGGCTCACACCGTAGAGCAGGCCGCTCATCAGGCGGGTCAGTGCCATCGCCGCGGGAATTCCGATGCCGAAGCCGATGGCCGTCAGCACCATGCCTTGACGGACGATCAGCTTGAGCACGTCGGCCGGCCGGCCGCCCAGCGCGATACGGATCCCGATTTCTCGAACGCTCTGGCTCACGCCATAGGCGATCACTCCGTATAAGCCCACAGAGGCCAGGAGCAACGCCAGGAAGGCAAAACTCGCGACAACCCCGGCCCCCAATCTTGCCGGCGCGAGTGCATATCCCAGAGCGGCATCCATCGTCATGAGGTCAGTCACCGGGAGGCTGGCATCGAGGGCACGGACCTCACGCCGTACGGATTCCAGTAGCATCCTCGGGTCGCCGGCCGTTCGAACATGAAGGACGGTCGTGCCGCGATAGTTCTGGCCTAGCGCAAAATAGAAATAGGGCTTGGGCGCCTCCCCGAGACTCGAGTATTTGCCGGTTTTCACCACACCGATGACTTGATACTCTCTGCCTTGCGTGCGCACGCGCTTGCCGATGGGATTCTGTCCCGGCCAGAATCGGAGAGCAAATCGCTCGTTGACGACAACTACCGGCGCGGTGTTGGCATTGTCTGTCTCGAGGAATGCGCGCCCATTGAGGATTGGAATACCCATGGCTTCGAAGTATCCGTGATCGACAAGATTGCAGTCGATGCTCGGATTGGAGGTGCCTTTGGGTGCCTCGTACCCTTCCGGCAGTACTCCCACCTGCCAGGTGACCAGCCCCAGAGGTATCGCATGGGCCATGCCGACAGACATGACTCCCGGCAGGCTGCCCACCCTTTCCCTCAACGAGCGCTGGAACTGCCGGCCCGCAGCTTCGTCGTAGTTCTGCAGTTCGAGATCAACCGACGCAACGAGCAGGTTGTCGGGGTTGAAACCGGGATCCACCTTCCGCGCATTTTCGAGGCTGCGTATCGTCATCCCCGCCCCGATCAAGAGCATGAGCGACAGCGCAACTTGCCCGACTACGAGGCATTTCCGAAGACGTGAACCTTTGCCCCTCCCCATGGAGAGGCTCTCCTTCAGATCCGGAAAGACATCCGGCCTTGTGGTCGCCAGCGCAGGAGCCAGGCCGAACAGCAGGCCGGTTCCGAGAGACGCGATCAAGGCAAACGCGAGAACAGGAGTATTGAGGCTCAGATCGAGCCTCAACGGCAGTTCAGTCGGGGCACGCAGGTTCCCCAACAGATCCGTAAGCCACATACTCAACAACAGTCCAAAGCTGCCTGCCAAGAGTGCGAGGAGTGTACTCTCTGCCAGCAACTGGCGGATCAGCCGCACGCGGCATGCGCCCAGCGCAACTCTGACTGCAATCTCCTTGCGCCGCGCGGCGGCGCGCGCAAGGAGCAGACCGGCGATATTGGCACATGCCATCAGAAGGATGAATCCGACCACCACAAAGACGAGGCCAACGAATCCAGTAGCACCTTCGCGTACCATAGGATGAAGGCCTGCCCGGGACTCCGGATACAGTTCGGCACTCTTCCCCTCATTGGTGCCGGCATACTCCTTCGCCAGATTCGCCATCAACGTCTTGACGGATGCGCGGGCCTGCGCGATCGTGACCCCCGGCTTGAGCCGCGCGATTATGTCCGGAATGAAGTTGTCTCCGCGACTCTTCAGCCGGGCCCCTCCCAAGGACATCTCCTGCATCATCATCGGAACCCAGATTTCCATGCCGAGACCAGTCTGTGTCCCATAGAATCCTCTGGGCGCAACGCCGATGATGTCGAACCGTCTTCCGTTCAGCATCACCGACTTCAGGACCACTCCCGTGTCGGCGCCGAAGCGCCGCTGCCAGAGGCCATAACTGATTACCGCAACCGGATGCGTGCCCGGCGTCCTATCCTCCTCCGGCAGGAAAGTTCGTCCCAAGGTCGCTTGTACACCGAGCTCGGAGAAGTAGTTGCCCGAGACAAGCGCCCCCCAGATTCTCTCGTTGCGGTCACCGAGGCCCATGTGGAATGGTTGTATGGCATCGCCAATGACACCCGTAAAGACGTCGTTCTTGTCCCTTAGATCGACATAGTCCGGATAGGACAACGGCCCATATTTAAGCCCATTGGTCCACTCGGCGAAGATCCTGACAAGGCGATCTGGCTCCTTGACATTCGGCAGGCGGAAAAGAAGCGCATCTGCGTAGGTGAACGTCGCTGTGTTGGCCCCGATGCCCAGTCCCAGACAGAGCACAGCTACCATCGTGAATCCCGGGTTCCTCCTGATCTGGCGAACTCCGTACCGGATGTCCTGCCAGCATGTGTCAACTACTGATCCGATCCTCGCTTCACGGACCTTTTCCTTGACTTGCTCGGCACCGCCCAGCTCGAGCAGCGCCGCTCGCCGCGCCTGTTCCGGGCTCATACCCGATTTGATCTTGCTCTCCGCGAGCAGTTCCAGAAAGGACTGAAGTTCCTCGTCCAGTTTCTGATCCAGCTGCTGCTTGCGAAACAGCGAATGCCATGTGCTTGAAAGACGCGCCAGCAGTGGCATACGTCCTCCCTAGGTGGCTTCGAGAACCCTGGCCATGGCCAACGAGGCGCGTTGCCACTTGCGCCTCTCAGCGGTGAACTTCCTGCGTCCAGCGGCCGTGAGCCGGTAGTATTTCGCCCGGCGCCTGTTCTCCGACTCTCCCCATTCGCCGAGAATCCAGCCTTCCTGCTCAAGGCGTTGCAGTGCCGGGAAAAGGGAGCCCGCCCGAACCTGGAAGACGCCTCTTGTAATCTGATGGATGCGTCCTGAGATACCGAACCCATGCATGGGTTCGAGGGTCAGGGTTTTCAGAATCAGCATCTCCAGCGTTCCCTGAAGGAGATCGGTCTTGCCGTTCGCCACACAAAACCTCCCATCGACGCTCTATATGAGGTCATATCGACCGTCTATACGAGGAGCAAAATCCGTTCCGAACCGATGGTTCGCGCGAAGTGTATGAGTGCGAACAGGTTGCCCCCATCGCGACAGACGTCCGTGCAATCCTGGGTGTCCGTTGTTGGGACGCCAGGCTGCCGACGCGGACACTCGGCGAAGAGGTTGTCTCATGGCAGTCAGAGTGTGAGCCGACTGCTTGCGCGGTCAATCCTGCCGCGCCGAAACCCGGGTGCACTGCGGCCAGCGTCTCCACCCCTGGTGGCGATCGGCCTCCAACTTCAGCCCGCAGATGCCCGGCAACGCGGTGATGTTCGTGGCACTGATGGCGATTGCGACGGGAAAGCTGCCTCGCAGCACTGGAGATCGGAGTCGGTGGATCGCAGATCGCCTGTCTCCGGGCGACCCGCGATCCACCGACTACCGACTGCCAATCGACGCGAAGCTATCTGAAGATGTACCGCAGCCCGCCCCAGAATGCGTAGTGATTCGCGATGTCGTCGAGATGGTTCAGGAAGAGCCGCCCCGACAGCGTGAAGTAGAGGCTGCTGTTCGTGTCGGCGCTCTCCCACATCCGCGCGCCGAACTGGAAGAGGCCGGTCGGTGACACGTTGTCGCCGTGCGTGATGTCCCACACGCCGATGCCCGTCCCGACGAACCCCTTCTTGTCGGGGAACCAGTAGTTCAGCTCGCCGTCCGCGAACAGCGCCGAGTTGCCGCTGTCGTGGAAGTTGAACGCGACGCCGATCGCTGGCGCGAAGCGCCACGACGGCGACAACCGAACGTCGGCGCCGCCCTTGGCGACGAGCAACGGCTGACACTGAATCGCTCCGGGGTCATCGATCGACGTGACGCCCGGCGTCCCGATGTCGGCGAGCGAGCCGCCGCGCAGCTTGCCGACACCGACCTCGATGAACGGATCGACCAGGTCTTTGCGCCGCGCCTCTTCGGCCTTGCGCGACTCTTCGGCCTTGCGCGCTTCCTCTGCCTTGCGCGCTTCTTCGGCCCTGCGTGCTTCCTCGGCCCTGCGCGCTTCCTCGGCCCTGCGCGCTTCCTCGGCCTTGCGTGCTTCTTCGAGCCGGCGCGCTTCAGCCGCCTTGCGCGCGGCCTCAGCCTTGCGCGCCTCCTCAAGTTGCCGCGCCTCCTCGGCCTTGCGCGCTTCCTCCGCGGCCGCGAGCGCCCTCGGACTTGGCCCGATGCTCCTCAGCAGCAGGTTGCCGCAGACGGTCGGCACGTCGAACGTGTAGCCGTTCTTGCCGTCATCGATGAAGAACTCCCACGCGGGAAACGGCTTCTTGCCCTCCCACTTGACCTTCTCGCTGACCTCCGGCTTGCCGGCCTTCCGCAGCGCCATCCACTCCATCGTCTGGCCCGCCTCGAACTTGATCTCCTTCAGATCGGTGGGGCTCGCGGACTGAAGGATACGGATGACTTCGGCTGCCAGGCTCGAGAGTCCGGCCTTGTCGAAGACCACGCCGAGATCCTTCACCATCTTCGGCGCCGCCGCCATCTTCTTCAGGTCGCCGAGGGTTTTCAGCGGACGACCATAGAAGCGCGTGGCACCGCCGAGGCGGGTGGCGATGTGATAGCCGTCAGCGGTCAGACGGGCGGCCGGCTTGGCTGCGGTCGCGCGCTTCTGCTGCTTCGCAGGCGGGTTCGCACTCTGCCGGGTCGCGGCAGTGGCGTGGCCTGTGAGCACGCCGAGCACGGCCACGCACAGCAGCGCCGTAAAGAATCTGCGCATAAATCCTCCTCCGCTCTGGCTTTCGGGTTTCCCGTGTGCCGCAGGCCAGCCCGAGAGAACACGATAGATGATACCTGAAAAGCAGCTGGATGCGGCGGTAGACGTGGATCTGGCCTTTCTCCACCGGCACGTCCACGACCGCCGGCCGCTGCGCGACGGTCGAGCGTTTTCCCCGTCGCCGCCTCACACGATGTGGGGCCGCGTCAGAATCGGCCACAAATCGTGCTCGAATCATCCCGCATCTGTTCGGTGGCGACCCGTGCTATGTTCTCCCCCTGCACACGGAGCGTGCCGTGTCGCGAGCGGCGGCTCTGTCCGCTACCGGCGCTCGGTCTCCGGCATCCATCCGGGATCTGGGGTCGCTTCTGGCGGTCCAGAGCGTCGGCGTTCACGTCGGTTCGTTCATCTCGTTCAAGGAGTCAGGGCGATGAAAGTTGAAGGCACCGCCGGCCGTCGCCTGCCGACCGTGCTGCTCGGAATCTGTGTGCTCTCGTTGGCGATTGCCATCACTCACGCGCAGCAGATGGTCACCGAGGCCCGCGATCCCAAGCAGCCGCAAGACGAGGCGTTTGCCAAGTTCTACAAAGAGTCGACGGGCGACCCGAAGTACGGCAGCCCGCTCGTCGATCATCTGCCGCTCGCCAAGGGGATTCCGACGCCGAAGAACGTGCTGGGCTACTACATCGGCGCACCGCAGAAGCTGACGTACTACGCGGACATGCTGAAGTTCTACCGCGCGCTGGCCGCCGCGACGCCCCGCGTCAAGGTCGAGACGATCGGCAAGTCCGACGAAGGCCGCGAGCTGGTCGTCGTGTGGCTCTCTTCAGAACAGAACATGAAGACACTGCAGCAGAACCGCGACAACCTAGCCAGGCTCGCCGATCCGCGCGGGCTCTCGGACGCGCAGATCCGCCAACTGATTGCGGCGACCAAGCCGCACTACCACATCCTCGGCGGCCTGCACAGCGGCGAGACCGGGCCGTCCGAGATGCTGATGGAGCTCGTGTACCGGATAGCCACCGAAACCTCACCCCTCATCACTCGGATTCGCAACAACGTGTACGTGTCGGTCACCCCGGCCGCGGACGCGGACGGCCGCGATCGCAACGTCGACTGGTTCTATCGCGGGCTCGAGATGTCGCAGGCGGCGACTGGACCGTCGCCCGCCGTGAAGCAGACCGACGCGCCAGCTGGCGCGCGGGGTGGCGGTGCAGGCGGTCAGGAGGGGACTCAGGGTGCCGGCCAGGGTGGCGGACGGGGTGGAGCTGCTGTCGGCGTACCGTACTGGGGCAAGTACGTGTACCACGACAACAACCGGGACATCAACATCGCGCTGATGCAGATGAGGGCGCTCACCGATTGGTACTACACGGCGCATCCCCCGATCATGCATGACCTGCACGAATCGGTGTCGTTGATGTACACGTACAGCGGCGGCCCTCCACAGAACCCTAATCTCGATCCGCTGCTCTTTGCCGAGCTGCCCTGGTTTTCCAACTGGGAACTGGCACAGATGACCAAGTGGGGCATGCCGGGCGTCTATACGCACGCGTTCATGGACGGTTGGTCGCCGGGTTATCTCGGATCGGTCGCCTACAACCACAACGGGATGATGAGGATGTACGAGACCCAGTCGGGCCGGGATCCGGGCGCTGCGCCTTCCGGGCGGGGCGGTACCGCGGGTGAAGGTCGGGGTGAACCTGGCGGCGGCCGCGCAGGAGCACCGCAAGCTGGTGGCCGCGGGGCGGCGCCGCAGGCGGGTGGAGGCACGCCGCAGTCGCAGGCGGCCGGCCGAGGAACCCCGCCGGAGGCGGGCGGTCGTGAGGGCGCGCCTGAAGGCGGCGGGCGCGCGAGCGCGCTGCCGACAGGCCGCGGTGGAACGCAGGACCGCGAATGGTATCGCGGCCTTCCGGTGCCGCCGAACGCCGCAGCTACGTTCACGCGACGCGACAACACGAACTACATGGAGACTGGCATCCTCTCGTCGCTGCAGCTCACCTCCATGTTTCCCGCCGTCATCGTCGAGAACTTCTACATCAAGACCAAAAACTCGATCGAAGAGGGCAAGACCAAGGCGCCGTACGGTTTCGTCATCCCCGTTCAGCGGGACATGACGAAAACGGCGGAGCTTCTCCGCATCTTGCGCATCCAGGGGATCGAAGTCGGCCAGGCGACAAGCGAGCTCAAGCTGGGCGACACGACGTTCCCGGCCGGGGCCTACGTCATCAAGCGCGATCAGCCGTACGGCCGCCTCGCCAAGAACCTGCTCGAGAAACAGGTCTACCCGGACTCGAGGCTGAGAACGTATGACGACAGTGGCTGGACGATGGGCCTCGAGATGCTGGTTGACGTGAAGGAGATTGGGGACCCGGCCATCCTGAAAGTGGCGACGACGCCCGTGAAGCAGGTCACGCTCAGAGGCAAGATTTCGGGCGCGGGCACGGCCGGCCTCGCGGTGGCGCACTACGGCTCGAACAACATGATAGCCTTCCGCTACAAGCTCAAGACCGCCCCGATGAAGATCGCGGAGAAGAGCTTCACGGCGGAGAGCGTGGAGTTTCCGGCCGGCTCGTTCGTCATCGCGGGACCGATCGGCCCGAACGTGCGGGCGGCCGTCGAAGAACTCGGCTTGACGGCAGCAGCGTTGTCCGCTGTACCCACGGTGCCGATGCACGACGCGTCCGCGCCGCGCATCGCCATCTACTCGCAGTGGACGAGCACGCAGGATCTCGGCTGGTACCGGCTCACGTTCGACAATTTCGGCATTCCGTACGATCTGATCTACAAGGAGCAGGTGAAGAAAACTGATCTGCGCAGCAAGTATGACGTGATTCTGATGGCAGCGCAGAACATCAACCGCCAGACGGTGCTCCAGCCGCCGGCCGCCCGCCCGCAGCCATACCAGAAGAGCGAGAAGTACACGTTCCTCGGCATGTACGGCGAGACGCCGGACATGTCGGGCGGTTTCGGCCAGGAGGGCGTCGAGGCGTTCGCGAAGTTCCTCGAGGGCGGCGGCACGCTGATCGCGGCGAGCGGCGCGGTTCGGTTCCCGATCGAATTCGGCTGGGCGCACACGGTTGACGCCGAGCCGATCACCGGCGTCACCGCTCAGCGGCCGATCATCCAGGCGGAGATCGGAAGGCCCGAGCACCCGATCTTCTACGGCTATGCCGAGAAGACGATTCCGATCAAATACGTCGGCGGGCTCGTGTTCCGAGTAGGCGTGGCCGATCAGGCGAACATTCTCGGCCGCTACGCTGGCGGCGACGCCTCGGTGCTGAGCGGTCTGATGACGGGAGCCGATCAACTGCGACAGCGAGTGTTTGCCGCCGACATTCCCAATGCGTACAACGGCAAGGGCCGCGTGATTCTCTTCGCCAACAATCCGATCTACCGCTGGCAGAACCACGGCGAGTTCAACATGATCTTCAACTCCGTGTTGAACTGGAACTACGTGCCCCCTCCCCCGCCCGTGACGCCGCCCCCAACCGGCGGACGTGGAGGAACCGGGCGAGCAAGCCGAATCGGTCGTCGATAGCCGGCACTTACGGGTGCGGATGACGAAGAGAGCGCCGAGCGGGGAACCCCGCCCGGCGCTCCTCTCGTCCGCGCCGGTTCCATAAGGTGGTGAAACGCGCGTGGCCCGAAACCTCGTTCTCCGAGCCGGCGTCGTCCGCTCGTGATTTTTCGCTTCTCACCCACGACTATTTCGGATCCAGCTTCCTCCCCGCGTTGAGGCTGTCGAAGTTCAGGATGGTGTTGAACACTATGAAGTAGCTGCCGATCGTCTCGCCGCGGTAGATCGGGTTGTTCGCAAACAGCACGACGTGGCCCTTCCCCACCGGTACGTCCACGACCACCGGCCGCTGCGCGATGTCGGCGCCGCCGTCGAGCAACCCCGAGACGAGCAGCGTGTTCTGGGCATCGAACCGCAGCGCCACGCGCGGCCGGAACGGGGGCGGTATCAAATTCGCCGGATTCCTTTTCAACTGCTCGTCGGTCGGCAGCGCGTACTGCCACGGCTGTATCACCGGCGGCGTCGGTGCGGGCGGAAGGTTCGTCGCTTCCAATGCC
>Ga0153916_10003937_pt1 | contig 11131 bp, 6 predicted proteins | sample Opewatmetagenome_FD_109642 | JGI IMG/M metagenome (GOLD analysis project Ga0153916, IMG submission 109642) | Freshwater wetland microbial communities from Ohio, USA - Open water 3 Core 3 Depth 4 metaG | ecosystem: Environmental > Aquatic > Freshwater > Wetlands | place: USA: Ohio, Lake Erie, Old...
ACCGGCCTCTGATTGGGCCGCTTCCAATCCTGGGTGCCTATGTGATCGGGGCATTATCCGGCTATGGCTTGATGGCTTCCTGCGCTGCTGGAGAACTGCTGGCGGATACTATCATTGGCGCTCCTCTACCAGCCTATGCACGGGCATTTTCCCTGGAGCGCTACCAGGACCCAGCTTATCTTCGGCTGCTGGCTGCATGGGGGGATTCGGGTCAATTATAGGCCTGAAATAACCTGGCAATCTCATCCCGCTCTGGCCGATAGATTAACTCACGACTTGCTGCATTTGCTCTATATACTTGAGGAGGTCCCTCATCCACCCAGCCGATCTCTGCGCAGGGAATTCCCTCCGCCTCCCAGGCGCGGCGAATATTCTCTGCAGCCTGCTCGGGAGCCGTGAGTAACAACGACCCCGAAGCGATCGCCCCAAATGGATCGATTTTCAATGCCTGGCAAATCCGCCCAGATATCGTCGGTACTGGCACCGATCCCAAGTCGATATAGAAGGAGCGCCCGCTGGCATCGGCGAGCTCCCACAATGCACTAAGCAGACCCCCCTCAGTTGGATCATGCATCGAGGTAACCTGACCAGCAGTTAATGCCAGATGGACATCTCTCAAGATACTGATTCCAGGCTGGTAGAGAAAATCAGCAGCCTGGCGCAGCTCGTCTGCGCCGATCACGGCTTCTAACTTAGCTGGAAATTCACGCGCCAGGATAGCCGTTGCTTCGATTGGAACTCCTTTGCTCACCAAAACGCGATCACCCGGTTTGGCGCCCTTTGGCGTAACCAGATGTCCACGTTCGACCTCTCCGATCATCATCCCTACCACAATCGGGCGGTCGATCCCATAAGTGATCTCGGTATGTCCGCCTATGACAGTGACTTCGATGTCTTCACACGCTTTAATAACCTGGGCGAAAATAGTTTCTGCTGTTTCTTCGGTTGTCAAGCCCTCTGGCAGCAATAAGGTCGCCAGGAACCAACGCGGGGTTGCCCCACTCGTTGCGATGTCATTAGAATTTACCTGGACAGCGTACCAGCCAATCTGGTCAGTGACAAACGTGATCGGATCTGACTTAATGGCAAGTAGCGTATCGCCATAGTCAATCACCGCGCAGTCCAGGCCAATACCTGGACCCAAGACCAGGCGCGGATGGTTAGCCGGCACCTTCTCCAATAAACGACCTAACAGGTTTGCAGGCAGTTTCCCTACCGGAAGTGAAGATTTCATTCGACTATGGGGAGATATAACTTGATATTCCCAGTGGGTGGCGGCAACTGCCCACCCCGTAGCGACTCTTCTTTTACCCAGCCCTGGGTCCCCCCGAAGGTTGCTTTCCACCAATAGGAGCCCTTCGCCCGCACGCCGTTCAAGGAATGCGCGAGTACCGTACCTTGCTCCCCAGAATTGAGAGTAACCAATGTCGCATAATTGCTCCCTGGTCCCAGGCGAAGGCTGGTCTGCTGCGTAACCGTTAATGCCTGACCATTGAAGAAAGACCCTGAGTAAGACGAGGGTTCTACAACCACCATCATCAACCCATTGCCCACGTAAGCCTGATCGTCAGTCTCGCTCCACACGATAGCGGGTTCCTTGGGAAGCTGGTTATTACCTGTAGACTGCACCGTCTCGACTGGGCCCTGCATGCCGCATTTACGGGTGTAATTGCAGTATGTATTGTTCATCACTTGCCCGTTGACGACCATCGTAGATGATGTACCGCTATCCAGAGAGACGGCGTCTGTAGCCCCAAGCGTATCCCTCAAAAAACTGGTTAATTCGGGTATGGTGATCCCCTCACTGACATTCGGGTCAAAAGCATCCACGACGATGAAGAAGACGTAAGCGCTGTTATAGGCAACGATCGTGCGCGAGTTGGGCCAGGTAGCGTCATTATTGTTGGGCGCGTAGTAGTCCCCACCCCTCAAGAAATGGTAGTCGCCACCAATACCAGCGTAAACACCAGACCAATCATGCTTCACTGGCTCGGTAATACAATCCGTGATCTCCTGAGAAATCCGCACTTCATCTCCAACCTGGATATCATCCTGGTTGATTCGCGATACCAAGTCATCACCCACTGATCCCCAGGCAGCAATCACGACATGATCAAATGGGATGGGCGTCGACCCATCATTCTTACGGATGGCACGAATGATCCCACGCACATAGGAAGGATCGGAGATCAATAATGTAGGACGGGACAATTCGACCAGGATTTCCGCGCGCGGGGTATCCCCGGTTTTGGTTGTGGCGTCGTACTGCGGCGTGTATAGGATCAGTTTTTCATCATCGGCTCGCGCGATGTTAATCGCATCAATATTAGGGTCGTAACCCGCGCTAAGGAAGTAAATATCATTTTTCTCGGCGCGATGATGAACACATTTGCCAATAAAAGCATCCCGTTCTAAAGTCCAGGCAAATCCAGCATCGCCGCGAGTTTCTGTATACCGCTTGGCATACCAGCCGGATTGCACCTGCCCGCTCCACGGCACACCGGGAGGTTCATCGGGATTTCCAAAGAAATATCCATTGATCGCGACCACTACGCGGTTGCGATTCCCCCACATCCGCCCCCAATAATTAATCGCCTGGTCATAGCGCGTTGCCATGCCACCGATTGTTTCGGTCCCGCCAGAGAGCCTACCTTGGGCAATACTGCTTTCAATAGCCGTACTCTGGTCATTGCGATCCATGCGGGTTATGAAAATATTAACAGGCCGCCCATGGAATGTGCGATGAAATTTTTGATATTCGATCCCCTGGCCAACCACAGTCCAGGCATCCGGGGACTCAGGACCGGCTAGTGAGGCTGCATGAATCGATGTAAAAGGGAAGAGCAGGAAGATGATGAAGAGGAGTGTAGCGTTGCGCAATCTCATAATAGACAAGTTATCCTAATTCAGACCTTGTAACGTAAATATACCTCATGATAACTGCTTCGAAGAAAATGATCAAGGAATCTGAACCAATCTGCGTTCCAACCGGCCGGTTTTCCCCCACACCCAAACCCTGTTCCGACCACTGCGCTTCGCGTGAAAGAGCGCCTGGTCAGCATGATCCAATAACATATCCAAACTGAGACAATCCTTGATATCCGCGATGCCCACACTAATCGAGATAGATACTTCTTTCCCATCTATAACATAAGAAGTACTTTCAATTGCAGCGCGCAAGCGTTCTCCCACCTCCCGTGCACTAAGGCTATCCGCTTCGGTCAGGATGGCGATAAACTCCTCTCCGCCATATCGGCCCAAAAGATCCAATTCGCGCAAACTACTGCGGCATCGTTCAGCTACCATTTTCAGCACCTGGTCACCGACGATGTGCCCGAATGTATCGTTCACGGTCTTGAAGTGATCGATATCCCAGATGATCAAGGACAGTGGGCGCGAAAACCTGTTTGCGCGTTCGAATTCCTTAGTCGCTAAATCGAAGAAGTGGCGGCGGTTATAGACGCCGGTTAAAGAATCGGTATTGGCAAGTTGATGTACCTTTTTGAAGAGCCTGGCGTTATCAATCGCGATGGCTGCCTGGTGAGCAAAGGCCCACGCAAGATTGGCTTGAGCCTCTTCATAGGTGTGCGATTTTCTACTGTTTAACGTCATGAACCCAATCATTTCTCCACGTGCATAAAGAGGTACACCTAGCCAGCCGCGTGTATAACGCGTATCCCTCCAGGCACGATAGCGCGAGTCTGTCTGGGCATCCTGTATGATAACAGGGGCCTTGTTACAGTCAGCCTCCCGGATTAATTCGTCATCGAGAGAAAACGTAATACCTGGGACAGCATAAGGATTGGGAAATCCTTTGCTGGCATTAACTTGTAACCGCTCCCCATCAACCAGGAAGATGGCTGCGCTGTCGTAGGAGATCACCCGTTCGAGTTGGGTCAAGATACTTTCGAGAACTTGCTCCAATTCAAGAGCAGAATTAATTGCGGCTGCCGCCTCGCGCAAGGTTTGATTTTCCCTGGCGTGACGCTGGGCGGTCTCAAGTAAGTGGGCATTTTGCAGGGCCAAAGCCGCCTGTGTGGCAAAAATCTCTAAGCTTCGAGCATGATCGGGTTGATAAAATTCCGCTGTCGTTTTATCTAAAGAAAGAAAACCAATTACCTGCCCTCGACTTACCAGGGGTGCGCCTGCCCAGGATAGGACGTGCTTGCCGGTTTCATAAGTAACCCATTCCGGATAAGCTCGAGTGTCTGCAACGATCATTGGTTGGTGGGTTGCTATCATTTGGCGAAACGCTGGAACATTGTTGACATCGAAATTCTCAGTCTCTATGATTTCGGAGGAATTTGTGTATTTTTCGTAGCCGCGCATACGCACTATCCGAGCCGTACCTTCCTTGATCAGCATCACACAACCGCTATCGTAAGGAATCACGCCGGAGATTTCCTCCAGTAAACGGTCCAGCAATGTCTCCAGATCCAGGCTAGAGTTCAACACCGTACCCGTTTCATAAAGGGCTTCAGCAAGTTCGCGTTGGCGGCGTTCAGCATTCTCGGCGCGTTTTCGCTCAGTAATATCTTGCATCACTCCTTGCCAATGGAGAGGGCGTCCATCCGCATCTCTAATCACAACCGCTTCGTCATGAACCCAAACCACGTGTCCATCACGGGCGAGCATGCGATACTCGATACAGAATGGTTCACCTGTTGCGTTCGTGCGCTTATTTTCTGCAAGCACCCTGTCACGATCCTCCGGATGGAGTAGCTTTACCCAAATATCCCTATCCGCAATCCATTCCTCAATCGAGTAGCCGAGCATGGTTTTTACCTGCGGGCTGATATAGATAGCTGAGCTTGAATCATCAATCGCATCGGTATAATTGATCACCGTGCTCTGTTCAACCAGGCGCCGGTAACTCTCTTCGTTTTCTCTAAGTGCGATCTGTGTTTTCCGTAGAGTATTAAACGTCTGATTGATCACTTGTCCAAGTTCTGCTAGTTCATCCTGCCCTTCAATTTTGATTTGCTCATCCACGTCCCCATCAGCGCCAATATGACTCACCTGTTCATTCAATCGTTCCAGACGAGAGAGCAGGAGCCTCTCGGTTAACCATAAAATGATCCCGATAGATCCTAGACCAAAGACCAAGATGGGAATTAGCAATGAGCGCGGGCCGAGACCAGGTTGATAAAAATATTTTTCATAAAGAGCTGAAACCAAAAACAGGCTGGAGAATGTTAGAGAAATGTAGAAAAACGCCTTCTTCCGTAAAGACATATTGGTACTCTACAGTAACTTCTTTCGGATAAATTAATTATCCCGTCACGGACTAGATCGATTGAATTATATTGGATTAAATCAACAATTACTCTAATACACTAGATAGATACAACTACAATATTGTTAGGTCAACCAATATTTGGAATGTAACCATTCACGCCCCCATCATCGATCCCTCCCCCTACTTGGCCGAAGGTCGTAGATCGCTTGGATTTCCCCCAACTAAATCCAGGCCTGGCCGCGAGCTGCCTCGGAAAGTGTGTTTGTGAGATCGTCCCCATATGCTACCCGGCATGTCGGTACAGCCATCAGCTCCAGGTTCGCCGCAATCCGATCCGTTCCGGGTGAACCTCCGAAGCTGGACGCGTCCAGAAGTACTGCAACAGGCCGCATCCCCCTCCGGGAGAGCAGTTCAACTGATATTACCACCTCGTTGCCGGTAGATGGAGTGATAACAATCACAGTGCTGCCGCGGGCCAAACTGCGAATTTGAGCGTCAATTAGAGACTGGAGCGGCATTTTACCGTCTGCACGCAGCAATGCCAGCGTTTCCAGGATCTTGCCCATCTGACGACCGCCTCGCTCTGCTGACAAAACACTGAAATATCGCCCGGCATACACCAGCCCCACTGCCCGTCCCCGCTGTAAAAAGAAACGTGACAGTGAGGCGGCAATGCTCACAGCATATTCCTCAGAGGATGGAGGTAGGGGTATTTTTACGCTTGGACGCCACAAATCGCGTTCCTCCAACTGGACTTGTTGCTGGGGAAGCTTACTATGAACATAACGTGAGGCGTCAACAAAAATCCAAACCTCCGCCAGTGGGTCCAATTCAAATTCTTTAACTATTAAGCGATTCCGCCTGGCAGTGCTCAACCAATGAATCCGGTTGAGAGGATCACCCGGAGCATAATCGCGCACGCCGGCTGCGTTAGCCGTGATCTGGTGAGTCCTACGGCGTAGCGCCTCGCCCCCCGATAACCAGCCCATCGGACTTGGGAAAGCGTGGACCTCAACCATCATCGGATACACCAACAATGAATCCTGCGCGGGATACACTCGGTTTACCGGGAATAACCCAAACAGATCGCCAGCAGCCAATACAGTTTGACCGAGGGGAAAAACACCGCGCTCCATCAACCGTGTGCGTACGAGATAGGTTCGGCTTTCGTGTCCGGCAAGGGTGCTCAGAACTTGCGATCCGCGTGATCCTGGCAGGGCAGTTTCATCGCGCACCTCGAGCCAAAGGCGTGGCAGACGGCTCGTGTTGTAGACTTCAAAACGTTCTTCAAAAACCTGCCCAACCTGAGCTCGCAAAGACCGCGCGGTCCGGTTGAACTTGACGCCTCTGAGTGCCAAGCGCGACATGAACCAGCTTCCAATGTACACGAACGCCCACAGATAGGCCAGGCGGTAATAAAGGTTTACGCCAGTCACTACGCCCGCCAATAAGCTGGCGGCCAGCAAGAGCAAAACAACACGCTGCGAGAAGGTCATGTTTTCAATTCATTTATAGCGACTACTCGCTTTTCTGCCAGATCTCCCCCGGGGACAGGTACATTGTCCAATATTTCCTTGACTATCTGCTCAGAATCCAGGTCACGCAAGCGCGCCGCCGGCCCCAGAATGATGCGATGCCCAAACGTTGGTACGACGAGCGCCTTGACATCATCCGGGAGAACATAGTCTCGACCCCGCATGGCCGCCAGCGCCTGGGAGGTCCGATAAAGGGCCAGGCTGCCACGTGGGCTGGCGCCCAGGTAAACCTCGGCATGTTCCCGGGTGTGCCGCGCCAGGGTAACGATATAGCGCTTAACCGAAGGAGCCACAAATATTCCTTTGATTGCCTCTTGCATGGACGCCAGTTCTTCTACGGTGACCATCTTTTCCAATTCTTCCAACGGGTGACGATATTGCTGCCGCTCTAAAACCAGGACCTCATCTTCCAGTCCCGGATATCCCAGACGGATACGCATGAGAAACCGATCCAATTGTGCTTCTGGAAGGGGGAATGTGCCTTCATATTCGATTGGATTCTGGGTTGCCAATACCATGAAAGGTTTAGGCAGCGTGTGAGTAATGCCATCTACCGTTACCTGCCTCTCTTCCATAGCTTCCAACAAAGATGCTTGCGTCTTAGGAGTGGCGCGGTTGATTTCGTCAGCGAGAACAATCTGAGCCATTACAGGCCCATGACGAAACTCAAACTCCCGGCTGACCTGATTATAGATCGATACACCGGTCACATCGGAGGGTAGCATATCTGGAGTAAATTGAATGCGACTGAAGCTGCACCCTAGAGAGCGCGCCATGCTCCGAGCTAACATGGTCTTGCCTACACCGGGTACATCTTCAATCAAGAGGTGGCCCTGGCAAAGCAGACTGATTATGGCCTGCTCGACGGTTTCGCGCTTGCCGATGATGACTTTTTCGATATTAGCGACCACGCGTTCAGAAAATGTTTGGACATTTGGCATAGAATACTCCCTGTGATCTCACGATTTTAACAAAAAAACATTCAACACCAGCCACAAAAAGCTGTAATTTAACGCCTTCTTCATGTGGAAGCGGGAAGTAAATAATAACACACACATAACCAAACCACATGCGAATCGCAGCAAGCCCCCGGTCTCGCGGTAAGTTGAGAACGGCAAGAAAAATATCGCCAAGGCATTCATGATCAATGCCAGGACTACCACGCTTGCGTCACCTGTTATCCATTTGCGGATACCCATCCATACTCCCCAGAGCGCTGGCACAATAACCGCAGGGAGAAATACAACCAACATGGCCAACAGATAGACTGGACTGAAATATCCAATCCGGAGTAATCCCATCAACGGAATAAGTTCAAAGGGCGTTGCCATTGCGCCGCCCGAGCCTATACCAGGTTGTCCAAAGACTTTCCATAACCAAAGTTGGAAGACTATATATGGGAGGATGGAAACCAAAAGTAATCCAGATGCGTTTTTCCAGTCTTTTTTCTTTAGCGAAGATAGGAGTGCCGCAACCACAAACAGGGCAATAACCTCCTTGGCGAGCAATGCAAGTCCCAGCAACGGCCAGGCTAACCATGGTTTTCCCCGCTCCTGTGATAGCAATGCCCCGGCAACCAGACTATATGCCAAAGGTTCCGGCAGATCTAACCGAACCGCCAGGATAAAGCCGACCCAAAGAGCATACACCAATGCATACCAGCCACTTACACCCCATCCAATTAATATTTCTGCAACAGCCCAGGTACCAGCGGCCTGTGCGAAAATCCCCAACCCTGCTAACATCCATGGGATAACCTCCACCTTTCCCAAAGATAAGTACCGTGCCAGGAGTGGGAGCAAAATTCGCTGGTAGCGATAAGCCGGCACATCCAGATAAGGAAGAACTTCTACCGGGTCGGGATTTCGGGCAATGTAGTAGATGAACTGCCCGTCATATCCTTCAGTGCCATTGGGATCCCCCTGGCTATAGCGAGTGCCGAGTCGGGCAAGCGAGAGTGGGTCTCCGCCAGCCTGAATAATCACCCACGCCACGAGAATAGCCGACGCAACGAGGCAGACAAACGCCGGATGGAGGGGTTTTCGTTGGAAGGCAGTTGCAGGTAGGGTCATCGCCTAAGCCGATAAGCAACCCACAGAATTGATACAGCCAACAAGCTGATCAGAGCTCCCATATAAAATGAAGTTGGGTAGTAGGAGAAAACCACGGTGTGGACACCTGGGCTTACATATACTGCCCGAAAAAGAAAATTGGCCTTTTTAATTGGGACCACTTCACCGTTGAGGGTCGCTCGCCAGCCCGGATAGAACACATCGGATGCAACCAGCCAACCTCCAACATCTGTACTCACTTGAATTGTTACATTATTTGGGGATTCTGAAATTTCCCGAATATCTGCAACGGTGTCAGCAGCATTACAAGGCTTGTTGGCTTCAACCCCTTCGGCATCCATTTGAATAACCACTTGCCGATCAATCTCCATTTTGCCTGACGATAGAATATCCCAAGCTTCCTTTGCATCAAGAACTAATCGTTCACAAGGCACCCAGCGAAAGCGAGTCCCTGATCCGGAAATGCGGAAACTTACCCCGTTCTCATCCCTGGAATCCATATCTTCTACCACGCGCACAGCCATAAGGTTCAGAAGATCTGTTTTTATGCGCCCGTTCGTCCCAGCCAGTTTTGTCATCCATTGATTGTACTCATCCAAAACGAGTGGATCGAAATTATTTGCGCTGGGCACACCATCCAACAGATTCAAGTTGGGCAAGATCACCTGGCGCAGCGTTTGCCAAGCTATTTCTGGATTGAAGGTATCAAAACGAAAATATCTCTTAAACTTCAGCCCTTCTTCTACATCCATTGGGATAAAAACACGACCACCTCCGAGCGTCTCTCGAAATTGTTCGTCCATTACACCAGAATGCTGGTAGAACGAAAGGTCGATCCCAGGATTGAGCCCCCACCCAGCAACCAATAAATCTGCTGATAAAAACAAGACCACAGCTCCAGGCCATATTTTCTGAACGAAATTGTAGTTTCGCGGGGAATCAATTTCGTCGGTCGGCGCGAGAAGGGCTAATAAACCCGTTCCCACACCCCACATCCCAGCCAACGCCGTGGCGCGTAAGAATGTCAACTGGATGTCATTCAGGAAATACCAGGCCACTCCAGCTCCCAATGTGACAGCCAGCGCACCCGCTGTCGCCAGGCGCGTCCAGTAGAGCCCTCTGCCTGTCGGACGTCTCCAGGCATCTATGCCGATTCCTGCCAGCAACGCCAGCGCAAAGACACACCAAATCGAAAACCTGGTAGGCGCTTGGAACATAGAAAACGTCGGGATGTAATGGTAAAGCCAGGGGAAAACGGGTGTATTCTTCCCTAAGGCCAGCACCATCGAGATGATCGCCAATCCCAGTAAGCATCTGGCGCGAGTTTTGCCTTTTACAATCACCGCCAAAGCCAGGATTAGTGGCATGAGGCCGATATAAAGAGCATCTTCCCAATAATTCCCATAGCCCCAAAAATCTCCACGAACCGGATTCCCAAACATATCTGGCGCCAGCATGGTAAGAAACCGCCAAGGCCAGAAGGAGTAAGTCATGGCAAAGTCAAAGTCTACCTGACTGGATCGCTGAGACAACAGCAGGTATTCAGCCGTCGGCAAGAGCTGCACTGAAGACAGGCCAACTGCCAGGACCAGGGCCAGCGCCAGATGCCGCCATACCGAGACAACGCTCTGAACCCGAATCTTTATCTCCATCCATCTGATGATAGGATGGCTTGTACTCTCTTCCACTTCTCTATTTAACCAGCCACGCGCCGATCCCCACAATATTGCCAGAAGCAAGGTATACCACGCCGTCTGGGCATGCCCTGCCAGAAGCTGCATAGCCAAGCATATAGCCAACCATCGGACACGCCATATTGGGCTGATTAGGCCTCGCCAGGATGATTCGCAGAAAAGGCCGAGATTTGCACCACGGCCTGGTGAGTAACTTCCAATGAGCTCAATCGTAAGGATCACCCAGGGGAGCCAAGAAACAGCCGCATTGATACTCAAAAATCCCAAGCGCCCAACAATATAACCTGAAAGCCCAAAGGCAAGTCCACTTATTGATTGACCTAACGGATGTATACCTAACTCGCGAGATAGGAGGGCCATCCCAATTCCGGCCCAGGCCAGGTGGGCCGCCGCCAGGATCGCCTCACCCCAGGCGCCCCATCCGATTCCGCCCAACGACTGCAAGAGAAACAAGAACCAGTTGGGGGGATACAGAAGTGCGGATTGATAATTGGCGAGCAACGGCGCCCCCATGCCATTCATCGGGTTCCACAGAGGCAGGTGCCCCGAGCGGAGAATCTCCCCAGCGTAATACCTCCAGGGTACAAACTG
>Ga0153916_10003938_pt1 | contig 11130 bp, 10 predicted proteins | sample Opewatmetagenome_FD_109642 | JGI IMG/M metagenome (GOLD analysis project Ga0153916, IMG submission 109642) | Freshwater wetland microbial communities from Ohio, USA - Open water 3 Core 3 Depth 4 metaG | ecosystem: Environmental > Aquatic > Freshwater > Wetlands | place: USA: Ohio, Lake Erie...
ATAGAACTTACGCAGTTGGTGGGAGGACGGGGGTGTTTGGGCGGGCGTAGCCCGCCCAAACACCCCCAATCTTTCCCCTAAACTGCGTAACTCCTATCTTGATTAACGGCGCCAGAGGATGGGGGATTTTTATTGTTCGTGATTTTTATCACGGCATTGTCACATCCTTGTCACAAGGTTTGTCATAGCCAACAGATACATTCAGATAAGCGTAAGCAGATGCCGGACGTTCTAGATCCTTACGTCGGCAACAGCATCTGAGGGCGGAGCGCGCTGCCGTTTCGGCAGCGCCTTTGTTAATAAGGGTCTGGTGGAAACTCCTCCTGGCGGGGTCAAAGGTAGGGTTTCCAAGTTTTCACCGAAAACTGGTTGAGGGGGCAATTTACCACCGTGCGTTAAGACACGCGGAGGAAGGGATTAATGCTCGAAGGAAAAGACTGGGACGAGGCCAATCTCTCGCCGCTCGATCAAATCCGCTTGTGCGAGGCGGAAGTGACCCGGCGCATCGCCGCCGCGCGCCAGGCAGGGGAGGAAAGCCTGGCGAAAGCGCGTTCCGAAGCTGCTAACCTGAAAAAGAATGCCAAAGAACGCGGCCTTCGTAAGGGCCAGGTGCAATATCAGGAGGTCGTCTCCGGGGCTGAGGAAGAGGCTCAAGCCCTGGTCGCCAAAGCGCAAAAACGCGCCAGTGAGCTGCTCACGCGCGGCAATCAGAAAATTGAGATCGCTGTTCAAAAGGCTGTCAACATCGTCGTTGGTCACTCCGAGGAATAAGGCGCATTATGAACATCGAGATGCTCCCCCTGCAGATAGTCGCGTTGAAGACCGATATGCAAACGGTACTTCACTGCTTGCGGCGCTTGGGATGTGTGCACATTGATGAGTTGGCTGAGTCGCCGGGGGTTTCGGCGCGGCCTTTGACATTAGACCGTGAGACATTGCGCCTACAAGAAGAGTTGGGCTACTTGTTGGCGCGCATTGAGGGCTTGTTGGATACGCTGAGTATTCAGCGGGAGCCGGCGGCACATCCTGCACAACCCAACGATCTGGCAAAGGCGCGCCCCGAGGTGGATGGGTTGTTGTCCGAAGTCCAGGCTCTCACCGTCCAGCGAGATAAGCTCCAGGCCGAGCTGGCTTCGCTCCCCCGCTACGAGGCTACGCTAAAAAAGTTGCTCCCCATCATACCGCCCTCGGCGAGCAAATCCGATCATGGCACGATCGGCATTCTGGTCAGCCGGACCCATATTGGCGTGCTGGACTCGGTAGGAAAGCGCACGCTCGACCTCACTAAAGGGCTGGCAGACATCATTGCCAGTGATATCGATGCCTCTACCCGCGCCATGTTGATCGTTTTTCCGGCTGAGTTTACTGCAGAGATCGAGTCACTGTTAGGCCGCGAAGATGTATCCCGGCTGCGTCTCCCTGCCGAGTTGGGTGAAGGCCCTCCGGACGCCGTCCTGGCCTCCTTGCATCGCCGGATGGCAGCCATCCCGGAAGAGCTTAAAACCATCGAACGCGAGTTGGCGGTATTGGCAGCGCAATGGCGTGACCGGCTGCTTGCATGGCGAGAGGTGCTGCGGGATGATCAAGACGCCAACAGCGTGCTCTCTAGCTTCGGCGAGACCGATATGACCTTCGTACTCGTAGGCTGGGTGCCCGCCAAGGACGAAGATAAGGTGAGAGAAGGGCTAAGAGCAGCGGTTGGCGAGCATGTACTCGTGCAAAAGCTACCCCTGACTTCAGAACTCAAAAAGCGCGCTCCGATATCCTTAAAAAATCTGCCTCCTGCCCAACCTTTTGAAAGCCTGGTGGGCTTGCTGGCATTACCGCGTTACGGGCATATCGACCCGACCAGTTTGATGGCCATCTTTCTACCCATCTTCTTCGGTATGATCCTGGGGGATGTCGGATATGGGACCCTTTTGTTGGTACTTAGCCTGATTATGCTCCGCAAATTTAAATCTGGGGTGGCGCGAGATGTGGTGATCGTTCTGGCGATGGGCGCCGGTTGGTCGATTCTATTCGGTTTCCTGTTTGGGGAAGCTTTCGGAACCCTGGGGGAACACTTCGGGATGCATGCCCTTTGGTTTGATCGGGCCAGCCCAGAAAACGTCGGCGGGTTGCTGGTGATGACCATCGCCGTTGGAGCAGTCCACATCACCTTGGGATTGGTCCTGGGTGTATGGGAGGCATTCCGTGAGCGCAGCCGGGGTCATTTACTTGAACGGGGAGGAATGTTAATCGGTTTGATCGGCTTGTTTTTTGTGGTGGGGGTATTAGTAGACTTCTTGCCACGCGGCTTCATGACCCCTGCCATTGTCGGTATCATCATCGGGATCGTGTTGCTCGGGGCGTCTTTAGGCTGGCTGGGCATCCTGATGGGCCCGATCGAGTTTATAAGCCTGATCGGCAATATCCTATCTTATCTGCGTATTGCTGCGATCGGTCTGGCATCGGTGTACCTGGCTAAAGTAGCGAACGACATGGCAGGCATGGTGGGCAATCTCATCGTGGGGATCATCCTGGCGGTTTTGATCCACGCCTTGAACCTGGTGATGGGTGCCTTTAGCCCGACCATCCATAGCCTGCGTTTGCACTACGTTGAGTTTTTCCGCAAATTCTATGAAGGCGGCGGTAGGCCGTACAAACCATTTAGATCAGGAGGTCTCTGATGGAAGGATTAACTGCAATCGGCGCAGGACTGGCTATCGGGCTGGCTGCTATTGGCACCGGTCTGGCCCAGGCACGTATTGGCTCAGCAGGTGCTGGCGTGATCGCTGAAAAACCAGAAGCCCTGGGTACCATCATCCTACTCATCGCCATCCCCGAAACGATGGTGATCTTGGGCTTTGCAGTGGCAGCCATGGTCTTGCTGCTGGGCGGGTGAAATGAGCCTGCAAGATATCCTGGAGGCCATACGCACTGTCGGCGATGCCCAGGTTGGCGAGATCCAGGCACATGCCCGCATCCAGGTGCATGAAGTCCAGGCTATAGCCCGCATGGAGGCTGAAGAGATTGAAGAGGCGGCCTGTAATGCGGCTGCCGCGCCAGCTGCCAAGGAGCGCGCCCGTATCCTCCACCGAGCACGGCTGGAGGCCATGCATATTGTGGGTCAGGCGCGCGATGGGTTGGTCGATACAACCCTGGAACGAACCAAGGCAATACTGTCGTGGCTGCGCGGTGACCGGTCTTATCCCGATATCCTCTGCCGTCTGACGGAGGAGGCTTTGAGGGAGCTCATCAGCTCGTTGGGCGAGGGGGAAAAAATCCAGCTCGCCGTGGATGGGCGTGACCAGGCTCTCATGGAAAGCCTTATACGCCATCTGGTACTGGATTTGGATGTCAGCTACGACCTGGATTGTTGGGGTGGGCTGATTGCTCGCAGCCAGGATGGGCAGATTACCGTCAATGATACCCTGGACACTCGATTAGAGCGTGCTTTGCCATACCTGCGCCGCTACCTGGCGGCCTGGTTTGAGGATGAGCATTGGCCGATTTCGACTACGGAAACGCCCGAATACGCGCAATGAAGTCCAGGCTGCTCACCCAACGTGAGCTAGAGGCGCTGGCTGAGGCAGGCAGTCTGCAGGGCTTAATCTCGTCCCTGGCAAAATCTGTGTATCACAAATCGGTTGAAATGGCCCTGGTGCGCGCCTCCGGCCTGGAGTGCATTGTCCAGGCCCTTCACATGGATTTGATTGATACCTTAGGGAAAGCGCAAAATTTCTACATAGATGACGCGCGTAGAATGGTTGCCCTCGCTCTACGCCCTTACGATATCCATAACATAAAAACGATCTTGCGTGGGCTGGCCAGGAATGTGGCCCCAGCAGAAATTGTGCCCGCGCTGCTTCCAGTGGGCGAACTCAAATACGCTGTCCTGACCGATCTGGCCAGAGCGCCTGGACCACGGGCGGCCATTGACATGTTGGTTAGTATGAATGAGCCCATCGCCAAGCCTTTGATCGAATTGCGCCTCCAGCGTCCTGGAGCTGAGGTCCATGAAATGGAACTGGCGCTAGACCAATGGCATTACCGGGAGGCGATGGATTATTTGAAAAGCGCACCTCCGGCTGCTGAAATACTGGGCGAGGCATTGAAACTGGATGCGGATATCGAGAACTTGCTCAGCATGCTGCGCTTTGTCCGCGAACCTGAAGAGCGTAGGCATCTTCAGGAGAGGCTGGGCGGCGATCTGACTGACCTGCTGGTCACCGCAGGACGCTTGCAGCCCGCCCAGTTGGTCCGGCTTGGCAACCTGGATAGTATAGAAGCTGCTGTTGAATCTCTGGAGACGACTCGTTTCAGACCGGCTATCCAGACGGGAATGCAGGCTTATAAGCAGACGGGCCGATTAAGCGAGTTTGAGACTCACTTAAAGCGCTTCCGTCTGAGCTGGCTTTCTAAATTGATCTACAAAGATACTTTGGGTATCGGCGTTTTCCTGGGGTACCTGGGGTTGAAGATCAACGAAATCAACAATCTTCGTTGGATCACACACGGTATCAATCTGGGACTGAACGCCGGAGATATCAAGGCAGAACTGGAGTTCGCCGCATGAGCCGGCTGTTAGTGATCACACGTCCCAATTTAGTGGATGGCTTCCGCCTGGCTGGGGTGGAGGCTTTCGCTGCCGAAGATGTTGAAACCGCCCAGGAGCTCATCAACAGCTGGGTGGATTCTGGCGAGGTAGGCTTACTGGCCATTGACGATGGCTTCCTCGCCGACATGAACCCGATCATTATGAACCGGTTAGAAACTTCAGAGCACCTATCCTACCTGGCTATCCCTGGCGGAGAACCGCTTGGCCTGGAAGGATCGCGTCGTCAACGTCTTGCCCAGCAGATCCGCCGGGCAATCGGATTTCACATCACCTTTAAAGGTGAAGAGGATCAAAACCCTTGACGGAAGCCGATCGTCTATCTGGAAAAATCACCCGCATCGCCGGGCCAGTGGTGGGGGCCTCTGGCCTGAGGAGTGTGCGACTGTATGATGTTGTTCAGGTCGGTGAACTTGGACTGGTTGGCGAAGTGATACGCCTGGTGGGTGAACAGGCCATCATCCAGGTCTATGAAGACACCTCTGGGGTGCGCATTGGCGAACCAGTCCAGGGTACAGCCTATCCTTTGGTAGCGCATCTGGGCCCGGGATTGCTAGGGCGCGTGTACGATGGCTTACAGCGCCCTTTGAAGACCCTGGCAGCCACCACAGGGGATTTCATTCATCGCGGTATGCTGGCCTCGCCATTGCCGGAGGACGTCGCCTGGGATTTTACCCCCAGCGTCGAAGTCGGAAAGCTGGTCGGTCCGGGCGACCTACTGGGTGTCATCCCTGAGACGCGCGCCATCCAACACCGCATCCTGGTCCCGCCGGGACGGAGCGGCCGGGTCGTCGAGATTCGGAGCGGGGCGTTTAAACTCAACGATGTTGTCGCCAGGCTCGAATTATCCGGAAACCAGCACACAGAGCTGCTTGAGATCACGCTGGTCCAGCGTTGGCCGATCCGCCAGCCCCGGCCTATCTCCAACCGCCTGCCTCCTGATGCGCCGCTCATCACCGGTACCCGCGTCATTGATACCTTCTTCCCGGTGGCAAAAGGTGGCTCAGCGATTATCCCGGGTGGGTTCGGGACGGGCAAGACCGTAGTGGAGCACAGCCTGGCGCGCTGGTCAGATGCAGATGTCGTGGTCTATGTGGGTTGCGGTGAGCGTGGAAACGAGATGACCGAGGTCTTGGAAGAGTTCCCCACGCTGGAGGATCCTCGCACTGGGGCGCCATTGATGGAGCGGACGGTCTTGATCGCCAACACCTCCAATATGCCCGTGGCTGCTCGTGAAGCCAGCATCTATACCGGCATCACCATCGCCGAATATTATCGGGATATGGGCTATGACGTGCTCATCCTCGCCGACTCGACCTCTCGCTGGGGGGAAGCATTGCGGGAGATCTCTGGCCGTTTGGAGGAGATGCCGGGTGAGGAGGGCTACCCGGCATACCTGGCGGCGCGCCTGGCGGAATTCTATGAGCGCTCCGGACGGGTGATCTGCCTGGGAGATCATGGGGACGAGCAGGGCGGGGGCCGGCTCGGCTCAGTGACAGTGGTTGGAGCAGTCTCACCTCCCGGAGGTGACTTCTCAGAGCCCATGACGCAGAATTCGATGCGCGTGGCAGGCACCTTTTGGGCACTGGATTACAGCCTGTCTCGCCGCCGTCATTTCCCGGCGATCCACTGGATCCCCAGTTATTCTCTCTATGACTTGCACGGTTGGTTCAAAGGGAAAGTGGCGGACGATTGGGCTGAGATGACCGGTGAAGCCATGGCCCTTCTCCAGCGTGAGGTGGAGTTGATGGAGATCGTCCAGTTGGTTGGACCAGACGCACTGGCCGAAGCCGAGCGGGCTGTGCTAGAAGCGGCTACGATGCTCCGTGAAGATTTCCTGCAACAGTCGGCCTATCATGAGATCGATCGTTACTGTCCCATCGAAAAAGCGTATTGGATGCTCAAAACCATCCTGGATTTTCATCATCTGATGCAGGCAGCCATCCAGGCGAACGTGCCCTTGGATAAGATCACCGCCTTTGCAGTTGTGCCCGAAATTGCCCGCATGAAGGAGCTGAAACCGGACATGGCAGAGAAACAGATCAAGGCATTGTTGGACCGCGTCCACTATAGCTTTGCCGAGCTGGGAGTAGAGGTATGATATGCTAAAGGCGATCCCAAAACCCCCTCTGGTCACAAAAGAATATCACACGATCTCTCAGATCAAAGGGCCTCTGATCTTTGTGGAGCGCATTTCTGAGGTAGCCTACAACGAGATTGTGGAGATCACAGATCCGGGCGGCGAGACGCGCCTGGGTCAGGTGCTTGAAGTGGACGGACAGCGGTGCATGCTGCGCATATTTCTGGGCACGACCGGCCTGGATTTGGTAAAGACACGCGCCCGCTTCACGGGAGATGTTGCCCGGTTGGATGTCTCTCTCTCGATGTTGGGACGTGTTCTGGATGGATCCGGCCAACCCATCGATGGAGGTCCTGCCATTATCCCGGAGGAATCGCTGGATATCAACGGGCTGCCGATCAATCCCTATGTACGAACCCACCCCAGCGAGTTTATCCAGACCGGTGTTTCGGCGATCGACGGCCTGAACACACTGACCCGGGGTCAGAAACTCCCCATATTCTCTGGCGCGGGCCTGCCTGCCAACGAGCTGGCGGCGCAGATCACGGCCCAAGCGCGCATCGCTGGCGGAGCTGGTAAAGTCAGCGAGCCATTTGCGGTTGTTTTTGCTGCGATGGGCATCACCCATCGGGAATCTGCCTTCTTTATGGACCAATTCCGGGCCAGCGATGCGATTGAGCGTACGGTGCTGTTCGTCAACCTCGCCGACGACCCGACCATCGAGCGCTTACTGACACCGCGTGCAGCGTTGACAGCGGCTGAGTACCTGGCTTTCACCCACCACCACCACGTTCTGGTGATCCTCACCGATATGACCAACTATTGCGAAGCTTTGCGGGAAACTGCCGCAGCCAGTGAGGAGGTCCCCGGCCGGCGTGGCTATCCGGGCTATATGTACTCCGACCTGGCCAGCTTGTATGAACGCGCCGGACGCATCCACGGCAACCCGGGCTCGGTCACGCAGCTGGTCATCCTGACCATGCCAGATGACGACATTACCCACCCGATCCCCGACCTGACCGGCTATATCACCGAGGGTCAGATCGTGCTGAGCCGGGAGCTGCACCGCAAAGGCATCTACCCTCCGATTGACGTGCTCCCCTCTCTATCGCGGTTAATGAATTCAGGCATTGGTGCCGCTAAGACACGTGCTGATCACCGTGCCTTGGCTGACCAGCTTTACGCATTCTATGCCCAGGGTCGAGATTTGCGCCGGTTAGTATCCATCATTGGTGAAGCCTCCCTATCTACCGATGACCGGCAGGTGTTGGCCTTTGCTCGCCAATTCGAAGAAAGGTACATCGGGCAGGGGATGGTTGAACGGGATATTATGGAGACGCTGGATTTAGCCTGGGAGCTGTTATCACCTATGCCGGCCGAATCATTGAAGCGAGTGCCGCGCGAGTTCATCGAAAAATACCACCGCCGGAAGCTGTAAGGTCGAAAATATGCACCAGGTATCTGCCACCCGAATGGAGCTGTTGGCCATCAAAGCACAAATTGCCCTGGCCAGGCAGGGGCGTGAGTTGCTCGAAGAGAAACGTACTGCTTTGATGAAAGAGTTTTTCCACATCGCCGACACGATCATGCAACGATCCGATATGCTACAGCAAGCGGCGTCGGGCGCCCGCAAAGCGTTAGCCAGAGCCGAGGCGACCGCAGGCGCTGAAGCGATCCATTCGGCTGCCCTGGTCTCCCGTGCCGAGTTCCCACTGGAAGTAAAAACAGCTAGTGTGATGGGAGTCAAGGTGCCCCGATTTGAACAGAAACGTGTCTCGCGCTCAATCCTGGAGCGCGGCTACTCTATTGTTGGCACTTCAATCACCATTGATGAAACTGCCTCAGCCTTTGAAGCGGAAGTGGACGCTATCATTGCGCTGGCCGAGAGCGAGCTATGTTTTACCCGCCTGGCGGCTGAAATCCGGCGCACCTCACGGCGCTTGAACGCCCTGGATCATCTATTAATCCCCCGCCTGGAAGCAGATCGAGATTTTATCCAGATGGCGTTGGATGAGCGCGAGCGGGCAGATCACTTTCGGCTCAAGCTGGTAAAACGAATCCTCGAACGGAAGCGCGAGACTGCAAACCCTGTATAACTCCTGTACAAATGAGCCAAAAGAAAATCCTCCTCATCGATGTTGACCCAGACTTGCGCTGGATACTGTGCCGACCCGCGCTTGGAATTCAAAGAGTTCCGGCAGATCCCGATCATCATGCTAACCGCTATCCATACCAAAACGCCGCTCCACTTTACCCCCAATGAAGACTATTTTTGCTACAGATAGGAAAACAGCTGAGGTGTCCAAACAGAATGCCCGTGCGCTGGTGGAAGCCGAGTTGGTTGCCAGCGTTGCTTGGATCATCCGGCTGCGCTGGATAGCTGGTGCCGGTGTACTCCTGGCTACCTGGGGTACTGGAGCGCTCTTTAGGATGGTTGTCGCGGCCATACCGCTCTATTTCATAGGCGGTGGCATTTTGCTCTACAACCTGATTTTTTACCTGGTCGAGCGGCGTCTTAGCCGGGTTTCTGCGCCGGTCGCAGATTTTCAAAGGCTGTCCGTCTGGCAGGCGATCCTCGATTGGTTGGCGATGACCCTCCTGATCCATTATTCCGGTGGTATCGAGAGTCCGGTCATCTTTTTCTTCCTCTTTCACATCATCATCGCCTCCACCTTCTTCTCACCCCGTGCAGCCCTGGCTTTTGCTGTACTGGCGGCAGCCCTCCTGTTAGGCATTGCACTATTGGAATACTTTACCATCTTACCGCACCAGCCGGTGGTGGGTTTTTTGAAGGCGCCGCTCTACCAGAATAGCCTGTATTTAGCCGCGGTGCTGTTCTTTTTCAGCTCCACTGGACTGATCGCCGCCTACCTGTCCGTCTCCATCCAGGAACGTCTGCGCAGGAGGGAGGAAGAAGTCATTAGCCTGAGCGAGAGTCTCCGCCGTGCCACAGCTCGCTTGCAGACCCTTAATGATGATGCGCGTCTGGTTAATTCGACTTTGGACCTTCCCGAGGTGCTGGAGCGACTGGTCAAAAGTACAGCCGAGGCTTTGGGCGTACAGGCTTGTTCCATCCGATTGCTGGATAAAGAGCGACAGATACTGGAGCCTGTCGCTGTACATGGGCTGAGCCAGGCATACTTGAATAAAGGCCCCGTGGATGCTATGACCAATCCCCTGGCGCGCAAGGTTTTGGCGGGTAATATCGTCAATATCCCTAATGCGCCGAACAGCCCATTGCTCCAATACCCTGAAGAAGCCCGCCAAGAGGGCATCCTCTCTGCGCTATCCGCTCCGTTAGCCGGAAAAAGTGGCCCGCTCGGCATCCTCAGAGCGTACGCAGTGGAGTCCGCACGCTTCAATGCGGATGATGAGGCTTTCCTGGCGGCGATTGCTGCTCAAGGCAGCATTGCCATCGAAAACGCCATGGCCTATAAAGCCATCGAGGAGTTGGACCAGGTCAAGAGCCAGTTCATCCACACGGTTACCCACGAGCTGCGCTCGCCAGTTAGTGTGGTGCAGAGTCTGTTACGTACGCTTACAGCCGGATTTGCCGGGGAGATCTCCACTCAGCAGCTGGATATCCTCAACCGGGCAAGGCGGAGGGTGGAATTTCTGCAGCGGCTGATCGATGACATGCTCGACCTGGCCGCAGGCAAGGTCGAGTTCAAGAAAATTGAAACACACGAAGCGATCAATCTGGGGGAAGCGATTGAGCGTGTTGTCAAGCGTTTTGAGTTGTTCAGCCAGGAAAAGGGCGTGACCCTGGACTGGCGAGTACAGCAAGGCGCCGAGGGCGCATGGGTCGAGGCGACGCGCGAAGCCATCGACCGGATTTTTAATAATTTGATATCGAACGCGGTGAAGTATACCCCGACCGGTGGTCTCGTAAAAGTGAGTCTGGATTGCCAGGACGAACAGACCCATGTGCAGGTCGAGGACACCGGTATCGGTATCCCGAAAGAAGCAATGGGCCACTTGTTTGAGGAGTTTTATCGCGCCCCCAACGCACGTCTCCTCGAGCACGATGGTACTGGCCTGGGATTAACTATCGCCCGTGACCTGGTCGTGCGTTTGGGTGGGTCGATCCAGGTAGAAAGCGATCTGGGAGAGGGCACCCGGTTCACCGTGGCCTTGCCCCTGGCAGGTCCGGTCTAAGCCTAGCATCTTTTGAATCAGGCTAACAATAGCCTCCCTGCTATAAATTGAAATGACCAGGTGAACCAGACCTGCAAGCACCACATCATTGGAGGCGCGCGGATGGTTGGACTGGTGTACTGGTCCATCTACTTGCGTCCCAGTTGGACGGGTCAGAAGAAGGTCGAGCTCCGTGATCCCACAGAAAAATAGGATGAACAGTAGAGGATGCCTGTGATCACTCAATTAGTGTCTGAAGTCGATCGTCTCTCGCATCAGCAAGTCGAGCTGTGTTACCACTGTCATAAATGCACTG
>Ga0153916_10003939_pt1 | contig 11130 bp, 9 predicted proteins | sample Opewatmetagenome_FD_109642 | JGI IMG/M metagenome (GOLD analysis project Ga0153916, IMG submission 109642) | Freshwater wetland microbial communities from Ohio, USA - Open water 3 Core 3 Depth 4 metaG | ecosystem: Environmental > Aquatic > Freshwater > Wetlands | place: USA: Ohio, Lake Erie, Old...
CAGGTACCCCCATTCGACAAATGGAATCCAAGCCAAGCCAGCCGTGCTGAGCATCATCGGCAGGGCGCGCCACCGGAAGAAATGGAAGAAATATGGGCGATCGTCGGTCGCGGGCTGCACGTAAAAGGGATGCTCGCGGAAAAACTCGTCACGGCGTGCGCCGCTGGCCAACAGCGCAGCGGCGGCTTCGGCATAGGAGTCGCGCGCGAGGATGTTGAAGCGATTCCCCTCGCCCGCCGCCATGCCCGGGAAGTAAGCCGTGTCGAACAGACGCTGCTCCGCCCAGCGGCGCAGAGCGGTCAATTCCGCCGCCGTAAACGGCTCCCGCTTGACCAAAAGCGTTGCCGTCGCCCAACTGCGCACCAGAACCATCCGTTCTGCCGGGGGCAGGCCCATGCCTTCCAGCGCAGCGACGGCGGTGGCAAATAGTTTCAGCTCGTCGCGCGGCGGCGTGCGTATCCAGCGCGTCACTGCCAGAACGCCTCCCGGGCGCAAGTGCCGCAAATAGGTCGCGAACGCCTCCTGCGTGTACAGGTAACTTTCGTTCACGGCGCCCAGGCCGACGGCCGCCGCGGCAAACGAATCCACCAGCGAAATGTCGATCACGTCCCATTGCGTGGGCGCGGCCTCCAGAAAAGCGCGTCCCTCGGCGCGATGGACGTGCACTTCAGGACGGTCGTAGAGCGCGCCGCTGAAGTCGCGGAAAGTTTCGCGAAGCAGCCGCACCACGTTGGCGTCCAACTCGACGGCATCCACTTGCCGCGCCCCGTGACGCAGGGCCAAAAGCACGTTCGCGCCCCCGCCCGCTCCCAGGACGCACACGCGGGGTGAATCGGGCCGGGCAAAATAGTGAGCGGCCGTACTCATCCAGTCGAGATAGCCGAGAGCGCTCGTGTTGCCCTCAAAGGCGGTGACGGCCCCGGCGCTCTCCGCATCGACAAACAGTCCAAGCTGGGGCGGGATGGCCGCCTCGCGCGGCGTCACCAGCGAAAGCCCCGGCGCCTGGCGGATGGCAGGGCTTGCGACCACGTCCACGCGGCCAATTGCGCTGGAACGCGTGGCCAGCAGACGCGCTCCCGGAAGGTTCAGGGCGTAGCTCAGGCCCTTATACTGCGACAGCCGCACCGCCGGGGGGCGGGCCGCGTAGTAGAGCGTCAGCCCCGCCATCGCCAGGAGGGCGACTGCGGCCAGTTGCCGATGGCGGGGCACTGCCCGCAGGGCCACCATATCGAGCAGGGCGAAGACCGCGGCGCACTGCGCCAGTCCGGCCACGGCCAACAAAGTTTGCTCGACCGGGGCGATTTGCAAAAAGCTCACGGCCAGCACCGCGCCCGCCGCCGAGCCGACTAGGTTGTAGAAGTAAAGGCGCGGGCTTTTGTCGGATTCGGTGACGAGGGCGAGGCCAATCACGGTGGCAGCCGCGAAGAACGGCACAAACAACACGAGGTAGTAGCAGCCCAGATAGAGCAACTGCTGTCGGTCCCAAACGATGAGAAACGGGTCAAAGGGTATCTTCTGGGCGAGCGCGAACGAGAGGGGCAACGTCACGGCGAACAGCACCGCGGACCCGGCGAGCCAGCCGGCATCACCAAACCCCGACGCGAAGCGGGCGGCGAGCGGCGCACTCCTTCGCGCCAGGACCGCCAGCAGCGTGCCGCTCGCGCCGAAACCGAGCAGCGCGATCGAAATTACCATGTAGGCAAAGTGGTGCCAGAGGCCGATGGAGAAGGCACGCACCAGCACCACTTCGTCGGCCAGCACCGCGGCCGATACCAGAAAGAGTACTGCCTCCCGGCGCCTCATACTCGGAGACCCTTGTCCGCGCGTGCAAATAAATGACCGCCGCGGCTGATCACAGGCCGCGTCAGCACAGTCCGCGACTTAAGTTGCCGTTTTACTGTCCGCTCGATCCGCCGGCCAGAGGCACAAACCTTACCGGCATGATGTCCTGCACTCGGATGTCGCGCGGACTTTTGCTGCCCTTGGTGACGAGCAGGAGCCTTTGCGTCTGGAAAGGGTTGCCGACGGGGATCACCATGCGCCCGCCGGGCTTGAGCTGCTCGATCAGCGGCGGCGGGATGTGATTCGCCGCCGCGGTGACTACGATGCAGTCGAAAGGCGCTTTCTCCGGCCAGCCGTAATAGCCATCCCCGACGCGCACATCGACATTCCTGTATCCGAGCGCGGCCAGGCGCTCGCGCGCTGTCACACCGAGCGGCTCGATGATCTCCATGGTGTAAACATTGGCGACCAGCCGGGACAGTAGTGCGGCCTGGTACCCGGAGCCGGTACCGATTTCCAGTGCACGGTGGTCTTTCCGCGGTTCAACGAGTTCCGTCATTTTGGCCACGATGTACGGCTGCGAAATGGTCTGGCCATAGCCGATCGGCAGCGGCCGATCTTCGTACGCGTCTGGGAGCAGCGCAGCGGGGACGAAGCGATGCCGCGGTACTTGGCGAGCCGCCTCGAGTACGCGCGCGTCGCGCACCGCCTCAGCTCCCCAGCGCCAGCCGGCAAGCTGCGTCCGCACCATTCCTTCGCGCTGCTTGCGAAAGCTTTCCTCGTCGACTTGCGCGAGAAGAAAGACGGCGGCTAGGGCGAGGAGCGGGAGAGCAAATCGCAGTACAGCCTTGACACATCTGCGCAGCGTCGCTACTCGCGGCTCGGGTCGGGAATTCAATAGGCTCCCCTCGGTGCAGGTCGAATGCCGGAGTGACTTCCCCTCGGCCCGACACATGCGGCTTATCAACCCATGGCTCAAGAGCCACGCTAAGACCGACCAGAAAAGAAAAGGCCTTTGCCGCGCAGCTTCACTTCTTTGGATAGCCCACCGTCTGCGCCAGGATGATTCTCTGGTCCGGACGTAGCCGCATGACTTTTGACAATGCCGGCCTGTCGATGCTGCCGCGAACGACAGTAGCCAATCTTTCAGAAGCACAAAAAAGGTAAACATTCTGAGCTATGAAGCCCACGTCTGCGGCTACATACATGTCTCGTTCTGGGGAACTGCTGCGTGTCTTTGCCAGGTCGGCAACATAAACCAGATTCAGAGGCGCATCCGCCACAAACGACTGTGTACCCGTCTGGGCACGCACATCATCGCGTAGGACAGGATTCAGTTGGTGGGTTTTGGCATCGTAGATGTAAAGCCCATCAGAGGTGGCGACGTAGATATCGGTTTCCTGCCAGTTCATGGCGGAGGGCGCGGTCCGTTTACCGGAGTCGGGACGATTCACGCCGAAGGCTGCCCAAAGCAGATTCGACACAACCGGCGCCGGCAGTTTTTCCGGACTGAAGGTGTGCGTCGATCTTCGCTCCTTAAGCACTTGCATCAGCGGCCGGCCAATATCTGTTTGGGGTCTGGGAAGCTGGACAGGTTTGATTCCCTGCGCGAGGCCGGTGACCGAAAATACGATGACCCATATTGAATGTGTTCTCAACCAGCACCAGGTTTTCATAGCAAGCACCCCCCTTGGTCAACCAACCCTGAACATCCGGCGCAATGGGCTGCTAGTCGGCCGCGGCGGACAGCGCCGCATTTATGTTCTGGATAACGCAGTCGCCGAACTCGCTCGACATCGCGGCGCCGCGAAATTACGTCGCGTCGGCGTATTTCTCCAATTCCATCTTATTCAACAACGCGTCCGCGATACTCTTCCGCCTCTCGAGACCGGTCCGGATATAGTGATCCTCAGTGTTGCGTACCTCGTCCCAAAGCTCGCGGTGCACTTGCTCGAGGAGGTCGGTCAGGAATTCTTCTTCCTCTTCGTTTAGTTGCAACTGCATAAGACCCTCCTCTTCGCGCCATCGCCTTTCTCGCCGCAACCTTGCATCAGGCAGGACCAAGCGTCAGTGAGCTCTGGAGAAGTGCTCGTGCACGATCTGCCAACGACCAGCACGCTTCGCAAACACGTGGCTCCCACGCCCTTCTATGCGCCGTGCCGGAGAGAGCTCCACCGTCCAATAGAAACTCGCCACTGCCATCCCGTCGAAAACCTGTACGAGGGGCTGTCGGATGCGGTAGCGAGTCCGCGGCGACTGCCGCAGATAGTGGTGGAACGTTTTTTCCAATGCCGCCCGCCCGGCAATGCGCTTATGGCGCGTCGACGAGAAGCCAACGAAGGCGGGTGCGAACTGCTGAAGAATGGCTTCGATGTCGCGATCGTTGAAGTGTGCCGCCTGCTGGCGTTCGAGGCTAAGAATCTCACGTTCCGCAGTGGTCATATCCCATCCTTATGCAGTGAGTACCGGTCGCACCCCGTATTCCGCAGTGAACGCAGAGTTCGTACCGGCCATTTGAACATCTCCACTTTACACAGAATTCTGGCTTTATTTCGTGGTGTACGACTCCCGCGGCCAGGACTCGCGGCCCGATTTGGGACGTGTCCAATTCGCTGTTCAGTTTTGTCCGGGGCGCTACAATCGCAATTTTTAGGGAGCTTGCGTCGCCTTTACTCGCTGAGCAGAACAGCGGGAAAATGGAACTAGCGGGCATAGAGCTGTGGGAAAGCTGAAGATCCAATATGTGCAACGCCTGCCGCGCCAGCCAGACGACTTGCCGCCAGATGTCGTAGAAGTCTATATTCACGTTGCGATCGACAGGGTCGACCTGTGCATTGCGCGGCGCGGGTTCATTGCATCAATCGCGCCGTCCAAACTATTGCAGACAGGGTCAAGCAACTTGTCGCTGGCATTGCCGGCAACCACCGGCCAGTGCCGGAACGCATCGGTCTCGCGCCAGTGCTGAGTGCCGACTGGTGTCAGTTCTTCGAGGTTCTCCTCCAGCAAGCTGACGCTTGGACATTCCTTGTCCGCCCGACTGGCCTGCCGACGCCGTGCTAAACGTATCAGTGATGCCGCTCACCCTGCGCGGATCCCGGTCCCTATTTCGATCACAATTCAGTTCGAACGGCGACCAAAAGTGCAACCGTCTGCTTAGTTGCAGGCGACTCTACGACGATAATCCCGAGCATTCAGCGAATGCACGCAGCGGGTCGGAATGTCGATGCGTTGCCGGTATCCGGTGTTCGACCGGACGCGCCAAAGTTGCAGTCACGTGTGTCCCATTTTAGGTTGGCACGTTGTGGCCGATTACGGTCGCGACGACGGAGGTAGCAGAAACAGAGCCACAATAATAAAGGCTTTTGGGCCTATGAAGTTCTCCTGGCTTAAGTGGCGCATACCTTTCAACACTGTTCGGCCGCTATGGAGCGTTTTCTCCAACGACCTTGCGATCGATCTGGGGACCTCCACTACTAGGATCTACATACCCGGACGGGGAATCGTCATCAACGAGGCGTCAGCGGTCGCATTCAACAAGAAATCGGGCGAGCTCAAGGCGGTGGGCAACGAAGCCAAGGCGATGCTCGGACGTACCCCGCGGGACGTCGTGGTCGTCAGGCCCATGAAGGATGGTGTCATTGCCGACTTCACCGCGGCCGAACTGATGCTTACCTACTTTATCCGCAAGGTACACCGGCGCAGAGTGCTGGCAAATCCGCGCGTCGTGATTGGAATGCCGAGCGAGATCACGCAGGTGGAAAAGCGCGCGGTCATGGATTCTGCTTACCGCGCCAAGGCCAGCGAGGTGCACCTGGTGGAACAGGCGATGGTGGCGGCCATCGGCGCCGGGCTGCCGATCACCGAACCCAGCGGCAGCATGATCGTGGACATCGGCGGCGGCACCACCGATATCGCGGTGATTTCCCTCAGCGGCATCGTGTACTCGCGCTCCGTCCGGATTGCGGGGAACCAGATGGATGAAGCAGTCGTGAACTTCCTGAAGCGCAAGTACAGCCTGCTGATCGGCGAACGCACGGCGGAGCAGATCAAGATCGAGATCGGCAGCGCGTATCCGCTGGACAAGCCCCTCACCATGGAAATCAAGGGCCGCAACCTCATCGAGGGCGTGCCCAAGACAATTAGGGTGAACGACAGCGAGGTCCGCGAGGCACTGAGCGAGTGCGTGGCGACCATCATGAACGCCATCCGCGTGGCGCTGGAGCGCACCCCGCCCGAGTTGAGCGCCGATATCAGCGATCGCGGCATCGTGCTGACCGGCGGCGGCGCCCTGCTGAAGAACCTGGACAAGCGCATCCGCGAAGAAACCGGACTGCCGGTTTTGATAGCCGCCGACCCACTGTGCAGCGTAGTGCTGGGCACGGGCGCACTGCTGTCTGACTTCCGCCTGCTACGTAAGATCGCAAGGGATTAGACCTGTCGCTTGTTGCGCATTTGGCCGTTCCCATCGGCGTGCCCGCCCGGAAGCCGGCACGTCGGCTGCGTTCCCGGTCGTCTTCCCGATTTGGTCAATCCAGCCGAAGAGGACCCGTTCTTCACCCACGTCCGCTCGTAACTAGAGCTAGCATGAAATGCAGAGGATGGAGCGGAATGGCTTGCCTCTGGTGTCTCACGAACCGAACGACATGCGGCTGGATGGGCAGCTTGGTCCGCCTCGTGGCACCACAAGCTTCGCCTCCTGCCGCGGAATGGGGGTCGCAATGGTTATCGAAGGAATCGGTGCTGAGCCGAGTGTGGCATGGGAATCGGTGAGGATCGTCGCACCTGGAAAACTGCTTTCTCGCTTGCAAGATGTGCACGACGCAATCTCGGCCCGAGCCTACGAGATTTGCGAAGCGCGAGGCTGCGTGCCAGGCGACGATTGGGAAGATTGGTTCCGTGCCGAGGCCGAGTTCCTGCGTCCTGTGGCCGTGCATGTATCAGAATCGGAGGATGCGATTACGGTCATCGCCCAGGTGCTCGGTTTTTCCGCCGATGAACTTGAGATCGCTGTCGAGCCTCATCGCGTTATTGTGGCCGGAAAAAAGAGAGGGGGGCCTGAGTTCACCGGAACGAAGACCATCTACATCGATTGGTCGCCGGATGAGATCCTGCGCATCGTGCCGCTGCCCTCGGAAGTATTTCCGACAAGAGCAATCGCCAAGACACAAGCCGGATTGTTGGAAATCGATATGCCGAAGGTGCCACGGCGCGAAGAAGCCAGCGAACTCGAAGGCGAGCACAGTTTGTTCAGGTTTTAGTTCCAGTGTGTCGTGCTCCAGGAGAGGTAAGTGGCTCCGCGACTGCTCGACCGACAACGGCATTGGACGGGTTTCGCCAGTTTGAGAGGCAAAGCGGCTGGGCAGCACATCGCGATCGCATGGAGTCTTGGGGGGTTCAAATGTCCTGCTCGCTATCGCACACGGTGGACGCTCATGATGCGCGCAAGAGGGATGCATACGCAGCCCTGCGCCGAAAAATGGTGGAAGCACATCTGCGGAGAAGAGGTGTGACCGACACACGTGTGCTTGAAGCGATGGGGGGCGTCCCACGGCATGAATTTGTGAGCGAACGGTTTCAAAAGATCGCCTATGGAGATCACCCCATTCCTATTGGCGAAAACCAAACCATTTCCCAGCCCTACATTGTTGGGCTGATGTTGCAGGCGCTCGCATTGGAGCCGCAAGACAGTGTCCTCGAGATTGGCACCGGCTCCGGTTATGAGACAGCGCTGTTGGCGGAAATGGCCAAACAGGTCTACAGCATAGAGTGTCATTCCGAACTGTCAGACAGAGCAGGAAAAATTCTTGCGCGCTTGGGGTACAGCAACGTCATCCTGGCTGTCGGTGACGGTAGCCAAGGTCTACCTATGGCTGCCCCTTTCAATGCCATCGTGGTCTCCGCCGCGGCACCGTCGATTCCGCCGCCACTGCTGGACCAGCTCAAAGACGGCGGACGCATGGTCATTCCGGTGGGTTCGCGCCCTTTGCAAGAACTTCAACTGGTACGAAAGCGTGATCACGACTCCGTCGTTTCCGTCATCGGAACGTGCTGTTTTGTCCGTCTCATGGGAAAACACGGCTTCACGACCGCTGCTACGGCCACGACAGGCGAATGTCCACTTAATATTGAAGACCGCGGACAATGAAAACTACGCCATCAGAGCCGCGAGGGTACCTGCATCTTGTCTGCGGTGAATACATTGCTCGGCACGAATTCTCCCCTCAAGACATAGGAAAGCTAAGTAATGCCATTGAACTGATCCGCTGCCCCGCGTGTCTTCTTTGGTCGCAGTCGCGGCAATTCAGACCTGTTCACCTGCAACCGCGGTAGTTCCGCCAGCACAGTTGGCAAAAACCTATGCGGGATATCGAAGTGATCGCGATTTTAGGCGGCGGGCCGGCGGGTGCGATGGCAGCCGCCACCCTCGCCGCAGCCGGCCGCAGAGTAGTTTTGGTGGACGAGAAGCTGGTTTGGGAAAAGCCTTGTGGCGGCGGCGTGTCCCAGAAGGCACTGTCCCGCTACAGCTTTCTCAGGGACGCTGAAGTCGAGAGCAATTGGGTGCGTGGTTGCGAATTCATCAGCCCTGCGGGACGCAAGGCCTATTTGACCATGGAGCGGCGCGTTGCCATTTTCTCGCGGCGTGTGCTTAACGGCCTGCTTCTGCATCGCGCTCAACAGGCCGGAGCCGAGTTGCTGCGGGACCGCGTAACCGGGATCGATGGCGGCGCCGCCCGATGGCAGCTGAAGACTTGCAACACGAACCTGAACGCGCACTATCTCATCTTTGCTCTTGGCGCGAGGAACCTATTTCGTGCCCAGTTTTCTCGGCCATTTACCTCTGCCGACCTGATGGCGACGGTGGGGTATTTTGTTCCCGGCGGTGGCGACCACATGCTAGTGCGGTTCGTGCCCGGACTCGAAGGCTACAGCTGGATCTTTCCCCGACGTGATCACTCCTCCGCCGGCATTTGCGCCCGCATGGGGACGAAAAGTACGGCAGAGTTGCGTTTTAACCTGGAGCAATGTCTGAGACAGCAAGGTATTAATTTTCAGGGTGCTCCCTTCTTTGCCCACCTGCTGCCTTCGCTCTCCTGGCGCACTCTCCGTGAAGCGCGATTTTCGGGAGAAGGCTGGGCTATGATCGGGGACGCCGCAGGTTTTGTCGACCCTCTCACCGGCGAAGGTGTGTATTACGCTCTACGCTCGGCCGAATTGCTATGCCAAGCCCTGCTCGCCGGACGCCCCGAAATGTACCCCCAGCTATTGCGACAGGATTTTCTTCCGGAGCTGGAACTGGCAGCGGGCATGACCAACTGGTTTTACACCGGGCGCGCGCTCGGCGGGGCGATCACGGAATGCCTAGTGCAGTTGGCTGCTCAGAGCCGTGAGTTTCGGGAGTTGGTGTGTGCTCTCTTTACGAGCGGCCAGTATCGCAAGTTGCTCCCTTCCCTGCTGGAACTGTTTTGTACGCAGACTGGCGCTACAAGGCCGCCACTCGCAGCAGAAGTAGTGCAATGAATCTCTGGCCGGTACTTGTGGCCGGACCTGTCTCCCGGCATGCAGACCAACTCAAACGGGCGAGTCGTGTAGAGCCCATAACCCTCGCCGAAGAGGGTTATGGGCTTTACACGACTCGCCTCAGTACCTTCGTTTTGTCTTTTCTCATACACGTCCTTGCCATCGTGGTGTTGCTGACGTCGGGAGCATACGTCGTGCGCCACTGTCAGGAAATCAAGCAGCAGGTGAGCGGGCTGGTTTCGGATGTGAGCCCGTACATTCTTCCGCCCGCATCAACAAGAGCTGGTGGCGGCGGAGATCGCGACAACCTGGCGGCGTCCAAAGGCGTGTTGCCAAAATTCTCGCGCGAGCAGTTCACACCACCCATGGTGGTGATTCGCAATGAAACTCCTAAGCTCGTCGCCGAGCCCACCGTCGTGGTCCCGCCCGAACTTCAACTTCCACCGCAAGCTGGCCCGCTGGGCGACCCGCTGTCGTCTGTGTTGGGACCACCATCAAGCGGAACCGGCTCGGGCGGTGGGATAGGGAGCGGCAGCGGCGGAGGCGTGGGCTCCGGTCGCGGTCCCGGCGTTGGACCGGGCTGGGGTGGGGGCATGGGCGGTGGTGTATATAAGGTCGGCGGCGGCGTCACAGCACCGCGCGTAATCTACGCGCCGGACCCCGAATTCTCCGAGGAAGCAAGGAAGGCGAAGTACCAGGGCACAGTGGTTCTATGGCTGATCGTGGGATCAGACGGCCGCACGCACAACATTCGTCTCCAGCGGACACTTGGGATGGGCCTGGATGAGAAAGCGATCGAAGCCATTCGCACTTGGCGATTCGAGCGGCATGTTCTCCGCGATTCGCTTCTGACCGTGATCGCGAATAGACGGCAGAGCCGCAGGATGAGCGCAGCAGCGCGCAAACGGATTTCAGAGATGATGAAAAAGCGTTGGCAAGAGCGGCGCAAGAAATCCAAAGCGTCGTGATGCGAAGAACCCAAGGATTGCCCAAAGATCCTCTTGCGGCGTCACTGCGATTATCGATCGGCGGGCGCTCGAACCCCAGATCACGCTGAACCCGGTGTTCGTGCTGCTGCCCCAGCAAACCGAGCTGTCCCACACGACCGATTGGCCGGCCGTGTTGGAGCCCCGGATCACAGACGAGCCCCAAACCACCGAAGAACCCCAAAGCACCGAGCTGCCCCAGATAACCGAGCTGCCGTTCAACAGGTAAACCTGGCCCGAGGTGGTGTCGTATGAAACGGCCATTCAGACAAATTGGCGCGGCCTCCCCTTCTCGGCAGGAAGTTTTTCTCCGCGGCCGATCTTTATTCGCGAATTGCTAAGTGTTCAGGCGGGAATCGACCCCTGAGCAAACGATTCCCTCTGCCCAGTACCGTTTCAAAGGCTCAAAACGAGCCACGACCCGGGAGGAGACGGCCGAGGCCGCGGTGAAAAAATTAAGACGCCGGGCCACTAAAAGCTTATGCGCACCAATCCGAGGAAATGCCCGATTCGAAGCCTGATGCACTGCGCAGACAAGAGACATTTTTGTGGTCAGAATGCAGACAGATAAGAGAAATCATCAAGCAGCCAGATCGTACCGTGATGCAGGACGCCCAGCCGCGGTCGACTTACAATCAGGTCGGCACCATTCCTGCTCGCGGCTGCGCGGCGTAGCGGCGTCTCCTTCTGAAGCCCCAGGTGCGTTTCGCAGAACACCTGCTTGCCAAAGCCGCCGCGACCGGTGGGACCGATTCCCACATGGGCGGTGACCGTCTCACGCGGACGATTTCGTCACGTTCACGAGTAGAGAGGGGAGGCTGTGGACAGGCAGGTGCATGAAAAC
>Ga0153916_10003940_pt1 | contig 11130 bp, 12 predicted proteins | sample Opewatmetagenome_FD_109642 | JGI IMG/M metagenome (GOLD analysis project Ga0153916, IMG submission 109642) | Freshwater wetland microbial communities from Ohio, USA - Open water 3 Core 3 Depth 4 metaG | ecosystem: Environmental > Aquatic > Freshwater > Wetlands | place: USA: Ohio, Lake Erie...
GCGATCGAAGCGCCCTGCGAAATCGACAGTGCCCGCGAGTGCCAGGTGATGGGCCCCGACGGGTATGTGCTTTCCCGATGGCAGCCAGTGGAGATTCCTTCCTGATTCTTTCCCCATCGGCCTGACGAATATGGTACACTTGTGAAAGTTCACACAATCACAGATGGGGGCCGCCATGTCGTTCGAACCCAGTGTCGCATCGTTCCTTCGCCCGCACGGCGAACCCACGCCCGAGGCGCGTTTCCGCGAGGAGTACTACCAGGAGAAGACGGCGAAGACGCAACCGCGCAATCGCAACCTTGTCGACTCCTCCGTCATCGACCTGCTGCGCGCCACCGAAATCGCTCACCTCGGCGGATACGCCGCGGCCCGCTAAAGACGCCTGCGAGCGGCCCGGCGCCCAACGCCGCCCCTCACTCGTAGCGGAGCGCCTCCGCGACCGGCACGTGAGAAGCCTGCCTCGCCGGCAGAAACGTCATCACCATCGAGGCCACGAAGGCGACCGCGCACACGATGCCGAGGTTTATCCACGGCACGACGAAGTCCGCACCTTTCGCTTCCTCGCCGATGTCGCCGCTCGCGAAGAGCACCCACGCCAACGAGAGTCCCAGCGTCAGCCCGAGCAAAATCCCCGAAAGTGCGATGAAGCCGGACTCGAGCAGAAAGCTCAGCGCGACCATGCTGCGCTTGTATCCAATCGCCCTCAACATGCCGATTTGCTGCCGCCGTTCGACGACCGCCCGTGAAGCCACGACCGAGAGCGCGGCGATACCGACGATGAGTCCAAGTCCCATGAACCCCTGGAACACCAGCAAGAACGCAGCCTGCGTCGCCTGCTGGTCGTCAAGCAACTGCTGCAACGAGTCCGCCGACACCTGCACCAGCGCCGACTCGACCGACTTTGCGTACGCCTTCGCATCGGTGCCGGGCTGCAGTTTGAGGTAGAAGCGCTGCCCACGCGAAGCGGGAAACGTGGCCGTCACCACCGACTTGCCTGTCACGATACCGCCCGCACCGTTCCCGATGGTCCCCAACGACATGAAAACGTCGGCCGATTCCTTCATGACGCCGACGACGGTTACTGTTGAGACCTGGCCGCTCCCTGGGTCACGGAGCCGCAGCGAGAACGGCTCGAAGTCGTCTGTCAGCTCATTGAGCCGCAGCAGTTCTTCGTCGCCGGGCGGTCCAAACCCGTCCGGCTGGCTGACGAGCGAGGCTGGTACCACCGCGAGGGTCGGGGCTTTGCCGAGCGCCTCCCAGATGGCCCGGTCTGAATCGTAGCCCGCCGCACGCAGCTTCATGGGGATGGCGTTGGTGCGAAGGAACCCCTCATCGGCCCCAATCACTTCATAGCGAAGGTATTCGGGAATCGCCCCGTCCTTCTTCTTCTGGTCACGGTTCTCCACCTCCGCTTCGAAGGCGTAGGCGATGCGGAGTTCGCCCGACGCCCGGATCTTCCCGGTGTCGACGCCAGCCTCGGCAAGCGTTGCCCGGAAGTCGTCGATGCGGTTGTTCTCATTGATCTGTGCAAGGATGTCGAAGCCGCCCTTGGATTCGTCGTTGAGAAACACGGCCGCGAAGTTCGTGTTCAACGTCGCCATCATCACCAGCGAAAACATGATCAGGCCGATCATGGCCATCGTCATGCCGGTCCGAAAGCGTGATGTCAGAGGGTACGCGACCGCGGTTTTCACGGCCGGCACGATCCGCCCCCAGCGCGACCCGAGTTGCGCAATCGCCGGCAACACGATGTCGGCGTTGTAGACGATGATGAACACCCCTGCCGTCACCATGACCATGCCGCTGAGGAAAAACATCTCGATGTCGCCGTTCAGCTCGCCGACGAAATTACTCAGCACACTGCTCGGGATGTACCAGAGCAAGAGCAGAAGCGCGCTCGTGGTGGTGAAGGCCAGGCGGGCGTTGGTGCCAAAGTAGCGCAGAGTGACCGCCGCGCAGAGGAAGAGCAGGGACACACCGAGCATGAAGAAGAACGCGCTGTCGCGGTCGAGGCCCGCGTAAACCAGCACCGCGCCCGCCACGCCGGATGCGAAAGCCACCCCTGCGCTCCAGGCAATCTGCACACGGTAATCTTGCAGCAGTGCGAGCACGAAGCCGGCGGGGGGTACGACCAGCCCGGCCACCGCCAGCCACGGGGCGAGCTTCGCCGGCTTCCGGTCGCGGACAAGCACGACGAGGCCGAGCGCCACCAGGTACCACGGCAGAATGAGGAGCCAACCGATGACCGGCAGCGCCACTCCCAGGATCCACGGCCAGCGCGGCGCGCTCTCCTCCGTGCGCTCAATCCGTGGCAGGGCCACGTTCGACCGGCGCAGCAGGTAGAACCAGGGGCTCACAAGTCCGGCCAGCATCAGTGGAGCGCCAGCCAGCATCCCCGCCGATCCGAGCAGGAGGAGTGAAGCCCCCACCGGCAGCCCAAAGGCGAGGATGCCGTTGAGGGCTGCCCGATAGTAGCCCCACATGGTGGCCGCTTCCGGGTTGAACCGCGAAGGCTCGGGAAGGTCGCGGATAGCGGCGGTGATGTTCAGGCGGCTCGCTCGCCACGACGAGATAAACACAACGATGAACGTGGCGATGACTCCCAGGCAGAAAGCGACGATTACGCTGCGAAGCGTGAAGCTGACCGTAAGGTCGAGTCCGAGGTCGCGGCCCGCCGCTGCCTTGAGAATCGCGATCATCGCGAACGTCACCCCCATGCCGGCGACCAGTCCGACGATCGCTGCACCCAGGTCGTACCCCATACCCTCGGCAAGGAAGGACTCGACCAGTTGCCGGCGCTTCGCGCCCACCGCCCGTGCCATCCCCATCTCCGGCTTCCGCTCGGCAGCCAGCATCACGAAGATGAGGAAGATGAGAAGCACCCCGGCTGCGATGGAAAACAGGCCAAAGACGATGAAGATGGTCGTGAAGACGTTCCCGAACAGCTGGGCCAGGGTGAGCGCGTCCTTCTTGAACGCCTGGACTTTGTAGGGTGTCGGCTTGAGCATCGTCTGGAGGGCAGCCTTGGCGGCGTCGGAATGGTCGACCCCTCCCTTCGCGCCACCGCGGTTCGAAACGAACACCCCGTCCGCATTCATCCCCTTCCCGGTGACCTGCGAAAGCGTCTCGAAGTCAACCGCCAGACCCTGCTGTTCTCCAAAGTCGAAAGCGCCACTGAGCACCCCGTTCGGCACGACCGCCTTCACGACCAGTTCAATCGGCTCACCCTCGTAAAAGGCAAGCACTTTGTCTCCGGGGCGGGCGTCGATCTTGTCCGCGAGCTTCTTGTTTACGGCGGCCTCGTTCCCCCCAAGGACCACCGCTCTTCCCGAAAGGTCCTTCAGCCCGCCAAGCGCCGCCGCGTCCGAGGCCCGGAACGCCACCGCCCGTGCCGAGGCATCGCTCAGGCGCGTGCGCTGGTCCTGCACAGGCAGCCGTTCGCTGAGAAACGGGACGAAGGCATCGATGTCGCCATCGTTCGCGAACTGCTTCTGCCAGCCCTCCACCGTCGCAATCGGGATGACCTGATCTTTCTGGGCAGCAGCCTGCTTGCTGGTGTCCCACGTGATGAGTTCGTCCGCTTCTCCCGAAAGGTTGTACACCGTCGCCGTCACCGAGGTCGTGATCGTGTCACCCGTGCCGAACGCGGCGCTCATGATGAGCGTCGAGAGCATCAGGCCGATGATGATGAGCGAGGTCTGAGCCTTGCGGCGGGGAATGTTGCGCAGACCCATCTTGAACATGACCGGGTTGCGCACGGCGATGAACGCCACCAGCGCGAAGATGAGCGCGGTGACGACGACGCACACGATGGCGATGGTGGTCATCGAGACGCCGAAGAGTTCGTTCATGCCTGGTTGAGCCCCGCAACCGCGGCCATGTCAGCCTGGCTGTCCTCGCGGACGATCTCGCCGTCGGCCATCTGGATGGTGCGATGGCAGCGCGCCGCGACCTTCGGGTCATGCGTCACGATGACGCACGTCTGGTGGGCGTCCCGGTTCAGGTCGACGATGAGGTCCATGATCTCGGTGGCGGTGGCCGAATCGAGGGCGCCCGTCGGCTCGTCGGCCCAAATAATCGCCGGGCGGTTCACCAGCGCCCTCGCGACCGTGACGCGCTGGCGCTGGCCTCCGGAGAGCTGGTTCGGGCGCTGGTTCGCCCATTCCCGCAGGTGGACGCGGTCCAGCGCCTGGAGCGCCATATCGCGCGCTACCTTCGGCTTCGTCCCAGAAACGATCAGCGGTAGTTATACGTCTGCGACCGCCGAGAGCACCGGCAGCAGGTTGTAGGTCTGGAACACAAACCCCATGCCCTTCGCACGGAACTCCGTCTTGCGGTCGTCGGACATCTTGCTCAGGTCGGTACTGTTGATGAGCACCATGCCGTCTTCGAAGTCATCGAGGCCCGAAAGGCTGTTCAGGAGCGTCGTCTTGCCGCAGCCGGACGGCCCCATGATCGCCACCATTTCGCCGCGGCGCACCTGGAGGCTCACCCCGCGAAGTGCCTGCACCTGCACGATTCCCGTGTCATACGTCTTCCGGACATCGCGCGCTTCGATGACGACCTCATTCCCGGAGCCGTCGTGGTTCGTGATAACGGTCATGGGGACCTCTTCTCGCACTGGACTGCTGGCCTGGCAGGCCGAAAGACGTTCTTCGATCGAAGGGCAGCCGCTCCATCTTCGAGCTTCGGACCGTTACGTAATGTGAAGCGTCTCACACATGCGCGGCAAAATCCCGAAGCCCTCATTCCGCTACCGTGATCTCCATCTCGAGGGCCTTGCCGTCCGCGTCGAATCCCCAGGCGTGCCAGTGCCGGGCCTCGCTCGCGATGGCGCTTTCGTCGAAGCGGTAGGCCGGCGCCAAGGCCAGGTCAAAGTCCGCCAGCTTGCCCGGCCCAAGGTCCGCCACGATGGCCCGTGCGGCTTCCGTCCCGCGTACGATACGGTCGACATCGAACCCCATCGCGCCTGTCTCACGGTACGGCTGCAGATACTTCGCGCCCGTCGCCAGGAGTCTGCTCGCGCCGACGTGGTTCCCCCGGGTGATGTGGACGAACGCCGCCGCCACCTGGATCAGCCCCTTGTACAGGTCGCGGACGGGACCTTCTTCTTCCTGCCAGATCTCCTCGAGGGTTTCGTGGCAGTCGAAGTACTGGCGGCCATTGAACTGTTCGCAGCACAGCCGCAGGTTGGCGGGCACCGTGATGCGCTTTGTCACGAACACGCGACGCGGCCGGCGCGGGACGGAGAGCGACTCGACCATGGTGACCAGCGTAGCAGGCGGGTGCGCGGAAGGGTGGAGCATCGGAGAATGTCGCCAAGCCCACCCGAGGAACTGCACGAATGGCCGATACTCACGGCGCCGCGCCCGACCCCAACGCCGCCCCCATGCACCACGACATCGTCGATCGCTTCACCAATCTCCAGATCGCCATCGCGGTGGGACTCGGTGCCGTCGCCATCGTCCTGGGCACGATCCTCGGTCTCGTCGTGGTAAACGACTAAAAGAAAATCTTCTCAACTTCACGTAAGCGGACGGCCTTCAGCCAATCGGGCTGTGTATCATCCGGGGATGGAGCCCTCCCAGCAGCCTGTCGCCCTGCCCGGCTCGCGCATCCTCCTCCGTGCCACCAAGTTCGACGGCAGCGCCCACTGGATACAGCCCTTCACGGTCATCTCCGACGACGGGACGCTCCTGGTGACCCAGTACCGCGCCCGCACACCCATCTACACCAGCCGCGGCGAGTTCCGTTCTCCCTACGACAGCCGGGTCTACTTCTGGCGCGACCGGTGGTTCAACGTCTTCCGCCTTTCGCGGCCAGGGTGCTCACTCGCCCTCTGGTACTGCAATGTGACCACTCCCCCGAGCTTCGACGGTTGCCAGCTTGGCTACGTCGACCTCGACCTCGACGTGTCGGTGCGCCCGGATGGCTGCATTGAGGTCCTCGACGAGGACGAATTCGAGCAACACCGCGAGAAGTACGGATACCCGGCCGACGTCGTGAGCCGGGCCGAGGACGCCGCCCGCGAGATTGTCCAGCTGGCCCGAAAACGCGCCTTCCCCTTCAGCCAGGACTAACGCGCGCTTCTCCAATCCCCCCGATCCCTCTACGCTGTACGTCCGATGCCCGATGCCCGCGACATCCGCCAGCATATCGAAGTCCTGCTCGCCCGCGCCGTGACAGCCGCCATGGCGGCCGGCGACCTGCCCGACGTAGCCGTCCCCGGCGTCGCACTCGAACGCCCGAAGGACCCGGCCAACGGCGACTTCGCCAGCACCTTGCCCCTGCGCCTCGCCCGTTCGGCGATGAAGCCACCGATCGAGATCGCCAACGCCATTGCCCGGCACCTGCCGGCCGACGCCGCGATCGACGCCCCGGCCGTCGCGCCCCCGGGCTTCATCAACATCCGCCTCTCCAGCGCCTTCCTCCAGGGACATGTGGAGCAGGCAATCACGCAGGGCGAGCACTACGCCGACCTGTCTCTCGGCGCCGGGAAGAAGGCCCAGGTCGAGTTCGTCTCGGCCAACCCCACCGGCCCCCTCCACGTCGGCAATGGCCGGGGCGCGGCGATCGGCGACGCCCTCGCCTCGGTGCTGGAAGCCGCCGGATACGAAGTCGAGCGCGAGTACTACGTCAACGACGCCGGCACCCAGACCGACACCTTTTCGGAAACGCTCTACGCCCGCTATCAGCAACTCTTCGGTCGCGAGGTCGACATCCCCGCCGATGGCTATCCCGGCGAGTACATGATCGATCTCGCCAGGGAGATTCGCGATGCGGCCAGCGATGTCTTCCTCCGCGACCCGGGCGAGCCCGCACCCTCCGACCTCAATTCGCTGGGCATCGAACTGATGGTCCGGCACATCCGCCAGACCACCATTAACTTCGGCGTGCACTACGACCGCTGGTTCAGCGAGAAGTCCCTCTACGACCCCGAGGGGCCCTACGCCGAAGCGATGGCGATCCTGCGGGCGAACAGGCAGCTGGTGGAACGCGAAGGGGCGCTCTGGTTCGCCTCAAGCGAGCTTGGCGAAGACAAGGACAACGTCGTCGTGCGGTCCGACGGCCGTCCCACCTACTACGCCAGCGACATCGCCTATCACTACGACAAGTTCCTGAAACGCGGCTTCGACTTGGTCGTCGATGTCTGGGGAGCGGACCATCACGGCCACGTCTCCCGGCTGAAGACCGCCACCCGCGCCATCGGCGCCAACGCCGAATCGCTCCACATCCTCCTCTACCAGCTCGTCACGCTGAAGCGTGGCGGCGAAGTCGTCAGGCTGTCGAAACGCGGCGGCGAGATCATCACCCTCGACGAACTTGTCGACGAAGTAGGGAAGGATGCCGCGCGCTTCTTCTTCCTCCTCCGCGCACCCGGTTCGCAGATGGAGTTCGACCTCGACCTCGCGGTCAAGCAGTCGAACGAGAACCCCGTGTTTTATGTGCAGTACGCCCACGCCCGCCTCGCCGGCATCCTCCAGCGCGCGGGCGAACAGGGCCTTTCGGCCGATGGCGGCGATGTTTCGCTGCTGACGCAGCCGCAGGAACTGGCGCTCATCCGCGAAATGATGCGGCTGACGGACATCATCGAGCAGGTGGCGACGACCTTCGAGCCCCAGCATCTGCCGCACTACGCGATGGAGCTGGCCACGGCCTTCCATGCCTTCAACGACGCCTTCAAGCAGCAGGGCGACTCGTCACTCAAGGTGCTCACCGAAAACCAGGAGATGACGAAGGCCCGCCTGCGGCTCGTCCTGGCGGCGAAGATCGCCCTCGCCCGCGTGCTCGGGCTCATGGGGATGGCGACGCCGGAGCGCATGTAGAGCACGCCCTGGCCGCTCCGCCCGTGGGCAGCGGCCCCGGCACGACGATGTAACCGTGGGCCAGGCATCCGAACACCTCGTACCCGCCTCGACCCGCCACCGCGCAGTGGATCGCGATGGAGGCGCAGGTGATCGCGTCGAGCGTATCTTCCAGCCTCTTCAGCTCGGCCCCGCCGACCTCGACCGCTTCAGGCGCCAACACCTCTTCCAGGGCTGCCGATCCGACCACGCCCGGTGCAAGCCGCCGCAAGAGGCCGTGGAGACGCTGCTGGTAGGCGCGCATCGCCTCGCGGCGCGCGACCACCGTCCCCTTCTTGTAGGCGAGTCGCTCTCGCAGGTCGAAGAAGACGACGTGCGCCGCATGAGGATAGACCTCGAATGCGTGGCGGCCCGGCAGCGAAACAGCCGAGGGGTCGAGATCGAAGCCACGGTCAGCAATCGCCACAGCCAGATTGGGTCCCGCCTCGCCGCCCATCTTCGCCAGGAACGCCGGCTTCGCCGAGTACGCTCCCGCCTTGAACCTCCCAAACATCGTACCGAGGTCGGCCTCCGCCCTCCGCTCCTCCGTGACAACGAGCGGCGCGTCGATTGCCACCGCAACGTCCTGCCCGTAGCTGCTCACGTACTCGGCGAAATCCGTTGGCGAAGCGACGCGCGTTTCGAGTGCGACCAGTTCCGCGCCGTTCCCGTGCCCCCGGATCACGCAGATGCCGGTCTCGCGAGTGGCGGTCCATGCAAGGTCGAGTCCGACGAAGACAGTCACCCGCGCAGTATGCGACCCGGCTCAGCGGTGGCACGATAGGGGGCACGGAACGCCGAGGTGCACCAATGCCCGACATCATCCCCGCCCTGAGCCAGCGCCGCGCCCGCCGCGCCTACGACCCCCGGCCGCTGCTGCCCGACGAAGAACATGCGCTCTGGTACGCCGTCTCGGTGGCGCCGAGCCATGGCAACACCCAGCCGACCCGCATCCTCGTCGCACGCTCCCCTGAAAAGCGCGAGGCCCTCGTGGCCGCGCTCTCCGACGGCAACCGCCACTGGGCCCAGGCCGCGCCCCTCCTCGCCGCCCTCACCGCCCAGCCCGCTCACGACACCGTCCAGAAGAACCGCGACGGCAGCGAGCGCGAGATGTGGACGTTCCATGCCGGCATCGCCGCGGGCAACCTCATGACCCAGGCGACCGCCATGGGCATCATCGCCCACCCCCTGGCCGGGTTCGACGAGCAATCTGTCCGCGACGTGTTCGGCGCGCCCGAGGAGTTGCGCGTGCTCGCCGTCTTCGCAATCGGCCGGCCCGGCCCGGTCGAATCCCTGCCCGAGGACCTCCAGCGCAAGGAAGTGGCGCCGCAGGTGCGTCTGCCCCTCGAACGCATCGTGGCCGAAGACCGGTGGCACAACGGCCTCGCGGAGCCCGCCCGCGACCTGTCCCGGCGCGACCGGGGCTGAGCCAAGGGCGGCTCGACGCCCGGGCGTGTACGCTTGCCAACGGTGTCGACGCTTGAACTTCCTCTCTCCACCTCCGGGCGGACGCCGCTTGAAGTAGCCCGGCTCTGCGCCGCCGAGGCCCGCTCCATCATCCGCGACGGCTACGGACGCGTCGGTGTCTCCCACGTTAAGGGCCGCGGCAACGTCCTCACGGAAACTGACCTCGCGGTCGAACGTGCCGTCGCCGGCATCTTGAAGCGCGAATACCCCGGCCACGCCGTCCTCAGCGAAGAGACCGCCGCCGACACGGAATCTGATGGCTGGATGTGGGTCGTAGACCCGGTCGACGGGACGAAGAACTTCTCGCGGGGCATCCCCCACTTCTGTTTCACCATCGCGCTCTGCCACGCGGGCGAGCCGCTCGTCGCCTTGACCCATCACCCGCTCCTCGACGAGGAGTACGCAGCGGTGGCGGGCCAGGGATGCACCCTCAACGGGCAGCCCGCCGGCGTTTCGCCCTGCGAGCGGCTGAGCGACGCAATCGTGGCCATGGACCTCGGCTACGCCGACTCCGCCGGGCGCCAGCAGCTCGAATTCGCGCTTGGAATCTGGCCCGGCATGCAGTCGTTGCGCATCAGCGGGTCCGCCGCCCTCGGCTTCGCGCACGTGGCCGCCGGCCGCTGGGACATCTACCTCCACGGCGACCTCCAGCCCTGGGACGTCGCCGCCGGGCTCCTGCTCGTGCGCGAATCGGGCGGCGTGGTCACCGACCGCGCCGGCAACCGCGCGACGATACGAAGCCGGACCGCCGTGGCGGCGCCCTCCACCCTCCAGGCCGACTTCATGAGACTGGCCGGGAGCGCCCCCCGGAAGGCATGATCGCCCCTCAGGCAGGAGGTTGATGCCCGAGGTGACAATCGACCAGCGGCTCTCGCGAGAGTAGGCGGGCGGCTATAGTCAGCCAATGCCCGACAGCCCCGGCTTCGAACAACGCCTGAAGGACTGGCTCGCCACCGAACTCGACATCCACGAGCCTCGTCGCGTCGTGCGCGCCGATTCGTCGCGCGTACTCGTCTCGAAGTGCCCTCCGGGCTTCGCCGCCGAACTGATGGACACCATGGACCGGCTCCCCGAACTCCTCGACCGGGCGGCTATCGCAGCGGCATACGAGGCGGAGGCCGCGGGCGATCCCCGGTCGCTGCGCGCCGAGTGCTGGCACCGCGCCATCCTCGGTCTCCTTCGCCAGCTGTGCGCGGAACGCAACGTCCCCGCCGGCCACGAAGACGAGGTGCGCATCGGGATCGAATCGGCGGCGGCGCTGCTCGACACCATCCTCTGGAGCGGCCCGCGTGCCGGCGACGGCTACGCCCCGCTCGACGGCGAAGTCGCCGCCTACCGCGAGGCGCTCATCTCCTCAGAACGCGACCTGTTCACGCGCGTCTACGGCGTCTTCGAAGGCGCGCAGGTAGTCAACCATTGTCCCGGCGCGCCGATTGGGCGGGCGATGGTCGCCGTGGCATGGGAGGTCTGCACGGCCACCCCACCCCCATCCGCTACCGGTGACGGCCCGGGCAGCCTAGAATCGGGCGCGTGAGAGCAGAAATAATCGCCATCGGCACCGAGATCCTTCTCGGTGAAATCGTCGACACCAACAGCGCCTTCATCGCCCGCCAGCTCCCCGAGCTGGGCATCGACCTGAACTACAAGACGGTCGTGGGCGACAACATGGGGCGGATTACCGAGACCTTCCAGTGCGCCTGGGGTCGGTCCGACCTCATCATCACCACAGGCGGGCTCGGCCCCACCGAAGACGATATGACGCGCGAGGGCATCTGCGCGCTGCTCGGCGAAGAGCCGGCCGTCGACGAAGCCCTGGAGC
>Ga0153916_10003941_pt1 | contig 11130 bp, 13 predicted proteins | sample Opewatmetagenome_FD_109642 | JGI IMG/M metagenome (GOLD analysis project Ga0153916, IMG submission 109642) | Freshwater wetland microbial communities from Ohio, USA - Open water 3 Core 3 Depth 4 metaG | ecosystem: Environmental > Aquatic > Freshwater > Wetlands | place: USA: Ohio, Lake Erie...
GATATACGAAATCTATTAAGTAAATTTGGACTTACTATTTTTAAAGTATCTTATAATGCCGTAAATGGTGGAAGTATACGAATATTTGCTGGTAAGAATGATTATGCATTATTACAAACAACTGATAGTGTTTATAAATTTTTACTTGAAGAGGAGGGTTATCTAAGTAGTCCAGAAGGTTCTATAGAAGCATTTTATAATAGAGTTCAAAATATCAAAAAGATTGTTTTGGAATTTTTGATTAGAAGTGAGAATGGTGGACTTAGAATATTTGGATTAGGAGCATCAACAAAAGGGAATACTTTACTTCAATACTTTGGGATAAATAAAAATTTACTCAAAGTAATTGCAGAAATAAATCCAGATAAGTTTGGTAAAGTAACTATAGGAACAGAAATTCCTATCATATCAGAAGATGAGGCTTTTGATGAATATCCAGATATATACTTTATTCTTCCGTGGCACTTTGTGGAGAATATTGTAATGAAAAATCCAAAATATTTAGAGGATGGGGGAGCATTTGTTGTTCCACTTCCAGAACCTAGGATTTATTATTATGCAGGAGGAGCATTGATATGGATACTTTTGGAAAAAGTATTACCATAGAAAAACTTAGTGAAAATAATATAATGACTTTATATTATTTATTTCAAAGAAATGATTTTCAAAGTGAAAACTTTTATCCACATCCTTTTACTTTGGATTATCTATCTTATGCAATAAAAAGTAAAGATGCATATTTTATTATGACCTGGAATCAAACAGCAGTAGCCTATGGACTACTTAGGGGTTGGGAAGAGGGATATGATATACCAAGTTTGGGTGTAACTGTAGATAAAAACTATAGACGTTTGGGCTTAGGTAAGTTTATGTGTAGATTTTTACATGCCTATGCTGAGTTCAGAGGTTGTAAAGCAGTAAGAGTAAGAGTATATAAGACTAATGAAGTAGCTAAATCTTTGTATGATGAACTAGGATATAAATTTCATGTAGATGTGGACAATCCACATCTTTGGGAAGGGATAATAATACTATGAGAATACCGTTTTCTAAACCCTATTTGTTTGGTAGTGAAAGAAAGTATGTAATTGATGCCATAAATTCTACTTGGATTTCTGGTGGTAAATATATAGAAAATTTAGAACAGGGGTTCAACAACCTTTTTAGTGGCTTTACCAGTTTAGTAAGTAATGGTACGGCTGCATTACACTTAGCATATTTAGCAGGAGATTTGGGTAGTGGGGATAAAGTAATTATACCTGGATTTGGATTTCAAGCTGCTGCTAATGTAGCACTACAATTGGGGATAGACCCTATTTTCGTAGATGTGGACTTAGATACTTTTCTTATGTCCCCAGAGAAATTAGAGGTGGCAATATTAAAGAACTTGCCTAAAAATTTAGGTATGACCGCAATTGTAGTCATACATAGTTATGGATATACCTGTGATATGGATGCTATTATGGCTTTAGCCAATCGTTATGATTGTCTGCTTATAGAAGATTGTGCTGAATCTATCTTCTCTATGTATAATAATAATTATTGTGGAACTTTTGGTACTATGGGTACATATAGTTTTCAAGCTACTAAAACCATAACCACTGGAGAAGGTGGAGCAATTTTTGCAGACTCTGAATATCTGAATGATTATATAAAATTATATAGAAGTCATGGACTAGCAACGAGAGGTACTTATGACCACATTGTACCTGGACATAACTTTAGAATGACAAATATGCAGGCAGCCTTTGGTTTAGCACAGTTTAAAAATTTGAATACAATATTATTAAAGAAACATGATATAGAATATAAATATATACAAAGATTATCAAACCAAGATGGTATTATTTTACACAAAGATGCTGATAATACCACAAGAAATAACTGTCTTTGGTCATTCCCTATTAGAATAGATAAAAAAGTTTATAAAGGGGGTAGAGATTTTGTAATAGCTGAACTATTAAATTCTGGGATAGAAACTAGACCTGGATTTGTTTCAGCATCCCACCTACCTTATTTATTTTCAGATGAATTACCAAACAGTGAAGTATTAGAAAATGAAATATTAGTTTTACCATCATATATAACCGATAACTTAACTTACGTAGATATTGTATGTGATGCATTATTGAAGTTGAGGTAACATTATGGATGTGACAAGAAAAAGTATAGGAATACTTATTGATGATCTGATAACTACAAGCCAGAAACTATTTTATTTACAGGAAGTTTATAATAAACCTGGAGTAACAAATGAAGAACTAGGCTCAATATTTACAAGAATTCAAGTATTGAATGTAAGAAGAAATGAATTAATTAATGCCATTGACAATTATCTAAATCCAACTATAGCATCTACAACTGAAAAGACTTACAAATGACATACTACGGACAATTTGACCCACCCACAGATAAAATAATAGAAGAATATTTTGATCCCTCAAAGTGGGGTATAGCAATTGAAGTCGGAGCAGCACATGGAATTGCTGCATCTAATACTCTACACTTTGAACAGATAGGTTGGAAATGTTTATGTATAGAACCAAATCCCAATCTATTTCTTCAACTTCAAAGAAGTAGAAGATATGTTCTAAATTGGGCAATTTCAGATTTTCATGCTGATAACATAGATTTCAATGTTTGTACTTTAGGAGAGTCAGAAGAAACTGCCATAAGTGCTCTGCGAATAGATCAAGAATTATTCAATATGCATAATGTTTCTAAAGTTTATACTATCAAAGTTAGTGTTAGAACTCTAGATGAATGTATTCAAAGTTTCTTTACTCCTATAGATTTTATATCCATAGATACAGAGGGAACTGAACTCGATGTTCTAAAGGGGCTTAGTATCAATAGGTACAAGCCAAAATTATTAGTAGTTGAGAATAATTTCAACAATCCAAACATAGAAGAGTATCTAAAACCCTTTGGGTATATGAAAGTACGAAGACATGTTATTAATGATTTTTATATGGTGCCACAATGAGTATAGAGGACGATGCTGCTGATTACCTTCTTAGTATATTCCCTCCAGATTTTAAAGGGATTTGTGTAGATGTAGGAGCATATAGTTCAGGAGATAGTAGTAATAGTTATCCCCTTGAACTAAAAGGTTGGGATGTATTTTGTGTAGAGCCTAATCCAAATTGTAGAGATAAACTGGTAAATAGAAAACATGTTTATCAGTTGGCAATAGGCTCAGAGAATAAAAATGGTGTAGATTTTTATGTATATAAGAATCATGGTGAACGCGAGGGAACAGGGTTTGTCATATATGAAGATAAATCGTTGAAAGAAATTATAAAAGTAGATATGGTAACTTTAAATTATCTATTAGAATCAATAGCAAAAGTTGACCATTTAGATATACTATCAACGGACACGGAAGGGTGGGAAATGGAAGTACTAAAGGGAATAAACTTAAGTAGGTGGAATGTTAAAGTTATCTGTATAGAAAATTGGTTTGATGATATAGAGCAGAATAATTATTTAATTAACCAGGGTTATAAAAAAATTAATCGAATAGCATTCAATAATTTTTGGGAACGATTATGAAAATAACTATTATTACAGCAGTAAGTAGACCTGAAAATTTAGAGCTAGTACATAAGTCTATATTTATAGGTACAGTATTTTCTAAAATAGAATATGAATGGTTTATTGTAGAAGATGGAAACTCTTTGGTAGGAAAAAAATTCCTCTCAAATATAAGATATCTCTCTTATCCCACGGGAGGTGTGTGTGGGCACCCACAAATAAATAAAGCATTGGATGAAATTGATTCTGGATATGTATATATTTTGGATGATGATAATATACTGCATAATAATCTTTTTGTGATGGCTCAAAAATTATTAGGAGATTCTAATAAAGCATTAATCTCTACACAAATCTATAAAAATGGTATTATAAGACTATCTCCAGAAGCTGATAATATAAAACGTTGTCACATTGATTCTGCCCAATTCCTTGTTCCAAGAGATATGATAGGAAATCTACGGTGGGAAAATCAAAAAGAAGCAGATGGTATATTCTTTAGTAAAATTTATAAAAAATATAAAGAGAGGTTTGTAATAACAGACGAGATACTTTGTTATTATAACTATTTAAGATGAAAGTAACATTTATAACCCCCTTATCAAGGCCTTATAATATAAAATTAATGCACCAATCTATAATAAATAGTGTTCTAAAAGATATGGACTGGGAATGGATTGTTGTTGAAGATGGAGATTCTTTAGCAGGAAGTGCTGTTTGTTTATATACAAAGTACATTTCATACCCAAAAGAAGGCAAAGGTTTATCTGGTAACCCACAAAGAAATATAGCTCTAGACCATGTAGATTGTGATAGATATGTTTATTTCTTGGATGATGATAACATAGTGCATCTAAATCTATTTCAACGAGCTAATACAATATTAGAAAACTCTAATAAAGCTCTAATCTGTTCTCAGCTTTTCAAAAATGGATATATTCGATTATCGCCAAGACCAGATATGATTGCACCTTGCCACATTGATACAGCTCAATTCTTAGTTCCAAGGGATATAATAGGTGATTTAAAGTGGGAGGATTGGAACTACTGCGCCGATGGAAAATTTTTTTCAGAACTCTATTCACAATACAAAGATAGATTTATACTCACTAATGAACCTCTCTGCTATTATAATTATCTGAGGTAATAAGTTATGCAATTAGCTTTACATGGAAGTATGGGGGACCACTTAATAATGACGGGTATCCCAGAAGCATTCTTTAATTTATATGGTGAGAAAACTTTTGTTATACATAGATATTCAGATGATTTCTGGAGAAATAATCCTTATATAACTAATAGTCCAATAGGAAAATTACATGAAATGCGGTTCAACTCTTCTTATCAAGACTATACAACCTATTATCCAGCCAGGGTATTTCGTGAGATTACAGGAACTTCAATAGATAAAAAATTAGTCCAACCAAATATATATATACCTAGAAGACCCATGCCACACCTCGTTGTCATGAATGACCAAGCGGGTTGGCCTTCTAGACGGGGGTATAGATATTGGAATGAGTTGGCGATAAGTTTAATCAAGAGTGGATTCTTAGTATATTACTTAAGAAATGATAATTTCTTAGATTGCTTAGGACATACTATGCCCAGATTAATTACTGCTTATGCTACAGCTCTTAATAACCTTAGTATACCTCAAACAATAGATATATTATCTCAAGCAATTGCTTATATTGGTTATGCAAGCGGAATGACTACCTTAGCAGCAGCTCTAAAAATACCAATAGTAACTTTGTATGCTAGTATTCCCCCTGAAAATGGGTTACATGATGTAACTGTTTATTATACAGATAACTGTGATCATTGCTGTGCCGATCAATGTAATAAATTGTGTTTAACACTCTTAGAAGACAAGTCAAACGAAATAGTTTCAAGGCTTTTAGAAGTAGACGGAAGGTAAATATGGAATTAAATTTATGTATACCAACATTAAATAGATATGACTTATTAGTAAATACTCTGCTAACTGCAGAAGCAGGAACATTAAAGCCAGATCATTATTATATAATTGATAATGGTATGAATATTAACTTTAATGCACTACCCATAGATTTTTCAAATAGAATTTATGTAGCCCAGGTAAAATATAATCTTGGTGTGGCTAGAAGTTGGAACTGGTTTATAGATAATGTCAAAGATAATATAATTTTGTGTAATGATGATATAGAGTTTTATGAAGATTCTCTAGAAATTTTGATGAGTGGTTATGACGAGAACTTTATACTCTATCCACATGAGGGAACAACATCATTTTCATGTATTCAAGTGCCTAGAAAAATAGTTAACGATGTTGGCTATTTTGATGAAACAATTTCACCATTCTATGCCTATTTTGAAGATAATGATTATCATTACAGGATGAAGTTAAAAGGATATGATATAAAGTCTGTCCCTGGTTGTAAAGTAAGACATGTTGGGAGTGCTACTTTTCAAAAGTTTACTCCTGTAGAACAAAAATTGCACCATATAAAATTTAATGAAGCTCGTTATAGATATTTAATGAAGTGGGGTGGAGAACCTGGAAAAGAAAAGTTTACTGTACCCTTTAATGGAAAAGTATAATGGCATTACAAGAAAAAATAACTCCTGAAGAGTGGCAGTTATATGAAATCCTTAAACATCCAGTTTTATTTGGTGAGTTTTATAGAAACATAGAAACACTGGCATATCAAACTAAAGAGTTTGAGTATACTAATTATCAAAAAGAATATCTGTGTGATTTTAGTCATTATGTATCCCTTTGTTGTGGTAGAGCAGTTGGTAAAACTGTAGCTTTAACAGATTATATTCTTTGGTTGATGATAAATAATTTCTTTCCCAATGAATATATCATGTATACAGTTCCGAATAAAGTTCATCTAGAACCTGTATTTACCAATCTAATAAAGTATTTGAGAAGTAATTTACTACTCAAGAACTTTGTGGAACCTAAACGGGGGATTAACTCATCCAGCTATACCATAACACTGTTGAATAATGCACAGTTATTATGTAGAATTGCTGGACAATCTGGAACAGGTGCCAATGTAATTGGTACTCACACACCAATTATTATCTTAGATGAGTCTGGATATTATCCTTGGGGAACATGGCTAGAGTTACAACCTGTTCTAAATACCTGGGAAGATGGCTTTAAACTGTGGGTATCGGGAGTTCCTACAGGTCTTAGAGAAAACTGTGTTATCTATTTGGCAGATGAAGTTATGGATGAGTTTTCTCATCATAGAACATCTGCTCATGAAAATCCAAGATATACTGAAGAAGATGAACAGAAGAATATAAAACAATATGGTGGGGTTGATAGTGAAGACTATATTCATATTGTTTTGGGAAGACATGGTTCTCCTACCTTTGCAGTATTTGATAGAAGATTAATGGCAATAGAAAGCTATGCAACCTATAAAATTAGTCTAAATGGAATAGATAATTCCTATGGGGACATTATAAATCGTATGGCACTCATCCCCCCTATTCCACCACATGATCTAACAATAATGGGAATTGACTTGGGGTATACAGAACCCACTTCAATTATGATACTTTATGAGAAAAATGGTATAATTAAAGAACATGCAAGAATTAATTTTTATAAGGTTGCATATCCAACTCAAGAGAAAATAATTGATTATCTAGATACTAAGTTTGGACAACCAGAAGTTATAGGAATAGATGTAGGTAATGAAAAGGGGTTAGCACAACACCTATTAGAAGATGAAGTCTATTTCCATAAAAATTATACTAAAAGACTATTTCCAGTTTCTTTTGGTGCTTGGTTAAATTTGGGGGAGAATTCAGAAGGTGAGGAAATAAAGGTAAAGATTAAACCCTATAGTGTAACCTTACTTCAAGAATATACTAACTCACATAAGATTATATATTCATCAACAGATGTGGAATTAGTAACAGAACTTGAAAGAATGACTTATACCAAGACACCTATTGGAGAGGTTATTTATAAAACACTTACTCCAAAGGGTGGTAAGCGTGGTGAAGACCACAATACAGCAGCTATGCTATGTGCTATGGTTGCTTATTATATGTTAATTGTAGGACAATTATTTTCTAAACCAGTAAAATTACTGGCAAAAAGTAGATGGGTGATAGGAAGTTAATTATGGATACTGATAATATACTAGCAAAAAAAGCTAAAGCTGCATTTTTTATGGCAGGCCCAAACTATAAAAATGATATTGGTGCGTGGGGACCTAACCAAGTAGATAAACTTTCATTTGAAAACCACGATACCTTTGTTAAAATTGTAAAGGATTGTAGATTTTTCTTTAGGCACGAACCTATCGCTACTACTGTGGTAACCAAAATGGTAGGTCTAGCCGTAAATGATATTATCATTCCACAGGGTAGTATGCAAAAAACTGATTATCAAATCTACGATGCAATAAGAAAAGATATTATAAAGTTCTTGAGAAAAGCAGCCATAGAGTTTTTAACTACTGGTTTGGTGGTACCAGAAATAACTTTGGAGACCCTAAATAGAAAACAACTTAGAGAAAAAGGTATTCAAAGATTAGATTCATTGTTATACCCAACTAAAATGTGGTTAAGAAACTCACAAGATATTGTAATAAAAAGACCTTTCATTACAGATGAAGAATCTTATTTTCTATTGATTCCTGATGGTGTTATATCATTCTTACAAAATAAGGGAACATATGATGATGGGTCTGTAGATAAAGAATTATATCTAACAATTGTTAAACTATATCCAGAATTTGTAAAACAGGTTTTAAGTGGGGAAACAAGAATTTTACTTGACAACCCACTGATTATAAAATCTACTATTTTATCTGATTCTCAATACCCAATTCCTTATTTATACCCAGGGTTAGAATCATATAAACATAAAAGAAATCTTAAGAGAATGGACTATTCTATTGCATCCAGAGTTATTAGTGCCATCTTGCACGTAACTGCTGGTAATGATGATTATCCTTTAACTGAAGATCAAGAAGATTTTCTGGATGACCTTGAGGCTAAATTTCACTGGAGAGAGGGCATTAGTACAGAAGATATAGAGAGAGTATTCACATTATTTACTAACCATACCGTAAATATAAAGTGGATATTTCCTGATGTTGAGGCATTACTAAATGATAATAAGTATGATGCAGTTAATAAAGATATAATTCTAGCTCTAGGATTTCCTAGAATATTAATTACGGGTGAAACGGAACGGTCATTTACTTCTGATCCAGAAATAGCTACACTTTCTCCAGAGAGCACAATGAATGTAATGAGAGATGAACTTGCTCCCATTGTATATAGAGTATTTTATGAAGTACATGAAAAAAATAATCTCAGGGGAGAATTGCCAGAAATAAAGTTCAAGCCTATCAATTTATTGGGATTGAGATTATTCCATGAAGGTTTAATTAAACTATATGATTCTGGTAACTTATCTAGAAAGTCATTTGCTGAGGCTTATGGATTTGATATCTCAGAAGAACTTAATGAGAAAGTAGATGAGAAAGAATTAATGAAAGAGTTAGGATTAGACCTACCAACACCAGGAGAACCACCACCTGTAGTACCAGGAACACCTGGAAAACCAGCACCCAAGAAGCCTGCACCCAAACCAAAAGCAGGTGCACCCCCTGGGAATGACAATGGTAAGCAATAAAAGAGGCAAAATATGATTAAAACAACGGTGTTTAATGTTTTTGAGGTAAAATTAATGATAGATAAGATGGAGATAGATGAGATGGCTGCTTCTGCTTCAATCTCTCTAAATCCAAACGTTGCTTGGATGAAGTTTTTGTTAACTGATGATGTCAAAAATGCCAATAGACAGAGAATTCCTAGAGAAGAATTTGCCAATGTTTTGAGAACAGGCTTATTCATGCCCTTAAAAATGGCATATGGGGATATATCTGAAGGGCACGATAATACATTTCCACTAGGTGTTATGACACACTTAAAAACAGAAGGAAATTCAATTCAAGCACTCGCGGCTTTGTGGGATAAAGAAAGACATGAAGATGTAGAATTCTTAAGAACTCGATACTCCGAGGGAAAAAGTATTGATATTTCTTGGGAAGTAACTTATACAGATGAAGATGTTGAAGAGGATGGTGTAAGTGCATTGAAAAATGTATCTATGAATGCTGCAACTATTGTTGGTATGCCAGCATACATGGGAAGAACACCTGCACTCGCTTTATCTTCTACGGAAGAAGGAGATTCAATGGATACGATTGAAAAATCTGAACATGAACGACTTCTGACTGAGCAGAAAGAACAGTTTGAAACTCAAATTGCTGAACTTCAAGCTAGTTTAGGTACTGTTCAAGCAGAACTAGACGCGTTAAAGCCTCAATATGAGGAACTATCCGCGTATAAACAAACAGTTGAAGAAGCTAAAGCAAAAACAGAAAAATTAGCTTCCATTAAACAAAAATTTGAAGATGCCCACCTGGAAATTACAGATGAATACTTTAGTGAAAGAGCAGAATCTTTTGCTGGTATGACTGATGAACAACTTGAGTTCTTTATTCAAGAACTTGTTGCAGCTTTCAAGCCGGTAGAAGAAGGTAATTCCTCAATAAGTATTACCTCAAAACATGTTCCTCCTATTCGTACACCAGAGGCTGAAACTATTACACCAAACGATATGGTAACATATCTAAGAAAGACCAACTAAGGAGCATAATAGCTATGGAAATCAACAAATATACAGATATTATAGGTGTTGTAGTAACATCAGACATTGTCGAAGGACGTATGGTATTGATAACAAACCAAAGTTCAAGCATTGACTTTGGAAGTAGAACCGATTTAATGGGTGTAAAACTTCCTGCCAATGGAACCGAGGCTCTTTTAGCCAGATACATTGTTACCTGGCCTGTAAGCAATGCCCAGGTCACAGACGAAGTTAAGATGGTAGTTCCAATGCCTGGATATAATTGGTCATTAAGACGCGGTGGATGGGACCAAGTAACCAACCTTCCATTCGCACCCACCGCAGTTTATTTAACCTATCCTGGAAATCAAAATGGGAGAACAATCCCTTCGGGTTACTTAGCATTAGCCTTTGACAGAGGTGTATTTACTGTACCTTCTGGTGGATTTACTTTCTCAGCACAAATTATGGCTGCTGGGGCACCACTTGAAGTACTAAATATTGCTGACGATACTACTGGCGAAGCTGGTAAATTGAACTACGCTGCAAATGGTACAATTGCTATCGTAGAACGGTTCAATTCTGATGACGGTTCCTTAACCTTCAGAACACTATAAACATAAAGGAGAGTACTATACTATGGCTGATGAAAAACAAGTTCAAGAAGCTATTGCAGCATTGATCAAAGACAAGAGTCAAAGAGATGCACTAGCAGATATTATCGTTGAATACGTTCAGCCCAACCATTTAACAGGTGAGTTTGTTCAAGGTCTTTTGAATACTAGAACTCTGAAACCAGGTGATAGCCTTGTAAAGAAAGTTAGAAAAGGCATCAGAGTTAGAACCTTGGTTCCTGGTGCAGTTCACTTAGCCAGTGAAATTACACAAGCAGAAAGAATCAATTTCGTGTTAGATGGTGCTGACGTAAAAGTTAC
>Ga0153916_10003943_pt1 | contig 11129 bp, 8 predicted proteins | sample Opewatmetagenome_FD_109642 | JGI IMG/M metagenome (GOLD analysis project Ga0153916, IMG submission 109642) | Freshwater wetland microbial communities from Ohio, USA - Open water 3 Core 3 Depth 4 metaG | ecosystem: Environmental > Aquatic > Freshwater > Wetlands | place: USA: Ohio, Lake Erie, Old...
GAGCGGTAACCGACCAGCGCAGACTAACCCGCCAGCAGCAAGCACTACCCCGACACGGACTTGTTCAAATTGCGGAAAACCTGCCCAGGATGATTGGAAAACTTGCCCTTATTGTGGCAATCCTCTAACTTAGCAAGAATTGTGTGCGTGTGTAATCCGCCACAATTAAAACAACCTGTCACCAACATCACTACCCAAGCTGCGGAGAGACCTGAAAAATGGCTACTCCGCAACTTGTGGGTTGTCTGAATTGCATTAGGAAATATTCCTGAACTTGCTTAGCAAGAAATAAATTACAACACAACCTTATAGGTATTGTGTGCAGATCATTCAAATGAGAGAAAGGTTTCTCCCATCTCACCAGGCTCAAGGGCAATCACAAATTCAGCCAGGTGCCAATGCGTAAATCTTTTGCCCGACGATAGATCTCGGGCGCCACAGCCATATCATCCATTGCCAAACCCAAATTCATTGCCAGCGTACGCTCCTGAGGGCTTTGACGTCCAGGCTTTAGCCCAGCGACGATCTCACCCAGATCGGCATAGGGGTCAGGAGTAGTCTGGAAATAACCGATGGACTTGTAATATTGGAATTGGGAGTGGTCGTCGGTGCTGATGCGATCCATTTGCGACAAGGCTGCGGCATTCCAATAACTGTCAAAATCGACGGCACTGCCAAATGCACCAGGTTGCAGCCAATCCTTTTGAATGGTGGGGGTGGGGTGTTTAAGGATAGGACCGGAGGTGACCACCAGATCGCTATCGACCACAGCCTGCCTGGGATCATTTACGCCAATGACTTCGATGCCAAGCCTGGCAGACATCTCATCAACGTAATGCTGGACCCGATCGGGATGAATGTCGTAGGCATAGGCACGTTCCAGGGGGAAGAGGACTTTCAAGGCTTCAAGGTTCGTGCGTCCCTGTACCCCACAAGCAAGGATACCTGCCACTTTGCTCTCAGGGCGGGCGAGATACTTGGCTGCCAAAGCGCTGGCAGCACCAGTGCGGTAGGAAGTAATCCAGGCACAATCCATGACCGCATAGGGAATACCGGTCTCGACATCATTCAAGATGAGCAGGCCGGTGATATAAGGCAGGTTACGCTTTTGATTTTCGGGATAGCCGCTGACCCATTTGATGCCAGCGGATTGCAAACTGGGAATATAGGCTGGCATAGCATGGATGAATGCATCCGGCATGGTGTGAATGCCAGGTTTGGGAGGCATCTCAACTTTCCCAGCACCCTTTTCGCGGAAAGCGGTTTCAAGCAGGCTGATCACTATAGCCATGTCCAAATTGACTTTGGCAACATCAGCCTGGGATAAGTAAAGGATTTGGTGATCGGTCATCATATTCTTCCTTCGGATAATGTGGGAGCCTTTTACAATGACCCATATTATAAATGCGTCCGTGGGAGCTCGAGCTTACCAAATTCCAGGAAGTAAGCGTTTGGTATGCCTGGAGTAGACGATGTATTCTTCACCGAATTGGGCGATCAGGATTTTTTCTTCGGCATTTATCCGGTATAACAAGCCAGGTAAAAGAAGGAATGGAACTGCCAGCAGTCCGATCAGGCTAGAAAAGCCAATCGAAATCCCGAGACACATGAGGATAAAACCAGCATAAGCAGGGTGGCGGAGGAAATGATATGGGCCGGCCTGCACCAGTGGCTGATCTGCAACCACCCGCAGGCGCCCAGTATATTTCCCTTTCAATGCCCTTTGAGCCCAAGCGATCATCAGGGTACTTGCAACGATCAAAATCAAGCCAATGATTTGCGTCCAAGAACTGCGCGGAAGGTACGCTGGCATGTATAGGTATTCAAGTGGAGAGGCATAATAAACCACCAGGAACCCAGGCAAGATCAGCCAGAAGGAACGATCCTGTTTCTCCTGCTGCACAACCCCAGCGTTTTTCAAGTTGCTCCGCAGCAAGAAAGGCCCACCCACTCCATATGCCAAGGCAGCCAGGAGAAGGAACCATCCAACGAGATTATTTCGAAGGGTAGCGAAGCCTAAATAACCCAAAACGCATACCAGAAGGTATGCGCTGGAGATCAAAAATATGTTCCTAATCAGCTTGCCCATTAATATTTAGTGGAATGGCAATCAGGGCGAATGTTTCCTACGTGCTTGTAATCTTCTCAGGACGCGATTGCGAGCCCATTTCCCTATTTCCACGATGATCAGCATACTGAAGGCGATGGCGGCAATCAAACCCCATTGTTGCAGCGATAAAGGCACGATCCCTAATAGATTACGCAAGGAAGGGATGGCGAAAGCAATCACTACCATTAATAATCCAGTGATGACAGCCGCGACCAGAGGCTTATTCCGCGCTAGCGGGCTGGCGCGGAAGAGCGGCAGGCGCATGGAGCGATAGGCAAAGATGTAGATCATCGAGTTGACGGCGAAACTGGCAAATACCAGGCTGCGACCTTCTATTTCGCTATTGTGACCCAAGAAGAAATAACCGAATAAGGACAAAGCCGCGATAGCACTGCCAAAACTGATCACGCCAATTAAGGTCAACCCAAGGGGAGCCAAAACCGGCTCTTTCACTGATTTGGGCTTTTCGTCCATGATGCCTTCTTCTTCCGGCTCAAAGCCAAGCACAATATCGGAAGGGCCGTCACAGATCAGATGGATCCATAAAATTTGAGCCACAGCGAGAGGAGCGGGCCAGCGAAACATCATGGCGACGAAGATGGTCATCACTTCAGCGAACGAGTTGGATAAGGTATAAGCGACAACCTTGCGGATATTCTCGAAAATAACGCGGCCTTCTTCGATGGCAGCTACAATGGTGCGGAAGTTGTTATCGAGCAGGATAAGGTCGGCGGTTTCCTTGGCTACATCCGAAGCAGTGCCAACCACAACACCGATATTGGCGCGTTGCAAAGCTGGGGCATCGTTGACACCATCACCGATCATGGCGGCTATTTCGCCATTGGTTTGTAAGGCGCGCACGATGCGCAACTTATCTTGTGGCCTGATGCGGGAAAATACTGCCACCTGTTTAACCTCTTGCTGAAGTTCCTGGTCACTCATGGCGGCAAGCTCTACCCCTTCAAGGCTGCGATCTTCGGGCTTCATCAAACCAATAGTGCGGGCAATCTTCTCAGCAGTTTTCCGATAATCGCCGGTGATCATCTTTACCTGGATACCTGCGTGCTGGGCAACATCCACAGCATGCTGTACACCATCACGAACTGGATCCTGCATACCCACCAGACCAGCCCAGGTGTAACCGGAATAATTATCCAGCTCACCCATCGGGCGGAAGGCAAGACCGAGCAAGCGCAAGCCATCACCGGCCCACTCATCCACCTGAGCGAGGATATGGGTGCGTTCGGCTTCACCGACCTGGCACATACCGAGGACAATCTCTGGAGCACCTTTCAAGTAGTTATAGCGCTCATTTTGATTGGAATTGGCAGATACAGCAGTGATCATATACTTCGTCTCGCTGGTAAACAACTCCTCCGCCAGGCGCTGAGTGCTATCCACCATATCCTGGGGTGTCATGCTCAAATTAGATTTGGCGTACTCCCACAAAGCTATATCCACAGGCCCTTCGAGGTTGTTGCACAGGACCATGGTTTGCAAGGCGCGTTCCTGATCGGAAAGATTGAGGCGCGCTACGCGCATGCGCCCTTCGGTGAGAGTGCCAGTCTTGTCAGTGCAGATTACCGTTACCGAACCGAGGGTCTCGACGGCAAGCAGTTTTTTGACCAACCCCTGACGCTTTAAGATCTTGCGCATTCCCAATACCAGGATGACGGTGACAGCGATCAGCAGACCTTCAGGGACGGCGGCGATAGCCAGGATAATTGAGACCCGCAGCATTTCAAGGAATTCCCTGCCCATCAGCAAACCAGTGATGAGGATGGCCAGAGTGAAACCGATCACAATGTAGGTGAGGGTCTTGCTGAATGTTTTAAGGCGAACCTGTAAGGGGGTATCTTCCTCAACATGTTCCTGCAGGCTGGTGGCGATCTGACCCAGCTCGGTGCCAGAACCGATTTTAGCCACAAGCATCGTCCCACGACCGGTAACGATGGTGGTACCCATATAGACCAGATTTTGGCCATCCGTCTCGTTCTTATTTACCGGCTCACTTTCGCCAGTAAGGATAGCTTCATCAATTGCCAGCTTAGTACCTTCGGTGATCTGACCATCGGCGGGTATATGTTCACCTGAATTTAACAAGACCACATCGCCAGGCACGAGCTCCCAGACTTCCACTTCAGTCCGATTGCCGTCACGGACGACGGTGGTAGTGGGTTTCAGCAATCCTTTGAGGGCAGTGTAGGTCTGTTGAGCCTGATACTCCTGGATGAATCCCAGGACGACATCAATAACAACCACAGCCATGATGATGGCAAAGTCGTTATACTCGCGGACCGCGAGTGAAACCCCTGCAGCCACCAGGATGATATATACGAGAGGGCTTTTAATCTGGTTTAGGAGAATAGTCCAGGCGGTGGTGCCTTTTTCGGCAGGCAATCGATTTTCACCAAATTGCTGACGAAGCTTTAGCACTTCTTCCTTGCTCAAGCCAGTTTCAGGTGTGCGGTTGTGGAGGGATAGATCAGTTTCTTTGACAGCGTCCATGTTGACTATTAATAAATACCTCTATTCGACGTTATTTTTTGGAGATTTTTTCTAAAATGGGAGGAAATTCCTGCTCGATGTTTGAAAAAAGGTCATGCGCTTCTTTCAAGCGTTCCTTCAATGGGTCGGGTTTGCCAACCATCAACTGCATGCCTCGCTCGGTGATCTGGTGGAGACCGGACATCAACCCCAGCCACTGGCGCATATAAATGATCCAACCACCTGGCTTGAAGCGATAATAGTCGCGGCGGGGCATGGGAGAGGCGACACGCTCGATCAGGCCTCGCTCGACTAATAAGCGTGCCATGATACTGATGGAGCTTTTGCTGGCGTGGAGCCTTTCGCCCAGATCAGTGATGGATTGCGAGGGAGGGTCGGAAATGAGGAGGGCACCCAAGATACGCCCGGCCATGCGGGGCAATCCCATTTGCTCGAAGTATAGACCGATGTCTTCAATAAAGTGGAGATTTTCAATAGGTTGATGGTCATCCATAAGGTTAATTCCAAATAACAGTTAATCGGGTTTGCGGAATTCCAAACAGTACATGAAGTCATTCCAGATATTACTTAATTTCAGATCGAGCATGGTAGCTGGCACGAGATTTAGGGGTGCAACTACTTTCTCACGCTTGCCTTGAAAAGCAGATTTGAAACCAGGCAGGAACTTCTCGTACCACTGAGCCCCGGATTCATTCTCATCACAGATGATGATACGAGTGCCTGGTTTAGCCACGCGGATCATCTCATCGATGGCTTGTTTCTTGTTCGTGAAGAAGTTTATCCCTCCAATATGAAAAACCGAATCGAAGGAATCATCCATGAATGGCAGCTGCTCACCATTGCCCAAGAAAAGCTCCACGTCCCAACCATTACGGCGGATGCGAGAACGGCAGCGGTTTAACTGCCCGATCGAGATATCCAATCCGTACACTTCACCGACAGAGGGTGCAGTGAGTAAGAATGGCAGGTTAACCCCCGGACCAATGGAGACTTCTAAGACTTTGCCCCCGTTCGGCTCGAGGCGGTCGAGGACTTCATGGCGGGCGCGAGATTCGCTAGTACCAAGAAAGAATAAACCAATTTTCGAAAAGGCAGAATAAATCCAGGAAAACCAATCATATAGGTGGGCAATAGGCTTATTGAGCCCAACAAGCTCTTCGTGCGTAGTGAAATGTGGAATGCCTCTCTGGATGGGAAATACTTTCTGACAGGCAAGGCAGGTAAGGGAACCAGACTGAATCCTTCCATCACCGGTTGTGGATTGAAACTGCAATTCACCATGACAGAGAGGGCAGATAAGAATATCGAGAGTTGTGTGTTTCATGATGAGGTTTTCAGGTAATTAGCGCAGAAGTATACAACGTTTCTAACGTTTTGTAAATACTAAACGATAGTGCAGCGGGTGACAAACGACATTGATCGGTCATGGATTTACGTAACAACTTATACCCAATTCGAGTAATGTTGGACAGAGAGGCGGATTTTGAGTTTGACGGTGAATTTATTCCATGATATTATGAACATTAATACAAGATAAATAAAAGTGGCTATTGCGGAGAAAAAATCCATATCTGCGGTTGTAAAGTATCTGTTTATAGCTCAGTTATATTTTTCAATGTAGGGAATAATCGCTTTAGCTCTGCAGGAGACCAAGTTGCTTCGGCATGGTTCTTCTTTTTCTTCAATGATGAAAATGTGATATTGCATTCCGGTAAAGGAGAAGAGCGATGAAAGTATTACTGATCGGGGTAGGGGGTGTGGGGGAAGCAATCGCGAAAATTGGACATCAACGACCCTGGCTCGAAAAGATGGTGTTAGCGGATTACAACCTAGAGCGTGCATACACGGTCCAAAAGCAGTTGGGGGTAAACGAGAAATTCCCGGTCGAGCGTATCGATGCCAGAGATGTCAATCAAACCATCCAAATCGCCCGTAAACACGGTGTCGACCTGATCATGAATGCGGTGAGTAATTTTTATAATGACAATATCTTCGATGCTGCCTATGAGGCGGGGTGTAATTACCTGGATATGGCCATGTCGGACGATGGGGCGAACATGGGCAGCTACCAGTGGAAGCAGGCTGAAAAATGGGAGAGAAAAGGTCTACAGGCAATCTTGGGGAATGGCATGGACCCAGGTGTGAGTGATATCTTTGCCAAGTATGCTTCGGTTGAGTTGTTCGATGAGATTGACGAGATAGGGATCCGGGATGGCGCGGCGTTGGAAGTTAGGGGATATGAGTTCGCCCCTGCCTTCTCGTTATTAGATGCCATCGAGGAATGCACCAACCCACCGATAATATGGGAAAAAGAACGCGGCTGGTATTCCATCCCTGCCTTCGAAAATGTAGAGATATTTGATTTCCCGGAAGGGATCGGTCCTTTAGAAGTGGTAGACGTTGAACATGAGGAGCTGGTGCTTATCCCACGCTATATCCCGTGCAGGCGAGTGACCTTTAAGTATGGATTGGGGGAGAAATTCATCGAGGTGATCAAGGTGATCAAGATGCTTGGCCTGCACCAGAAAGAGGCAATCGATGTCAAAGGTGTAAAGGTTGCTCCCATTGAAGTCCTGGCAGCGTGCCTGCCACCCCCAGATACACTGGGAGACAAGATGAGCGGCAAAACATGTGTGGGTGCCTGGGTGACGGGGAAGAAGGATGGCAAGCAACGCGAGGTCTACATATACCAATCCACGGATAACGAAGAGAGTATGCGCGACTATGGTTGCCAGGCGGTATCCTTGCAGACCGGTACCGGACCGGTGATTGTCATGGAGCTCCTGGCAGAAGGTATCTGGCAGGGAAAGGGAGTGTTTGGTCCGGAAGCATTTGACCCTCGTCCGTTCATGAGGCGGATGCAGGAATTTAACTTCCCATATAAAATAAGGGAAGAAGAGAGCCAATATTCAAAATGAAGGCGAACCAGCTAAAATTTTCCACCCATAAACACGTGAATTGAAAGGAGAAGAATGCGATGTCCAAGAAATCCAAGTGGTATCTGTCGGTAGTCATTTTCGTGTTGATGGCGATCTTGTCGTCTGCGTGCGGGCAAGCGACAACCGCGCCAGTGGTGCAGCCAACGACTGGCGGACAGGCAGAGGTCAAGCCAACGTCTGTACCCGCAACCGAGGTGCCAGAACCAACCGCGGCTCCAGTGAAATCTTCGATCACCATCGTCATTGCAGAAGATCCACCATCCTTCAATGCAACCGTAAATGCAGCTGGATTCGACGTCCTGGTGATGGAGCTGGTCATGCTAGGGTTGGCTGACCTTGATGAGCAAGGAAATGCTTTTCCAGAGCTGGCTGTAGAGATCCCAACGGTAGAAAATGGGGGCGTGGTCATCGATGAAGAAAATTGGACCATGGATGTAACCTGGAAAATGCGACAGGATATTCTATGGGCAGACGGTGTTCCGGTTACAGCTGAGGACGTGGTTTTCACATACAATGCAGTTGTTGATCCAGAAACAGGGTATTGGATTGCGGGGATTGATTATGTAACTGGGGTGGATAAAATAGATGACTACACCGTTGTGGTGCATTACAACACCGTTTATCCCGCTTATGCGACCCAATTTGGGGGATACCTGGTTAACGTCTGGCCGGCACATTACTGCGATGCCACGCAGGGTTTCACGGCGTGGGATTGTGGAATGAATCCCCTGAGTGATGGTCCATATATCCTGGAGGAATGGGTGCCGAATGATCATCTGACCTTTGCTCGCAACCCCGACTATTATGAAGCTGGTAAACCAGTCATTGATGAGATTGTGGTTAAGATCGTGCCGGACGAGGCCGTGCGCAAGCAGATGCTGATCAATGGGGATGCGGACCTGGATATGTGGACACCGGAGAATGTGCTGGCTGAATTAAAAGATGTGCCTAATGTCGAAGCCAGCTTGAGCCCGGTTGATCGTTGGTTAATGAGGATTTTCTTTAATTTTGCTGAGAAAGGAACGACAGATCCTGTTGCCACACCGCATCCGATTCTTTCAGATGTGCGCGTGCGCAAGGCAATTCAAATGGCGCTTGATGTAGAAACGATCTCGAAGGAATTCTGGCATGGTTATGCCAAACCAGTCTGGACGGAGTTCTTCCGGCCACCCTATAACGTCTGTGATGTTCCTAAGCCAGTTTACGATCCGGAAGGTGCCAAAGCCTTGCTAGAGGAAGCTGGCTGGATTGACCAGGACGGAGATGGTGTACGCGAGTGCCATGGTTGTACAACGGGTGCAGCAGATGGTTATGAGATGGAAATGGAATTCATGACGTATTCGGAGTATGGGGAAACGCTCGACCTCACTCAGGAATACATGAAGGAAGTATTAGGAGAGATGGGCATTAAGCTGAACATTTCGAGAGTTGAGGGGTCGGTACTCTGGGCCACCACAGAGGATGGAGGGCTTGAAACGACCGGAAACTTCGACATGGATATCTGGGATGATGGATATTCCGGAACTGACCCATCCGATTTCCTGTGGGGCTACTATTATTCTGAAGCAGGTCTACCGGATATGGGCTATAACTATGGGCGTTACAGCAATCCAACAGTTGACGAATTGATCGATGCATCCTACACCCTAGATGAAGCGGAGCGTCAGGACGCATTCTGCCAGCTGGCAACAATCCTAAATGAAGATTTACCAGAATTATTGCTGTTCACAACCGTGGATGCCAATGCCCACTCCACACGGCTGCAAGGAGTACAATCCAACGCCAATGAAATCGTAACCTGGAATGCAGCAGATTGGACGATAAAGGAGTAACTGAAACAACTGGAAGAATAAAGTAGATAGGATTACGCCAAAGTGGGCCACTATTTAGTCAGAAGGCTATTGCAGGCCATCCCGCTGATGGTCATCGTCAGCATTGTCCTGTTCACCCTGGTCAACCTGGCACCTGGTGGCCCACTATCTGGTAGGGGGCAATCACGACGTTTGCGTCCTGAGCAGATCGCCATCTTGAAGCGTCAATTTGGGCTGGACCAGCCGATATATTTACGCTACATATTCTGGCTGGTGGGTAACGACTGGACCAAAGTGGACAGCGATGGAGACGGCATCAAGGATAACCCCGGACACGGTAAGGGTATCCTGCGGGGCGATTTCGGCATGTCTTACCGCACGCGCACGCCGGTGATCGAATCGATCCGCAACTCCTTCAAAAACACGGTCTACCTAATGACGGTGACACTAGTGGTGGTAGCAGTTATCGCCATACCCGTGGGAGTCATCTCGGCGGTAAAACAGTATTCGTTTTTCGATATTACGGTGACCACCCTGTCTTTCATGGGGCAGGCTATCCCTGAGTTCTGGCTGGGGTTGATCCTGATCCTGATCTTCTACGTCTGGTTGAAGAACCCGGTCACTGGCGATTCTTTGCTGCCTGCAGGGGGTATGTACACGCTGGGGATTGAGTTCTCCATTGGAGACTGGGTCAAGCACCTGATCCTGCCAGTCACCATGGGCGTGGTGGGGTGGGTGACCTGGTACTCGCGCTTTTTACGCTCCAGCATGCTGGATGTCATCCATCAAGACTACGTGCGGACAGCACGAGCCAAAGGTCTGAAGCTGAACAAGGTCTATTTCAAGCATGCGCTGCGCAATGCGCTCCTGCCGCTGGTGACGATCTTTGCCCTTGACCTGCCATATATTTTCGCTGGCTCGCTTTATGTTGAGATCCTCTTCTCATGGCCTGGGATGGGCCGTTTATATTACCAGGCGGCAATTGACCGCGATTACCCGGTGTTGATGGCCATCCTGACGATTGTAACAATGGTCGTGATCCTTTCAAACCTCCTGGCTGATATTGTCTACGCCAAACTTGACCCCCGCATACATTATGACTGAAGCCCAACAACACTCCACCCAAGCTGAAAGCATGCAGGCGTTAATCTGGAGGCGCTTCCGTCGTCATCCGGGCGCCATCATGGGTTGCATTGTGCTGGGGTTAATCGTCCTGGCCGTGGCGCTGGCCGGTCTTTCACCCTACGACCCGGTGAAGTCGGATTTATCGGTACGCTACCATCCACCCTCGCTGGCGCACCCGATGGGGACGGATGCTTTAGGTCGCGATTTAATGACGCGTGTTTTGTATGGGGGCAGGATTTCACTCCTGGTGGGACTATCGGTGATGATGATCACATTGCTGATTGGCGTGCCGGTGGGAGCGATTGCAGGTTACTTCGGGGGCAGGGTGGATAATATCCTGATGCGCATCACGGATGCGGCCTTATCCCTGCCGTCACTGCTGGTATTGATCTTGTTAAGTGCGATTTTACGCGAGGTGGATGCGCCGTTCTTGAAAAACAACCCGGTCTTGACTATAGCCTCGGTAATTGGGCTGCTGGCGTGGATGTTCACCGCACGCCTGGTGCGCGCCTCTTACCTGACAATCCGTGAGATGGATTACATCACCGCTACGCGCGCCCTGGGGGCTACAAATATGCGCATCATCGCATTGCACATCTTTCCGAATGCCATTGGGCCGGTGATCGTCGAAAGCAC
>Ga0153916_10003945_pt1 | contig 11126 bp, 9 predicted proteins | sample Opewatmetagenome_FD_109642 | JGI IMG/M metagenome (GOLD analysis project Ga0153916, IMG submission 109642) | Freshwater wetland microbial communities from Ohio, USA - Open water 3 Core 3 Depth 4 metaG | ecosystem: Environmental > Aquatic > Freshwater > Wetlands | place: USA: Ohio, Lake Erie, Old...
GCGGTCGCCTCGTCGGCGAGGACCTTCTTGGCGGCGTTGATCTCGGCGCCCTCAAGCCGTTCCAGCCGGCCGATCTCGTCGAGCGGCAGATCGGTGAAGATGCGCAGGAAGCGGCCGACATCGGCGTCATGGGTGTTCCGCCAGAACTGCCAGTAATCGTAGGTGGGCAGCGAATCCTCGTGCAGCCACACCGCGCCGGAAACGGTCTTGCCCATCTTGGCGCCGTCGGCGGTGGTGATCAAAGGCGTGGTGACGCCATAGACTTCCTTGCCGTCGATCCGCCGCGTCAGCTCGATGCCGTTGACGATGTTGCCCCATTGATCCGACCCGCCCATCTGCAGCCGGCAGCCCATCCGGCGCGACAGCTCGAGGAAGTCATAGGCCTGGAGGATCATGTAGTTGAATTCGAGGAAGGTCAGCGACTGCTCGCGCTCGAGCCGGAGCTTGACCGAATCGAAGCTCAGCATCCGGTTGATCGAGAAATGCTGCCCGACATCGCGCAGGAACGGGATATATTCGAGCTTGTCGAGCCAGTCGGCGTTGTTGAGCATCACCGCGTCGGTGGGGCCGTCGCCGAAGGTCAGGAAGCGTTCGAAGATGCGCTTGATCGAGGCGATGTTGGCCTCGATCGTCGCGTCGTCGAGGAGCTTCCTCGCTTCGTCCTTGAACGAGGGGTCGCCGATCTTGCTGGTGCCGCCGCCCATCAGCACGATCGGCTTGTGGCCGGTCTGCTGGAGGCGGCGCAGCATCATGATCGACACCAGATTGCCGACATGCAGCGACGGCGCGGTCGCATCGAAGCCGATATAGCCGGGCACCACCTGCTGCACCGCCAGCGCGTCGAGCGCGACCGCATCGGTGAGTTGATGGAGATAGCCTCTTTGTGAGAGGAGGTTCAGAAGGTCGGACTGATATTCGATCATAGTGGCGGTGGCTTTACACATCGCGGAGGATTTAGGGAACATGCCTGAGCACAGGCTCGCAATCGGATTGATGTCGGGCACCTCGATGGATGCGGTGGACGCCGCACTGGTCGAGACCGACGGCCATTTCCACGCGCGCGCCATCGCCTTTGTCAGCCAGCCCTATCAGCAGGAAGACCGCGCGCTGCTGCGGGCGGTGATGGCCGAGGCGCGCGGGCTCGACCGGCCCGCCCCGAGCGCCCGCATCGCCGAAGCTGCCGCGCTCATTACCGAACGGCACATCGCCGCGATCGAGACGCTGCTTGCCGAGACGGGGACGCGCGCGAGCGCCATCGACGTCATCGGCTTTCACGGCCAGACCATCGCGCACCGCCCCGAGCGCGGCTGGACCTGGCAGATCGGCGACGGCGGCGCGATGGCGCGGGCGCTGGGGTGCGCCGTGGTCGACGATTTCCGTTCCGCCGACGTCGCAGCGGGCGGCGAGGGCGCGCCGCTGGCGCCGGCCTATCACCGCGCGCTGGTGACGGAGCTGGGTGAGCGGCCGGTGGCGGTGCTCAATCTGGGCGGGGTCGGCAACATCAGCTGGTTCGGCACCGATCCCGAGACGTGGGGCGCTTTCGATACTGGCCCCGGCAACGCGCTGATCGACGACTGGGTGCATGCCGAGGCAGGGCTCAGCCACGACGAGGGCGGTGCGCTGGCGTTAGCCGGAGCGGTGCATGAGGAGGCGCTCGCGCGCCTGCTCGATAATCCATGGTTCGATCTGGCGCCGCCCAAGTCGCTCGACCGCAACGACTTCACGTCCCAGCCGGTGCGCGGGCTGTCGCTCGCCGACGGCGCGGCGACGCTGACCGCCTTCACCGCCGAAAGCGTGCGGCTGGCGTTCATGCATCTGCCCGAGCGCCCGGCGCGGCTGCTGGTCACCGGCGGCGGCCGCCACAATCCGGCGCTGATGCGCGCGCTTGAGGAAAGGCTTGCGATCGACACCGCTCCGGTGGAAGCCGTCGGCTGGAACGGAGACGCGATGGAAGCGGAAGCTTTCGCCTATCTGGCGGTGCGGGTGCTGGCGGGCCAGCCCATTAGCTTTCCGTCAACGACTGGCGTTCAGTATCCAGCAATCGGCGGTCGTGTCAGTAAGGCGGAATAGAGTTGGCGTTGGAGGGATCGAAGGCCATGCGAGCATCCTGGATTTTAGGCGCGGCGATGATTGTCACGGCGCTGCCGGGCCATGCGCAGCCGGTTGCCGACAAGGGCTCGGCGCTGGCCTGTCTGCAGGCCTCGGGCTTCAAGGACGCGCTCGTTGCGCCGGAGCCGCTCCGATCGAGCAATGCGATGGGCATCGATGCGCGGCTGGTGACCGGGACCACCGCCAAGGGCGAGCAGGCGATGAAGCTCTGCCTCTACAGCCGCAAGACCAAGCGCGTCGAGGCGATCGACGCGGCGCCCTGGACCTCGCGCCAGAAGGTCTGGATCGACCCCAAGAAATAGAAGTCGGCGGAATGAATGGCGTGCGGGGTGGTGATACCCGCTTGCCTGTGCAATCGTACCGCGATGTTGAAAGGGGGCGACTCGTCGCTGGGGCGATCAACAAGAGCTGCTTTGCTTGCATCGACATCGATTCTTGCGATCTCGCAAGCAGGCCGGGTCTCAATGACGACGCCCTTCATTCTTCCATCTCCGCTTGAAAGCATACTCAACGACGTTAACAGGGCCTTCGACGCAGGCCTCTATTATCCTGCGCTGGCAGTAGCCCTTACGTTGCCTGAAATCTGTGTGTCACTCGCTTTTGACAGAGATCAGTTCGTCAACGGAACGCACTACGCAGCGTTCATAGACCGCTACACTACACCGGGCGATCTCGGCCTTGATGGTCTTAGCTGTTATCGCCTGCGTGGAGGTGTGATCCATAGGGGCAATGCTGCTGGGCATCCGTTCTTTGGATCGAGTCACGTAATATTTACGGTGCCAGAGTCGAATTGTGCAATTCATGCGCTGACGGTGCAGGCTGGCGACAAATCATCCGCGATGTTTGATCTAAAGATGTTCTGTGACGCTATGGGGCGGGCTGTGCGCTGCTGGTACGACGATCACAAGGATGACCCCAAAGTAAAATCGAACATCCAAAACCTGTTGAGTTGGCGGCCGAATGGAATGACCCCGTTCGTCGGTGGAGCTCCTGTGATCGCGAGCGGACCCGAATGAAAAGACGATCTTTGACTGACCCTAGAGCATCAGAATCGAGGGGGCGCGAGCTATGTGGTCCACCCAAACGAAAACGGGCCGGGAAGACCCGGCCCGCGTTTCTCTCTGGTGACGTGCGACCTTAGCGGTCGTTCGCCAGCCTCTTGTCGAGATAGCTGTCGACCGCGCTCATCAGCGGCACCATCTCGTTTTCGAAATAATGGTTCGCGCCCTCGATCTCGACATGATCGATGGTGATGTGCTTCTGGGTCTTCAGCTTGTCGACCAGTTTCTGGGTGCCGAGCGGAGTGGCGATTTCGTCCGCCTTGCCCTGGACGATGATGCCCGATGACGGGCAGGGGGCGAGGAAGCTGAAATCATAGAGGCTGGCGGGCGGAGCGACCGAAATGAAGCCCTTGATCTCCGGCCGCCGCATCAGGAGCTGCATACCGATCAGCGCGCCGAAGCTGTGGCCGGCGATCCAGGTGGTCTGCGCCTCGGGATGGATCTGCTGGACCCAGTCGAGCGCCGACGCGGCATCGGAAAGCTCGCCGATGCCGTTGTCGAACACGCCCTGGCTGCGCCCGACCCCGCGGAAGTTGAAGCGCAGGGTCGCGAAACCGCGCCGCTGGAAGGTCTGGTACATCGCCTGGACGATGCGGTTGTTCATCGTGCCGCCGGCTTGCGGATGCGGATGGAGGATCAGGGCGACCGGCGCGCGCGGACGAGGCGGCGGCGCGAAACGTCCCTCGAGGCGGCCCTCCGGCCCGTTGAAGATCACTTCTGGCATGGTTGTTCTGAACCCGTTTCGGTTTGATTGCGTTTGCTGGCCTATATAGGGGCGATGCGCCAAGTCGCAATCGCTACGGGCTGGATGTTGTGCGTTCGCATGGGGATTCGGCCCAGCCGGAGGGCAAGCGAATATCCAGCCAGGCCCTTATCCCTCGCCGCCAGATCGGATATGGGCCTTGAAGATGGAGCGCCTCTATCTGGATCATGCCGCAACCACGCCGCTGCTGCCCGCGGCGCGCGAGGCCATGACGCAGGCGCTCGGGGTCTGGGCCAACCCCTCCTCGCCGCATCAGGAAGGCCGCCGGGCGCGCGCGATGCTGGAGGATGCGCGGCGGCGGATCGCGGCGAGGCTGGGCCTCAAGGGACGGCTGATCTTCACCAGCGGCGCGAGCGAGGCGCTGGCGCTGGCGCTCGGCCGCGCGCGCGCCGGCACCAGGCTGGTGAGCGCGGTGGAGCATGACGCGGTGCTGCGCGCCGCGCCGGACGCCGTCCGGCTGCCGGTCGATCGGCTTGGCCGGATCGATCTTGCGGCGCTGGAGCGGGCGCTGGGGCATGCGGGCAAACGGCCGCTGGTGGCGGTCCAGCACGTCAACAACGAGACCGGAGTGATCCAGCCGATTGCCGAGGTCGCCGCGCTGGTGCATCAAGCGGGCGGGATCTTGCTGTGCGATTGCGCGCAGTCGGCGGGGAAATTGCCGCTGCCCGAGGCCGACATGATCGCGGTATCGGCGCACAAGCTGGGCGGACCGCCGGGCATCGGGGTGCTGGCAATCGCCGACGACCGGCTGATCGACCCGATGGGCGGGCAAGAGGGCGGCTATCGCGGCGGCACCGAGAATGTGCCGGCGGCGGCGGGGTTCGCGGCGGCAGTCGAGGCCTGGCCCGACCGGCTGGCCGACTGGGAGCGGCTGCGCGCCCGGCTGGAGGCCGGAATAAAGGCGGCGGGCGGGGAGATCGTCGCGGGCGAGGCCGAGCGGCTGCCGGGAATCGTCGCGGTGCGCATGGCCGGGGTGCCGGCGGCGACCCAGCTCATGCATTTCGACCTGGCGGGCATCGCGGTGTCGGCGGGCGCGGCCTGCGCGTCGGGATCGATGAAGCCGAGCCATGTGCTCGGCGCGATGGGCTGGAGCGAGGACGCGGCGCGCGAGGTGATCCGCCTGAGCTTCGGGCCGGAGACGCAAGCGGTGGATATCGACCGATTTCTCGCCGCCTGGCGCGACCTTGCCGAACGCAGCGGCGCGGCGGCGGCGTGAAGCGGCCGATCTATCTCGACTGTCAGGCGACGACGCCGCTGGCGCCCGAGGCGCGCGCGGCGATGCTGCCCTATCTGGATGAGAAGTTCGGCAATCCGCACAGCCCGCATGTCTATGGATATGAGGCGAAGGCCGCGGTCGAGCTTGCGCGGGAGCAGATCGCGGGGGTGCTCGGCGCATCGCCTGAACGGCTGTTCTTCACCAGCGGCGCGACCGAATCCGCCAACTGGGCGCTGAAGGGCGCGCTTTCCGCGCAGGGCCAGACCCGGCAGCGGCTGGTGACGATCGCCACCGAACATGCCTGCGTGCTCGACACCGCCGAATGGCTGGGGTCGGTAGGGGCGGAGGTGATCGTGCTGCCGGTCGGGCCTGACGGGCTGGTCGACCTGGAGCGCGCCGAAGCGGCGATCACGCCCGAGACCGCGCTGGTTTCGGTGATGGCGGTGAACAACGAGATCGGCGTCATCCAGCCGCTGGCGACGCTTGCCGAGATGGCCCGCAAGGCCGACGCGCTGGTTCATGTCGATGCGGCGCAGAGCTTCGGAAAGCTGCCGTTCGACCTCGCGCTCTGCGACCTCATTTCGCTATCGGCGCACAAGATCTACGGCCCCAAGGGCATCGGCGCCTTGTGGGTGCGCGAAGGCGTCGATCTTGCCCCCTTGCTGCATGGCGGCGGGCAGGAGGGGCGGGGGCTGCGCTCGGGAACGCTGGCTCCGGCCTTGTGCGCGGGTTTCGGCGTCGCGGCGGCGCTGGCCGGAGAACGGCGGACGGCGGATGCCGAACATGCCGCGAAGCTCTGGGATCGCGCGCTGGCGCTGCTGCCCCGGCCGTTCGCGATCAATGGCTGCACCGAGAGCCGCTGGCGGGGCAATCTCAATGTCCGCTTTGCGGGTATCGACGCGGAGCGGCTGATCTCCGAGGTGCGCGATGTCGCCTTCTCGGCGGGGTCGGCCTGCGCCAGCGGGTCGGGACGGGCCAGCCATGTGTTGACCGCGCTCGGGCTTTCGGTCGCGGAGGCGCGGTCGAGCATAAGGCTTGGCTGGGGGCGCTACACCAGCGCCGGGGAGCTGGAGACGGCAATCGGCATGATCGGCGCGGCGGTGGCGCGGCAGAGGATGGCGGCATGACGCGGGTGCGGTTCATTTCGGCGGACGGAGCGGAGACGCTGGAGGTCGATGCGCCGGCGGGGACGTGCCTGCTTGAGCTCGCCCAGGCCCATGGCATGCCGCTGGAAGGCACCTGCGAGGGCGCGATGGCCTGTTCGACCTGCCATGTGATCATCGACCCGGCCGATTACGGCAAGCTGCCGCCGCCGTCGGAGCCCGAGGAGGACATGCTCGATTTCGCCGCCGGGGTGACGCGGACGTCGCGGCTTTCGTGCCAGATCCTGCTCAGCGAGGAGCTGGAGAGCCTGACCGTCCGGATGCCCGGCGAGGTCCGCAACATGCGGGGGCGGTGAGAGAGACGGCCCCGCCGGTGCGGCGAACGGCTCTTGATATGATGTAACATTATCTCTAAAGCCCCTGTCATCCAATAAGGGGACCATGTCGCATGTATCGTTTCCTGCTGCTCGCCGGGGCCGCCGGCCTTGCTTTTCCGATGCCGCTTCAGGCGCAAACCACGACAGCACCCGACAGCTTCCACGACCAGCCCGACGAAAACATCGTCGTCACCGCGCCGTTCACGCGCGATCTCGGGACCAGCCTGTCGGGCATCTCGGTGCTGTCGGGCGCCGAGTTGACCCGCGACATCCGGACCAATATCGGCGACACGCTTTCACGCCAGCCGGGCGTTTCCTCGACCTCGTTCGGCCCCAATGCCTCGCGCCCGGTGCTGCGCGGTTTCCAGGGCGACCGGGTGCGGATCCTGACCGACGGCATCGGCAGCTTCGACGTGTCGAGCACCAGCGTCGACCATGCGGTGGTGATCAATCCGCTGACCGCCGACCGCATCGAGGTGCTGCGCGGGCCATCGGCGTTGCTGTTCGGATCAGCAGCGGTGGGCGGCGTCGTCAACGTCATCGACAGCCGCATCCCGCGCCAGGTTCCCGACGAGCCGGTGCATGTCGATGTCTATGGCGCCTATGGCTCGGCCGCGAACGAGCGGTCGCTGTCGGGCGCGGCGAGCGCGCCGGTGGGTGACAAGCTCGTCGTCCATGTCGACGGCAGCTATTCCAAGACCGACGACCTGGAGACCGGCGGCTATATCCTCACCCCGGCCTTGCGCGCCGCGGCCGCCGCGAGCAGCGATCCGGAGATCGCCGCACTGGCCGACATGAAGGGCCGCCTGCCCAACAGCGCGGGCCGCTCGTGGGAAGTCGCGGGCGGCGCGGCGGTGATCACCGACCGCGGCAATCTAGGTGTTTCGGTGAGCCGCTATGACAGCCTCTACGGCGTGCCGGTGCGCTATGCGCTCGACCCGGAGAGCGCGGCCGAGGCGGTCCGCCTCGACGTCCGCCAGACCCGGGCCGACGTGCGCGGCGAAGTGGAGATCGGCGGCGGCTTCATCGACAGGCTGCGGCTGCGCGGCGGCTGGGCCGACTATCGCCATGACGAGCTGGAGGACACTGGCGCAATCGGCACGAGCTTCTTCAACGACGCGTATGAGGGACGGCTGGAGCTGGTCCAGGTCGAGCGCGAAGGCTGGAAGGGCGCGACCGGCGGCCAGATGTTCCTGCGTAATTTCCATGTGGTCGGCGCGGAGAAGTTCCTCCCCAAGAGCGAAACCCAGCAATATGGCCTGTTCACCCTCCAGGAATTCGACATGGGGGCGGTGAAGGCCGAGGCCGGCGGCCGCTACGAGCATTCGATCCTGTCGGCGGACGCGGACGCGGTTCTCGGCAATCCCGACATGCAGCGGACATTCGACGCCTTTTCAGGATCGCTGGGCGCGAGCGTCGCGGTGGCCGACGGCTGGCGCATCGGTCTCAACGGATCGCGCACCGAACGGGCGCCGTCGCCCGAGGAATTGTTCGCCAACGGGCCGCACGCCGGCACTCAGGCGTTCGAGATCGGCGATCCGAACCTTGCGAAGGAGAAAAGCTGGGGTATCGAAGCGACGCTGCGCGGGCGCGGGCCCGGATACAGCCTCGACCTCTCCGCCTATCACAGCTGGTTCTCCGACTATATCTTCGAGACCCAGACCGGCGACATCGAGGACGGCCTGCCGGTCTATCAGGTCGGGCAGGCGGACGCGCGCTATTGGGGCATTGAGCTCGAGGGCTCGGTGACGCTGGCGGAGCGGGGCGCGTGGACCTTCGTCGCCGACGGTCTCGCGGATTATGTGCGGGCGAAGATCACCTCGGCGGGGCCGGCGCCGCGCATTCCGCCGCTGCGCCTGCTCGGCGGGATCGAGGCGCAGTCGGACGCCATACAGGGCCGGGTCGAGGTGGAGTGGAGCGACAGCCAGAAGCGCGTCGCCGCGTTCGAGACCCCGACCGACGGCTTCACGATGGTCAACGCCTCGCTCGCCTGGCGGCCGTTCGACGGCCAGGACACGCGCATCATCCTCGCGGCCAACAACATCTTCGATGTGACCGCGCGGCGGCATGCGAGCTTCCTCAAGGACTATGCGCCGCTTGCCGGACGCGACCTCAGGCTGACGGTGCGCGCGGCGTTCTAGAGCGTGATGCGATTAAACAGAATCGCATCACGCTCTATAATTATTTGTTGTCGCGTGATTTTGCGAAAAACCGGTTCCCACTTTTTCGCATCACGCTTCAGGGGCGCCGGGGAGCACAAAAAACCGGCCGGCGATCCCTGAGAACCGCCGGCCGGCCATGGGGCAGGGAAGACCGATCAGGAGGCGTCGCCGGTCTTCTCTTCCTGCGCCTTGGCTTGCTTCTTCACCTCGCTTTTGCTCATCGCCGAGACCAGCGTGCTGCCGGACAGGCTGAAATTGTCGGCGGGGATCGCCGCCGTGCGATCGCCGACCGCGACGATGACGGTATCAACCGCGCCATTGGCGGTGGAGCGCAATTCCTGAACCTTGCCGATCGACCGGCCTGCGGCGTCGCGGACGACCATCCCCGGCGACACCGAGACCGCGCCGGCGGCATCGGCCGCGGCCGAGCCCGCGGCGGCGAGCGGCCCCATGCCGGCATTGGCCGCGCCCGAGCCGGCCGCCTGTCCAGTGCCGCTCACCGATCCGGCGGTGCCGCCGAGCGAACCGGCCGCCTGTCCGCCGAGCGCACGGGCCTGCCCGGCGGCGGAGCCCGCCGCATTTGCGGCGCCGTTCACCGCGCCGCCGACGGCATCGGTGCCGACCGCCTGCGCGCCGACGCTGGCGTTCTTCGATGCGCTGGCGTTCGCGTTGCCGGAACCGCTCGCCGAGCCGAGCGCCGAAGATGTCGCGGCATTGGCGGTGCCCGAGACCGTGCCGGCGAGGCCGGCATCAGCCTTGGCGCTGCCCGAGCGGGTATCGACGCTGCGGCTCGACGACACCGCGCCGTCACCCCTCATGGTGCCACCGACCGTGGAGCCAATTCCGCCGGTAGCGCCGCCGAGCGTGCCGCCCAGCGAACCGCCGAGACCGCCGCCAAGGCCGCCACCCAGAATCTGGGCGTGGGCGGGCACCGCTATCAGGGCGATCGTTGCGGCCGCAGTCAGGATCATTGTCTTGTTCATTACCATTCTCCTTGCGTCAAATGCATGACGGGATGTCCCGTCTGTTGAGGCAAACGATGGTGCGGAGGGGTTTAATCCCGCGACGCTGGAATTTTTTTCAGCGCGGGGTGCGGCAGGCGCGGCAGACAAGGCCGCGCCCGTAGATCTTGTCGGGACCGCGCTTGCCGAGATCGATCGCTTCCTTGTCGAGCAGGGTGATCGATGCCGCGATCCGGCCGGGGTCGGGACGCGGGTAGCGCGCCGCGAGACGGCCGGCGACGAGCGGGGCGGCGAAGGAGGTGCCGCGCACGTCGACCGTCCGGCCGCGCGGCGCGGCGGCGCGCATGTCCGCTCCCGGCGCGGCATAATCGAGGTGCAGGCTGCGGCCGGCCTCGATCAGCGCGCGGTCGCGCTTGTCCACCGCCGTCACCGCGATGACCCCGGGATAGGAGGCGGGATAGGAGGGAGGCGAGGCGGGTCCGTCATTGCCGACCGCGGCGACGATCTGCGTGCCCCGGCTTCGCGCCGATGCGATCACCCGCGCCAGCAGCGGATTGGACGGGCCAACGAGGCTGATGGTGACGACCGGAACCCGCCGCGCGACCATCCAGCCAAGCGCCCGCGCGATCGCCACCGCGTTGCCGCCCGCCGGGTCGGTCCCATAGACATCGGCGACGATCAGCGGCGCGCCGGGCAGAACGCCCTGAACCGCGCCTTTGCCGGCGAGCAGCGAGGCGACCGCAGTGCCATGCGGACTGGCTGCCGGCGCGCCGCCGGCGAAACCGCGCTGATCGATGGGGCCGGAAAACACCGGATGCGCGGCGACCCCGCCATCGATCATGCCGAGGGCGGGGCCGTTATCGGACATTGTCGCCGCTGCCGACATCGCGAGGGTGCCGGCCGTGCCGCCCGCCGTGCCGCTGGTGAAGTGGAGCTGATTGGCGGACCAGTCGCCCGGAGCCAGCCGGCGCAGACGGGTAAGCGCGGACTTCAAGGCCATGCCCTCGGGCACGGCGAGCACCACCGAGCGGATGCCGACCCCTTCGATGCGGTCGTCCGAGATCAGGGTGAACCCCTCCTTCACGGCGGCGGCGAGTGCTTCGGGGGAAGGAGCGACGCCGATCACCTGTCCGCGCACCGACGGCGCGCCGGTATCGTCCATCTCGAGCGCGGCGCGGTTGGCGCGGACCAGCGCGGCCAGCCGGTCCAGCCGGATCGCTGCCAGCCGGGCCGCATCGCGCACCAGCGGTGCCGCCGCGCGCAGCGGGCCATCGAGCAGATCGCCGGTGGCGCCGGTGACGGTCTCCTGGATATCGCCGACAACCGGACCGACGGCGGGGAGGCCCTGGGCGGCCGTGCCGGCCGCAACGCAC
>Ga0153916_10003946_pt1 | contig 11123 bp, 9 predicted proteins | sample Opewatmetagenome_FD_109642 | JGI IMG/M metagenome (GOLD analysis project Ga0153916, IMG submission 109642) | Freshwater wetland microbial communities from Ohio, USA - Open water 3 Core 3 Depth 4 metaG | ecosystem: Environmental > Aquatic > Freshwater > Wetlands | place: USA: Ohio, Lake Erie, Old...
TTCATGCAACCGGCATTCTACCGGAGACGCCGCCCGCCGCAGGGCCAATCCCGGCCGGCGTTAGCCAATTCGCCATGACAGCAGACATGGCGTTCACTTACAATCGCCTCTTTTCAACACTGCCGGATTTCCGCTGTGAGAATTTCGCTGCGCGCGCTCAAGCACCGCAATTTCAGCCTGTTTCTGGGCGGGCAGATCTGCGCGCTGATCGGCTACTGGATGCAGAACGTCGCCCAGGGCTGGCTGCTTTACCGCCTGACCGGATCGGTGGCCTTGCTCGGCATCCTCGGTTTCGCCGGCAGCCTGCCGATCCTGCTGCTGGCGCCGTTCGCCGGCCTGTGGTCGGACCGCTTCAATCTGCACCGCATGATGTTCGCGACCCAGGTTCTCGAGATGCTGCAGGCAGCGGCACTCGCGGCGCTGGCGCTGGCCGGCATCATCGCGCCGTGGCACATCGTCACGCTTTCCATGGTGCTCGGCATACTGGTGGCGATAGAACTGCCGGTGCGCCATGCCTATCTGCTGGAGTTGGTCGGCGCCAGGGAAGACCTGCCCAATGCCATCGCGATGACGTCCATGGTCGCCAATTGCGGGCGGCTGGTCGGCCCCTCGCTCGCGGGCCTCATGATCGGATGGTTCAATGAAGCGGTCTGCTTCCTGTTCAATACGCTGACCTTCATCGTGGTGATCGTCACTTTCCTGATGATCCGCGTCATCCCCAGCCGGCGCCCGGCGTCCCATCCTCCGATGTGGCACGACTTGCGCGAAGGCATCGCCTATGCCTGGCACTCGATTCCGATCCGACTGCTGCTGATGTTGCTGATGCTAATGGGGCTGTTCGCCACGCCCTACATTACGCTGATGCCGGCATTGGTGCGTGACGTATTCCGGGGCGGCGCTGGTCAGATGGGCTTCCTGGTAGGCGCCGGCGGTCTGGGCGCCGTGACCGGCACGCTTTATCTCGCTTCGCGCGCGAGCGTGCGCGGCCTGGTCCGGCTGCTGGCTTATGCGAGCCTGGCCGCGGGCACAGCGTTGATGCTGCTCGCATGGTCAAAGATGATTTGGGCCGCGCTGCCGCTGCTGGCCGTGATCGGCTTCGGCATTCTGGTCGCCTCCGTGTCGGTCAACATGATCCTGCAGACCATTGTCGATGATGACAAGCGCGGCCGCGTGATGAGCTTCTATACTGTGGCCTTCCTCGGTATCGCGCCGATCGGCAGTCTGGTCGCCGGCACGCTCGCCGAGATGATCGGCGTTCCCTATACGCTTTTCATGGGGGGTGCAGCCTGTGCTGCCGGCGCACTGTATATCTCATACAAACGGCCACAGATCCGCGAGCATATTCGCCCGATTTACGTCCGGCTCGGCATCATTCCTAAGACCCCCTGAAAAAATCAAAATAATTAGCTGCAGATGAACGCCGATACACGCCGATAAAATCAAAAATCCGAAATCAGGCTTATTCATAATTCTTTGTTTTGTTTTATTTATCCTTGCTGATTATTTCTCTTTTCGTCATTGTTCGTCGTTTTCATCGGCGTTTATCGGCGTACATCGGCGGCTAAATGTTTTTTGGGTTTACCGCATGAATTCAAAATTACGTGACAAATTCGACGCCGGCGCGATCCGCAACCAGGTATTGCTCGGCCTGGCCGGCAATCGCAGCCCCGGCTTCCACTTTCCCGGCTACTTCCTGCAACTCGCCTGGCCCCGTATCGGCAAAGACTCCATAGACGAAACGATGCCGGTGGGGCCGCATTGCCGGAATGCGAACGGAGAGATCAATCTCGCTGCCCTCGGCGTGATGCTCGACACCGCGCTGGCCACCGCCCCGCGGCTCAGAATCGAGCCCGGCGCGCGGCAAGCCACGGTACAACTCAATGTGCAATTCACGGGACAGCCGGCGCGCGGCGATCTGATGATGACGTCGAAACTGATGGGCTTCACTGCGGATACAGCAGTGCGCCAGTCACTGGCCAGCGGCGTGCTGTTCTCGGAAGGCAAACCGGTTTGCTACGCCAACGGCACCTTCATGGTGCTGCCTCCGCCCACCAGCGTCACGCTCGCCCCGCTGCCGTGGCAACGCAACGAGGGATTACAAACTGAACCTCTGCCCACGTCCGCGCTCGATGCCGGCGAACGCATGGTTGTCCGGGCGTGTGAAGCGGCACTCGTCAAAGCCGATAAAGATCATTCGTTCATCGAGCATTTCTGGGGCGTGCTGCCCGAGCCCACAAACGACGGCGCGCGCTGCAGGGTGAAGAACGGCCAGCATCTCGGCAACCGCGTGGGTCATGTGCAAGGAGGCATCCTGCTGGGGCTGGCGGCGGCAACGGCAAAAGCCGCGGTGCCGCGGCATCCTTTGCTGTCCAGCGTTGCCGCGTGGTTTATCAGTCCCGGCAAAGGCGAGGCATTGCGCATACGTTCGAAGGTGTTGCACGCCGGGCGCAGCTTTGCGGTGGTGCGGACCGAAATCAGGACATCAGACGGCACACGCGTGCTGGAGGCCGTCAGCAATCATGCCGCCTGACGGCAGTGACTGGTTGACCGGGCCTGGATTGAGCCGCGCTGGATTCCGGCGCTAATCCGCGCTGATGCCGGCTTCCTTGACGACCTTGCCCCATTTTGCGATTTCGGTTTTGATGAACGCCGCAAATTCCGCCGGCGTGCTCGAAGTGGGTTCGGCGCCTTCCGCGGCGAGGCGGCCCTTCATGTCCGGCAAGCGCATGACCTTGACGATTTCACCGTTGAGACGATTGACGATTTCCTGCGAAGTCGCGGCAGGGGCCAGCACGCCGTACCAGGACGTGACCGTGTAGCCGGGAACGCCGGACTCGGTCACGGTCGGGATATCGGGCGCGGTGGGCGAGCGCCGGGCACCGGTCACCGCCAGCGCGCGCAGCTTGCCTGACTTGATGTGCGGCAAGCCGGCGGTGAGGTTGGAAAACATGAGGTGCACCTGCCCTCCGATGAGGTCGGTCAGGGCGGGGCCGCTGCCCTTGTAAGGCACGTGCACGATATTCACTCCGGTCAGGGACTTGAAGAGTTCTGCGGCAAGGTGCGTCGCGTTGCCGTTTCCCGCCGACGCATAATTGAGTTGACCGGGGCGGGCCTTGGCGAGCGCGATCAGGTCTTTCACAATCTTCGCCGGCACGGAAGGGTGCACCACCAGCACGTACTGCCCGGTCGTCACCAGGCTGATGGGCGCAAAATCCCTGACGATATCGTAATTGAGCCGGTGATAGAGGCCGGGGTTGATAGCGTGTGCCGGGGTCCCCATGAACAGCGTGTAACCGTCGGGAGCGGCCTTGGCTGCGATCTCGGCACCCAGATTGGCGCCTGCCCCCGCCCGGTTGTCGATCACGACCTGTTGTTTGAGGTTCTCGGACAACTTCTGGCCGACGATGCGCGCCACGATGTCGACACCGCTGCCGGGGGACGACGGCGTGATCAGGCGAACCGGCCTGGAAGGATATGACTGTGCAGCGGCCGGCTGAACACCGGGTGCCAGCAGCAGCGCAATAATCAGAGTGAGCCTGGCGTGAGACATTTCCCGCCTCCCGGTCGATAAATCCAGCGTGTTTCTGCAGCGGTCATTTCGATTCGGTGCGCTCCGGGATGAATAACTCGACTGCTGCGGCGGCGATAAATCGAAGCATTCCTCGTGCAATTCGCCGGCGGCGAGCGCCACCGACTTGACGGTTTCGGCGGCATCGCGCGCCTTATCGTGGGCGACCGCAAAATACGCCGGCCATGAGCATTCAATCGGGCTTGGCGCCGGAAGCCTTGACGACCTTTGCCCATTTTCCGATCTCGGACTTGATGTAGACGGCAAACTGTTCAGGGGTGCTGCCCACGATCTCGAAACCAAGGCTCCCGAGCCGCTCCTTCACTTCGGGCAGATGCAGTACTTTCACGATCTCATCATGCAGCCTGGCGACGATGGGCTTGGGCGTTTTCGCGGGGGCCAGCACGCCGTACCAGGCCGTCGCCTCAAACTTGGGAAAGCCGGACTCGGCGATGGTCGGCACGTCCGGCAACGCAGCGGAACGTTGAGCGCCGGTCACCACGAGTGGCCGCAGCTTCCCGCTTTTGATATGCGGCAACGTCGACGAAAATCCGCTGAACATCAACTGCACGTGTCCACCCAGCAAATCGGTCACCGCCTGGCCGCTGCCCTTGTAAGGAACGTGTACCATTTTGATGCCCGCGAGATTATTGAGCAGCTCGCCGGTAAGGTGTCCGACGCTGCCGACGCCCGCAGAAGCGAAATTGATCTGTCCCGACTTTGCTTTCGCCAGTGCAATCAGCTCCTTGAGATTCCTCGCCGGCAGCGAGGGATGCGCGACCAGCACGTTGGGCGAGGAGGCGAGCTGAGTGATCGGCGCGTAGTCCTTGACTGGATCGTAAGGAAGTTTTTCGTACAGGCTGGGATCGATCGCCAGATTGGCGATGTAGCCGAGCACGATGGTATAGCCATTGGGCGCTGCGCGCGCGACGATCTCCATGCCGATGTTGCCGTTGGCGCCGGGACGGTTGTCGACCACCACCTGCTGGCCGATGACGTCCGAAAGCTTCAGGCTGACGGTACGCGCCAGGGTGTCCGTGCTGCCGCCCGGGGAAAAGGGCACCACAAAGCGGACCGGCCGGTTCGGATACTGCTGCGCAGCTACGGGCGCGGTCGCAGAAAACGCGAGCCATGCCACCAGCCCGACACGAATCATGAATGACATATCGCGGATCACGTTCTTAATCCGCCCTGACGCCGGCATCTTTGATCACCTTTGCGAGTTTTTTGTACTCCGACTTGATGTAAGCGTCGAATTCCGCGGGGGTGCTGTGGATCGCTTCCACGCCGAGATTTGCAAAGCGGGCCTTCACGTCGCCTGTCTGCACGATCCTGACGAGCTCGGTGTTGATCCGGTCGATGAGGTGCTTCGGCGTTCTGGCAGGCACCAGAATACCCCACCAGTTGTCGAGCTCGAATCCGGGCACACCTGCTTCGGCCACGGTGGGAAACTCCGGCATCAACGGAGTCCGCTTCGCGCCGGTCACCGCCAGCGCGCGCAGCTTGCCGCTCTTGACGTGCGGCAGCGCGATCGGCGCATCGGAGAACACCAGCTGCACCTGACCCGCGATGAGGTCGGTGATGGATAGCACCGTACCCTTGTACGGCACATGCGTCATGGACACGCCGGTGAGTGTCTTGAACAATTCGCCGGCAAGGTGCGCCGGGGAGCCGGCTCCGCCGGAGCCGAAGTTGAGGCTGCCGGGCTTGGCCTTGGCATACGCAATCAGCTCCTTCACCGACTTCACGGGCAACGCGGGATTGATCACCAGCACGTTGGGGCCGGCGGCGACCAGCGACACGCCGGAGAAGTCGCGCAGTGAGTCGTAGCCGAGCTTGCGATAAAGCGAGGGATTGGCCGCGATCGGCGTCATGTTGCCAACCAGCATGGTGTAGCCGTCGGCGGGCGATTTAGCCGCCAGTTCGCTGCCGATGCCGCCGTTCGCCCCCGCGCGGTTGTCCACCACGACCTGCTGCCCCCACGCATCGGTGAGCTTCTGGCCGAGAAGGCGCGCGATGATGTCGGATGTCCCCCCCGGCGGATAAGGCGCGATCAGGCGCAGCGGCTTGGCGGGATAATTTTGAGCGGCCGCCGGGACGGCGATGACCAGAACCATTGCGCCCGCAAAGGCAGCAAATAACCTTTTGATCCCCATCTCCTTCCTCCTTTTTTCAGCTTATCGGTGCCGACGGGAAATGCGCCTCACGGCTTTTTGAGACTGCTGTTATCGTTGCGCCAGCGTTCCCAGGCAACACGCTGGTCCTCGCGAATGGCCTCGTCTTCGAGCATGCGCCGCACCATCGCGGTTACGTCGGATTCATAGCCTGCCTTGCGTTTCTCGAACTGCCATTTATGGCCGAGCGGAAATACCGGCGATTTCGTAACTTTGTCGAATTTCATGTGCGCAATGGAACAAGAGTTAATATATTCATTAAAAACATAAGCATAGCATAGAGACACGCACCCGCCTCCCGGCACAGAATCAGCCCGGTTCCATGCTGGCCGGGAAATCCCAGGCCGCGATCGCGGGAATAAGCCGTTTTTCCGCCGTTACTCTCGCCTTTGGCCGCGGGCCCCGATGGTATCTTGATGCCATCGCACAACTGTTTGAGGCATTTGAGCGATACGTTGGATTCTCCTAAACTTCCCCTATCCACTCTTACAGGTGGATTTAGAGCGCAGCTTCGGTTGCGCTTTTTTTGCCCGTCACCGCGGTGTCATGCCAGCCCGGTCCTCTATTTTTTCTTCGCGGCAACGAACTGTATACGGTCCTTCACGAGTGGCGCAAGTTGCTTGGATGAAACCACATAGGTCCACTTGGCGAGCGCCTGCTCGCGGCCTATGCGTTCTTCGAGCTTCTTGAGATTTTCAGCGAATTCCTTGTCGCGGCGCTCCTTCTCTTCCGGCTTCTCGCCCTTCTCCGGCACGCGCTGCCTGAGCGGCTCGCCGCTCACGGCAAAACTCACGTAATAATCGCCGCCAGCCTTTTTCCTGGCGATCTTCAGGGCATAAGTCAGGTTGTCGAAGGTCGCTGCCGTCACTGTGACGGGCTTTTCAGTATCCTCCGCTTGGGGATCGCTAACGACGTCGTTAAAAACCAATCCACTCAATGCGTTGACGGCGCCTACCGCGGCACTCGCATCGAGTTTGCCGCCGCCGGAAGCGAATTTCCACTGGCCGTATTCCTCATCGCGGGTGATTTTCCATGGTGCTGCGCCCTCGCCGGCCAGAGTCAGCGTTTTAATGCGGTCGGCCTTGAAGAAGCCTTTCGCAAGCCATTGGGCAGGCCCGGCCTCCGCACTTTCGAGGGGATCGGAAACCACGACCACGGTGTCCCGGCTTCCTGCAATCCGCACATAGCGTCCCGCCGGCACGCCATTTTGCGCGCTCGGCAGCGGATTAACCGGATCTTTTTTCAGGACTATTTTTCCGAGGGTCAAGGTGGCAATCGCATTGCCCGCCGCGTTCTTGAATTCGATAAGCGTGCCACTGCCCTCGCCTTTTCCCGGCGCAGCGAGATCGAGCCGCGGCAGCAGGTTTTCGCTCACCGATTCGGACTGCGTCACCTTGAGTTCGGCCAGCTTGATCAGCAGGTCGCCGATGCCCTGGACATTGGCAGCATAATCGCCGCGCTCCTTTACCAGCCAGGCGTTGTCTTTTTTGACCAGCGTCGTCTGCGACTTGGCATCCTGCAGACGGATCTGCGCCACTTCGCTCACCTTGAGGGTCGGCAGCAGCCTGGCGCCGATTTTTGCACCGGCGGCACGATAGGCGGCGATGTCCTGCCAGAACATTGCAAACCCTGCGCCACCGAGCACGACCAGCGCAATCACCAGAATCAGGAACTGTTTACGGTTCATAGTGCCGTCGCCTCCGTCACCCCTGACAAGGCTGGATCGCGTCGGCGACTAGCGGCAATTCGCCTTGCTCGCATCCCCGCAAGCGGGCCCCTGCTCCGCGTTTCGCCGGCGCCTGCTCGGTCGCTCATGCCGCCCCCCTTTTACGCCGTTTGACGAGCGCCAAGACAATGCCCAAAAGCGCAACCAGCAACGGCACCAGGCCGATGTTGACGACCTTGGTCCAGAACTCGAGCGTGTCGGTTTTCACACGCAGATTCTTCCTGAGTTCCTTGAGGTCCTTTCTGGTTTCCACCGACTTCTTGCGGAAATTCTCGATTTCGGCCTGCTGCTCGGCCGTGAGTATGGTGCTGCTTGCACCCGCGCGCCCTTTCTGCAGCGCCTGCAGCTTCTCCTGCGTCTGGTTCAGGCTGTCCTCGAGTGCCTTGATCTTGCCGAGATAGCTTTGCTGGGCTTCGGCCTCCATCTTCCGGATCACGGTAAGCGGCCGGCTGAAGGCAGCGCGGCTCCTCAGGCTGATGAGGGCGTTGTCGCCTGAGAGCTGCTCGACCAGGCCCTGCGCGAAGGCAAGGTTGCCATTGCGCGGTACGACGAGCCGCTGACCGAAAACATCCTGCACGTCGACCGCAGCGTTGTCGGTAAGCATGTCGACATCGGACACCAGCACCACCGAGTTCTCGGCGGCGGACTCCTTGAACTGCGACCCGGTTTTGGCTTCGGGTTTTTTCTCTTCTTCGCCTTTCCTGCGGTCGGCGCGCATCGGCACGATCTCGGGCTTGCCCTTGGGAAACGCGGTCCTGAATTTCCCGGTAAGCCGTATCGCCAGCGGCTGCTCCTTGCCCGAAGGCTCGAAGCCGCGCGTCGAAGGCTCGCCGGAGAGGGTGGCGATGATGAGATCGACCAGCATCGAGTTCTTCGAGGTATGCGCCAGTACGGTCTGGGTCAGGCCCTCGGCAGGCTTGCCGGTGAAGACGCCGGCAAACGGAATCAGCATGGTGCCGACCTGGTTGGTCACGACGTCTTCCGGGTTGAGCGCCTCGTTGTTGAGCGACAGCAGCGTCGGCAGCAGGCGCGGACCTTCGCCGCTGGCAAACGTGAGATCGGCGACCACCTTGTTCAGGGTGACGTCGACACCCCATGCCTTGAACAGGTTGTAGAGCGTGGATTGCCCGGCCTGCGAACCGCCGAGCGGATTCTGCATGTCAGGTTGCTGGTCGAAATAGGCGAAAGGATCGACAAATGCGATCAGCTTCCCGCCGCGCAGCACGAACTGATCGAGCGCATATTCGGTGGCTTCCGGGATATCGCGGGGATGAATGACGAGCAGCACCTTGATGTCGTCATCGATTTTCTGCGCATCGAGCTCGACCTTGCGCACGTCGAAAACGCGCTTCAGCTCCGTGGCCAGCACCCACGGCTCGGACGGCTGCTGTTTGATCATCGGGTTGAGCGTCCGGCCCATCACCGGCAATGCGCTCATCACGCCGACCACCGGCTTCCTGGTCGCGGCCACCTGGGAAATGGCGCGCGTGATGTCATATTCGAGCAGGCGCTCGCGGTCCGGTGCCAGCACCGGGATCGCCGCTTTCTGGTCGAGGAAAGACACCGCCAGTCCGAGATAGAACTTCTCGCCGGTGTCGGTCACCTGGCCATCCACCCCGTCGAGCGCCGCCGAGTCCTCGGCATCCGAATCGGGCTCGGGGTTGAATTTTTCGATCACGACCTTGCCGTTGGATGCTGCCTTGTATTCGTTGAGCAGGTCTTCCACGCGCGTAGCGAAGGTCTTCAGACCGACCGGCACCGCATTGCCGCCCTGGGTGTAATAGAAGCGGATTTTCACCGGCGCTTCGAGCTTGCCGAGGATCGCCTTGGTACCCGGCGACAAGGTATAGACCTTGCCGGCGGTGAGGTCGATGCGGGCATTGAATGCGCCTGTCAGGAAATTCACTGCGATCAGGATCGCAGCGAGCGCGATTACGCCGCCAGCGGAGTAAAGGAGTGTTTCAAGACTCTTCTTCTGCATTGTTCTACCCCGCCCGCTGATTACGAATGATGACGCCGGTGGCAAACAGTGCAAAGCCGATCACCGACGCGAAAAACATGGTGTCCCGCGTATCGAGCACGCCGCGCTGGAAACCCTCGAAATGCGTCATCACCGAAAACGCGGCGATGGTCTCGACCACCACCGGATTCGCCCAGCGCACCAGCAGATCGGTCACCGGGGTATACCCGGACAGAATCAGGAACAGGCAGATCATCACCGACAGAATGAAGCTGATCACCTGATTGCGCGTGAGCGCCGAGGTCATGCAACTGATCGCAAGATAAGACCCCGCCAGCAGCAGGCTGCCGACGTAACCGGCGATGATGACGCCATTGTCGGGGACGCCCAGATAATTGACCGTGATGATCACCGGGAAGGTGAGCAGCAGCGCCAGCGCCAGGAACAGCCACGAGGCCAGAAACTTGCCGACGATCGCCTGCCAGGTCGTGATCGGCATGGTGAGCAGCAGCTCCATCGTGCCGAGCCGCCGCTCCTCGGACCACAACCGCATGCCCACCGCCGGGACCAGGAACAGGTAGAGCCACGGATGCCAGGTGAAGAACGACACCAGCGAGGCTTCGCCACGTTCGAAGAAATTACCCACGGTAAAAGTAAAAAAACCTGTCAGCAGCAGGAAGATGACGAGGAACACGTAAGCGATGGGCGAAGTGAAGTAGCCGCCCAGTTCGCGTTTCATGATTGCCTTGATATTGTTCCACGCGTTCATCTCAAGCTGCCTCCGTTACGGTATCCAGGAATCCCATACATCGCGTCGGCAGCCGGCGCCATTCGCCTTGCCGTCGATCCCCAAAGGGGCGCGCCAAAGGGCGGAAGCAGGGCCTCCGAATCTGACCGTGCAAGCGCGCAGAGAGACGAACTTACGCGCGCCCTCGACTCGCTGCACGGTCGCATCCCCATGAATGGGGCCCCTGCTCCGCGCTCCGCTCGTCCCCTCGCCGGGTGGCTCATGTCGCCCCCACTTTCACCCTATCCGGCAGTGTGATGCTGCGGAACACTTCATCGAGATGGCCTTCCTCGGTATGCAGTTCGTCTACCTGCCACTTCTGCTGGGCCGCGAATTCCGTAACCGCGCGGGTCAAATTGCCGTTGGCTGCCGCTTTGTCGGCGTAGACGCGTACTTCGACGACGCCGTCGTGGTCCATGATGACCTCGGCCTTGGCTGCCCCGCGAACTCGCGCCACCTGTTCCGCCAGCACGGCCGCCGGCACGCCCTTGGCGCGCAACCGTACGGCCCCCGCATACACGGAACGCGCTTTGAGTTCCTGCGGCGTGCCGTTGGCGACGATCCTGCCGCGATCAATGATGATGACGCGCGAGCACACCGCCTCGACTTCCTCCAGGATATGGGTCGAGAAAATGATCGCCTTGGTCTCGCCCATGCGCTTGATGAGATTGCGCACTTCGTGCTTCTGATTGGGATCGAGCCCATCGGTCGGCTCGTCGAGTACCAGGATATCGGGATCGTGAACCAGCGACTGCGCCAGGCAGGTGCGGTGCTTGTAACCCTTCGACAAGGTGTCGATGCTTTGATACAGCACATTTTCGAGGAAGCACAACTCGACTGCGCGCTTGACGGCCTTCTTGCGCGCCTCGCCATAGATGCCGCGCAGTTCGGCGCTGAAATTCAGGAAA
>Ga0153916_10003947_pt1 | contig 11122 bp, 11 predicted proteins | sample Opewatmetagenome_FD_109642 | JGI IMG/M metagenome (GOLD analysis project Ga0153916, IMG submission 109642) | Freshwater wetland microbial communities from Ohio, USA - Open water 3 Core 3 Depth 4 metaG | ecosystem: Environmental > Aquatic > Freshwater > Wetlands | place: USA: Ohio, Lake Erie...
CACGGACCGCGTCATGGCGGCGTAGCCGCCGGCGATGAGCCCGACCACCAGCCCCGGGGGCGTGTTGAAGGTAGGGGGGCATTCGGCGGCATCGAGCACGCCGAGCCGCCCCGACGTGCCGGCCCCGATGTAGATCAACCGCCCGCCGGCACCAAGCCGATGGGCAATGACGTCGATCGCCCCGGCGATCGACCGTTCCTCGCGGGCCACTGCGAACGCGACCTGGGCGTCCTCGGCGTTCATCAGGCGGACGATATCGAGGGCGGACATCGCGTCGATCCGCTCGGAGGCGGGGTTCCGCCCTTCGGTCGTCAGGCCGGCCAGCTCGCTCATGTTGCCTCCGACGCCTCCTCCTCGGGAGCCACCGGCTTGGTCGAGTCGACGTTCAGCCAGCAGAGGACGCCGATCACGTGCACGGCGGCGAAGATGAGGAAGTTGATCTGGTAGCCGTTCATCAGTCCGGCGGTCTTCTCCACGTGGGAGAGTTGCTCCACGGGGAGGCCGAGCCGGTCGGCATAGGCGGCGAGCTTCCAGTCGAGGATCTTGCCGGTGAGGACGTTGGCCACGGCTCCCCCGGCGTTGCCGACCATGTTCATGAACCCGGCCACGATCGCCGCGTGCCGCCGGCCGATGTCCTGGCAGAGGGCCCAGGAGGAGCCCATCGTCAGGTCGGCGGAGAAGCCGGCCAGGGAGATCGCCAGGAAGAACCAGAAGGCGGTGGGGGCGAAGGGACAGAGAAGGAAACAGAGGCCACAGCAGGCGTGGCCGATCGCCCCGAAGATCCGCCGCCCCAGCCGCCGGTTCCCCGTGCGGCGGATGAACCAATCGGTGAGGAACCCGCCCGCCAGGCAGCCGATCGCCCCCATCCACAGCGGGCCGCCCTTGTAGATCGCCCCCAAAAAACTGGTCCGCTCGACCCCGTATTGCTGTTCCAGAAACCGAGGCAGGTAGGTGATGTAGAAATACCAGCCGTACGCCTGGCAGGCGTACATCAGGCAGAGGATCCAGAGGTTCTTGCTTTGGACGATTTTCAGCCAGGGGATGCGGGCGTGCCCGGCCCGCGACTCGGCCGCCGACTCGCGGATCAACTCCAACTCGCCGGGGTTGACCGAGGGCTTCTGCTCGGGTCGATCGCGGAACCAATAGGTGAACAACAGGCACCAGACCAACCCGATCGCGCCGAAGACCCAGAACGTGGCCCGCCAGTGGGGCAGCAGGGCGGGGAGCGTCCATGCCGTTCCGCTCAGGGTCAGCCACGCGGGGACCGCCACCCCCTCGACCAGTAGCATCCAGACCATCGGCGTCAGTCCGCCCATCAGCCGGGCCGACATCCAGACCGTCCCCTGGGCGAGGCCCCGCTCGCGGAAGGGGAACCAGTTGTGCAGTGCCCGGGTGATGTTCGGATAGGCCCCTGCCTCCCCCATGCCGAACAGGAACCGCACCACGACCAGTACGGCCACGCTCCCCAGCACGTAGCCGCCCACGTGCATCCCGATCACCCCGGTAATCGCCGTAAACAGCGACCACCAGAGCACGATCCGGATCAGGACCCTCTTCGGCCCGAAAACGTCCCCCAGCCAGCCGCTGGGGACCTCGAAAATCGAGTAGGCCAAGGTGAACGCGGCAAAGACCCAGGAGAAATCTGCTTCGCTGGTCAGGCCGAGGTCCTCGATGAAATTCGACTGCCCCGACGCGATGCAGACGCGATCCAGGTAGGTGATCATCGACAGGGCGGCGGCGAAGCCGAGCACGCCGTAGCGGACTCGGGTTGGCGGCGGGGAGGTCAACAAGTCGAAGGGTGCTTTGGCCATCGAAAGGTCCGTCTGTGGCAAATCGAGCGGTTATGCCGAATCGAGCGGTCGAGATCCTGCCGGCGACGGTAGACATCCTAGTGGGTGTTCCCCGGCAACGCAACGCACCCCCCGAAGATACTTCGTCTCCAAGTCTCCAGGCGCCCGGGGCAAGTCCAAGGTAGAGTTGTGTAGTGGATCCTTGGTTTAGGCGCCAGCAGAGGGTCCCTGAGAGGTCCCACTCCATGAAGCAACTCTACCACGAGTTCCTCAGGCTCTTCGATCGCCTGGACACGCAGCAGTGGCTGGTGGTGCTGGTCATCGCCGTCATCGTGGGGATGATCTGCCTGCGGGGGATGGGGTCGCGATCCTCGTACTGACCGCCGGCGCACCGGCCCGCCGCGCCGGCCCCGGGGCGCACGCCGAATCCCCTCGATCTAGCCCGGCCTTCCCCCTCTCAATCCGGTCCCCTGGACCACTCCCGTCCCCGTCGGCTATCATCCGGAGTGTGTCTGTCGGCCGTGAAACCGGGATGCCAGCTATGCCTCTGTTCGAGATTGAGACCGAGTCCCACATCATCATCACCTGGGCAGGCGACGAGGACGCGGCCCGGGAGGTGGTCCGGGCGAGTTATCCCAAGGAGCCGCCGATCCGCGTGACGCGGCGTCCCCGCGATACCTGGGTGATCTCCAAGGCGGCCCTGGGCATTGCCGCGGGCCTCGATCCCTGTGCCACCGCCCGCGACTGCCTCGCCAAGGCGGCCGGCGACAAGGTCCACGCCATCCGCCTCTACATGCAGGAGACGGGGAGCGACCTGGAACGGGCCCGCAAAGTGATCGAGTCGAACATGGTGATGGGGTGGTAGCTTGGTACGCTCGACGTCCGCGATGCTCAGCAGTCACCGCGGTTTCGCCCGCCCCGGCCGGGGCTCCGCAACCAACTCGGCGAGGATCGGCTCCGGCGGAGACGCCTTGCCACCCTCCTCGGGATTCCATACGCCCGTCCGCAGGCGATCGACGACGAGGAAGACCCCGGCGATCATGCCGCCCGCCGCGTAACTGAGCGGAACAGAAAATGCCATCACGGAGATCGCAGAGCACCCCAGGGCAAGCCACACCTCGGGCGAGAAGAGTCCCTCGTAGCCAACCATCACCACGCAGAAGCCGAGGTGAAGAACGGTCGCCGTAACAACGCCGACCACGACCGAGGCCACCCGCGGCATCTTCCCTCCAAACAACAGCATCTGCCCCAGGCCGATCGCGGTCAGGTAGGTGGCGATCACGAGGAATACCCCCGGCGGCGCCCCGCACATGCGAAGCAGGCTGAAGAGCACCGCGTACATCGCCGTGAACAGCAGTAAGGTGCCCATGGCGAACCGCCGCGGCACACGGGCGGGCCTCAGGAGGCGCCCTGGCGGTGGCCATCGGGCCGGCACGGGCACGACCGGCCACTCCCTTGCCGGCTCGCGCGGTCCGCGTTCTTGCGGGTACATGGTTCGGCAAGAATCTTCAGAGGTCCAATTGCTCTAGCCCGTCCACCAACCGGTCCACCCGCTCGTCGGCCGGGGGCGGGGCGTCCGGGCCCGGGGGGATGGCCTGTTCCGGCGGCGCCGCCCCCCGCCGCTCGATGGGACCGGCCGCCTGGCGGCGACGCTCTTCCGCCGCGGCTTGCTGCCGCTCCGCGGCGGCCAGCTCGGAGGGGCTGATCCCGCTCAGCAACTGCGACAGGTCGAGCTTCAGCCCCGCCAGCGAGGTCCTGGGATCGCCGGCGATGGCCGGGTCGTTGTGCTGGGGGAAGATGATCGCCGCCTGGGGGCAGACCCGGGCGCACGCCGGGCATCCGGGGCGGCAGGCGTCCGGCTGCTCGACCGTGATCGCCCCGGCCGCGTCCAGGCCGTACACGCCGAAGAGGCAGAAGTTCAGGCATTCCAGGCAGTTGTTGCAGCGATCGAAATCGACGACCGGGTACCACCGCGGCCCGATCGATTCGTCGAGGATCGCAGCTTCGCCGCTCCCTTCCGCTGCGATGGCCTCGCCCAGCGCGACGGCTTCCCCGAGCTTGTGACCCGCAATCCGCTCGATCGCCGCCAGGTACGCCTCGGGGCGGTCGTGCGCGCGGAGATCGAAGCACCACAGGGTCCGATCGGGCAGCACCCGCTTGCCGTGCCGCGAGGGAGGCGGCTCGTCGGCGTCCTCCTCGGGCATCGACGTCGTCCGGCCCAGACGCCCTCGCACGCCGTGGGCGTCAAGCACCCAGTAGGTCGAACGGGGATAGAGCCAGCCGAGCACGATCAGGTCGCCGGAAATCGCCCGGAGCCGCTGGACGCTCGGGTCCTCGGGCGCGAGGTCGTAGAGGTGGGGGAGGACCGTCACGTCGAGTTCCGCCCGGCGCTCCAGCCCGCGGAGGAGCTGCGCGTGCAGCGCTTCCTGCTCGGGGCTCGCCTTCCGGTCCTTCGAGAGGATTACGGCGATCTTTTCTGTCATGGCTGCCTGCCCGCCTGCCCCTTCAGCAGCCGCTGGGCCAAAGGCCACGCGGCTTCGAGATGGGCCAGGTATTGCTCCGGCGACAAGAGCGGCTGCCCGTCGCCGCTCATGCTCAACAACCAGCCGGCATCGTAGGGATTCGTATTCACGAGCGAGGGGCGGGCCAAGACCTCGGCATCGATCGCTTCCACGCGGCCGGCGATCGGCGCGTAGAGGTCGCTGGTGGCCTTCGAGGCCTCGACGTAGCCCAGCGGCATCCCCTCGTCCGCCGCGTCCCCCTCCTTCACCGACCACTCCACGTGTCGCACGTCCCCGAGCAACCGCACGGCATAGGCCGACAGCCCGAGCCGGAATCCCCCGTTCCCCTCTTGGGCCCACATGTGATTGCGGCCGTAGCGGCGATCCACCGGCACGAAGACCGGGGTGCGTCCCATCAGGAAGACCAGGGGTTTTGTCATAGGAAGCTATCAGCTTTCAGCTATCAGCTTTCAGCTCTCAGCACGCCGCACCGCGACCTCGGCCGCCGAAGGCTGAAAGCCGAAAGCTGATAGCTGAAAGCTGACGGCTGACAGCTTCTCCATCACTTCTCTCCGAAACAATACAAGTTCCCGTCCGTGGTCCCGATGACCAGCCGTCCGGCGGCCACGGCCGGGGAGGCGACGATCTCTCCGCCGGCCTCGAAGCGCCAGAGCTCGGCCCCGGTTTTGCGGTCCAAGGCATACAGCCGGCCGTCGGCGGAGCCCACCAGCACGCGGTTCCCGACGAGGACCGGCGAGCCGTCGACCTTGCCCTGCGTGGCGAAGGTCCACCGCGGCTTGCCGCTTTGGGGATCCAGGCCGTGGACGCACTTGTCCTGGGAGCCGACGACCACCAGGTCCGGGGCGGCCGCGGCCGACGAGCGGAAGGGGGCGCCTTGCTCGGGGTTCTCGAATTTCCAGACCACTTTGGCCTGCTTCCAGTCGATGCCAAACAGGGCGTTTCCCTCGGTGCCGACGAAGAGCAGGCGGCCGAGAACCGCGGGCGTGGAGCCGGTCGGGGCCTCCAGGTCGACGTCCGCCACTTCCTTCCCGGCGCCCAGCTCGATGACGTGCAGCCGCCCGTCGCAGCCGGCCACGAACCCCCGGTCGTCGACCACCGTGGGAAAGCAGCGGATCTGGTTCGAGCTCTGGTACTTCCAGACCAGTTGGCCGCGCTCGGCATGCAGGCAATAGAGGAAGCCGTCCTGCGAGCCGAACAGGACGTGGTCCTTGTGGAAATTCGCGCTCGAATTGATCTCGGCGTCCGTGTCGAAGTGCCACTTCGGCTTTCCCGTCTTGGCGTCGAGGCAGTGGAACCGGCCGTTGGTGTCGCCGACGTAGACCAGGCCGCTCCGCAGGGCGGCCGACGCCGTGAAGCCCAGCTCGCTGGGAAACTCCCAGAGGACGTGCCCCCCGGCCAGGTCGACGGCGTAGAACCTCCCGCCCGTGCTGCCGACGTAGACCACGCCGCGGAAAATCGCCGCGGAGGACTCAAAGCCTCCCTGCTTGACGGAGAACGTCCAGAGCCGCTCGAGTTTCTCGGGGAGTGCGGCAACGGGCCGCGGAGCCGGGGCGGCGCGGACAACCCCGGTGGCCCGGCTGTCGCCGCGGAACAACGACCAGGAGTCACCGCCCGGGGCGGGGGCCGAATCGGGCTTCCCCGGCACGTCCGACGCGGCGGGGACCGCGGCGGGCTTCCCCGCTGCGTCCGATGCGGAGGCGGCCGAAGCGGGCTGTCTGGCCGTCTCCCTTTCCGGCGGCACCAGGCCTCCCGGAGCGCACGCCGCAACGGCCAGCAGCATGCATGCCGCGGCTGCAAACCAGGGGCAGTCGGACCGGGCTTTCACGGGGCGTTAGGGGCATTCGCCGGATTCGGAGTGCTGCTCAGTTGCGAGAGCACTTGCAGCAGCCCGTTGAGGTGGGCAAGCCGTGGGCCGAAGCGATCGACGAACTCGTTGAGCATGAACTCGCCGTCCCGCAGCGATTCGTAGTTCTCGCTGATTTCCTGGGTGAGGTTCTCCAGGTACTCCGTCTGGACCTTGCTCAAGGCCTCCGCCGCAAAACGGCAGCTCCGCGCCAACCCGGGATTGGCCTGCTTCCATTGCCCCAGCTCCGCGGCCCGCTGCCGCTGCGGCGCACCGAGGTGACCGACCAGCTCCTCGAGCAATTCGTTCTGGCGGTCCTGGGCGGCCAGGATCTCGCGGAGGAGGGCCGCGATCTCGTGCTGCCCACCCCCAGCGGGGAATGAGGCCGGGGAATAGGCAGCCTGGGCTACGTCAATTTGGCTATAGAGTGCGGGTCGGGAGCGGCGGTCGTCGGGCATACAGGTCGTTCCTTTCCGAAATCCAGTATAAACACGGATCTCCCGAAAAGTCGAGGGCCTACTTCACAGTTCTCGCCGTCCCTAAAGTCCCACCCCGCTCAAACCCGATGCACCTCCAGGCAAATCCACCCCATCCCACATTCTGGGATAAATGCGGAAAACAAGGGAAATGGACAGACGAGAGAGTCTGCATCAGGATGGCCGGCGCTAAGTGTAATTATGCCTTGGGTTTCCTCACGATCATCGAGAATCCGGAGCATGGCCTGTTTGGCGGGTATCTGATCCTCAACCGAGCGGGTCGTCCCCTGGAGTTTCACTGCACGGCACCCGTCAAGCCCAATCGCGCTCAGCAGATCCTTTACGGGCCCACGTTGGAGCCGTTCCTGTTTGGCGAACAGATCGGACAGTCCTTGTTGGACAAGGCCCGAAGCGAGCCGGTGGTCGTCTGCACCGATCGCGAGCCGGTCCTGGCCGTGCGGGAGTTCACCAAGGTCCCCGTGGCGCTGGTGTTGCCGCCGGAGGAGCCGGGGGCGGAAACGACGCCCGGCCACGACGCCAGCGCTAATGAGGCCCCCGCCGACAACGCCCCCGCGAGCGACGCGCTGGCCGGCAACAGCCCCGCCGTGGCGCCGCCGGCCGGCGGAAGAGTCTACCGGTGCGATCCTGCGCACGGGTACGGCCGGTGTGGACCGGCGTTCCGGATCGGGCCGAACCGGCTGGCCGTCTCGCTGCTTGCGGCCGACGACCGCCAGGCGATCGCCGAACGCCTGGCCACGCTGGGCGACTGGTTCGATCTGGCCGAGCCGTTCCAGCGGATCCGCGAGGCCATCGAGGAGGCCCGGCGGGGAGGGCAGTAGACCTTATGGGCCAAGCCCAGCCGATCGGCAGTCATGCCGGGGAGTTCTCCTGGCATCCCCCCGCCGCGCCGCGGACCCGGGAGCTTGAGGTCTCGCTCGATCCCCGCCCGTTTGTCACCGGCTGGAACCGTGCCCTCGGGCGTCTCGGGGAGGTCGCGGCACGTCCGATTGCCGTCGGGTTCTCTACCCCGCGAACCATTTCGATCCCGATCCGGCGGGCCCCGATCGCCACGCGGAGTTTCGTGTTCCCGGAGCCGATCGCTTGGGCGGGCGAGTCACCGGCCGCGCCGGCGAAGGCCGGCCCCGGCGGCGCGAAGGTCAAGGTCTCCGGCGCGACGCGGATCAAGCCGCCCGGGGACGTGATCAAGCTCGAGGACCGGCTCCGCTACGTCTTGCAGCCTTCGCTGGAAACGCTGCTGGCGACCCGCTCGCTCAGCTTCCCCGTCCGCCCGTTCCCCTATCAACTGGAGGGCATCGCGTTCCTCTATCCGCGGCACGCGGCCATCCTGGCAGACGAGATGGGGCTCGGGAAGACGATGCAGGCGATTACCGCGATCCGGCTGCTGATGCACAGCGGCGAGCTGCAGAGCGTGCTGTTGATCTGTCCCAAGCCGCTGGTGGTCAACTGGCAGCGCGAGTTCGGGCTCTGGGCGCCGGAGATCCCGCTTGCGGTCATCGAAGGGGACCAGCCGCGGCGGCGCTGGCTTTGGCAGCTTTCCGGCGTGCCCGTCAAGATCGCCAACTACGAGCTGCTGCACCGCGATCGCGACGTGCTCGAAGCGCGGGACGCCGCGGGGGGGGCCCGGATCCGTTTCGACCTGGTGATGCTCGACGAATCGCAGCGGATCAAGAACCGCGGCGGCGCCACCAGCCAGGCGGTCCGGGTGATCGAGCGGGGCCGCAGTTGGGCGCTGACCGGCACGCCCGTCGAGAACAGCCCGGAGGACCTGGTCGGGATCTTCGAGTTCCTGGCCCCGGGCTTTCTCTCGCCCGACATGAAGCCGCGGCGGATGGGCCGGACCGTGAGCGACTACGTGCTCCGGCGGACGAAGGACCAGGTGCTCAGCGAATTGCCGCCCAAGCTCTTCCGCGACGCCGAGCTGGAGCTGACCCCCGAGCAGCAGGAGAGTTACCGGCTGGCCCGCGAGCAAGGAGTTTTCCGGCTGACCGGTCTCGGCCCGTCGGCCACGATCCAGCACGTCTTCGAGCTGGTGCTGCGGCTCAAACAGATCTGCAACTTCGACCCGCTCACCGGCGCCAGCTCGAAGCTGGAGCGACTCGAGGCCGATCTGGAGGAAGTGGCCACCAGCGGGCGGAAGGCGATCGTCTTCAGCCAATGGGTCCAGACCATCGAGCGCCTGGCCGGCTGGCTGCGCCGCTTCGGGCCGTTGGAGTATCACGGGCGGGTCCCGCCCGGCCGCCGCGAGGCCGTGATCCGCCGGTTCCGCGAAGACCCCAGCCGGCACGTCCTCTTGATCAGCTACGGGGCAGGCGGGGTGGGGCTGAATCTCCAGTTCGCCAACTACGTCTTCCTCTTCGACCGCTGGTGGAACCCGGCGGTCGAGGACCAGGCGATCAACCGCGCCCACCGCATCGGCATCTCCGCCCCGGTGATCGTCAGCCGGTTCCTCATCCTCGACACGATCGAGGAGCGGATCGAGCGGATCCTCGAGGAAAAACGCGAGCTGGTGGAGACGATCTTCTCGGGAACCCAGCCGCACCGCAAGCTGGGCTTGACCCAGGAGGAGCTGTTCGGCCTGTTCGACCTGAAATGTCCGGGCGGCCCGATGGGCGTGGCGGCGTGAGGACTTGCCCTTCCTGAGAGCCGGTGGGACAGGCGTCCCGCCTGTCTCTCGCCTCTGTCTGGATTTCGCAAACCGGCGAGACGCCGGTTCCACTGATTTCCCGGACTCACGCGTAATCCGGCTCGAACTGGAACGAGGCGCGGGGGTCCCAGGAGTGGACGGCCTCGATCCCGCAGAGCTGGCACCAGGCCGCCCGGCCCGTCACAGCTCGGCCTTGGCCCACTGGTCGCGGAGAAAGGCCATCGACTTGGGGATCTCGACCTCGCGGTTGCCGTCGCAGCCGCACTCGAAGCTGCAGTAGTCCTGGTAGCCGATCCACTTCAGCCCCAGGAACCCCTCGACAAAGCTCCGCTCGTCCTGTCCCGGCATCACCCGGCGGCGCGAGGCCAGGTGGACGTGATGCAGGTGCTTGCCGGCGGAGATGAAGGCCCCCAGGTCGCTCGTCTCTTCGATGCCCATGTGGTAGAAGTCGCCCATCAGGCAGATGCCGGGGCTCCGGCAGTCGCGGCAGATCGAGGCCGCGTCGGCCAACTGGCGGAGGAAGAAGGCCTCGCCGCGGTTGAGCGGCTCCAGGAGGACCCGCGAGCCCACGCTGACGGCATATTCGCCGACGGCAGGCAGGGTGTCCAGCAGGAGCTTGCGGATCTCCTGGTTCGTGAGTTTGGTCTGGCCGTTGAAGGCGGGCACGTAGATCACGCCGGTGGTCTCCAGCTCGGCGGCAGAAGCCAGGACGCGCTTGAGCTTTTCGACGGCCGGGGCCCGCTTTTCCTCGACCTCCGAGACGATGTCGCCGTTGATCGATCCCCAGCAGACCGCACTGAACTTCAGCCCGGTCCCCTGGATGGCGTCCTTGAACTTCTTCTCGTTGCCGATAACGTCGCCGGGGAGCTCGACCCCCTGGAAGCCCCACTTCTCCATCCTGGCGATCTTTTCCTCCAGGCCCTTGCCCGGAATCACGCCCAACTGGCTGGAGAGTTTCAATTCGGCCTTCTTGTCCGGCCTGGCGGCTCCGGCTGCGGAGCCGGAGGGAGCGGTGGCCAGGGCGGCTGCCGCGGCGCCGCCGGCGAGGAACTGACGTCGGTGGATGGTCATCGAGGGAGTCTCCTGCAACGTGGGCGGTTGGAGAAGGGCAAGGCCAGACCTCGCCCGGCAAGTCCGACCGCCCATTCTCGCCCGGCGGCCGGCCGGCTGTCAAGAAGGGCCCGAAGCCCTTGCCCCCACGGCCGCCCCGCCCATACGATGGACGCCGGTAAAGAACGGAAGTGGGGCGGAAACGAAGAAGGGCAACGGGACCGAGTTGCGCGTTCGGGGCACCAGCGATGAAACGGAAGCGGGCCGTCAAGCAGAAGACCCTGCCCGAGGACTTCCGCGTGGAGGAGCTCTCGGGGCCGCTGCCCCCCGGAGGCCCCTACGCGCTGTACCGCCTGACGAAGCGGGGCTTGGGCACGCCCGAGGCGATCGACGCGGTGCTCCGCCGCTGGAAGATCGCCCGAGCGCGGGTCTCTTACGGCGGCCTGAAAGACCGCCACGCCGTGACCACGCAGTCGGTGACCATCTGCCGCGGGCCGCGGCGCGACCTGAAGCAGACCAGCTTCGAGCTGGTCTACCAGGGCCAGGTGGCGCGGCCCTTCGGCCCCGAAGACGTGCTCGGCAACAGGTTCCAGATCGTGCTTAGGAACCTCTCTGGGGCCGACGCGGATCGGGCCCGGCAGGGGCTGGCCGCGGTGGAGCACGACGGGCTGCCCAACTACTTCGACCAGCAGCGGTTCGGCTCGGTAGGCAAGTCGGGGGATTTCGTCGCCCGCGCGTGGTCCGCCGGGGATTACGAGCGGGCCCTCTGGCTGGTC
>Ga0153916_10003948_pt1 | contig 11122 bp, 8 predicted proteins | sample Opewatmetagenome_FD_109642 | JGI IMG/M metagenome (GOLD analysis project Ga0153916, IMG submission 109642) | Freshwater wetland microbial communities from Ohio, USA - Open water 3 Core 3 Depth 4 metaG | ecosystem: Environmental > Aquatic > Freshwater > Wetlands | place: USA: Ohio, Lake Erie, Old...
CGCAGCAGGCGTTCGTCGAAGAAGGCCTGGACGGTCGACAGGATGATCTGTCCGTAGACGTCGTGTTGCAGGTGCTCGTGGGCCTGGTTGCCGATCCGCACGGGGCCCATGCCGCGATAGCCGGGGAGATGCTCGGCGATGCGCTCCTCCAGCGCGGGCTCCAGGCCGACGCCGTAGACCGGCTGGACGTGTCCGCCCCGGGCCTGATCCACCAGGTTGCGCAGGTAGAAGAAGTAGTTCTCCAGCATGTCGGTGGCGCCCAGCCGGTTCAGGGCCTGGACCACGTAGTAGCCGTCGCGCAGCCAGCAGAACCGGTAGTCCCAGTTGCGTCCCGAGGCGGCGTGTTCGGGGATCGACGTGGTCAGCGCCGCCACGATGGCGCCGGTTTCCTCGTAGGCGCAGAGCTTGAGGGTGATGGCTGCGCGGATCACCGCCTCCTGCCACTCCAGCGGCGCCGACAGGGTCCGCACCCAGCCGCGCCAGTAGCCGGTGGTCTCCTTCAGCATTCGCTCGGTGGTGGAGGCCAGGTCGGCCTCGAACCCTTCGTCGGGCCCTAGGTGCAGGGCGATCGGCTCCTCCAGGCGGAACACCCGCTCGCGCTCGATGTGCGAGACCGGGCAGTCGGTGGTCAGCCGCAACGTGGCCTCCACGCCCTCATAGCGGAGGTGGTTGGATCCCGATGTCACCCGGGCCGGCCGCGCGCCCCAGTCGGCGGCGGGCCGCATGCGGATGCGGATGCGCGGGGCGCCCGCGATCGGCCGCACCAGCCGGATGAAGGCCAGCGGCCGGAAGGTCCGGCCGAACTGACGGTAGCGGGGGGCGAAGTCGATGATCTCCAGGGCGGCGCCCGCGGCGTCGATCATCTCGGTGCGCAGGATCGGGGTGTTGCGCAGATAGGCCTGGCGGACCTCGGCGAGACCCTCGACCTCGATGCTCCACATGCCCTGGGCGTCCTCGCCGGCCGGGTCGCGGTCGCTCAGAAGGGCGCAGAACACCGGGTCGCCGTCGACCCTCGGTGCGCAGGCCCAGACGAACCGGCCCTGGCGGTCGATCAGGGCGCTGGCCTGGCAGTTGCCGATGGGAAAGAGGTCCAGCGTCTGCATACCCGATGACCTTCATGGCGCGTCGGGCCGGTTTTGCGCCGGCCCTTGTGCTTGGTCGCCGATGAACGTCTTCTACCGAGGTTCGATCCGCGCCGGCCCGCGCCATTCGAGTCCCGACACCCCCAAACCCTTTTGGAGCCTGGATGATCCGAACCCGCCGCGCCCGAATCGTCGCCACGCTCGGACCCGCCAGCGCCGCGCCCGAGCAGGTCTGCGCGCTCGCCAGAGCCGGCGCCGACGTGTTCCGCGTCAACTTCAGCCATGGCGCCCACGAGGTCCATGCCGCCACCATCGCCGCCGTGCGCGCCGCGGAGGCGCAGGTGGGCCGGCCGCTCGCCGTGCTGGCCGACCTTCAGGGTCCCAAGCTGCGCCTGGGCCGATTCGCCGACGGCTCCGTCGAGCTGAAGGTCGGCCAGGAGCTGCGCCTCGACATGGACCCCGCGCCGGGCGATTCCGCCCGCGTCTGCGTGCCGCACGCCGAGATCTTCGCGGCGCTCAAGGTGGGCGCGGACATCCTGCTGGACGACGGCAAGGTCCGCCTGCGGGTGCTCGAGCACGGACGGGATTTCGCGCGCACCACGGTGGTCTCGGGCGACCGGCTCTCCGACAAGAAGGGCCTCAACCTGCCCGGCCTGACCATCCCGATCCCGGCGCTCACCGCCAAGGACCGCGCCGATCTGGCCTTCGCCCTGCAGCAGGGGGTCGACTGGGTGGCGCTCTCTTTCGTGCAGCGCGCCTCCGACATGGCCGAGCTGCGCCAGCTGGTGCAGGGCCGCGCCGGCGTCCTGGCCAAGATCGAGAAGCCCGCCGCCATGGAGGCCCTCGACGAGATCCTCGACCTCTCCGAGGCGGTGATGGTCGCCCGCGGCGACCTCGGCGTGGAGCTGGCGCCCGAGGACGTGCCCGTGGCGCAGAAGGTGCTGATCCGTGCGGCCCGCCTGCGCGGCCTGCCGGTGATCGTCGCGACTCAGATGCTGGAGTCCATGACGGGTTCGCCCACGCCCACCCGCGCCGAGGCCTCCGACGTGGCCGGCGCGGTCTATGAAGGCGCCGACGCCCTGATGCTGTCGGCCGAGACGGCGGCCGGGAACTACCCGCTCGAGGCGGTGACGATCATGGATCGCATCATCGCCCGCGTGGAGCAGGACCCCCGCTGGCCCGAGCTGATGCGCGCGGAATATCCCCACGACGAGAGCGACGTCGACGCCCTGGTCACCGCCGCCGGCAAGGCCGCCGAGGCCGCGCACGTGGCCTGCCTGGCGGCCTTCACCACCACCGGCCGCACCGCCATGCGCCTGGCCCGCGAGCGGCCGCTGCAGCCGAACCTCGCGCTCACCCCCAGCCTGTCCACGGCGCGGCGTCTCTGCCTGGTCTGGGGGGTGGAGCCGACGGTGGTGGAGCAGCCCAACGATCCGGAGGCCCTGACCAAGGTGGCGGTGGACCAGGCCGTCGCCCTGGGCCTGGCGCCCCCCGGCCGCCGCGTGCTGATCCTGGCCGGTCTGCCTATGGGCTCCCCCGGCGCCGCCAACATCCTGCGGCTCGCCTACACGCCGTTGCGGTAGGGGCCGCTCACAGCACCCGGACCTCGATCCCCGCCACCGGCCGGCTGCGGACCTCCACGCGCTCGAGGATGCGCTCGAAGACGAGATCGGTGACCGCGTCGCCCACGCGCAGGCCCTCGATCTTCAGGCGGTCGATGCCGATGGGCAGATGCGGGTTGTAGATGTCGATGCGGCCCTCGGGGGCGTTCACGTGCAGCCCCAGGCAGGCCTGAAGCATCATGAACACCGACCCCGCCGCCCAGGCCTGCGGCAGGCAGGCCACCGGATAGCCCACCGGCGGCACACCGGCCGAGCGCGGGAAGCCGCAGAACAGTTCCGGCAGGCGCATCTCGAAGTTCGACGCCGTCTCGAACAGTCCCGAGATCAGCTTGACCACGCCGTGACGTTCGCCGTAGCGCGCCATGCCCATGGCGCAGATGGCCGTGTCGTGCGGCCAGATCGAGCCGTTGTGGTAGGACATCGGATTGAAGCGGGCCTCGCCCGCCGCCAGCGTCCGCACCCCCCAGCCGGTGTTGAACGCCGAGGTCAGCAGCCGCTCGGTCACCTGCTTGGCCCGCTTCTGATCGACCACGCCCATGAACAGCAGGTGGCCGGGGTTGGAGCTGAGCACCCGGCACAGCTCGCCCTCGCCGTCGATGGCGATGCCGTAATAGCCGTGCTCCTCCATCCAGAAGCGCTGCTCCACCAGTTCGCGCAGACGCTGGGCGCGGGCGGCCCAGCGATCGGCCCGCTCCGCGTCGTCGCGCCGCCGGGCGAAGCGGGCCATGGCTCGGTAGGCGGCGTAGGCGTAGCCCTGCACCTCCACGAGCGCGATGGGGCCATTCGGAAAGCGGCCGGTCGCATGGAAGACGGAGTCCTCGCTGTCTTTCCACCCCTGGTTCGCCAGGCCGGACTCCGCGCCGCGGGCGTAGTCGATCAGGCCGTCGCCGGTGGAATCGCCGAACCGCTCCATCCAGTGGACCGCCCGCTCGAGCGCGGGCCACAGTGAATCGATCAGCGCGTAGTCGCCCGTGCGTTCGGCGTAGGCGCCGGCCAGCGCCACGAACAGCGGCGTGGTGTCGACGCCGCCGTAGTAGCGGCTGAAGGGGACCTCGCCCAAGGCCGGCATCTCGCCCTTGCGGGTCTCGTGCATGATCTTGCCCGGCGCGGAGTCGCGAAAGGCGGAGACCTCCTCGGCCTGGTGCGCCGCCAGATAGGCAAGCACGCCCTTGGCCAACGACGGCTCGAACCACAGGATCTGCCAGGCGGTGATGATGGCGTCCCGGCCGAACGCCGTGGAGAACCAGGGGATCCCGGCATAGGGGTAGGGGCCCGTCTCCATGCGGGTGACCAGCAGGGCCAGATCGGCCCGCGACTTGGTCAGCCAGTCGTTGAAAAGCCGCCCCGAGCTCATGATCCGCGCCCCGTGGCGTCGGCGCGAGCGCATGTCCCACCGCGCCCGCGCCGCACAGTCGCGGTACCGCTCGCGGCTGGGGGTGCTGCTGTCGTGGGACCCGGCTTCCACATAGAGCTGGAAGCGGCTTTCGGGCGCCAGCGAGAACATGAAGTCCGCGCGGTTGGGGCCAAGGCGCCCCGGCGGCTCGGAGAAGGCGATCACGCTGGTGCGCTCCACGTCGTCCAGCCCGTGGTAGCGGAAACTGACCGCCCGGCCGCCCACTTCCGGCGGGAACTTGATCCCGCGCCGCGCGCGCTTGGCCCCGCGCACCTCGAACATGTCGTGGAAGTCGGCGTCGAACTCGATGGCCAGCGGCACCATCACCACGTCGCGGCTGTAGTTGACGATGGCGATGCGCTCGTAGAGCCGCTCGTCCCACAGGAAGCGCTTGCGCTCCACATGCAGCACGCCGGGCGGGCCCACCGGCGCGCCGGGGAACGGCAGGGCCTGGTTCGCGCCGTTGGAGGTGAAGAACACGTTGTCCTGGGCGATGGCCGCGCTCAGCAGCGAGGGCTTCGCCGGACCAAGCAACAGACGCAGACGCGAGAGCACGCGGGTGTCGTTGTGGAACAGGCCGTCGCCCTGTCCCATGATGTCGCCGAAGGCGTCCGCCACGATGAAGGTGTCGCGGTCCTTCAGCGCGTAGAGCAGGTGCGGCACGCGCGGTTCGCCGGTCTCGCCTTGCTCCGTCTGAGCGTCAGGGGCAGGTGCGAGATCGTCCATGGATCACCTCATGCGGTGGCGGCCAGAGGCGGCTTGACGCGGGTGGGATCGGCCGGGACGAAGGCGGAATCCGCCAGGCGGCCATAGAGGTCGAGATAGCGCCCGGCCATCGCCGTGGCCGAGAAGCGGGTCTCGAAGCGTCGGCGAATCTCCCGGCGGTCCAGCGTCATCGCCAACGGAATCGCCGCGGCGGCTTCGGCCTCGTCGCGCACGATGACGCCGGTGACCCCGTCCTCGACCACCTCGCGGACCGATCCGCAGTCATAGGCGATCACTGGCGTTCCGCAGGCCATGGCCTCGATCATCACCAGGCCGAAAGGCTCCGGCCAGGCGATCGGGAACAGCAGCGCTTCGGCCCCGCCCAGGAAGGCGGACTTCTGCGCGTCGCCGATCTCGCCCACGAACGCGACGGTGGGCGCGGCGTCCAGCAGGGGTTGGATCTCGTCACGGAAATAGGCGCGGTCGGCGTCGTCGACCTTGGCGGCGATCTTCAGAGGCATGCCCACACGCTGGGCGATGGCGATCGCGCGGTCCGGCCCCTTTTCTGGCGAGACCCGCCCCAGGAACGCCAGATAGCCCCGGCCCCTGGCTGAGGGCCGATAGAGACTGGCGTGCAGGCCATGGTGCACCGTCCCGGCCCAGTTGGCGAAGGGCATGGGCCGGCGCTGGTCGTCGCTGATCGACACCAGCGGGAACCGGCGCCAGCGGCGGTAGACCTCCGGCAGGTCCGTCAAGTCGAGCCGGCCGTGCAGGGTGGTCAGCGTCCGGTCGGCCATCTCCTCGAACAGCGGGAACTGCAGCATGTCGGTGTGGAAGTGGATCACGTCGAACTCGTCGGCCCGGCGGCGGACCTGGTCCAGCATGCACAGGTGGGCGGCGACATCCGACTTCAGCGGCGCGGGGTCGAGCCGGATCGCCTGGTCGCGCACCGGCGCGAGCATGGCGGAGGTCTGCGCGTCGGCGCTGGCGAACAGGGTCACCTCATGGCCCATGTCCGCCAGGGCGTCGCAAAGGTGGGCCACCACGCGCTCTGTGCCGCCGTAGAGGCGCGGCGGGACGGCTTCATAGAGAGGCGAGACCTGGGCGATCTTCATTGTGGCTTCCGTTCTGTCGAGGACCCCGACGGGACGCGCCGCAATGGCGCCGCTGGAAGCGAAATCAACGAGGTCGGGGTATGGTTCCCGGGGTTGTGACCGGAATTGCTGCGTCTCTCGTCAGCGACCTTGAAGCGCAGACCGGCGCAAGGCGTTATGAGCAGGGCATGATCGAGGTCTTCGCAACCCAGGACGCCGCCGCCGCCGCCGCCGCGGCCGCCGTCGAGGCCCGCCTGCGCGAGGCCCTGCGCCTGCGTGGCCGCGCCAGCTTCGTGGCCACCGGCGGCCGCTCGCCCGGCCCGGTCTACGATCGCCTGAGGTCGGCGGACATCGATTGGGCCCGCGTGGTGGTGACCCTCTCCGACGACCGGTTCGTCCCGCCCGACGATCCCGCCTCCAATGCGGGCCTCCTGCAGACGCGCCTGTTCGTGGGCGAACCGGCCAAGGCCGCCTTCGTGCCCCTGTGGTCCGACGCGGAGACGCCGGAGTCCGCCGCGCTCGCGGCCGAGCCGGCGGTGCGCGCGCTGCTCCCCTTCGACGTGGTCCTGCTGGGCATGGGCGAGGATGGCCATATCGCCTCGCTGATCCCGGGAAGCCCGATGCTCGGCGCCGGGATGGACCTGGCGTCGGACCGTGTCCTGCTCGGCGTGCCGGCGGGCGTCGGCTCTCCGCCGGTCGCCCGCATCACCCTCACCCTGGCCGCGCTCCTGCGGGCCCGGCAGATCATCGTCACCGTCGCCGGCGACGCCAAGCGTGCGGTGTTGCGCAAGGCCCGGGCCGGCGCCGACTACCCCATCGCCGCCCTGATGACTCGGAGCGACGTCCCTGTCCGCATCATCTGGTCGCCCTGACCGCGCCCGTTCAGACCGGAGTTCCCCCCATGCATCCCGTCGTCGCCCAGGTCACCGCCCGCATCGTCGAGCGCAGCCGCGCGACCCGCGCGGAGTACCTCGCCCACATCGAGGAGGCCCGCCGGGCCGGCCCCGGCCGGGCCAAGCTGTCCTGCGCCAACTTCGCCCACGCCTTCGCCGCCAGCCCCGGCGGGGACAAACAGCGGATGCGCGATCCCGTCGCGCCCAACCTGGCCATCGTCTCGGCCTACAACGACATGCTTTCGGCCCATCAGCCCTTCGAGCGCTTTCCCGAGATCATCAAGCACGCGGCGCGTCAGATCGGGGCCACGGCCCAGTTCGCCGGCGGCGTGCCCGCCATGTGCGACGGCGTGACGCAAGGCCGCCCGGGCATGGAACTGTCGCTGTTCTCCCGCGACGTGATCGCCATGGCGACCTCGGTGGCGCTCACTCACGACGCCTTCGACGGCGCCCTGATGCTGGGCGTCTGCGACAAGATCGTGCCGGGTCTGGTGATCGGGGGGCTGGCCTTCGGCCATCTGCCGGTGATCTTCGTGCCCGCGGGGCCGATGACCTCCGGGATCTCCAACAGCGAGAAGGCCCGCGTGCGCGCCCTTTACGCCGAGGGCAAGGCCACCCGCGAGGAGCTGCTGGACTCCGAGATGAAGTCCTACCACGGTCCGGGCACCTGCACCTTCTATGGCACCGCCAACTCCAACCAGATGATGATGGAGATGACCGGCCTGCACCTGCCGGGCGCGGCCTTCGTCACCCCCAATACTCCGCTGCGCGATGCTCTGACGGCGGCTGCGCCGAAGCGGGCCGTGGAGATCGCGCTGGGGACCAACGCCTATGCCCCGATGGCCGAAGTCGTGAACGAGAAGAGCCTGGTCAACGCCGTTGTCGGGCTGCTCGCCACCGGCGGGTCGACCAACCACACCCTGCACCTGCTGGCCATGGCCCGCGCCGCCGGGGTGATCCTGACCTGGAACGACTTCGACGACCTCTCGCGCGTCGTGCCGCTGCTGGCGCGGGTCTATCCCAACGGCAGCGAGGACGTGAACGCCTTCCACGCCGCCGGCGGCATGGCCTTCGTGGTGCGCCAGCTGCTGGACGCGGGGCTGGCCCACGACGACGTGGTCACTGTGGCGGGCGGCGGCCTGCGGCGCTATCAGCAGGAGCCTTTCCTGGAGGACGGCCGCCTGGTCTGGCGCGAGGGGACGCCGGTCTCCCTCAACCGCGACATCCTGCGGCCGGCCGACGATCCCTTCCAGCCCGAGGGCGGGATGCGCCTTCTGGAGGGCGGGCTCGGCCGGGCGGTGATAAAGACCTCCGCGGTGAAGGCCGACCACCTTGTGATCGAGGCGCCCGCCGTGGTCTTCGAGGACCAGGACGAGGTCATCGCCGCCTTCCAGCGCGGCGAACTGAACAAGGATTTCGTGGCCGTGGTGCGATTCCAGGGACCCAAGGCGAACGGCATGCCAGAACTGCACAATCTCACCCCCACCCTCGGGGTCCTGCTGGACCGGGGCTTCAAGGTGGCTCTGGTCACGGACGGGCGGATGTCCGGCGCCTCGGGCAAGGTGCCAGCCGCCATTCACGTGACGCCCGAGGCCGCCGACGACGGGGCGCTGGCCTATGTTCGCGACGGCGACATCGTCCGCCTCGACGCTCGGGCTGGCCTGCTGGAGATCAAGGTCGATCCGGCGCAGCTGCGCGCCCGGTCTCCGGCCCGAACGCCGCCGGCGGGCCACGGCTATGGGCGCGAGATGTTCGGCTGGATGCGCCGGGCCGCCGGGCGGGCCGACGCCGGCGCTTGCGCCCTGTTCGAGGTGGCCGCGTGAAGGGCGAACCCCGCGGAATCGTCGGCGACGTGGGCGGCACCAACGCACGCTTCGCCCTGGTGGACGAGGACGGGCGTATCCGGACGCCCAAGAGCTACACTTGCGCCAACTACGGCTCGCTCACCGAGATCCTGGCCGAGTACCTGGAGAGCATCCCCGGCCGCCTGCGTCCCCGGCGCGCCGTGCTGGCCATGGCCGGCCCGGTGGTCGACGGCGAGATCGAGTTCACCAACCTGTCCTGGGTGGTCTCCGAGACCGAGCTGGTGGGCGCCTTCGAGTTCGAGGTCGTGCGCCTGGTCAACGACTTCGCCGCCCAGGCGCTGGCCGCCCCTCTGATGGAGCCCGACGACCTCCGCGTCATCGGCCCCGCCCTGCGCCCGGCCGATAGCGGCGCCGTGGCTGTCCTGGGCGCCGGCACCGGGTTCGGGGTGGCGGCTCTGGCGCGCGCCGGGCGGCTGGACGTGCCGCTGCCCACCGAGGGCGGCCATTCGGCCTTCGCCCCCTACGACGAGGTCGAGATCGAAGTCTGGCGCCGGCTCAAGGCCAAGTACGGCCGCGTCTCCAAGGAACGCGTCCTTTCGGGCGCCGGCATCTTCGACCTTTACCGGGCGCTGGGCGACGTCGAGGGCCGGCCGGCGCCGCTGGCCGACGACAAGTCGGTGTTGGCGGCGGGCCAGGCGGGCGATCCCCTGGCGAACGCCACGCTCGACCGGTTCTGCGAGATCTTGGGCGGCGTGGCCGGCGACCTGGCGCTGACGTTCGGCGCCCGCGGCGGTGTCTTCGTGTCCGGCGGCATAGCGCCCCGGATGCTCGACCGCCTGGCCGCCGGCGGCTTCCGCCGTCGCTTCGAAGACAAGGGCCGCATGTCCGACTATGTGAAGGCGATCCCCACCTCGGTGATCGTCCACCCCTACGCGGCCCTGGTCGGCGCCGTGCGCGAGCTGGGACAGCTGGAAGGAGCCCACCTGTGACCCTCGAACAGATCCTGCGTCTCGCCCCCGTCGTCCCGGTGCTGGTCATCGAGGATGCGGCAAAGGCCGAGCCCCTGGCCCGCGCCCTGGTCGCCGGGGGGCTCTACGCGCTGGAGGTCACCCTGCGCACGCCGGCCGCCATCGACGCCATCCAGGCCATGTCGCAGGTGGAGGGCGCGGTGGTGGGCGCCGGCACCGTCACCACCGCCTCGGCCCGCCAGGCCGTCGCCGACGCCGGCGCGCGGTTCGCCGTCAGTCCTGGCCTGATCGAGGGCGAGACGGCCGAAGGTCCCGTGCCGTTGCTGCCGGGGATCGCCACGGCCACCGAACTCATGGCCGGTCTGGCCGCCGGTTTCACGCACTTCAAGCTGTTCCCCGCCAACATCGTCGGCGGCGTGGCCGCGCTGAAGGCCCTGGGCGGCCCGTTCCCCGACGCCGTCTTCTGCCCCACCGGCGGCGTTGACGCGGGCAACGCCTCCGACTACCTGGCGCTGCCCAACGTCGTCTGCGTCGGCGGCAGCTGGGTCGCGCCCGCCGAGGCCGTCCGCGCCGGCGACTGGGACCGCATAACCGCGCTGGCCAAACAGGCGGCGGCGCTGGGAGACTAGAGATGAGCCCCCCTATGCCCTCCGCCGCCCCCGAACACCTGCCCGTTGTCTACCTGCTCAGCGGGCTGCTGTGCGACGAGACCGTATGGTCCCACCAGATCGGTGCGCTGTCGGCGACGCACGACGTGCGCGCCCGCGACTTCCGGGACTTCGACGACATCGGCGCCATGGCGCAATCCGTCCTGCAGGAGGCCCCGGCGCGGTTCGCCCTGGTCGGTCATTCCCTGGGCGGGCGCGTGGCCCTGGAGATTGTCCGCCGGGCGCCGGAGCGCGTGGAACGGCTGGCCCTCCTGGACACCGGCGTGCATCCGACGCGGCAGAGCGAATTCGCCACCCGCCAGCTGCTGGTGGATCTCGCCTACGCCGAGGGCATGGGCGCGCTGGCGCAGCGCTGGCTGCCGCCCATGGTGCACCCGGATCGGCTGACAGACGCCGCGCTGATGGATCAGCTGACCGCCATGGTCATGCGCATGACGCCGGAGAGCCACGAGCGCCAGATCCGGGCCCTGCTGAACCGTCCCGACGCCGAAACCGGCCTGGGCGACATCGCCTGCCCGGTGCTGCTCGGCGTCGGCGAGCAGGACGCATGGAGTCCGCCTGCCCAGCACGAGGCCATGGCGACGCGCATCAGGGACGCGCATCTCGTGGTCTTTCCGCACAGCGGGCACATGTCGCCGTGCGAGGCGCCGGAAGCGGTCACGGCCGCCCTCCGCGCTTGGCTGGCGCAGCCGGTCACAGGTACGGGCTCAGAAAGGAACACCAGCTCAACCGGCAGCATGAACAGCGCCGCGATCCTGTAGGCGAGGTCGAGCGACGGATCGCTCCGCCCGGTCTCCAGGGCGTTGATCGCCTGGCGCGAGACGCCCACGCCCGGCCCAGCGCCTGGATCCCCGCTTTCGCGGCGACGAGCGGTGGAAGAGCCTGCTCCCTC
>Ga0153916_10003949_pt1 | contig 11121 bp, 9 predicted proteins | sample Opewatmetagenome_FD_109642 | JGI IMG/M metagenome (GOLD analysis project Ga0153916, IMG submission 109642) | Freshwater wetland microbial communities from Ohio, USA - Open water 3 Core 3 Depth 4 metaG | ecosystem: Environmental > Aquatic > Freshwater > Wetlands | place: USA: Ohio, Lake Erie, Old...
AAGATCGCGGAAATGAAAACCGGCGAGGGCAAGACGCTGGTGGCGACCTTGGCGCTGTACCTCAACGCGCTCACTGGGCGGGGCGTTCATCTGATCACGGTGAACGACTATCTGGCGCGCCGCGACGTGCAGTGGATGGGGCCTATCTATCACGCCCTCGGCCTGACGGTCGCATCGATCGTGCATGAGGCGAGCTACCTTTTCGATCCCAGTTACTTGACCAAGGATTACCGTTATTTGAATTTGCGCTCGATCACGCGCCAGGAAGCCTACCGCGCCGACATCACCTACGGCACCAACAACGAATTCGGCTTCGACTACCTGCGCGACAACATGAAGTTTTCCCTGGAAGAATACGTGCAAAGGGAACTGAACTTCGTCGTCGTCGATGAAGTCGACAATATTTTGATCGACGAGGCGCGCACGCCGCTGATCATCTCTGGGCCGGCCGAAGAGTCGACGGATAAGTATTATCTGATCGACCGCATTATTCCGAAGCTGCAACGGGGCGCCGTCATCCAGGGCGATCCGTCGCAGGAAGACCGGGCCGCCATCGAGAAGCAAGGCGACTATACAGTCGATGAAAAAAGCCGTTCGGTGATCTTGACCGAAACCGGCGTCGCCAAGGTCGAGCGTTTACTGGGAGTGCATAATCTCTATGATCCCCGCCAGATCGACACCCTGCACCACGTGCAGCAGGCACTCAAAGCTCACGCGATCTTCAAACGCGATGTCGACTACGTCGTCAAGGACGGCGAGGTGATCATCGTCGATGAGTTCACCGGCCGGCTGATGCCGGGGCGCCGTTGGTCCGACGGATTGCACCAGGCGGTGGAGGCCAAGGAGCGGGTGCATATCCGCGAGGAAAACCAAACGCTGGCCACGATTACGATCCAAAACTATTTCCGCATGTACAAAAAGCTCGCGGGGATGACCGGCACAGCGGATACGGAAGCGACCGAGTTCAAGAAAATTTACAAGCTCGACGTCATGGTCGTTCCCACCCACCGCGGCATGGTGCGGATAGACCATGCCGACGTTGTTTACCGGACCGAGACGGAGAAGTACACCGCCGTCGTGGAAGAAATCGCCGAGCGGTATGGTAAGGGGCAGCCGATATTGGTCGGCACCACGTCGGTGGCCAAGTCGGAACACCTCTCTCGCCTGCTCAAGAAAAAGGGGATCAAGCATAACGTTCTCAACGCCGTGAATCATGAAGCGGAAGCGTCGATCATCGCGCAGGCGGGCCGCTTCGCCACGGTTACGATCGCGACCAATATGGCGGGGCGCGGCACCGATATTCTCCTGGGGGGCAACCCCGACTTCCTGGCGCGCTCGGACATGGAAAACGAGTGGTTCAATCGCGCCGCCAACCTGCCGGCGCTGGGCACGGGGCGCTATGAAGATACCTTGCGCGAGCTGCGCGAGAAATATGACGAAGAAGTCAAAAAAGCCGAAGCCCGCTACGCCAAGGAAGGTGAGAACTACGAGCGCCAGCGCGGCGATGCCTTGAAGCGATCCACCGAGCTTCAACGCGAGATCAGCGATATTTCTCCGTTCCGCGACCTGCGCCGGCGCTACGAGGACCTGTCGGCGACGACCTTGATCGAAGCGCTGCATGGGCTTCGCCCGATACCGGAGAGCTACATAAGGGAAAAGGAAGAGTTCGAGAGCGCCTTGTTGGCGGCGAGCGACGCGGGGCGAGGCCCGCGGGATGAGGAATTCGAGGAGGCTCGGCTGGAGTTCAGCGAAGAGATCGAGCGGTGGCAGCAGCATAATGGCGACCGCAGCGACTCGGCGGAGGCGCTCGACGATAAGCGGCGCAATTATGAACAGCGCATCCTCGATTTGGAGTTTCAAAAGGCGTTGGCGAGCTTGGCCGAAGGGGAGCACTCGGGACTCGCGCGCGAGTACGAGGCGGTGCATCGGGCCTTTGAAGAAGCGGAAAACCGCTGCGAGGAAATTCGCAAACCCTTTGAGGACGCGCTTCAAGCGGCGCAACGCAATTACGAAAACAAACGGCAGGAATACCTGCGCGTGGTCGAGGAGATCCGCGAGCAATTAGAAAAAGCACCGGATGAATACCGTCACCGTTTCGACGAGGTTCTGAAAGAATACAACCAGGTATGCGCCGAGGAGCGGGAGCGGGTGATCGCCGCCGGCGGCTTGCATATTCTGGGGACGGAGCGTCATGAAAGCCGGCGCATCGACAACCAATTGCGCGGGCGCGCCGGACGCCAGGGCGATCCCGGATCGTCGCGTTTTTATTTGTCCTTGCAAGACGATTTGATGCGCATTTTCGGCGCCGACCGGATTCAAGGCATCATGGCTCGCTTGGGCATGGAGGAGGGCGTTCCCATCGAGCATGGCCTGGTGAGCCGGGCCATCGAAAACGCCCAAAAGAAAGTCGAAGCCCATAATTTCGACATGCGCAAACATCTCCTGGAATACGACGATGTCATGAATAAACAGCGCGAGGTGATTTACAGTCAGCGCAAAGATGTCCTCAAGGGCGACAACTTGAAAGAGGAAGTGCTTGAAATGGCGCGCGGGCTCGCCGAGGAAGTGGTCGGCCGTTACGCCGTAAAGGATCTGCACCCCTCGGAGTGGGATTTGAGCGGACTGCGCGACGGTTTTCTCCATCAATTCAACCAGCGCTTCGAACTCAAGCCGGAAGAGGACGGTCTGACCGCGGACGGGGTCCCTGATCTGGCAATAAGGCGAATCACCGAAGTTTACGAGGAAAAGGAAAAGCGCTTCACCGCGCCGATGCTGCGGCAGCTCGAGAAGATCATCATGCTGCAAACCATCGACAGCCTGTGGAAAGACCATCTTCTTAACATGGATCATCTGAAGGAAGGCATCGGCCTAAGGGGTTACGGCCAGAAAAACCCTCTCCAGGAGTACCAGAAAGAGGGCTTCGAGATGTTCGAAGAGATGATCCATCGGATTCAAGAAGATGTGGTCCAGAAGCTCTTTACGGTGGAAATCGCCCGCGAAAGCGCTGCGCAGGAGATAGCCCTGCAACCCAAGCCTCAACGCATGATGTTGAGCCATGGCGCGGAAAGCGTCCAGGCAGACCGGGCCGAGACCGTCAAACGGGGGGGCGAAAAAGTCGGTCGTAATGACCCCTGTCCGTGCGGCAGCGGGAAAAAGTATAAACGCTGCCACGGCAAGTAGACGCGGTTAAACGGCTTGGCCAGGGACTTGATTCAAGATGCCTACCTTTAAGATTCCCGGTTTCAAATTCGCGGGCGTCGCTTGCGGAATAAAAAAAAGCAAAAAAAAAGACTTGGCGCTGATCGTCTCGGATCGGCCGGCGGCCGCGGCCGCCCTTTTTACCACCAATCGGGTTAAAGCGGCGCCGGTGATTGTCGGCATGCGCCACATTAAAAAGGGGAAGCTGCAAGCCGTGGTGGTGAACAGCGGCAACGCCAACGCCTGCACCGGACCGCGAGGGAGACGCGACGCAGAGGCGATGTGCCGGGAAGCGGGCACAGCTCTCAAGATCGCTCCCGAGTTGATTTTGCCTTCCTCCACGGGCGTCATCGGCGTGCCGTTGCCGATCGAAAAAGTCCGACTGGGTGTGCGCCGGGCGGCATCCTCTTTGTCGCGCGACGGGTTCATGCAGGCGGCCGAAGCGATGTTGACCACCGATCGATTCGTTAAAACCGCGTCGGGCCATTGCGTGGTGGACGGCAAACGGGTGCATGTGGCGGGGATGGTCAAAGGGGCGGGGATGATCGCTCCCAACATGGCGACGATGTTGGCCTATGTGTTAACGGACGCCGCGGTGGAGTCGACCTGCCTTCGTTCCATGCTGCGCGCCGTCGCGAAACGAACTTTCAATTGCGTGACCGTGGACGGCGACATGAGCACCAACGACACGGTGCTGTTGCTGGCGAACGGCATGGCCGGCAATCACCAAATCCGTCAAGGCAGCAGGGATTCCCGCAGGTTGGAAAGGGTTGTTTGTGATGTGATGCGAAAACTCGCGATTAAGCTCGTCGAAGACGGCGAGGGAGCGACCAAGATCGTCGAGATTCGAGTCGAGGGGGCTGCATCAATCACAGCCGCTCAACGAGTCGCCTTTTCCGTGGCTCGTTCGCAGTTGGTCAAAACCGCCTTCTTTGGTGAGGACCCCAATTTCGGTCGGATCCTTGCGGCCATCGGTTATGCCGGAGTTCCCCTTGATCCCGATAAAATCGACGTATCGTTCAACGGTATTTCGGTGGCAAAGAATGGGGTGGGCATTACGGCGAATGAAAAAAAAGCGGCGCGCGCCATGCGCCGTCCGTCATTTCGGGTGAACATAAGGTTACACCAGGGTAAACGGTCGGCTTCGGTGTGGACTTCGGATTTGACTCACGAATATGTGCGGATCAATTCCGCTTATCGAACTTAATCCTAAACGGGCGTCAAAGAACGCAATTTTGGTAAAGCGCGGCATAAAATGAATATTCGTGACTTGTATTCAAGCAACTTGTTGATTGCCGGATTCGTTTGTTTTGTGCTGGGTGTCGGCAATTGGGCGGTGGGCGCGATTCAAACCGTAAAATACCAAAACCTCCTGCACAAATCGGTGCAAACAGGTCTGGAGGAGTCATACCGAAGTTTCCAAGAGCTTGATCATCAAAAGAATGAAGAAGTGCTTAGGCGAATCAACGAAGACCGGGAGCGGTATAACGCGGCAAGAGTCAAGCTTAATTTTTTTTATGTGGTGTTGATGGGAGGAAGGGGATTGTTTCTCTCGGGGGCGGTGATTATTCTATGGTCGTTGATTCGGCTAATTAGGCGGGATACGCAGGTAAAAATACGCAAGATCGGGGCAGCGCCATAAAACAGAGCCGCGCAGGAAAATCGAGAAAAATCACTTGGAGGGTTTTGATTTTTGATACTTTCGATAGTCGTATCCAGTAGCCATAGCTAGCAGAATATCTTCCATGCCGCCGCTTTTTTCCCGCCTTAAAATTAAAAGACGATCGTAAAACTCCTTGAAATCTTTATAGATACGAAGATTGTCGTCGGTTTTTCTCAGATAAAAATCTTTAATCCGCGTGACAGTGAAGCGCAGCGCCGAAAAACGCAATTCGTTTGGAAACGAATCCCATTCGGGCAGAGACAATGGTCTCATGCTCTCATAACCGGAGATCAACGCTTCGAACCGGTCGATGCGGTAGCGTTGTTCGATGAAACAAAGGGCGTTAACTGCGGTTGCAAGATCGAAAACAAGTTTTCCCCGACAGGCGGCTTCAAAATCCATAACCCCAACGAGTCGGTTCCCCTTGAATTTGACGTTGTCCGGAAAGAGGTCGCCGTGAATAATGCCCTTGGGGAGATTGTTGTCGAGATAGTTTTCCAAATATGAGAATTCATCATCCAATACTCGAACGATATGTTTTAAGTGGGAGGGCAGTTGCCGCCGACTCTCTTTGTAAATGGCTAGAATTTTATTGAATCCGAAACGATTGTCGATACCTTTCTTGTAGCTTCGGCCGATCAAGTGGAGGTTAGCCAATGCCTGGCCTAATGTTTCCAGTTGCGCGCTGCTCATCGCTTCGACGGCAATCTCCGACCCTTCAAGATAACGACTCACAGTAAGGCATTTTCCTTGATGATCGAGGTAAAACCTGCCGCTCTTTGACTTTAAAATTTGTAGACAAGGAAATCCTTGTTTTTTGAGATGAAGCAACAGATCGATTTCTTGCTTTACTTCGATTTCACTTTTTACCTCGTCAACCTTAACGAAATAGCGCCCACGCTTGGTTTCCAAAAGGTAATGAGTATTAACCGAGCCGGTTTTTATCCCGGACCATGTAGTTAAATCACCTAGCGCGAACTCATCGGCGACTTTAGAGAGATCTTTTTTTGTTAGAACCGAATAAATGGCCATAGGTATGTTGTTATAAGTCGGATTAAAAAAAGCTTAGATTGCTATCACTCGACCGATCCTCTTTCTCCTTTTTCTTATCTAACTATGCTATTTATAATGAAAAAATTGCATAAAGTCAACATAAAATGTTTTTCTTTTTTATAAACAAGGGGTAGGCATTGATTATTAAACGTCTACAATAAGCTATGCTTGGCTTAAAAAAGAGCCAATTTGAACTTTTCGACCTCTTTACAAGCTACGCCGCGAATTACCTTTCATCCTACTTTTTAGTGGCTAGGTTTTACATTTTGTCTGGCATGTCTCCAAGGCTGATATTTTAATCTGCGTGCATTTCATTCGAACCGGAAGGGATGGGATTTAAATTCATTTTCTTTTTGAGAGCTTGTAATGGGTAACTCATTTTTGTTCTTGACAAACTTGTGCTCATTTATCTATCTAATGTTCACCCCAAACTTCAGAGGGGGAATTGCGGACCGGGAGGTTGGAGCAAAATGGCAACCGGTAAGGTTAAATGGTTTAACAACACAAAAGGCTATGGCTTTATCGAAAGGGAGGGAGGTGGAGACGTTTTTGTTCACTATAGTGCGATTCAAGGGGAAGGGTTCAAAAGCCTTAACGAAGGCCAGGCTGTTGAATTTGAAATCGCTCAGGGCGAGAAGGGGCCGCAGGCCATTAACGTCGTCAAATTGTAAGTCGATTTCTCGGTGGTAAGGTTCGGGTTAAATTGCCGTGGCTGTTTTACCATTTTCCAAATGCCCTGACCGTCGATTCGTAAGAAGTGTGAAAATTTCAAGATGGCGGATGCACGGTTTGTTTACCCAGGGAAAAAATAGTAACGTTAGGGTGAACGGCAAACGATGGGGCCGTCCATCGCCGAGAATTTAAGATATGCCTGACACTAGCGTTTCATCGCAATTCACGCAGGACAAACTTCTTGCGGAAACCGTTGTGCTTACGCGCTTAGACAGGGCTGTCGGCTGGGCGCGAAAATATTCTCTGTTTCCCTATCCATTCGCGACCGCTTGTTGCGCCATGGAGTATATGTCGCTTTCGATGTCGCCTTATGACATTGACCGCTTCGGCGCTTTGTTACCCCGGTTTAGTCCGCGGCAGGCTGACCTGCTCATGGTTATCGGGACCGTCAACCACAAGCTTTCGCCCGTATTGAAGCGCGTCTACGAGCAAATGTCCGAACCCAAGTGGGTCATGGCGTTTGGAGCTTGCGCGGCGAGCGGCGGTTTCTATGACAACTATGCGACGGTGCAAGGAATCGATCGCATCATACCGGTGGATGTTTACGTTCCTGGATGTCCACCGCGACCTGAGGCCGTGCTTGACGGTCTCATGCAGTTGCAAAATAGGATTGCCGGCCAAAAGCACCCTTTATAAATATAAATAATCCCCCTGACAATTCATCTTTTCGAGAGTGCTCATTGCCGCCGAGCCGGCCCTTGACGTTTTGATGCTAGCCGATTTAGATTATCCTTATGAATGATACGATTGACGAATCCTCGGCGGCGGAAATTAATGACCAATACCATCATGGGGTGATCACAAAGCTCTTTCCGTCGAATAACACCGGCATTGTACGAACTGAAAGCGGGCGCGAGCTTACTTTTTCTTATGAACTGGTGATCCTTTGCGGCGAGGCGAAAACCCCCTCGGACTTAAGAGAAGGGCAACGAGTCGGTTATGACCTGGGCTGGACGTCAAGCGGCCTGAGAATCACCAAGATCAAAACCTATCCCAAGCCGGCAGAGTAAAGCGGGAACCAGGCCTACAGCGGTAGGGAAGTTAGGGTCAGAATTTGCCTTCCCAATATCTCCCCGACGAAAACACTTAGAAGCGCTATGTAGAATAACCCCGTCGCCGCCATCGTGTGCGGAATAAGCAGCGTCCGCCAAATCATCCAAGAGAGAATCAGGGGGGCGATCTGCCCGATCACGACGCGGAGGATCAAAAGGGTTGAGTGGTGGGTCCATAAGCGCGTAAAACCCGTATTGATTTGCGCCGATCCTTGGGCATAAAGCGCCGGAACGAACAGCAGAAAGCAGGCGGCTTGGAGCAATAGGGCGGCAACGAAAAACTTGTAGATCCGAATGAAAGGATCAAGACTCTGACCGGTATCGATGAGATACCAATGGCCGATCAGCATGCCGACCGTTACGCTGCCCAACAGCAGGGATGAAACAAAAAAATTCACGGCGTAAATCAGGCTTTCTAAAGAAAAGCCAGGGGCAGCGTGAAAACCGCCGGCGCTCAAAATAAGCCCACATAATCCCGCGATGATGCAGCATGAAAAGCTTCTTGCCCTGAAGCGTTGCCAATCGCTCCACAAGGAAACCATATAGCAGGCGAAGGCTAGGACGAAGGCAACATGGAAGCCTAGCTCGGCTGCGGCGTGCCAGTTGAAAGACTGCGACATGCTTTCCCGATAAATTCCGCTTTTTCCCCAAAGTCCGAACAAGGCGATGAAAAATAAGACTCCGCCGGTGGACTTGTAAAAGGCTCTTTCAAGTTCGTGAAATGGCGTCGCCGATAGAGCGAGTAGGCCGCCCAACGCGATTTGGTAGAAAAAGATGAGGAAGCTGCTGGAAAATCCTTGCATCGCTTAAACCGGACTTCTAAACGGGTTCGGTTTTTGGGCGACATGCATGCAAACCGCCCCGCGGAGGAATTTTCGCAAGGTAACACGCTCAAATCCGGCTTGCTTCAGTATGTCGGCAACCGTTTCCGGTGAATGGAAAGACCTTACCGATTCAGAGAGGTATTTGTAGGCGTTGCGATCCTCGGCAAGCAGTGCGCCGATCCACGGCACCAAACGATAAAAATAGAGTCCATAGGCTTGGGCGAACAGTCCATTGGAAGGCGGAAACATATCCAGGGAGACGAAGTTCCCTCCAGCCCTTAAGACCCGGAACGCTTGGCTGAAAAACAGCGACAAATCGGAAACATTTCTCAAGACAAATGCGCTCATGACGCCGTCAAAGACGGCATCGCGAAAGGGCGCAAGCAAGGCGCTTCCGAGGACGAAAAAGGTTCGATCCCCGTGCGGCGCGCCGGAACGTTTTTTTTGCGCCGCTTGCACCATCGCCGGGGAAAAATCCAGGCCGACGAACCGCCCGCCGCCGCCGGTCGATTTTGCCGCCGAAAAGGTCAGATCGCCGGTCCCTGAGCCAAGATCGAGAATCAGAGGGTCGTGATTCGTTAAAACGCTTCGAATCGCCTGCCGACGCCAACGGGAGTCAAGACGGAAACTGATGACCCGGTTGAGTAGATCATAACGCCCCGCAATTCGGTCGAACATATGTTGAACCGCGCGGTCACGGGGGTTATCGAACACCTTCATTAAATTAACTTGATGAGTGATGTGAAACGCCGTTCGCTTCTGAACAGAAAAACCGCCGGGCCTGGCGCCCGCATCTAAAAATCTCTGTCGATAATCAACTGGACGAGAGTCTTGAGCCCGTTGCGATAGAGTGAGGGGGGGAAGTTCTTTAGCGATTGCAGCGCCTCTTCGGCGTACTGCTTCGAAAGCATTTTAGCCTGTTGAATGGCGGGACCCGCCTTGATGGCTTCCAGCGCCGCGGCGATCCGGACTTCCGATGGTTGCGTCTGCTCGAACGCTTCGCAAACCGCAGCGTCCCCCGCCTGTAAAGATAAAATAATCGGCAGCGATGGATTGCCGTCGCGCAAGTCCATGCCGGTAGGTTTTCCCAGAAGTTCCAAGTGCCCCACAACATCGAGAATATCGTCGATGATTTGAAAGGCGATTCCCATGTTGAGACCGTATCGATCCGCCTGTTCGACCAGAGCGGAATCGGCCCCGGCTAGATAAGCTCCGACTTTTGCGCCGGTTTGGAACAGCGATGCGGTTTTTCGTTTGACGATTTCGATGTAATCATCAAGGGTCACGGTCCGGTTGCGATTAAAAAAACTCTGTAGCATCTCGCCTTCGGTCAACATCGCGCAAGCATCGGCCGTCCACTGAACCACGGTTTCGTCGAACTTACCCGCGAACTCGAACGCCTTGATGAAAAGAAAATCTCCCGTCACCAACGTCGATTTAAGGCCGAATTTCTTAAAAGCCGATTCCTTGCCGCGGCGGGTCTCCGCGCCGTCGAGAATGTCGTCGTGGAGCAAGGTCGCGGTGTGAATGAGTTCGATCGAGGTCGCGATATCGACGATGTCTTGGGTCCGTTTCCCGTCGAAAGCGAGAAAGGCCAACAGCGTGACCACCGGCCGCACCCTTTTTCCCCCTCCCAGGATCAGATGAGCGGCGATGTCGGTTAAAGCCTGTTCCCGCGAGCGGATCGCACGGGCGAGATTTTGATCGACAAGTTCGAGATCCTCGGCGACGTAACTGAAAGGGTCGCAGGCCCCCTGAAGCGAGGGTATTCGCCGCGAGGCTGCGGATGGGAGTGCAGAGTCGGGTTTCACGAGATAGGTTCTCGACTTGAAATGCCAGGCAATAAAGATCAAGAGACAGCTCGAAAAATGTCACAGAACGATAGAGAGGTCAAGCCGAATGCGCAGACCTGATGCCCTAAAAAAGCTCGATCACTCGGTTCCAGCTCTGCCGTTTGAGCGCGAATCATGCGGGGATCGCCGTGTGCGTGGGTTTCTAGTGCTTTTTCCTTGACAAAAATGGACATCCCCTAATATAAAAGCTTAAATCTTTGTTTGCTTTGGGTCTATCGGCTCAAGGATAGAAGGAGGGGAAGTATGGAAGCGATATTATTTTTTCTGCGTTGGATTCATTTTTTGGCGGGTATTACCTGGGTTGGAATTCTCTATTATTTCAATTTCGTCCAGACCCCGTTTTTCGCCGAGACCGAAGCCGGGGTGCGCACGGGGGCGATTCAAAAACTGGTCCCGCGGGCTCTCTGGTGGTTCCGCTGGAGCGCGATGTTCACCTTCTTGGCGGGCATTCTCATCTATATGATTCGCATGAGCGAAATGGGCAGCGCTCTTTTTTACGGTTCATCCTACGGTCTCACCATATCGTTGGGCGGACTGATAGGAACGATGATGTTTCTAAACGTTTGGCTGGTCATCTGGCCCAATCAGCAGATCGTCATCGCGTCCGCCAATCAAGTAGCTGGGGGTGGGCAGGCGCTTCCCGCTGCGGCCGGGGCTGGTCGCCGCGCCGGGCTTACCTCGAGGACCAACACAGTTTTCTCGATTCCAATGCTCTTTTTCATGGGGGCCGCCAGCCACTATACTTC
>Ga0153916_10003950_pt1 | contig 11121 bp, 9 predicted proteins | sample Opewatmetagenome_FD_109642 | JGI IMG/M metagenome (GOLD analysis project Ga0153916, IMG submission 109642) | Freshwater wetland microbial communities from Ohio, USA - Open water 3 Core 3 Depth 4 metaG | ecosystem: Environmental > Aquatic > Freshwater > Wetlands | place: USA: Ohio, Lake Erie, Old...
TGTGCCATCCCTCCGGCACGATGTGCCCGCCCATCGTACAATTCACAAAAGCGGTATAGGCGTATGATCGCCATGGTCGTCCCAGAAAGACCCTGTTCGCAGCCGTGTCAGAAGAGAGGAGAGAGCAGTTGAGAAACACGAACCCATATTGCCTGGCTGCCGGTGTCGACGCGGCGGTAATGTAGGAGTTCCGTTTGCTCACGATAGTGCAGTTCTCAAAAAACGCCGTGGCCGCACCGAATATGAAATCGGTGGTGCCTTCGATGTGGCAGCCGCAGTAGTACTGGCGGCTGTTGTCACCCGAGGCAAGGTGCGTGTCCTGATTCCCGATCAATCTGCAGTTCCGGAAGACGCAACGGTCACCCTCGACATGCAGGGCAACAGCCTGCCCCACCCTTCCAGCAGAATTGACGAACGTGATGTTCTCGACCCGAACGTTGTTCCCTGCCACCAGACAGGTGTATGAGGTGAAGGTGTTTATCTTCTTCCCTGTGCTGTCGATTTTGCCTGAATAGTCGTCATAGGTCACACTGGTGCTGTCCACATCTTCCCCGACGATTGTGATGCGCGCCTTCCAGGAGGGGATGACGAGCTTTTCGCGATAGGTCCCATTGCGCACGCGTATCGTGTATTCCCTCTCGGAGTAGTCCCGGCACGCCAGGACCGCCTCCTGGACAGATCGGAAATCCCCACTTCCGTCTTTTGCCACGACATACTCAAACCGCCCCTGCGTCGCCGCAGGCACGCCAGAACACGCGTGCAATACGACGGCGAGGAATATCACCTTTGCTGTATTCATTCCGAAATCCCTCCTCATGGCGAGCGAAGAGTGTCAGAAGCCGCAGTGACGAACCGAACCTTCTCTGATCCAGCCAGATTCACCAGCTCTGGTATGTCATAGTGGCGCAGGACGCCCGGTATGACATAGGAATACCAGTTCTTGGCGGCGGGGTTTTCCAGGATAGTCTTGAACGATGGGGGGAGTGCATGAAGGTTGAGTTGCGTCACTCCCCCAGAGACCAGGAGCGCGTGGAGGGCGGGCAGTGCAGCGACCCCCGAGGCATTCACCTCCAGGGGAAGTCCTGCCATTCGCCGGTCCGATGCAATGGCGTCCACCGCCATAGCGATGTCCCGTGCGCGCTGACCGACAAGGGGCCGACCGACGTGAAGCGCAAGCATGGCGTTGCGGTACTCCGAGTTGTAGAACTTCGGGTCATTCAACTCAGGCTTGTCGGCCGTTTCACCGGTCCCCCGCACATCACACAGCACCACTGCACAGTTATGCTGCAAATATGCGTGCATCAGGACCGAGCTGTCGGCAATCACGCGCTTTCCACGTCCGTCCACCCACATCACGACTTTCTCGGGAACCGCCCCGGGAAGAGCCACAAGGAGTGGCAACGGGACTTCATTGGGCCTCCGTGCGATGATCTTCTGCCACGTGATACCTCCACTTTCAACATCGCCGACGCGCTCAATGTCGACAGGCACGTCGGTGTTCCCCAGTGACAGAAGCTTTTTCACGGATTTCAGGATCTCTTCCCTCCCCTGCCGGAGGAACTCCTGCCGCTTCTGTGTGAGACTGTCAAACAGTGAGAGGTTCCTGTGCCAGACCGTCACCTCATCGACGTAGTGGGCGTTCACCTGGCGCCCCGGAGTGCAGAGGAGTTCTGTCTCGGAGAGGACTCTCAGTTCCGGCTCGCGCACAGGCGTCGGATCGCCGCAGAGCCACCTCCTGAACCAGGTCACCGCCGCTTCCCGCTTGGGTTTTGAAATGCCGTGTCCGTCGTCGAAGGTGAAGAGAGAGACCCTCTCAGGCTGCCCGAGCGCCGCGTACACCCGTCTCAGCTCTTCGCATGCGGTCAGGGTCCCGGTATAGTCGATGAAGTCGTAACGCCCGGCGAGCACCAGGAGAGGATTGGGTGCCGCAGCAATCAGATAGTCACACATTTCCATCTGCAATTCCCCTTCGCACGGGATCTGTGCGCACCCGTCCGCGGGCCCCGAAAGCTCCAGTGTTCTCTCTCTGGTGGCAAGGTAACTGCAGACAGCCGCGATCTTCACTCGCCTCTCGAACGCGGAGAAATACATGGCCTGGACAGCCCCCCCTGAATTCCCCAGGCAGCCGATTCTGGAGGTGTCCACTTCGGGCCTGGTCACCAGGTAGTCAAGCGCCCGGACGTTGTCCCACAACTCGTACGCAGCCGTCGACGTTCCGGCAAGATTCGACCCCGCGTTGAGCAGGGTGTGCTCGGTTGTGCCCCCCCGGGTCAACGGCTCCACTGCGGGTCCGGTAATCTGTCGGCGCTCGCTTTGCGATACCGGATCAATCACCAGCACAAGGAAACCATTTTTCGCAAAAAGGATCGCCGTTTTCTGGTATGATTCTGTTGCCTTTGCCGCATCCTCGTGGCCGCAGAAGAGGAGCGCCGCAGGAAACCTCCCTGCGCCCTGTGGAAGATAGAGATTGGCAGTTACATGATGCCGCTTGAAACTCTCAAACGTGATTTTCTCTATCGAGTAGCCATCCATCTCCCTCGTGCCGACGATCGCCGGATGAAGGGCGGACCCCGGCGGGAGATCCCCAATCAACAGCAGGGCTCTTCGCCTGCAATCCTCAACGTACGCTGCGGCCGCTTCCCGTGACAACAGGGCCTTGGCAAAAGCCTCGCGCCGCTCATCATACTGCTGATGCATGAGCTGCGTCAGGTTCGTGTTCAGAGAATATTCCGTCTTCCAGTCCATCACGGCAAGCGGGTCCTGCGCACGGACGCTAGCAGCGCAGAACAGCCACGCCGCTGTCAGCCACATCTTGCTCACCATCCCCTTCAAGGTGCACCTCTCGGTTATCGTGCTACATGTCCCGCGTGAAACGGATGAGCTTAGGATCGATGGTGTGAAGCCGGACGACCGTGCCGCTGATCATTTCAACAGGAGAATCCTGCCGATGCTTGAGGCCTCCTTGAACTTCATCCGGACGAAGTAGACCCCCGACGCTACAGGAAGGGAGTTCGCATCCGTACCGTCCCAGACAGTTGTGTGGTAGCCCGCCCCGAGACGCTGACGGAGGAGTGTCCGCACTGCTCTCCCGTACACGTCATAGACCGCCAGTTCGACGTCTCCTGGGGATGGGACAGTGTAGGCAATCGTCGTCGCCATGTTGAATGGGTTCGGATAATTCTGCAGAAGCCCGAAGCCAGGAACCCGCGAACCGCGGGGGCCGCTCACAGCCACCAGTGTCGCCGTCTCAAAGAGACCGAGATCCGGCGCGGTGCCGTTGTACGGCAACCCTACGTCAGTCCCGGCATCGATCAGCTGGCTTCCCGGCGCCGGGAACAGGAACGAAATATCAGGCAGGCTGCCGTCTGCCTTCCGCGCCCCGCGGACGCCAGCGGTGTCGATGCTGATGAAATCCGCCGCCGTCACCGGTGCAAACGGACTCATCCAGCTGTTCCTCTGTTGAACTGCGGCGCCGCTCAACTGGCCGTACGCTCCCAGGGCGACACAATTGACAACGGTGAGTATCTTCCCGGACGCCAGCGTGTCGGCAATACGGTAGTTCGTCCCGTTATTGTATCCGGTGCAGTTGTACAGGGTCATGGAACCGCGGTTGTTGTTCTGGTCGAACCCTTTCACCCGGTTGTCGAAGGCCAGACACTTCTTCAGGATGAAATTGTGCATCAGGTCCTTCGTATCGCTGCCCCCCAGCTTGTATCCGTTCCCATTGCCGGAGCTTGCGCTGCCATCTTTCAGGTAGCCGTTCATGAAGCACCAGCAATTCTCAAGCGTGCTCGTAACGTTGTTGGCCCCCCGCATGTACCCGTCCCAACCGTCGTCTGAGTTTTGCCAGGCCCTGCATCCATAGAAATAGTTGCCGGAACCGACGTCGAGTTTGGGGGCAAACCCGTCTGCGTTCCCCTGCCCCAGATCGGCATTGAAATAGGAATCACAGTTGAGGGTCTGGTTGTTCGCCGCTCCGCCGCTGAACTGCAACCCCGTGTCCCTGTTCTCATAGAACGCACAGAACTCGATGGTGTTGTTCGAGCCGCTGACATTCATGCCGTTGTCGCCGGCACCCTTGATGTCGATTCCCCGGACATACCAGTAGCTGCCTTTCAGGTTGATCCCCCGGTTCGCGTCCGCGACGGCCATTGAGGAGAAATCGAGAACCGGTCGTTCGCCGGGAAAGGCGATCAGGTAGTAGCGGGCTGTGCTGAGGCCGCTCTTCGAAATACTGATTGTCATCGTGTAGGTGTGCACCCCGCCGCGGACAAAGACCGTATCTCCGGCCTTGAACGTGGGTGACGACTGTGAAATCGCCTTTGTGATGGTGAGAAACGGTAGGTCGATGGTCCCCGGGTTGCTGTCACTGCCAGTGGGCGAAACGTAGAACTGGCTCGACACTGCGATCGATGCGAAGGCGTGCAGCAGGAAGATCACCGGTGAGAGGCGCAACATCGAGGTCATTCCCGAGGTGACAAATCCAACGGAGCTTTACCGATAACTTTAGCGGTTATTTCAATATCCTGAATTGCCACGAACATGTCAAGAAGAAAGGGGACCTCGGATGGCATTGATGAGGATGAGTCTGAGAGGATGCCCTCCATGCTCTCCCCCGCGCACCCACACGTTCTTCGCTCCCGAAATGTCGGCCGGGACAATGTGAGGCTTCAGGGGCCAAACGGGCTGTTGAAACTTCGCCCCTCTTTCGCCATTATGGGAGAGAGCTTCCCCCCTGAACCACCGAGAGGTCCTGCATGGCCAGCGCCCGTGTGACATGGAACGAATACTTCATGGCAATAGCCGAACAGGTTGCCACGCGCAGCACCTGCGACAGGAAACACATAGGAGCCGTCATCGTTCGAGACAAGACCATCCTTTCCACGGGGTACAACGGCAGCGTCCGGGGTTCGCCCCACTGCGACGAAGCAGGTCACGACATCGAGAACGGCCACTGCGTCAGGACCGTTCATGCCGAAGCCAACGCCGTCGCCCAGGCCGCAAAGAACGGAGTCGCCATCGACGGCTCGGAGATCTATGTCACCGCTTCCCCCTGCCTCACGTGCTTCAAGCTGATCGCCAACTCCGGAATACAGACTGTCTTCTACAAGGAGTTCTACCGGGATACCCGGATTACGGACTACGCCCGGGAGGCGGACATCCGGTTGGTCTACATGGGGTCAGGCAGCCCGGCTACCTGAACACCACCCTCGCGGACGCGTCTTCTCTATAGAGAATCTCGTGTCCATCCACCCACGCGCCGTTCTGGAAGTACCGCGATACCGCCCGCATGGTACCATCAGGGAGGATCGCGCTCGTTCCTCTCACCTCAGTGATCCCGCCCGCGTCACCCGTGACAGACTCGTGAGTCACAAGCACGCCGTCTTCGAACCAGGCGGTCCCGGTTGTGAAGAAGCCTGCCGTGGTGAAGTACGAGAAGACAAGACTCTCCCTTTTCGCATCCCAGACGACAATCGTCTCACCTCCGTAGGCCCCGTCGTTGACCGAATGCAGGATGCGTACGGCCCGCCCGTTGAGCGCGCGTTCCCACCGTGCAACATCGATCTGTGGGTTTTCGGCTGTCGACTGTCTGAACACGCCTTTCCAGGTCTTCCCCACGAACGGGGCAAGGGGTTTCAGATGGACCGAAAGGGAATCCTGAGCCACGGCGATCGAGACAGCGCTCGACAGCAACAGCAGTGCCACGAGTGTTCTTTTCACAGGGACTCCTTCTTTTTTGATTGTCCAGCCACTCTTACGCTTTCGGCCATGCCGTGTCTATCCCATGAACTCAAGCGCTTCGGTCACCCGGGCTGCCCTGCTCTTGAGCGCCCAGCGGAGGAGGAGCGAGGCAGAACCGAGCACCAGAATGCCAATGAAGTAGAGAGGATATGACCGGTAGAGGAAGTTCGTGAAGATCGCCATGACGGTGAACAGGAGTATCGGCCCGATAATCATCGCACCGATCACGGAGCTTGTGCGCGAGCCGGTGGTACGGGGGGTAGAAAAAGGCAGGCGGGGACGGACGAGGAAGTTCAAATTCAGCAGGAGATCACACACAAGGAAGAGCACGGCCACATGCATGAGTGTGTGGCCAATGTTGCGGAAGAAGTAGAGAAAAATCAGTCCCAGGAATATCATGTAGGGGGTGAGAAAGAGGCTGGTGATGACCCGACGCATGGCCACCACCAGCTCACCACGCCTCAGGGGAGAGGCGAAGAACACCCAGGACGACTGATAGGCGTCTGATCGCGATATCTCCTCCTTGAGGATCGTCGGGAAGATGATGGCAGCGAAATAGAGCAGCAGAGGCCCTGAAAACTCTCTGCCTGCATCGCTCAGGAACGGGTCGGTGATCGTCTCTCCCTGCTGCAGACCCAGGATGACGTAGAGCACCGTCAGGGGGATAATGCTCAGTACCGCCATCTTGAACTTGGTGTCATGCCGGAACTGCCGGAAGATCAGGAGCGCAATCGCTCGAGCTTCCGGTTGGCGAAGAACCCGGACCAATCGCGGAACCCTGCCGTGAGACCGCCGGGCTTTCCCCGTCGGAGCCACAGCCACACCTGCCGCTGACTCGACATAGTCCAGCGCGATCTTCCCGTTAACGAAGAGGCCAAGCGCCGCGATTGCCAGAACGGCGGCAGCCGCCCAGACGATATTAGGGACGAGCCCCTCACCCGCAGCAAGGCTGACGATGGAAGCATACCACGAGGGGGGAAGAACGGCAAACCATGAAGGACGGTCCTCCGCGATCGCAAAAAGCACCGGCATCTGCTTGGACAGGACCGTGAATCCGCCGTAGATCGCAAGGGACAAGATCATTTGCACAAACCCTACGACGGTGCGGATTCGGCTGGCGGGGGCGTAGCGGAGTGCCAGCGTGTATATCAGGACCATGGCGAGCGCGGCGAAAGTCCCCTCCGCAAGAAACGCAATGATCCAAGCGATGGCAGCGACGGGGCCAAATCGCACCAGGAACGTCACCGTCGCCGGTCCGCCCAGCGCCACACCGTAGATCGAGACAAAGACGATGATGATCGCAAGGCGGGCGGCAAAATAGGTGCGCGAGGAGACCGGGCGCGGTGCCAGGATCAGGATATCGTCCGGAGAGACGATCGAACTGCCGAATTCAAGCAAGACAAGCGAGGAGAGATAGACAAGCAGGAAGCAGAGAAGAACGAATGCCGCCGTCCCCGCCGATGGGGCCGTGGCACTGACGACGGCAAGCAGCACCCCCGCAACGGCGTACATGACAAGACCGGCAGCCACCCCTCTGTACTTGCGCCAGCCGGCATGCACCCCGATGGGTGACTTCGTCCGCCAGAGATTCCGCCATGAGGTTCTCACGAGCGCGCGCCACTGGCGCTCGTCAATGCCGAGCGAGGTGAGTAGGGAGTTGAGCATCACCGCCCCAGGGCCTGGAGGAATTCGGCCGCGGAGGCTTCCACGTCGCGTACGCCGGTGAGCAGGCTGAAGGCTTCCTCGAGAGACCTGCCCCCGGTCGACCGTGCGATCGCCTCGGGGGTCCCCTCGGCGATGATCGTCCCCTCGTTGACGATGATGATTCTCGGACAGATCTTCTCCACAACATCGAGGATGTGAGAGCAGAAAAGCACCGCCCTCCCCTGCGCGGCCAGACGCCTGATCACCTCCTTGAAGACGAAAGCTGCGTTGGCATCAAGCCCGTTCAGCGGTTCATCCAGGAACAGCACCTCGGGGTCGTGAAGAAGGGCCGAGCAAACAAGAACTTTCTGCTTCATCCCTTTTGAGTATTCCTGCATGCGGGTGTCCTTCCCTTCCCAGAGACCAAACAGAGTCAGGAACTCTTCGATGCGCGGTGTCGCGATCTTCATGTCGAGATGGTGAAGCTCCGCGATGAAAATGAGGTATTCCCAGGAAGAGAGTGTCTCAAACAATGCGCCCGATTCCGGCACGTAGCCGATGCGCTTCTTTACCTCCACCGGATCCCGCTGGATGTCAAAGCCGGCCACGGTGGCCGTCCCCCGGGTGGGACGGATCAGGCATGTGAGCATCTTTACGGTCGTGGATTTCCCGGCGCCGTTCGGGCCCAGGAAACCGACCACCTCACCTGCCTTAATGGAAAACGACAGCCCCTTGACAGCTTCCTTGTCACCGTAGAATTTCGTAATATCAAGCGTTTCAATCATGCCGGTCAATGGATAGGTGCAAAGCAGAGATCCGACCCTTGAATATCTACTCTACCAAATGTCCCCTTCTTTTTCAAGGGGATTGCACATTGTGTCCGCGCTGGGATCCGCAGGGTGAGCAGCTTGAGTATCCGGGGAATGGCCGTGCGCAACACTCCGCATCCTCCACCGTACATAGGAGATAGTACCGTGGGGATCCACTACAGTAACCCGTCTGTTGCGCACCTCAGCAAAAGGACGAAGGAGGGATTATGAGCATCCAGTTCATTGAGCCGCTCGCCCGCGGATTCGGGCGGATGAAGAAGGCCCTCTTCCAGCCTTTCGACATGAAGAAGTGGTTCGTCGTGGGCTTCACGGCCTTCCTTGCAGGACTGACCGACTGCAACGGGCACGGAGGGTCCGGAGGAAAGGGCAACGGAGGATTCGACTGGGAGGACTTCTTTTCATTCCCTCAGAGAGCATGGGACTGGCTCCTCGGTAACCCGGGCTGGTTCACCCTCATCATCTTCGGGGTGTTGCTGCTCTTCATTTTGATGGTCGTTCTCACATGGCTCAGTTCCAGGGGGAAATTCATGTTCCTGGACAACGTCATCCACGATGGCTCCAGGGTGTCCCTCCCCTGGCGAGAGTATCGTGTCGAGGGAAATTCACTCTTTCTCTGGAGTTTCGTGTTCGGACTCATCGTGACGGCGGTGATCTTCTTCTACGTGATTGTCAGTTTCTCCACTCTCTACGGGGTCTACGAGACTGCCGAGCGCGAGAGTGCTCTCATCATGCCTGTGATCCTGATGTCCCTCGGCCTCGTTGCCCTGTTTCTCCTGGCAGCGTACATCCATCTCCTGCTGAGGGATTTCGTTGTCCCGATCATGTACAAGTACAGAATCACAGCGATGAACGGATGGCGACGGTTTCTGCCTCTCTTTTCGCGGCATCTCTTCCAATTCATCGGGTACGGACTTCTGGTTTTCTTCCTCGTCATACTCGTGGTCATCGGGGTCATCGTGGCAGGCCTTCTCACCTGCTGCATCGGCTTCCTGCTTTTGGTAATTCCATACATCAACTCGGTGCTTCTGCTCCCGATTACATACACATTCCGGTCGTTCAGCGTGGAATTCTTGGAGCAGTTTGGGCCCGAGTATCATCTCTTCCCACGGGATGAGGCCGGAGGGGTGAACACGACGGCGGCGTCTTCCTGAGCCTGAGGCAGAAATGAAAGTCACCTGGATACCATCCCCTCGCTATCGTCCGTTCAAGGCTCTCCTTGCTACAACCATGCTCTGCGGACTGGGGATGCTGGCTCTGCTCACGCCGGAAAGGCTCTCCTTCATCTCGTGCCCGTTCAACCGGCTCACGGGCCACAGTTGCCTGACCTGCGGTCTGACGCGTTCGCTGCACGCCATTCTGCAGGGAGACCTGTCCGCCTCGATCCACTATCACCTCATGGGGCCCGTACTTCTCGGAGGAATCCTTGTGGCATGCGTCCTGTGGGTACTTGAGGCATCGACCGGGAGGAGATTGCACTTTGACAGGCCTGGAGGAATTCAGCGCCCTGCGATGATCCTGTTTGCAGCGGTGTGGATTGTGTACTCTGCCGTCCGGCTGACCGCGGAATTCATCCGATAGCGGCGCGATCCGGACACATTGGGCCGCTCACCGGCATGGCATGCTCAGACGTCAGTGCCGTCCCCCCGCTTGAATCTCGTGCCGGGGGATCGTATCATGATCTCATCCCACACACGGGGCACTCACCATGTGGCAGATCATGGCCTTCTTCGTCGGGGCGCTCCTCCTTGCCCTGTTTTCGCGGCGTGTCTTTTCAAACCTCAGATCGCACGGGTTCTTCCGGTTCCTGGCGTTCGTGAGCGGTTGGGCGGTCATCACGATCAGTGCCTCACGATGGTTCCAGGATCTTCTCTCGGCGAGGCAGATCGTGTCCTGGTTGCTGCTCATCGGTTCCGCCCTCCTGGCGGCCAGCGGGTTCTACCTCCTCAAGGCCGTGGGAAAACCCTCGCCGAAAGGGACGTCCACCAATTTCGCGTTCGAGCAAACCTCCCGGCTTGTCACCACGGGCCCATTCCGCTACATCCGGCACCCGCTTTACGCATCGCTCATCCTTCTCGTGTGGGGGGCAATGCTGAAAAGCGGATCGTTGGCCAGCATCTTCTTCACACTTCTGGCGACCGGGTTTCTCTTTATCGCGGCACGGGTGGAGGAGGAAGAGAACCTTGAGCGCTTCGGGGAGACCTACGCGGAGTACATGGAGCGGACCAAGATGTTCGTGCCGGGGGTGTTCTGAGTCACCTCTTCCCTGCCGGCGCGTCGACAAACGTGCGCGTGAACTCACGGAAACGGTACACATCAGAGAAGTTGCTCACTAGTCCCACCGAGATACGGACAGCCCCTGCGGTCTTTCCTTTCACCGCCACGATGCACTGCTCGAAGGAAGCCCGTTCCTCATGACTGAAGCAATCGGTCATGTCCTTCTTCGTTAGTCCAAAAGCGATCTCACCTGCGCCGGGATTGCAGAAGCAGCCGGTTCGCAGTGATATACCGAGCGAACACGCAGCCTCTTCAACATTGTGGAAGTTGAACACCGTCCCGTCAGGGTCATGGAAGTTCAAGGCAATCGTCCCCCCCCGGCCTGCGGTGTCGCGGGGTCCATAGATCTCGACGACCGGAGCCCCGTTGGAGTGGCGAAGTGAGAGGAGATTCCTGAGGAGCCAGTCGGTCAGACACGTGCATCGCACGTGAACGGTCTCCATGCCGATGGACTTCAGGTGCTTCACCCCGATCTCAACAGCGGTGAGCAGCAGGTAGTAGATCGTCCCGTCCTCGAAGGCCCGCGCTCCCTCCGCCAGCGAATAGGTGTCCCCCTGCACAGAGACCACCTCGATGGTCCCCCCGGAAAACCACGGCCGGCGGAGTTTTCGCAGGGCGCTCTTCTTCGCAA
>Ga0153916_10003951_pt1 | contig 11119 bp, 5 predicted proteins | sample Opewatmetagenome_FD_109642 | JGI IMG/M metagenome (GOLD analysis project Ga0153916, IMG submission 109642) | Freshwater wetland microbial communities from Ohio, USA - Open water 3 Core 3 Depth 4 metaG | ecosystem: Environmental > Aquatic > Freshwater > Wetlands | place: USA: Ohio, Lake Erie, Old...
GCCTTCGATCGTCAGGACGCGTTTGCCCCCGACGTCACCGACGGGCGTGGCGCACGACCTGACCGCCTCGCTGTTGACGAGCACGGTGCAGGCGCCGCACACCGCCTGGCCGCAACCGAACTTGGTGCCGGTGAGGCCCAGGTCGTCGCGCAGGATCCACAGCAGCATCCGCTTCTCGTCGACGGTCACCCGCGTGGGCTTCCCGTTCAGCGTGAATGACACAGGTCGCATGCTTGCGTTCTCCTCTTGTCCCGGGCTGGAGCCCGGACCCTACACATGTTCTACGTCCCGGGATTGTCGTGTGTTGGGCAGTCTCAGGCCGAACGACCCGTGTTGTCAACCGGGGACCGAAATCAGATGATGAAGGCGCTCCACCTACTCGTACCGCAACGCGATGACGGGATCCACGCGCGTCGCCCGCCTCGCCGGGAAGAAGCTGGCAGCGAGCGCGACGACGACCATGAGGCCCGCAACGGCTGCAAGCGTGACGGGATCTCTCGGGCTGACGCCGTGAAGCCAATGCGCGAGGAGAGGAGTGACGGCGATCGACGCGGCCACACCTGCCGCGACACCAGCCAGCGCCAGCCGGAGGCCGTGCCAGAGCACCAGGCCCAGCGCGTCGCGAGGCTCGGCGCCAAGCGCCATTCGAACGCCGATTTCGTGTGTCCGGCAAGCCACCGCGTACGAGACGACGCCGTACAGGCCGGCGATGGCGAGAATGACGCCGAGGACGCCGAGCGATCCCACGACGGTCGCCGGCATCTCGCGGTCGAAGAACTGCGACCGCACCAGATCGCGCATCGTCCACATCTCATAGATCATCACGCGCTTGTCGAGGCGCGTCACCTCCGATCGAACCAGCCTCGCAAGGTCGCCGGCGCTGCCGCGCGCGTTTTCGATCATGACGTTCTGGTAGGTCGCGTTCACCTGCGCAAACGGCAGGTACAGATAGGCCTCGGGCGGCTCGTCCGCGCTGTTGATCTTCGTGTCCTCGACGACGCCGACGACCTCGCGCTCTTCCGCCTTGTCGGCCGGGCCCACGCGGACGATCGTGCCGACGGCGCTCTCGCGCGGCCAGAACCGCCGCGCCATCGTCGCGTTGACGATCGTCACCTTCCGGCCGCCTTCGACATCCTGCGCGCCGAAATCCCGGCCCTGCAGGATCCGCGTGCCCAGCATGCGGAAGTAGTCCGGGCCGATGATTCCCTCCTTGATCTGCAACGCGGTCTCTCCCGCGGGGCCCGTCCATCCAGGCACCGCAACCAGGATGGACCTGCCCCCCTCCGAGGGCCACATCGGCGGACGCATCGCCGTCGTCGCGTTCCTGACCGCGGGATTCGCATGCAGCCGATCGAGGAGCTGCTGGAAGAACGCGCGCGCCTCCGGTGGACGGTATGGCGTGTAGACGTGCACCAGCAGCATGTCCTTGCGCGCGAAACCCAGGTTCACTCTCGAAGCTGCGACGAAGGCATCGAGGAGCAGCCCTGCGCACGTGAGGGTCACGACGGCGAGCGTGACCTGGCCGATGACCAGGACGTTGCGGACCGGCGCACGGAGCGTTCGACCCCCCGCCCGCTCGCTCCCCAGAAACAGCGCCAGGTTCGAACCCGAGCTGCTGAGCGCAGGAACCACGCTGCACGCCAGCGCGGTCAGGACCGCGGCCGCGAGTGTGAACGCGACGGCCCTGGCGTCCAGCAGGAACTCCCAGGCGTTCGCGACCGTGGACGGGGCAATGACGACGGCCGGCAGCACGCGAATCGACCACCATGCGATGAGCAGCGCGACGAGTGTACTGACGCTCGCCAGCACCGCCGCTTCGCCCAACATCTGTCGCGCCACGCGCCAGCGACTCGCCCCGAGCGCCTGGCGAATCGCGATCTCCCGCCGCCGTCCCTCGGCGCGCGCGAGCAGCAGGTTGGCGACGTTGGCGCAGGCAATCAGCAGCACCAGGATGACGAGGCCGAGCAGCAGGTAGGGCTGATAGCCAGGATCGCCCCCCGCCGGGACGACGTCGATGCGAGTGCCCCTGTTGGTGGCCGGGTACGCACGCTCCAGCGCCGACGTGATCGACTGGAGCTCGGAGCGGGCTTGCTCTCTGGACACGCCTGGCCGCAGGCGTCCGATCACGTCGAACTCACGGCCGGCGCGATCGGCCAGCAGCTTGCGCGACTCGGATCCGACGAACCAGGAGGAGAAAGGCACCCAGGCGTCGATGTCGATGGACGGCTCCGTTCCGTGGAACTCGCGGCCGAGGATCCCGATCACCGTGTAGCTGCGCCGGCCGAGCGTCACCCGCGTGCCCACGACGCCCGGATCGCCGCCGAAGCGGCGCTGCCACAGACCGTGGCTCAACACGAGGACGAGATCGGTCGATGTGGCGTCGGCCTCCGTGAAGAGGCGCCCGTGGGCGGCCTCGACGCCGAGCACCGTGAAGTAGTTTTCTGTGACGACCGTGGTGATCGTGGCCTCGCCCGGTCCCTCTGCCGTGGCGAGAACGGGGCCGTAACGGGCCGACGCGGCAAGACCGGCGAGCGTTCGGCTGCGCTGGCGGTAGTCGGCGACGTCGGCGTACGACATCCGTCCGCCCCGCCCCTCGAGCACCGTGTACAGTTCAACGAGCCGCTCGGGGGCGTGCACCGGAAGCGCGCGCAACCAGAAGGTGTCGGTCAGGCTGAAGACCGTGGTGCTTGCGGCGATCCCCAGCGCGAGGCAGACGATGGCGAGAGCGGTAGTCGCGGGGCTCTTCCTCAGCGCGCGGATGGCCGTACGGAGGTCCTGTAGAAAGCTGCTCATCTGCCCACTCCCGTTGTGAGGATCCCGGCGCGCACCGGCGCGTCGCGGCGACCATGACCTGACTTCACCGTGCTCATCGACATTAGACGGCAGGCGGACGCCGGAGGTCAGTACCGCTTGTCGGACTGCGGCTCGAAGAGCGGTTCTTTGCTCGTCGGCTGAGGCGTGTGCACCCGCCACTCGATGACCCCGAACTCGCGCCACTCCGTGTCCTTTCTGAGGAACAGTGCGGCGGGTGGTCCGATCTGGCCTGCCCGGTACAGCACCTTCTGCGGCTCGACCTCCAGCCGGACGGCTGTGGCCGTGACGGGATCGAAGGTCACGCGGTTGAAGGTGTCTTTCTCGACGCGGTACGGGTCGCGCGCCAGCACGGGCTGCCACCGCGTTCCCGCCTGGTAGAGGATCCGCCAGGAGCCGGGCACGCGGCAGAACCGGTTGTCATCCACCCAGTAGACCTCGGACGAAGAAATGGTAGCCGGGGTTCTGAACCGGTACTCGATCCACGCCGGCTTGCCTGTCGGAGGTCGCATCCGGAAATACAGGTTGGACTGGTCCGCCGAGCTCAACGGATCCGCGCCGTCGTAAACCGCTGCGAGGTCGTCGTTCTGATCGTTGTAGCCGGTCCAGGCTTTCTGGATTCCGCCGAATGCCGCCACGACACGCACCGGATCGGGCGGCACCGGCTTCAGCCGTGCCCGGTCTTCCCGGCGCGGAACCCAGACGGCCATCTCGCCCATGCCGCGGTTCGCCCACCCGTAGTAAGGAATGGCGACGAGGTCGTGAGGCTCGGTCCTGACAGACACGCCATTGTCTGCGCGCACCACCTTGAGGACCTTCCCGGTGATCACCTGCACGCCATTCAGAAGATCGGGACGGAACTGGCTGCTGAGAGTGGTGTCGTCGGTGATCAGCAGGTTCAGCGCCTGGCCTCCGTTGTCCGGCCACTCGGCGCAGTAGATGAGCGGACCGCGCATGAGCGCCACCCGTCCTTGGTCGTCCTGGACCTTCGGGTGCGCGAGCGCCTTCCGTACCGGCATCGGCAGTTGCAGCTCGATGTTGTCTCCCGGCCGCCAGGTCCGGTCGACGCGCGCGTAGCCGCTGTCCATCGCGAGCGGGACAGGCCGGCCATTCACCTTCAGGATCGGCGTCTCGTGGCTCGCGTCCATGTAACGGTAGAGATCGCCGGGCAAGACCTGGTTGCGTGCCCACCCCGGAATCCGCACGTGCAGCGCAAACCGTGCGGGGCGCTCGGGGTGGACCGCAATCTTCACGTCCCCTTCCCACGGGTACCGTGTCTGCTGCGTGATGCCGACGCTGGTCCCGCCCAGCTTCACTCGCGCCCTGCTGCCGATGAACAGATTCACGTAGAGGTCCTGCTCGTCCCGCGCGTAGACGTACGCACCGATCGAGGCGAGCAGGCGGACGACGTTGGGCGGGCAGCAGGGCACGTTGATCCAGGAGAAGCGCTCGTAGTTGCCGTACGACATGAGGGGGTTCTGGTAGAAGAAGCGGTCACCGTTCAGGGAAACTCCGACCAGGAAGGCGTTGTAGAGCACCCGCTCCATCACGTCGATGTACTTGGCGTCGCGATGGAGCAGGAACAGCCGGTGATTCCAGACGACGTTGCCGTAGGCGGCGCAGGTCTCGTTCCAGGCGCTGAGGTTGGGCAGCTGGTATGGCGCGCCGAACTGCTCGTGGAAGCGGACCGAACCGACGCCGCCGGTCAGGTACATCTTGCGGGAGACGACGTCCTCCCAGATCCGGCCGTCGGCGTCGAGGTAGTCGCGCCGGCCCGTGAGGGCTGCGATGTCAGTGAGGGGGATGTAGAGGAACATCGCGCGAACGGCGTGCCCGACCGCCTCGGCCTGCTGGACAACGGGCTTGTGATCCTGCGCGTAGGTCCGGTCCCGTGCGTATTCGCCCTCACGCGGATAACCCTCCTGGCCCCGTTCGTCCAGAAAGAAGCGAGCGAGCTTCCAGTACTTCTCGTTGCCGGTCAGACGGTACAGCCTGATGAGGCCTATCTTCAGGCCCTCGTGTCCGGAGATGTAGGTCTTCCTGCCCGGCCCGTAGGCTCGGTCCATCAAGTCGGCGAGTTTGAGCGCCGAGTCGAGCATCTGCTTCTTTCCGGTCGCCTCGTAGTAGGCGGCAGCCGCTTCGAAGTAATGGCCGGAGATGCGGACCGCCTGCTCGGGTCTGGTGATGCGGGACTCGAGCGACTTCACCAGACGATCGATGTGCTGGCCGATCAACGCCTCCAGCGTCGGGTCGCGGCGGAGCGCCAGCATGTAGGCCGCTCCCTCGATCAGCTTCGAGACGTCGAAGCTCCCTGTCTCGTCGGTCATCCGCAAGCAGTGGAGGATGGAAACGGCACGGTTGATCTCCATCTTCGGCGCCCAGAACCGGTCGGCGACTTCGACCTCGGCCAGCGGCACGGCCTGAAGGGGGTAATCCGGGTGTGGCGGACGATTGCCGATACAGCCGGCGATGAAGAGGCCGAAGAAGAGGAGAGAGACCGAGACCCGAACGCGTGTCATGTGGCCTCCGCGAACGAATCAGAGTCTGTGAACGGCCCGGCCCGTCGTGCCCCAACGCGATCGGGCCATCAGTCCGTTCATTCACCACAACCGGTACGGCAGCGTCCGGCGATCGAAGTACATCGCGTACGGATACGCCTCCGGTACGTCGTAGAACGGCCGGAACTTCAGGCGGACGGGACTCTTGTCGGGCGGCACCACCCGAAACACGGCGGACGAGGCGACGCGACCCGGGTCGGGCGGCGTCAACACCGCCGTGGGTGGGCCTGCGGCGTCTTGCACGAGCCACGTCTCGAGATCATCGTCGCGCTCGGGAAGACGGAAATACGGATCGTGATAGGCCGCTTCGAGCACGAAGACGACGGGGCCGCGCACGACCGCCACCCGCTCTGGATGCTGTCGATCGACCGCCACCATCCGCCACCGAAGCGGAATCCGCACCTCGACGCGATCGCCGCTGGTCCACGTGCGTGCGACGGTTGCCCACGTGCCGGGCGTACAGGGCACGTCGGCCTTGACGCCGTTGACGGCGATCGACGCACCGCTGGCCCACGAGGGCACCCGGAAGCGAAGCGCGAATCGGGCGGCTGGCGAGAGGGCGATCGTGAAGGTGCTCGTGTCGCCTTCGGGGTACGTCGTCTCCTGCGTGATGGCGACGCGTCCGCTCCCGCGGTTCCATGTGAGCCTGGACGGCACGTAGAGGTTCACGTACAGATCCGAAGCGTCGTGGAAGTAGATCAGGTTGTGGTAGTCGGTCACGTCCTGGATGTAGGTGCCCGAGCAGCACGTCCACGCGTCCCAGTTGTAGACCTTCATGCCGCTGCCGACCCGATAGTCGGAGTAGTAGAAGTTCCTGCCGCCCGTGGCGATCGGCAGCGCCGCGCCGATGCCGTTGTAGAGCAGCCGCTCGGCCCAATCCCCGTAGCGCGCCTCCCCGGTGAACTGGATCAGATACCGCGACAGCTTGAACCCCGCCCAGGATCCGCACGCCGTTTCGAACGTGTCGGTGCGGCTGTCGAGCGCCCGGCCCAGGCTGCCATCCGGCGCCATGAACCGCTCGTTCGGTCCATAGCCGCCGGTCGCGTAGCACTGCGCGTTCTGCAGATAGTCGTATGCGTTCCTGATGATGCGCAGGTACGACGCGTCACCGCTCACGGCGTACGCCATCGCCGCCCCGCTGAAGGTGTTGACGTGACTGTATGCGTGGACGCCTTGCGCGTCGACTGGTGCGGCCGTGTCCGCGAACTTGTTCCAGTACGCGTGGTACAGCCACGCGTCGCCGAAGGTTTTGAAGGTCGGATTGCCGGTCAGGCGGTAGGCGCGATAGAGGTTTTCCGAGAGCGTGTACCACTCCTGCGGTCGTCCGTAGTACCCCCGGTTCTGCGCCGGGTCGGCCAGCATGTTGTCGCGATTGAAGTTCTTGATGGCGAAATCCGTCACCTTCTCCAGCGCGACGATGGCCTGCTGGTGGCCGGCGTACAACTGGAGGTCGACGAGGCCGCACACCAGCTTGTCGTACGGGTAATGCCGCATACCGCAGTCACCATCCGGTTTCACCGTCTTCGCCCACTCGGTCATCAGCCGCACGGCTTTGTCGCGCATTGCGCCATCGCCGGTCGCTTTGCACATGCGGGCCATCCCGCTGAGCCATTGACCGAACACCCCGCCGGTCGTCTGGCTGCACCACCCGCCGAGCGGGGCTCCCGGTGCGGGCAGGCCCGCGGCCCGGCGGAACCCGTGCAGGATGTCGTCGTCGGAGATCGCGTAGTAGAAGTCGCGAGCGGCCTGGTACTGCATCTGCCAGCGGCTGTCGAGCAGTCGAACGCCGTCGTAGTCGAATGGCTCCAGTCGCGCCGGCCCGACCGGGTCAGCGGAGGCGAGAGGCCTGTTCTGAGCCGCGCTTGCGGCGAGGTACGCGGCGGCCGGAGCCGACTTCAGGAAGTCACGGCGCGTCATTGGGTCCGTCATGGCATTCTCGCAGGATGCGGCGCGGGCACGCCTCATTCGGGCGCGGTCAGTTCCTCATTGGAGCGGCTTGACGGTCCCCGCCTCCCTGAATGGCTGCGTGGGTGCAATGCCGCGCGTGTCGTACCAGATCCCGCCGGTTTCGTCGGTCGCAAACGCCCGGGCGGAACCAGCTCCCGTCACCGGCTCGGCGGTCACGTAGTACGCGGTTTGCGTCGCTTTGCCGTTGCAGTCGGTCGGGCCAGGCCGCGCACCGGCTCCGGCATGGAGCGCGATCTTGTAGTCGGCGCGGAGCGCCGGATCGGTTGCGAGGCCGGGAGAGAGGAATGATGGGCCGCCGTCCGGGCAGGCTGTCGCCAGCGTCTTGAGCTCCAGCGCGTAGCCGCCGTGTCCCGCCGACGCTGCGTAAGCGCGCTGAGCCCGGTTGATCGCGCCGAGTGCGCCGATCGCCGGCTCCTCGCGTGACTCGCGCCGGCCGAGTCTCGCCTGCCACAGGACAACCAACACTATGACGATCAGGACGAAGCTCAGCTTTCTGATCATCGCTTCCTCGCCCAGATCAGATGCCGGACATCGCGGATTGGCTGACGGCCAGTATAACCTCGGGAGCTGTTCTTTGACGGCTACGCTGGCGGCCGGGTGCGTGCCATGTGCGCGGAGAGGATTCGCGTGTCTGTCTGCGGCATGCTCGAGGGGAGTGGCTGTTGGCGAGCGTTCGAACCGGAGACGCTCGGGTTGACAGGCCGCTCGCGTGATTCTGCGGTCCGCTGTTCTCCGACTACTCTCCGAGCGCTACGTTCACTTTCCGGCGACGAGCGACGATTGTGCCGATGAACAGCACCGTCAACGTCGTCCATCCAGCGATCGGATGAATGTAGTACAGGAGGAGAAGGGCTGCCATGAGGGCTGCTGCGGAGATGGCGCGAAACGCGTGACGCAAAGTCACCTCGAACCTCCTTTGAGCGTCAGTACCCAGAGGCAATTTTGCGGCCAGCACGATCGTCTACGCGCACGCGAGAAAAGGAGCGGCGTCGCACGGCTCGTGCGCAATTTCAGCACACCGGGCGTCTCGTTTCGGGACGCGAAACGCCGCCGGTCCGGAGACCGGGGGCCCCGTGGACTTCACGGGCGTTCCACATAGAAGACCGCGATTCGGCATCATCGCCGACCGCGGGAGCGGGCGCGGCACTCAACGAGCCTTGGAGGCTGCCGGTGGTCAATCAGGAAAACGACGCGCCGCATTCGTGCAGAATAGGCAGATATGCAAACCACCAATCGCCTCGCTTCGACCGTCGCACGATGGCCCATCGCGGGCTGGCTCGCCGCGACGGTGCTCGCCGGGGACGTCCACTACGCGCTCCGCACGCTGAGGAAGACCCCGGGGGTCACCGCCGCCGCGATCCTCTCACTGGCTGTCGGCATCGGTGCCAACACCTCCATCTTCACCGTGACCAACGCCCTGCTGCTCAAGCAGGTGCCGTACAAGGACGCCGACCGGCTCGTCATTCTCTGGAACCGATCGCCCGGCCTGAACATCACCGAGGACTGGTTCTCGACCGCACAGTACTTCGACATCAGGAACGGGCACCATGGCTTCGAGCAGCTCGCCATCGCGATCGGCACCACCGTCAACCTGACCGGCGGCGGTGAGCCGGAACGGGTTGGCATCATCAGGGTCTCGTCGAGTCTGCTGCCGATGCTCGGCGTGCGCGCGGCGCGGGGGCGCCTCTTCGTGGCAGACGAAGATGCGCCGGGGCGCCCGCCGACTGCGCTGCTCACCCACGGGATGTGGACGCGCCGCTACGGCGCCGACCCGCACACGGTCGGCAAGTCGATCACGCTGAACGGCCAGTCCGTCCAGGTCGTCGGCGTCCTGCCGCAGTCGTTCTCGCTCCCGCACGAGGTGCTGCCGACGCTCTATGGCGCCGAGCAGACCGACATCCTCCTGCCGCTGCCGCTCAGTAGCGCCGCGCCGCGCACGCGCGACCGCGAGGACTACAACATCGTCGGCAAGCTGAAACCGGGCGCGTCGGTGGCGCAGGCCCAGGCCGAAATGGACACGATCACGGCGCGCCTCCGCCGCGACTACCCGGATCTGTATCCGCCGAACGGCGGCCTGACGTTCAGCATCGTGCCGCTGCTCGAGCAGGTGGTCGGTGAGGTCCGGCGGCCGCTGTACATCCTGCTCGGCGCCGTGGGGTTCGTCCTGCTCGTCGCGTGCGCCAACGTGGCCAACCTGTTGCTCGCGCGCGCCCTCGGGCGTCAGAAGGAAGTCGCGGTGCGCACTGCTTTCGGCGCGAGCCGCGGCCGCATCGTCCGTCAACTCCTGACCGAGAGCGTCCTGCTCGCATTCTGTGGCGGCGCTGCGGGCATTCTGCTCGCCGTGTGGAGCCTCGACTGGATCCGCGTGCTCGGACCGAAAAGCATTCCGCGCCTGGCGGAGATCGGCATCGACTGGCGCGTGCTGCTGTTCACGCTGCTCGTGTCCGTGCTCACGGGGATGCTCTTCGGGCTCGTCCCGGCCCTGCGCGTCTCGCGCGTCGATCTCAACGCGACGCTGAAAGAAACCGGGCGCGAGTCCGGGGGTATCAATGCGATGTGGGGCCGCGGGCGACACACGCGGCGGCTGCTCGTCGTCGCCGAACTGGCGCTCTCGGTGGTGCTGCTGATCGGCGCCGGGCTGCTGATCCGCAGTTTCGCCAACCTGCACGACGTGCACCCCGGCTTCCAGACCCGCGGCCTGCTCACCTTCGAGCTGACGATGGCCAGCCGAAGATACAACACGCCGCAGGTCGTGCTCTCGACGTATCGCGACCTGTGGGATCGCCTCGAGCATCTGCCCGGCGTGACAACCGTGGGAGGAACCAACGCGCTGCCGCTGACGCAGAGCTACGCGTGGACGCCGATCACGATCGAAGGGCGCACGCCCGCCGCCGGCGAGAAGTTCATCAACGCGGACGAACGCGTCGTCGGCTGGCGCTACTTCGAGGCGATGGGCATCCCCCTCCGCAGCGGGCGGTTCTTCAACGAGCAAGACACGGCGACCAACCAGCCCGTGGTCATGATCGACGAGCACATGGCGCGGCAGTTCTGGCCGAACGAGGGCCCGGTCGGCAAACGCATCCGCCGGGGCGGCCCGACGTCGGGCGCGCCGTGGCTGGTCATCGTCGGCGTCGTCGGCCGCGTCAAGCACGACGCGCTCGACTCCGATCCGCGCATCGCGTTCTACCTTCCCCACACCCAGGCGCCCGCGCGGGCCATGACCGTCGTCGTGCGCACCGGGACCGAACCGGCAGCGCTGACCTCTGCGGTGAAGAGAGCCATCCGCGAGCTCGACGCGGACCTGCCGATGTACCGCGTCCGGACGCTGGAGGAGATCGTGGACCAGTCGCTGGCGCGGCGGCGGTTCTCGACGGTGCTGCTCGGGATCTTCGCGGGCCTTGCCCTCGCGCTCGCGGCCGTCGGCACCTACGGCGTCCTCGCCTACGTCGTCAGCCAGGGCACGCGCGACCTTGGCATCCGGATCGCGCTCGGCGCGAGCGGCCGCCGGATTGTCCGCCTCGTCCTGTGGCAGGGCGTCGTCCTCGCGCTCGTCGGCGTCGGCGTGGGCCTGGTTGGCGCCTTCGCGCTGACACGCTTCATGAGCAGCCTGCTGTTCGGCGTTGCGCCCACCGATGCCGCGACGTTCACGGCGATCCCCTGCGCGCTCATCGTAGTTGCGCTCCTGGCCAGCTACATCCCGGCGCGGCGCGCCGCACGAGTGGATCCCATCGTCTCGCTGCGCTGCGAGTAAGCGAGCTCACCCTTCCAACGTCCCGCACTCC
>Ga0153916_10003952_pt1 | contig 11118 bp, 10 predicted proteins | sample Opewatmetagenome_FD_109642 | JGI IMG/M metagenome (GOLD analysis project Ga0153916, IMG submission 109642) | Freshwater wetland microbial communities from Ohio, USA - Open water 3 Core 3 Depth 4 metaG | ecosystem: Environmental > Aquatic > Freshwater > Wetlands | place: USA: Ohio, Lake Erie...
GGCGACCAGGAAAGCGACGGCAAGTTGACCGAGCAATTTGGCGCGCGGCGGCAGCCCTCGGCTGTTTTTGCGGGTGAGCTTCAGATAATCATCGGCGAATCCCACCGCGCCCGAGCCCACGGTCGCGAGCAGCGCGAGCAAGACATAGGAATTGGTGATATCCGCCATCAGGAGCGTGGCGAGCACGAGCGCCACCAGGATCAGCGCCCCGCCCATCGTCGGCGTGCCGGCCTTGACCGCATGGGAGGCCGGACCGTCGTCGCGGATTTGCTGGCCGATCTGTTTTTCCGTCAGCGCGCGAATCAACCAGGGGCCCAAGAGAAACGACACCACCAGCGCGAGCAACGCGGCCATCGCGGCGCGAAACGTGATATAGCGAAAAACGTTAAATCCCGAGTAACTCGTGGATAACGGGAATAACAGGTGGTACAGCATGTCCGCTTTCCTAGCCTCTTCCGCCCTTGATCTCTTGCAGAACTTTTTCCATTTTCATGCCCCGAGAGCCCTTGACCAGCAGCCAGTCCCCCTTTTTCAACCGCTCGCGCAGTAATCGGGCAAGACCGGCATGATCGCGGCCGAGCACGATTTGCTCCCGGCGCAGGCCGCCCCGCAGAGCGCCCTTACGAACCTCCGCCGCCCGCTCGCCGAGAAGATACAAGGCATCGACTGCCGCCGCGGCCGCCGCTTCGCCCAACGACCGGTGCGCCTTATCGGCCTGCTTGCCCAGCTCGAACATGTCGCCGAGAACCGCGATCTTGTTGCCCCGGCCCTCGATTTCGGCGAGCGTCGCCAACGCCGCGTTCATCGACGCGGGATTGGCGTTGTAGCTGTCGTTGATGATGCTTACGCCCCGCCAATCTTCGATTTGCATGCGCATGGAAAACGGTTTTGCCTTGGCCAATCCGCGGCGCACCGCCGGCAGCCCGACGCCCGCGCCCAGGGTCAGCGCCGCCGCGCCCAGGGCATTGGCAATATTGTGCCGGCCCAGGTAGTTCAGCTTGACTCGGCAGCGTTTGCGCCCGGCTTGCAGCGAAAACTCCAACCCCTTGCCGCCGCGCGCGCGCCAGGATCGGGCGCGCACCTGGCCGCGATCGCCGTAAGTAATTTTTCTCCCCTTGAAGCGCGCGCCGAGGCGACGCACCCAAGGGTCGTCGAGATTGACCGCGATCGCGCCGCCGGCGCGAATATTTCGATACAGGGCGCCTTTCTCGCGGGCTACGCCGGCCAAGCTTTTCAATCCCTCGAGATGCGCCGCTCCCACCGAAGTGATGATGCCCATGTCGGGATCGGCGATCTCGGCCAATCGTTGAATTTCGCCGGGATGGTTGGTGCCGAGTTCGACCACGGCGACCTTGTCCCGCCGACGCAGGCGCAACAGGGTCAACGGCAAGCCGACGAGATTGTTGAAGTTGCCTTCGGTCTTGAGCACCTTGCCGCGGAGCGGTTGACCGTCGAGCCGTCCCTCTTCGAGAATCGCGGCAACCATTTCCTTGGTCGTGGTCTTGCCGTTGGAGCCGGTGATCGCCAGCACCCTGGGCGCGAACTTTTCCCTGCGGTAGTGCGCCAGCTCGCCCAGCGCGCGGAGCGTATCGGACACCCGCACCGCCGTCGCGCCGCGCAGCGCCGCGGTGTCCACCGACTGATGGACAATCACGCAGCGGGCGCCGCGGCGCACCGCGGCGCCGAGGAAGCGATGGCCGTCATGCCGCTCCCCCTTGAGCGCGACAAAAACCGAACCGCTTTTGACCTTGCTCGAATCCGTCACTACTTCTCCGAACCGCCGCTCACGGCCCTGGCGCAGGATTGCGCCGCCGGTCGCCGCGAGAATTTCTGCCTGGCTCCACCCCATCCCTCTTGGCTTATGCGCCGGCCCGCCGCGCCGACTCTTCGCGGGCCACCTCCCGATCATCGAAATGAATCTTCGCCGCGCCGAGAATTTGATAATCCTCGTGGCCCTTGCCCGCGATCAACACCGAGTCACCCGGCCTGGCCGCGTCCAAGGCGATGCGAATCGCCGCGCGCCGGTCGGCTTCGACGCAGTAACCCGGCTCGACCGCGAGCCGCGCGGCGGCGATTTTTTTCAACTTGGTCTTTTGGACGCCCGTTTCGACCTCGCTCAAGATCGCCAGGGGATTTTCCGTGCGCGGATTGTCGGAGGTCAGCACTGCGACGTCGCTCAGCCGAGCGGCGATCTCACCCATCAGCGGCCGCTTGCCGCGATCGCGATCGCCGCCGCAACCGAAGACGGTGATGAGCCTTCCATCGGTCAGCGGGCGCACCGCTCCGAGCACTTTCTCCAACGCGTCGGGAGTATGCGCGTAATCGACCAGAATCGCGATGCCGCGATCGTTCGCCACTTTCTCCAATCGGCCCGGCACGGATCGTAGTTGAGTAATGCCTTGAGCCACAGCTTTGGCGTCCAATCCCAGAGCCAAGCCGACGCCGACCGCGCCCATGATATTCTGCAAGTTCGCCGCGCCGATGAGCGGCGAAACAAACTCGATGGTCCGCTCTTTCGCGCCGATTTTTCCGCGCAGGCCGGCGACGCTTTTCTCGACTTGCAGCGGATGGATATCCCACTGCCGGCTTTCGCCGTAGCTCCAGACTTCCAGCTCTTCGTCGGCCAGTTTGGCCATCAATTTCCGGCCGCGTGGGTCGTCGGCGTAAATCACCGCCGCCTTATTCGGTTTGGCGCTGGCCTTCAGATAATCGGTGAAAAGCCGGCTCTTGGCGGAAAAATAATCGTCCATATCGCGGTGATAATCGAGATGATCGCGCGACAGATTGGTGAAAACGCCGACGTCGAAATCCAACCCGCGCACCCTTTCCTGGGCCAGGGCATGAGAGGAAACCTCCATGGCGACCGCCGCAACCCCGGCCCGGCTCATCTTGTCCAGGAGTTCTTGCAGGTCGAGCGATTCCGGCGTCGTATGATGCGCGGGAACCTCCTCGCCGCGATACCGATAATTGATCGTCCCGATGACCCCCGGTTCCATACCGGCGGCGCGCAGCATCGATTCGATCAGATAGGTCATGGTCGTTTTGCCGTTGGTGCCGGTTACGCCTACCAACTTTAATTTCTCACTAGGCCGGCCATAATAATGCGCCGACCAATGGCCCATGGCGCGCCGAACATCTTTTACCCGAACCCAAGCAACCCCCGGCGGGCATGTCATGCTCCGGTTACAGACGATGACGGCGGCGCCGCGCTTGATCGCCTCGGCAATAAAATCGTGGCCGTCGGTTTTTTCGCCCGGGATGGCGAAGAAAACCTGCCCGGCGCCGACCCGCCGGGAGTCATAGGTCAGGCCGCTTATCTTTTGACCGGGATCACCGACGACTTCCTCCGCCCGCGCCAGCGGCAAAAAATCCTTGAGCCGCATATCCCCCGCTTAACCCTGTAAACTCAAAATCAAAACTTCCTCTTCGTTCCAGCGTCCCCCCGCCACCGGCGCTTGCTTTACGACATAACCGTTTCCATGCATTTTCACTTTGACATTCATCGCGCGCGCCTTCTCCACCGCCTCCCGCAAACTGAGGCCGACAAAATCGGGCACGGCGTCACGGTCCAAGGCTTCGCTGTTGTCGTTTTTCGCCGGGCGCCGCACGGGAATTTCTCCCGGCGCAGCCAATGACGGCACGGCCTCCAGATGCTGTGGGGCGACGGCGAGGCGGCGCAGCGCGCCGCGCGCGATGTTTTGGAACACCGGCGCCGCAACGACTCCGCCGTAGACATTGACCTCCGGTTCGTCGATGAGAACCAGAACCACCAGCCGCGGATCGTCCGCCGGCACGAACCCGACGAAGGAACCGACGCGCTTGCGCGCGGCATAGCCGCCGTGGGCAAGATCGGCTTTTTGCGCCGTGCCGGTCTTGCCGGCTACCTCGAACCCTTCCACGCTCGCCATGATCCCCGTGCCGCCTTCATTGGTGACTTCCTTGAGCATGGAGGCGAGCGTGTGCGCGGTCTTTTCCGAAATCACCCGGCGTACGACATGAGGCTGATTCTCGACCAAAACTTCGCCCTTGGGACTGAGCACGCGGCGCACGATGTAAGGCTTCATCAGAAAGCCGCCATTGGCGACCGCGGCATAGGCCATCGCCAACTGTATCGGGGTCGTGGAAATTCCCTGGCCGAAGGCGTGAGTGGCAAGATCCACCGCCGACCAGCTTTCCGCCCTACGCAGCACTCCCGGAACTTCGCCCGGCAGATCGATGTTGCTGGGCTGGCCGAAGCCGAACTTTTCGATGTACTTAAAGTAGGTTTCTTTCTTAAGTTTCTCAGCGACCTTGGTAAAGCCGATGTTGCTCGACACCTGGAGGATTTTGGCAAAAGGCAGCCAGCCGTACGGATGGGTATCGTGGATGATTTTCCCGCCGTAGACGTATTTCCCCATCTCGCAGTAGAAAAGGTCCTCTTTGCCAACCACGCCCTCTTCCAAAGCCGCCGCGGCGAGTATCGTCTTGAAGGTAGAGCCGGGCTCAAAGCCGTCCGCGACCGCCCGATTGCGCCGCTGCTGCGCCGTTTCTTGGGAGAAATGGTTGGGGTTGAAGGTCGGATAATTTGCCATGGCGAGCACTTCGCCGGTGAACGGCTCCACGACGATGGCGATGCCGGCCTTGGCGCGATATTTGGTGATGCTGCCTTCGAGCTCTTTTTCGGCCAAATGTTGAATCGAAGTGTCCAAAGTCAAATGAATGTCGCCGCCCGGCGGGAGCTGAACGCCTTCGACGCCTTGAACCAAGACCCGGCGCCCTAGGGCGTCGCGTTCGACCAGCGACGAGCCGGTCTCGCCGCGAATATAATCGTTGTATTGCAGCTCCAGTCCCTCCAGGCCATCGGAATCACGGCCGACGAATCCAATGACCTGTCCGGCGAGCTGTCCCTGGGGATAGTACCGGTTGGGCTCGTAAAACATTCCTACGCCTTCGACGTTGAGCGCCTGAATCTGCTCTGCTTCGGCCGGCGAAATTTGCCGCTTGATCCAGACAAAGGATTTCTCCGACTGAAGCTTTTGCCTGGTCTCGGCGAAGTTGAGACTCAAGACCTGCGCCAAACTCCGGGCCAGCGCTTCCGCGTTTTGAACGCGGTGGGGCCGCGCATAGACCGATTGGGATTCCAAACTCAACGCTAACGGTTCCCCGGCGCGATCCAGCACGGCACCGCGTTTGGGCAGCACGATCCACTCTTTCAAGTGCTGCCGCTCGCCAAGCCGCTTAAAATTTTCCCCTTGCCAAATTTGGAGATAAGCCGCGCGCCCGCCGACAACCGCGACCAGGACAAGGAACAATATCTTCGCCAAGCCGAGCCGGAGTCGAATCCCTTGAGCAGAGCGTCTCATGGAAGAACAATCACCTGCCCCTTCTCCGGCGCAACGAGTCCCAGGCGTTTGCGCGCCATAGCCTCCAATCGGTCGGGTGAGGTCAACGTCGCCAGTTCCACCGTCAATTCCCGCCGCTCCTGTTCGAGCTGGCCCTGCAGCTTGCTCGTGGTCGAGAGCGCATAACCCATGCCGACCACCTGGAGCCGCAACCAAACATGCAGCAAAGCGATTCCCACCAAACAAAGAGACAATAGCCCCATGGACCAATGATACCGACGCCGCTCGCTGCGCGAAGCGCGCGCTTCTTTCTGAGAACGTATCGCTCTAACTCTGGCGCTGCCCGCGGCGGTCACGATCAGCCCCTATATCCTTTCCACCGCGCGCAACTTTGCCGAGCGGGCACGGGGGTTAGAGACAATTTCACTGGCCGAAGGAACAACCGGTTTTTTGGTGAGCAGCCTGACCTTTGGGCTCCAGCCGCAGCAACATGTCGGCGTCCTTGGCGGACAAAGACAAGCGCGGCTCCACCTGCGAAAAGCCGTTTTCACCAAACGATCTTCAAGCGAATGAAACGAAATGATGACCATTCGGCCGTTGGGCTCCAGCAGGTCGTATCCGTGCTCTAAAAAACGTTCCAAATGCGTCAATTCCTGGTTCACCGCGATGCGCAAGGCTTGAAAACTTTGCGTCGCCGGATGACGGCCCGCGCCGCGGCTTCCCGTCACCCGTTCTATTAATTGGGCAAGCTCAGCCGCGGTTTCCAACGGCTTGACGCGGCGCGCCGCCGCGATCGCCGAAGCGATGCGCCGCGCTTGGCGTTCTTCGCCGAAATCCCTGAAAATCTTTTCCATTTCGGCAGCCGTAAACGTGTTGACGATTTGATACGCGTCCAGGGATTGGCGCCGGTCCATGCGCATATCGAGCCGCGCTTGCGAACGAAAGCTAAAGCCCCGTTCGTCGGACAGCATCTGGTGCGACGAAACACCGAGGTCCAGCACCACTCCATGCACGGAACGCCAACCGATCTCAGACAAAATTTCCCGCGCCGCCGAGAAGCTCGCCCGGCGCAGCGTCACGCGCTCTCGGAAACCGGCGAGCCGCTCCTGCGCCGCCGCCAACGCTTCGTCATCCCAGTCCAGCCCCAAAACCCGTCCGTCCGGACTGCTATCAATCAGTATCTGTTCGGTATGGCCCGCCCCTCCCACTGTGCCGTCGAAATAACGTCGATGCGGACCGGCACTTAAAAGCTCCCTCACCTCCCGAGCCATGACCGGGATATGCTCGTACGCCATTCAATGACTGGTGCCGTCCCCCTCCCAGTCGTCGTCGAAACTTGCGATCGCATCCTCCAGCGACGTGTACTCCTCGAAAAAACGATCCATGCCTACCACCTTGAATATATCTCGGAGGAATGGACTCATGCCCGACAGCTTGAGATCTCCATTGAGATTTCTCAGCAGCTTCAGGCGCTCAAGCAGAACGCCGATGCTCAGGTAATTGATGTGATCCACCGATTTGAGATTGAGAACGACCTTGATTCGCTCCTTTTCGATCAATGATCCGATAGCGTCCTTAATGCGAATCATCTCACGAAAATCGATATCGCCGGTGATGTCGATCACCGATATATCCTGGATGGGCTTTCGCGCTAACATTCATTCATCTCCTTTCAGCAAGCCCCGAAACCCTATCGTGTTTCATTTGGCTAGAGTCCCAGGTCACCGAGAAAATCCGGATCCTGCATTAACTTTTCTTCCGCGTCGGCAAAGATCTTCTTCCACGCCGCTTGGTCCCACAAGCGAAACTTTTCGAGAGCCGATACCAAAACCACATCGCGCTTGAGATCGGCGTACTTTCTCAGCGTCGGGGGAATCAGAATGCGCCCCTGCTTGTCCAGCGCGCACTCGCACGCGCCGCCGAGATAAAAATTCTGAAACATCATCATGCGTCGTTCAAATTTAGGTTTTTTGCGGATTTCCTCTTCGAAGCGCACCCACTCATCGATGGGGTAAACATCCAGACAGCGCATCCCGTCAACGACAAAATTAGTGATGACGACCCGCTCGTCGCCTTTGCCGATCAACACGTCGCGAAATCTCGACGGGACGCTCAAACGGCCCTTACCGTCAAGCGTGTGTTCATAGCTGCCACGAAACATTAGTTTACTCGCCTAGATGGATTCTAAATGGGAATTTAACCCACTTTACCCCACTCAAGCGCCACTTATAACTATCTCAAATCGTGCTGTCAACATAAATTTCAAATTTTTCGAGCTTTTTCGTTCTTGTGGGACGTCGCACGCAGCATCTTGGGATCACAATCAATGCAACCCCCTAAATATAGGCCTGCAAGCTGGACAAAACGATAGAGAGTGATGCCCTTTCCGGTGGGTGTCGCAGGCTACGCGGATAGATTGGCTAGGAATGGTTTAATCGGTGTGGACCATGGATGCATCGTACGTGAGCGGGCTAAAGTGGATCGATAAGCCGGATTCTGTAATGACCCTTAGCGGGAGTCACAGCGATCATTCATCTTGCCCCGTGATTGCTCACGGGGTCGAGCGACCTTACCCGAGGGTTGTGGGCGGACCACCCGACCCTCCTATTTGGTCTTGCTCCGGGTGGGGTTTGCCATGCATCCACCATCACTGGCGGATCGGTGAGCTCTTACCTCGCCTTTTCAACCTTACCAGCTTGTGGCTGGCGGTATATTTTCTGTGGTACTTTCCCCCGATCACTCGGGGCCGCCATTAGCGGCCACCCCGTCCTGTGGAGTCCGGACTTTCCTCCCTCCGCCCGAGGCGGAGAGCGATCGCTTAATCCACTTTAGCCCGCTCAGTTCTTCTTGACCGCGTCATCGACACCCCGATTGGCCAGCCGGTCGGCGAGCCGGTTTAGCTCTCGTGGCACATGAAGGATACGATACGCATCAAAGCAACGCAACAAACTTACCGCGCGGCGAAAAAGCTCCTTGAGCTTTGCGTCTTTGACGCGATATTCGCCGTTTAACTGCCGAACCAATAGCTGCGAATCGCTTTGCACGCGGATCCTTTTCTTGCCCATCTGAAGAACGGCATCGAGCCCCATCAATAAGGCTTCATACTCGGCGACATTGTTGGTGGCATGGCCAAGGTAGCGGCTCAGTTCCTTGACGACGGCGCCGTTCTCGTCGCAGATTGCCGCTCCGCAACCCGCCTCTCCCGGATTACCTCGCGCCGCGCCGTCAACCATTAGCAGCCATTCTTTTTCACTCTCGGCCATTGGCATACTCCGCACCAGCCTCTTGGCAGCCATCCTTACGCAAGCGCCGTGAGAACAGCGCAATCTTTATACGTATGCGGAAGACCGGCATCCGTGAACGCCCCCTCCACGGAAAATTCAACTCTAACGTTATTACGCTGGGAAAATCGGCGGCAGACAGCGCCTAAAGGCACTCAAACCGTCTTTTCTTGTTCCGCCGACGGTTTGTAGTAAAGAATGCGCTGGCAACTGGGGCAAAGGTGGACTTTGTCGCTTTTGATGATCTCGTTCCACAATTGCGGCGGAATATTCATATGACAGCCTTGGCAAATACCACCGGTGACTTCCACTACGGCGGTGCCGCCGCGCCGAGAAAATATCATTTCGTATCGGGAAATCAGATCACCCGTCACCTGCGACGCGATCGTCCGCCGGCGCGTCGCGGCCTCGGAAACGGCTTGCTCAATGCCGGAAATTTGCGACTCCATCTCTTGCTGCTTTTGTTGCCACTCTCCCTGCATTTGCGCCATCTCTTCTTCCTTGGCCTTGATATTGGCCTTGATGCCGTCGATATCCATCAACACCTGGATGAGCGCTTCTTCCAGCTCACTATTGCTTTGTTTGATCTGATCGATTTCCCGCTGCAGCGCTTGCAGTTCTTTGACATTCTTGATGCGGTTCATACGCATCCGTTTGTCCATGACCTTTTTGCCTTCGTCCTGAAGCACCCGATCCTTTTCCCGACGCAACTTTTCTTTTTCCGCCAGCGCTGCGGTTAATAATTCAATCTCTTTTTTCTTAGTCTCAAGCACTTTCTCTTTGCCTTGGAGGTCGCCGAGCAGCCCCTGTTTGAGGCCATTTTTCTGTTTGATCTCACGATCCACCATCTGCAACGACGCCAGAATTTCGATTTGTGCGCGCAACTTCGCTTCCCCCGATCAACTAAAAAAAGAAATGCACCCGTCAGGGTGCATTTCTTTACTTCAAATGCCGGTCAAGAAATATCGTTTTAGGTTTTGCCTTACTCACTTCCGCTCAAACCCCGAATGTTATTATTTATCTGGATTTTGGGCGCTTGTCAAAGTGCAATTCAGACGCCGGGCGGGAGTCTAATGGCGCTCTTTCCTGAGCGATTTTTGCCTGTTTACAGCTTACCATAACGGCGTACAAAATAAGTTTTTGCGCGCCGTTCTAGCGAACCCGCGCGCTCGGCCGAGCAGGTTGGTTTCTAAGCCTTGGGGCTAGGTTATTAGTCGTGCGGATGACATCGCCGATCCACACGGTCAATTCGCTGACTCTACTGCCGTTGGTCTGGGCAATTTCGGACCACGGCCGGCCGCGCTGATAATCGTCGGCAATCCGGTTAATGGAACCTCGACCCAGGTAAGCAACGCCCCTGAGCGCAGCATACTGCCCATAACCGACACGGAGTTGTTGTCGTTCCCGCGCAATAATTTGTGCGTTGAGCCTCAGCTCATACGCCAGCGCTTCGACGATTGGACGTTCGCCATTTTGCTCCTCCACGTACCGATTGATGGCTTCAATTCGCTTCAATAATTCTCGCTCCGAGCGGGCCACCGGTGAATCCAACGACTCCGCCGACGGCAGCAATTCGGACCCGGTATTCGTCGCTCGATAGTACCGAAGCGCCTCGGGCATGAAAGAGCGCAGCTGTTGCAGGCGCGTCTCGTAGCCGGGATGAGTCGAGAGAAACGCGGGGGGGGCGCCTTTTTCGTTGCGCCCCATTCTTTCCCAAACTTCGATCGCAGTTTTTGGGTCATAGCCGGCCTTGGCCATAAGAATAAGCCCGACATGGTCGGCTTCCGACTCTTGGGATCGGCTAAAGGGTAAAACCAGTCCCACGGAAGCACCCAGACCGAGGGCTTGGAGGATCTGCGAATTGATGCCGGATGCCCCGGCAATCGCCATGCCGGCGCCCAATATCTCCGACTGGGTCATGCGCTCCCCCGAGTGACGAAGCAGCGCATGGGCAACCTCATGTCCGATCACGACCGCCAACCCCGCTTCGTCCCGGGCAATCGGAAATATACCGGTATAGACCGCCACTTTACCGCCGGGAACACAAAAGGCATTGACCATCTCGGGATCATTGACAACTCGGAATTCCCATTTGTAATCCGGCTTGTCGGCCGCCTGGGCGATCCGTTCGCCAATGCGACGGACTATCTGAAGCGCTGCCGAGTTTTCCGACAGGACGCTATCGCGCATAATCTGCCGATATGCCTGCTCTCCCGACGCCACCTCCTGGCTTTCAGACACCAGCATCAGTTGGCTGCGACCCGTATAGGGCGCCGACACACAGCCCGCCATCAAAAAAAGCGCCGTCAGGAAGGAGAGAATCCGCTTCATCGTCATCCCACTGAATACTAACTTTTCACCCCGCTCCAGGCAAGAAAGCAATTCGTTCCCCTCTAGAGTCCCATTTTTCCCGGATTGAGTATGCCGTTGGGATCCAGCGATTTTTTGATCTGGCGCATGATTTCTAGCCCATAGCCATGTTCTTCGGCCATCAGCGGCGCAAGCTTCACGCCGAC
>Ga0153916_10003953_pt1 | contig 11117 bp, 11 predicted proteins | sample Opewatmetagenome_FD_109642 | JGI IMG/M metagenome (GOLD analysis project Ga0153916, IMG submission 109642) | Freshwater wetland microbial communities from Ohio, USA - Open water 3 Core 3 Depth 4 metaG | ecosystem: Environmental > Aquatic > Freshwater > Wetlands | place: USA: Ohio, Lake Erie...
GATCCGCAGGCAATTTCGACCTATACGGGTTTGATAAAATCTGCGATCACGACGGGTCAGGTTCGTTCCGCTGATCTTTCAGCCTGGTTTAAGCAATATGAAAACCGGCTCAATTTACGCAGCATCTCTCTCCCGGCCAGACCTGGTGAGCTCGCTCGGGCATTGATCGAGATCACCGGAGCGGGCAGTGCCTATTTATGGCTGATCGAATCCCCAATTGGCACTGAAATTTTCCCACTTATTAATGATATTGATTTTGACCAACCTCACCAGAACGATTTCCTCTCCGTAGAACTCACCGGTGATGAGGCACCCGATCTGGTGATCTACCGGGTATCTACTCCCGGCGTTACCCAATATCTACCTCCCCATATTTTCGATTTATCGGGTACACTGCCGGCTGAGCTTATATTGCAAGAACAGATCCCCATCGATTTTGGATTAGAGCCCCATACTCAGCTCGATACAGGGATTGATGCCAACCGGCACAAGTACTTGCGCGTGATAAGTCTCTTAATGCCTACTTGCCCAACGTATGTGAATCAGACTTACACCTGGAATGGCGATTTTTTCTTCACCTCGCCGTTGCAATATGAGCTTGTTCCTGGAAACGACCTGCTTGCATATTGCGAGCTTGTCCTGGATGTGGCCTCCCAGGGTTGGGGACCTGCAGCGTCGATTAATATCGCCCAACCTTTACTCGAGCGATGGCCGCCAGAGACCGATACTCAAGGACGTCCGTTCCCACCTGATGCGGCAGACGAATTGCGCTATCGCCTGGGAGTGTTGTATGCGCTGGCAGATCAGCCTGAGAATGCCAGGGATACGATGACTGAGATCATTAATGCACCAGCCATTCCCAACTCATCTTGGATCGATCTCGCCCAGGAATTCTTGCATTTTTATCAAAAACCTGAAGATTTGTTCATTGCCTGCCAGCAGGCAGAATTCTGCAACCTGCGGGATGCCCTGAAGACAATAGCCGGGTATAGCGCTTCAGGTGATCCAGCCCAGACCCTGGTCTACCTGCAGGATCACGGCGTCGCCACACGTTCTAGCGGCGTCTTTGATTTTGATGGTGATGGTCAGTCAGAACGCTGGATGATCGTGCTTCCAAAGCCTGGGGCCAAACTCGAATTTTGGATACTCCCCCAGGTGGGAAATACCATCCAGCCTGTCTTTGTTCAAGTTTTTGAAGCTACCCAATCCTTCCCCTATTATCATGAACCTGCGGGTGAAGTTCCTGTTGTTCAGTTCGAGCTGCACAAGGGATTTATCTTCAAACGTTTAGAGGACACCCTCACAGCATTTATTCAATGGGTGGATGTCGAATACGCCCGTCCCACCGTGATCCTGGATGGATACAACCAGGCAGTTAGCGATTTGATGGGCGGTGCGGACCCACTCGATGTACAAGCGTCGCTCCTCGCGTTGTTCCACTCACCTCGCTTCGCCGGGGATTGTATTGCCTTCAACATCTGTGATCGGTTCCATTACACCCTCGCCTTGGCTTATAACCTTACCGGCGATGAAAGTTCAGCCATTGACGAATATTTATGGGTGTGGCGAAATTACGGCCAGAGCCCTTTTGCATTATTGGCCCGCTTGAAGCTTGATTATTTCCCCTTACCTACCTTCACCCCCGGACCCTCCCCCACCCGGACACTCACCCCCACGCGTACAGCGACTTCAGGGACAGCTGGCCCTACCTTCACTCCGACCTCAACCTCTGAAACGTATCCATAAGGTTGTCGATTTCTAGCGATATGTCTTACCCTCACCAGCAATGGCATTTATTAATCACCCCTCCCGCTCCTGGGGCCTGGAATATGGCCGTGGATGAGGCACTGCTTGAAGCGGTTGAAGGGAAACAGCAGTCAGCCATGCTCCGCCTTTATGCCTGGGATCCACCTTGTATATCTCTTGGCTATGCGCAATCAAGCGCAGATATTGATCTCGTTCGCCTGCACGACCAGGGATGGGATTGGGTCCGCCGTCCAACCGGGGGACGGGCTATCCTGCATACCGATGAGCTTACTTATTCGGTCATTGCTCCGCTTTCTGACCCGCGCCTTGTGGGAGGTGTCCTCGAAAGCTACCAGCGATTATCGCTCGCCCTGCTTAAAGCATTACACTCCCTCGATATCCCCGCTGAAACTCATCCTACATATATTTCAGCCGGCAACCGGGTTGGTGAGCCGGTGTGTTTCGAAGTCCCCTCCAATTACGAAATCGTCATCCAGGGGAAGAAAATCATCGGCAGTGCCCAGGCTCGCAGGAAAGATGCCGTGCTTCAGCATGGCACGTTTCCATTATGCGGTGACCTGACCCGTATCACGCAAGCGCTTGCCTTTGAAGGCGAAAGGGAACGCCAGCAGGCCGCGACCAGGTTATTAGCCCATGCCACTACCGCGGAGATGGCTGCAGGGAAAATCATCAGCTGGCAGGAAGCCGCCCAAGCCTTCATCTCTGCGTTCCAGTCTGAGCTGAATTTAGACTTGGTGCCAGTCGAACTGTCAGCTCGAGATTCGCAGCGCGCCAATGAGCTGGTAAGAGACAAGTATGCTGATCCGTCCTGGCTTGGACGGATCTAATTCATACCACAACTTATTCTATTGGTTAATTACTCGTTGGGGTAAACAAACGATACCTGGGTGTATCCCAGTTTGCTGAGCAAGCTTCCCAAGAATGTCTCTGCATTGGTCTGCGCCTGAACCAGTATTCCATCCTCCAGGGCTGCTTGCCTGATTTGATCCTCCGCTGCTTGGCGTGCGGATGTTTCCAGGTTGACGTCCCCATGGGTTAACAACCCGGTATCCCGATCATACACATAAGATTTATCATTATCGAGGGTGGCATCGAAGATCTCAATCTGGGGAAGATGGCACTCCAGTACCCCTCCCTCGTAAACCAGGTCCTGTGCGGTGATCTTGCTCAAATCCACGCCTGCGGTCACATAGCCATGCCCTACAAATAACAGCTTATCCCCAAATAACGGAGCGAGGGCGTTCTGACCTACCTCAGCTGTGATTACTTTCTCCACGGTGTATTGGATCGTTTCCAATCGTGCCAGCGGTCGGATCTGGTTGATGATTGTTATCGGGTCTGGCAAAATAGTTGGGGTTGGGTGGAGGAATTGGGCTACCTGCGTACTCAGACCACTGGTCATATCGCTAACCGGTTGCACAAATCGCTGCGTCGTCCGTTGGATAGTGATGATTACCCCAACAGTCGCGCCGGCCAGGATTACCAGGATGCCAATCACAAGGATCCAGGAGCGTAAATTTTTAGTTGTGTCCATGATAATATATTATACTTGATGCCATAATGAGCATTGGCATTTTATCCCTCCAGATCAAGCTCCCGGGGTGTAAATCGCTCAAAGAAAAACGCAGCCGCCTGAAGCCATTGATCTCTCGCCTCCACCGTGAATTCAATGTCTCCGTCGCTGAACTGGACCAGCAAGATCTCTGGGATCAAGCCATCCTCGGCTGTGCCCATATTAGCAATGACCACCAATTCTCACAAACTGCTCTCCAATCTATAGTTCACTGGCTGAACAAGAATTGGCCTGACATTATGCTGGTGGATGACCATATCGAGATAATCAATTAGGAAGGAATCATGGATCTTAAACTTAATGGGATGCGTGCTCTGGTTGCAGGCTCAAGTCGGGGATTAGGCTATGCCATCGCCCGTACTTTAGCTGTGGAAGGCTGCCGCGTGGCGATAAATGGCCGTGATCAAAAAAGCTTGAGCCAAGCCGCTCAAAAATTGCTCTCAGATACTGGCGCTGAAATAATGCCCCTGGCAGGTGATGTTGGTCAGCTGGATGTCTCTGCACAGTTACTAGAGCAAGTCGTTCACACCTTCGGTGGTTTGGATTTGCTCGTTACCAACGCAGGTGGGCCACCCTCAGGTAAATTTGAATGTTTTGACGACTCTTCCTGGCAACACGCAGTTGAGCAGTCCTTCCTCAGTCACGTGCGCCTGATCCGTGCTGCTCTGCCTTACCTGCGCCAGTCCAAGTACGCCAGTGTAGTAACTATGACTTCTTATTCCGTTAAACAGCCTATCCCAAACCTTGTCCTTTCTAACAGCATCCGCGCTGCTACGGTCGGCCTCACCAAGAGCCTCTCTCAAGAGCTCGGAGCCGATGGGATCCGTCTCAATTCCATCCTGCCAGGCTGGACTTTGACCGAGCGTGTTCACGACCTGATGTCATACCGTGCGCAAAATAATGGCACCAGCCTCGATCATGAGATTGCCCTACTCACAAACGACATTGCTCTTGGACGTATGGCCGAGCCTCAAGAAATAGCCAACGCTGTTGTTTTCTTGCTCTCCCCGGTTGCATCATACATTACTGGCGTCATGCTCACAGTCGATGGAGGCATATATAAGGGTACCCTATGAGGGTTATTACTCAAGTTTAGCCAGCAAACCTGTTTATTTCAAAAATTTAAACGGGATATCGACCAGCACTTTTAGTAGTTTTTGTTGTAGGCTCGGCTTGTTCACCCCCATCACTCCCGCGCGCATAGTGGCATAGGCCTCCAGATAACGTCCTTTCCGCAGTTTTAACGCTGAGAGAGATTGAAGGACATATGCGCGCAGTTCGTATTCTCCCAGATTATTGAACAGTTCCGCAGAACGGGTGTATGCGCTAATCGCCTCATCAAGGCGCTTCAATTGCTCCAACGCTGCTGCCTGGTTGCCAAGCGCCATGGCCTGCCGTTTATAATCTCCCCTGGAAAAAAAGATCTGGTCTGTTCCAGCTGCAGCCTCCAGGGCAGATTTTGCTTCCCCAGCTTTTAGATAGGCGACGCTGCAGTTGTTCGCCATCTCAGCGGCCTGCAGCTCATCTCCCCGGGCTAAAAAACCATCAGCGGCTGCTTTAAACAGCATAGCCGCTGAAAGGTATTTGCCTTGCTTATATTCAGCTTGTCCTTCAGCGGCAAGCTGTTGAGGTTGCAAAGTTTCCATGATCCTACAATGTGATTTCCAGCAACCCTTCTGCCAGGGCCCGCAATTTCTCTACTTTCAGCTCACTCAGCCTGATCGCCAGCTCAAGGTAGGGTCGGTTGATCGGTTTTCCGATGAATTCTTTCAATTCAGCCGGCAGGCTCAGGAATTGGCGCGTATATTTTTGATCAGAAAAATAGTTTCCCACCTGGCTGGTTTGGTCCTCGAAATTTGCGATGGGATTATTAAGCACCTGGGCAATAGCTTCTAGTTCTGGTAGCGGGATAGATGCTTCACCTTCTTCATATGCCTGCAAAGAAGAAGGATCGATGTCAGCCTGATTAGCCAGTTCCTCAACCGATAACACAGCCTCGATGCGTGCTTTTCGTAGCAATCCGCCGATAGATGCTTGCCTGACTTGTTTTATTTCCGCTGCGTCAAATTGCTTATCGCTTCCATCGGGTGTTAATAAATTGCTCTGCCAGAAGTGCTCAAGTGGCACTTCGAGGTAATATGCTAATATTTCGAGTTCTGGTAATGTTAGCGGCCTTTCGCCATACTCTATATCCGAAAGCTCTTCCGCTGATAATCCCATGGCTTGTGCACATTCTTCCAGGCTTTTTCCTGATTTCAGCCGCACATCACGGATTAACACCCCAAGTTTTTTGGCTCGAATAACCTTCAATATTGGGTTGATCGTCATCTCGACACCTTCCTGATAAGATGTGATTTCAGATGCATAACGCAATTCGCGTAATTTTCAACACTTTTTATGGCATTACCGGCATGATGTACCCTACACCAGAGCGTGTGACGATGTGCTGTGGGCTGTTCTGGTCTTTCTCCAGCTTTTGCCTTAGCCGCGAGATGCTGACCCACAAGATCTCCTTATCATTTTGATATTCAACACCCCATACGTCCCTTAATAGCTGCTCGGATGGGATCACCGTGCCCACATTCTGTGCCAGCTGCAACAGGATGCGATATTCCGTCGCTGATAGGTAAACCATTTTACCGTTCAGGAAAACTTCGGCCTTGGCCAGATCAATCTCCAGCGAACCATGATGAAAGACAGACTGGGCTGGGACGTTTGTCGGTCTTGCTGCCCTGCGTAATACTGCTCTCACCCGGGCTAGCAGTTCTGTCGCTGAAAATGGCTTGATAATGTAGTCATCAGCACCCATATCAAGACCCTTGACCCGGTCCTTCTCCTCGCCCTTAACGGTCACAACAATGATCGGTACGGTTGAAAACTTCCTGATCCGCTCACAAACCGTAAAGCCATCCAAGCCTGGCATCATGATGTCCAATAGGACCAGGTCAGGGCTTTGATTTGCCATGACTTCCAATGCCTGTTCTCCATTATAGGCCTTCAATACTTGATAGTGATCAGATAAAAGGTTGGCTTCCATCAGCCGTACATAACGTGGTTCATCATCTACTATTAATATAGTCCTGGTCATGCTCTAGGCTCCTCTCTCGTGAGTGGGGTGTCTTGATATTCCCCCTTGCATGGTAAATTAATGGTAAATACTGTACCTTTCGATACTTCTGAGCTAACAGAAATTTCACCTCCGTGGGCGTGGATGATCTGCTGGCATATATATAGTCCCAACCCTGTGCCATGTGTGGCTAAGCTGGTCTCAGGGACGCGGTAAAAACGCTCAAACAGATGCTCGAGATGGTGTTGGGGGATTCCCGGTCCCTGGTCCTCCACAGAGATAGAACATATTTCATCCTTGTTTGTAACTGTTATTTTGACGGGTGATCCCGGGGCGTATTTTACAGCATTGCTCAACAGGTTATCGAACACCTGCGTGACTCGGTTCGGGTCTGCCATGACCACCACCCCGTTGCTGCTGTTCAATTGCACCGCCAGCGAAGAATATCGCGCCGTGGTTCTGACTACGATCTCACGCAGGATCACATCCAGCCTGATCGGCTGTAGCTGCATGAACATCGTGCCAGCTTTCAGGCGTGATGAATCAAGTAAGTCCTCGATCAGCTCGTGCAGCCTGTCAGCCTCCTCGTCGATGATGGTTAAAAATTCCCGCCGTGATCCATCGTCCCATTTTGTATCCTCCCTTAACAACGTCGTGGCATAACCCTTGATAAAGCCGATCGGTGTGCGTAATTCGTGGGAAATCGTGGTGATAAACTCATCTTGCATCCGCCGTAACCAGCGCTCCGCTTCGAGCTTGGCTACCCGCTCAACCAGGTGGTGGTTCTCGATCAGCTGGGCGGTTTGTGCGGCAATGAATTCAGCCAGGCGGATTTGATCGGGTGCATAAGGCGGCCCCCCAAACCTGCCAAAGACTAACACCCCAACCACTTCCTCGCCTGCTTTCAACGGTAGCCCCAGGAAATCCCTCCAGAAAAGACGATTTTCTTCCCACCCATCAAGCTTCTCATAGCGTAGCGTGGTGCGCTTGTTGGTAAATGCTTCGTTAGCTACTGCTCCCCCCCACTCAATTTCTCCCTCCGCATATTTACCTCGCCCTACCACCCTGGCATAATCTGGTTCCAGACCTTTTTCTTCCTTCGGCAGATAAACCACGATATTATCGAAAATCAGCACATGCCGGGTATGCTTTACAATCGAATCGAGAGCAGTGTCTATGTTCTCGGTTTGAGCGATCGCTAATCCAATCGCATACACGGTCCTCAGGTCTTCCGGTTTAAGGATGAACGACTCGTTCAGCTCATCCACCATATTCACCCTCAGATTTGACCATCGGAAGCTGGAATTGTATATATGTCCCTTGCCCCACTCTTGAAGTTACCTCTACTTCTGAGCCGTGGGCATCAATGATCTTCTTGACCAATGCCAGCCCCAATCCGATTCCACCATACCTTCTGGTGCTTGAGCCGTCTAGCTGGTGGTAAGGCTCGAAGATCTCCGATAATTTCTCGGGTTCGATGCCTATCCCTGTATCGACGACATAGAATTTCGCAAAATCGGTATCCCAATCCAATCCAAGTGTCACTTGCCCGCCCGGGTGGGTAAATTTTATGGCGTTCTCCACCAGCTCCATCACCACCCATTGGACCTTCTCGCGGTCCATCCTTACCACACAAGGCACGTGGCTCACATCCGAGTGGAATACGATCGAGCGGTTAGTAGCTCTTGTTTCTGCTTGCTTCACCACTCCCTCTACCACTTCAGTGAGGTTTGCGGGCTTGATCTGCAGGGTGAATTGGCCGCTCGCCTCCATCGAAAATTCGATCATCTTCTCGATCAGCTCTTCTAGCCGTGCTTCCGATCGTAGCATGACGTCCAATGCCACGCTTTGTTCCTGAGATAACTCACCCAGGCTGCCCTCGTTCATCAAGTCAAGATAGCCTCGGATATGGGTGAGTGGTGTGCGTAGCTCGTGCGACACGTTAGAGATGAAATTGGATTTCAGCTGATTTAATTCCGCTAGCTTGTTCAATGCTGATTGTAGTTCCTGGGTGCGCTCTTTCACCCTCTGCTCCAGCATCAGGTTTGATTGTTGCAATGCAGTATGTAGCTGTAGGATCTGCTCCGTAATAACCTGATCAAGCGTTTCGCGGTCGATCAGCTTTAACTCCAACAATGCTTGCCCAACCAGTCTCTGGTGGCCATCGGGTCCGGGCTTCTTTGCGTACTTTAATGCACGTTGTAAGCCAGTTTGGGTCAATACTCCCCGTTCAATCAATAACTCACCCACGCGTGGTACGAGCAGCTCGGGTGTGATCGGCACTGCTGGATTGGTATTGATTTTCGAGATGACTTCTTGTTCACTTTTTACTGCAGCCAATGCCAGGTTGACTCCGCAGTGTGGGCATTCGAGCTCCTGCTGGTTGACGGGTAGTCCACAATTGGGGCAAGGTATTTGGTAATCCATTCTCCACCGGTGCAATCTCTAATATCATATCCTGACTTATCTCTTAATGCAAGCCTAACAAATGTGTATAGGTTTTATAAGCAAAAAAACTCATATTTAATGGATAATGTAAGTTATGCCAATTCGTGCCACTAGAAGATTGCTTGTCATCGACCAGGACGTTCTGGGGGAAAATTTTCTTAAGCAATCTTTGGAACCTGAAGGGTATGAGGTCATCAGGGTAAGTTCCAGTCGAGAGGGGATACTAACTTCTCAGACCTGGAATCCTGACGTGATCATCATTAACCTCATGCAGCCGGCTACCGATGGTTGGAAACTATGCCAACTTATCCGCATGTATAGCGAGGCACCTATCTTGGTGCTTGCAGCCGTCTCCGATCCGCATTCGGTCGCTCAATGGTTGGATGCTGGCGCAGACGATTACCTGACCAAGCCTTGCTCCTCTGATATGCTGATCGCCCACCTGCAGAAGCTCATGCGCCGGTTTGCGCTCAAGCAAAATCACCCCTCATTATCGCCAATCCATTAGTTTCTAATCGATTTGACTTGTGTTTCTTCTGGTTCTTGGGTTAGAATAAACTATCTTTGATTCCCAGGAGCGAACTTCGTGTCTGGTCAAGAATCTGATCCATCTTCAGCTAACCCCTCCAACCGCCTTACTGACCGCTCCGCCGACCAGTGGGAAACTTCACAAGCTGCTCAATCGCTGGAACGGATGAAAGCCAACCCCCGGGTTAAATATATCGTCATCGTTGTTCCTGAAGATGCCTGTCCAGCCTGCCAAAATTTAACCGGCACTTATCCTAAAGATCAAGTTCCGCGCCTGCCGATCGAAGAATGTTCTCACCCACTTGGATGTCGATCTTACTACCTGCCATTCCTGGATGAGATTTTCCCGTAGAATCTCCCCCATTATTCCCGCTGAGCTTACTCTCTGCACTGACTCTATATGCGGTATTCCTGCAACAAAGCTCTACCCAGGTTGATTGCCTCTTGCCGGGTGCCGATATCTCCTGCCACCTGGGCTTCGCGGATCGCTTCGAGTAGATACCCAACTGCTGGTCCGGGTGAGATATTCAATTCCCTCATTAAATCTTCTCCATTGATAAGCAGTGTGGGGAATAATCCTGCCTCACGATCCTCCCACCACGCCTGCAATAATCCACGAACTGTCTCCAGATGTCTTGCCCACCTCTCTATAGGTAGTGTAGTCCCGTATGTCGCCAGGATATCTGCCAAGGAGATCAGGCAAATATCGACCCCTGCCGCGCCTGTTGCTCGGAAGAAGCGATAGATCGCTTTCTTGCTAGGTGGAGGGTTTGAATGAGAAAGCTGTGAAGGGCGCATATGGTGGCTCACGATAGTCATCAGCCGGTCTATTTCCACCCTGCTCAATCGTAACGCCTGCCCACGTTTCTCAGCCAGCTCGCTACCTATCTGCTCATGACCTATGAAACTGGTTTTACCTGCCTCATCTAGCGCCCTTGCTTTCGGCTTACCTGCATCATGGTACAGCCCCGCCAGGAAAATGATCCCCCGGTGTGGACGATCAGGGTTTAAGGAATTATTGAGATGCTCCACCAGATGTGACCGAAATTTCCCAAGTTGTAAAGCTGCCATTCCCATGACTAAGTGGCTTGTTTTCTTAGCATCAAATTCAGCTGCCAGAACATCGAACAGGTCTTCCAGACGTGCGATCATATCCAGGGTGTGTTCCCAGGCATCCAGTACGTGGGGTGCCCCTTGCTGCACTCCTTTAAGCAGGCACACCTCGGGCAGGATATATTCTAAAGCATCCAACCTATCCAGGATACGTATGGATGTGCTCGGATGCGATTGCACCAGGATGCGAAAGAGCTCATCTCTCAGCCTTTCTGCTGATACCTGCGGTAAGCAGTCCACCGCCTCGCGGAGCCACCGTAGTGTCTCAGGCAGGATTCTTAAATCGAGGTCGACGGAAAATCTGACCGCCCGTAATATCCTTACCGGATCATCTAAAAAGGAACGCTCCGAACACGCCCTCAGACGCTTCGATACCAGGTCCTTTGCCCCTCTCATTGGATCCACCAGCCTGTTCATCTCGTGCACATCTACAGCCATGGCGTTCATCGTGAAGTCCCGCCCCTTCAAATCGCTCTCCAGGTCCTCCCCCTGGAATTTTGAAAAATCTATACGCCTTGGGGTGTGTAGCCGCTTTGTTTGGCTTTCTTCAGGTCTTAGCACCAGCCTGGCAATTTTTCTTTCCCTGTCTAAAGGGAAAAATGCCGCCCCGATCTCATCCGC
>Ga0153916_10003954_pt1 | contig 11117 bp, 14 predicted proteins | sample Opewatmetagenome_FD_109642 | JGI IMG/M metagenome (GOLD analysis project Ga0153916, IMG submission 109642) | Freshwater wetland microbial communities from Ohio, USA - Open water 3 Core 3 Depth 4 metaG | ecosystem: Environmental > Aquatic > Freshwater > Wetlands | place: USA: Ohio, Lake Erie...
CTGGCGGAGCTTCGTCCGGAGCGGCGGCGGCATTATGGCCCGGTCGAAATCCACCGCGACGAAACCGGCGACGAGGGCGCCGTTGATAGCGCCGGCCGGGTACGTCGACGGCTGGTTTATGACGACGGAGCGTTTGCCGACGCGGCCGAGCCGGTCCCATATTGTAGGCGCCTTGACGTCGGCCGAGCTCGTGAAGCGGATGTCGTACGTGCCGGCCTTTAATTCGGTGAAACCGAAGACGCCGTGGCCGCCCGGATTCAGGCCGGTGGCGAAGGAGGGCCATGAGACGGCCGAAATTTCCGGCAGCGTTACGGTCATACGGGCGAACCGTTCCGCCCGGCTGAGCTCCGCAAGGTACGGCGTCGCGCCGTCGGCGACGAGCTTTTCGACCAACGAGTGCGGCACGCCGTCCAGGCCGACGACGACGGCCTTCCTTTTTTTCTTGTTGAAAAGGCCCATAATTAAAAGGCCCGCGGCTCGGGCTTCCGAGGCTTAATTATAAGGTAAAACGCCGTTCATGTCAAATCGTGCCGCGTTTAAACGGCGGCGCCGCGCACCGCCGGGCGCTAAGATGAAGCCCGCCCCGAAAGGCGGGCTTCGCGCCAGGAGAGGAGAGTTGAGGATTAACGCACGGGCAAGGCTTCGATAATAATAGTATCCGGGGGGAACGCCTGAATTACGACGGCGTTCGCCGGCCGGGCCGCATGCGTCGCGACGTTCTTCGCCTGCATTTCGCCGGGCCCGAGAACGCCGGCGCGTATCAGGAAAATAAAAGATAAAGCCAATATGGCAAAGATTCCTAAAATATTTATCACGTTGGACCTGAACATTTCGTGACCTCCGGATTTTCGTCGTCGCTCTCTTTTTGTAATACGGCCTGACGGCCGTAAAGTTGCATAAAAAATACCCGCCTTTTCGGCGGCCTTGGCGTAATGAAGATACATATTTTTTATAGTCGGCGTATGGCTTCAATCAGGCGCGCCGGCTTGGTTGCGTTTCGCTATTATAGGCGTGTTTTCGGCACCTTGACGCGGCGCGAAATATATATTATTATACCTATCGGAATACTCTACTATAGGAGAAATTTTTATGAAACTTACTACCCGCAGCGAGTACGCTTTGCTGGCGTTGCTCTTTCTCGCGCGGCATTATTCCGAGGAGTATAGGACCGTCGAGGCCGTGGCCGGGGCGGAAGATATACCCCATAAATACCTCGAGCAGATAATGTTGGCGTTAAAGCGCGCGGGGTACGTGCGCAGCTCCAAAGGGCAGCACGGCGGCTACAGGCTCGCGAAGCCGGCCGAAAGTATAACCTTGGCCGAAATCGTCCGCCTTTTCGACGGCGCCCTCGCGCCCACCGACTCCGTGAGCGAACATTTCTACGGGTCTACGCCGGTGGAAAAGGAGCAAAAGCTGGTGGCGTTGTTCAAGGATATCCGCGATTACGCCGCCACCAAGCTCGAGCTGACGACGCTGGCCGACGTCTCCTGACGGCCCCGCCGAAAGGCCCGTCTTACGAAGGAAATATAGGTTAAATTTAAGGTGGCTTTGACGTCATCCAAACGGGTATAAACGAACCGGCTAGGCCGGGACGATCTATTATATAACCGTTGGCCGTCGCGACGGATTCGCCGCCCAGGAGGTTTTAATTATGAGGGACTTTTACGTTATTGTCTTAACGGTTGCGGTTTTTGCGATGGCGGTATCCTTGGCGAGGTGCCGGAAGAAGGCGGAGGCGCCGGCGACGGCCGAATCCGCCGCCGAGACCGTCGCCGCGGCCGAGGCGCCCGAAACGCCCCTCGCGCTATCCGCCCAGGCGCAGAAGCTCCCGCCCGGGACGGAGGTCGCGGTTATAGATACCGCAAAGGGCATCATAGAAATCGAGCTTTTGACCAAGGAGACGCCTAAGACCGCGGGCAACTTCGTCAAGCTGGTAGAGGAGAAATTTTACGACGGCATACCCTTCCACCGCGTCGAACCGGGCTTCGTAATCCAGGCGGGGGACGCGACGTTCGTGGGGCGCCAGAACCCGGCGGTCGGGGTCCCGGCCGAACCGGATAAGCGCAAGACGGTCCGCGGCGCCGTGTCCATGGCGCGCTCGATGGCCCCCGGCGCCAAGGAGTACGGCGCTACCAGCCCGTCGCAGTTTTTCATCCTCACCGGCGACTCGCCGCACCTCGACCCCGATTTCTGCGTCTTCGGCGTCGTCGTGACCGGCATGGACGTGGCGGATAACACCCGGAAGGACGACGTGATTAAACGCATCCGCATCCTAAAAGTGGGCGAGGAACAACCGACCGCCGCGGAGACGGCGACGGAAGGTAAGTAGGCCGCGCGCCCTCGAGTTGACGAACCCGCCGCGAGGCGGGTTTAAAATTTGGGCGGTGGACAAAGCCCCGTCGTTAATTTATAGTAGCGGCGAATAAGCTATTTAAAAACGCCTGAGAGGTGGCGATCATGAGATTCTATTTTTGTGTCGCCCTCGCGGCGGCCCTTTCCGTACCCGCTCTCGCGTTCGCGGCGGCGGAGATATACGGCGGCGACGCCGTAGCCCTGGCAGCCGAGGAGGGGGAAGCGCCGCTCGAGCTCTCCGCCGAGGCCCGAAAGCTGCCCGCGGGTACGAAGGTCGCGGCGCTGGAACTCGACGGCGGCGGGGTGGTGGAGATTCAACTTTTGGCGGACGAGACCCCCAGGACCGCCGGCAACTTCATCGCCCTCGTCGAGGACGGCTTCTACGACGGCATTATCGTCCACCGCGTCGAGGACTTCGTCGTCCAGGCGGGCGACGCGACGCTCGTGGGCCGCGAGAACCCGGACCTATCGCTTGCGCTCGAGGCGGACGCGCGGCCGTGCCGCCGCGGCGCGGTATCCATGGCCCGGTACGCCTCGACCGACGAGACGACGGGCCAAAGGGTATACGGCGAAACCAGCCCGACGCAGTTCTTCATTTTGAAATTAGACACGCCGCGCCTCGACCCGGATTTCTGCGTCTTCGGCGTAGTCGTTTCGGGTATGGACGTGGTCGATAAAATCGGCCGGGGCGACGTCATCAAACGCGCCCGCATCCTCGCCGCGGGCGGCGAAGGGGAGTCGCGCGCGACGGTCGAGGAGTAGCGGCCGCGCGTAAAAAACCCGCCTGGCGGCGGGTTTTCGGGGCGCGCTTCCGACGAGTTGCTAGTCGCGCTTGGCCGCCTGCCACTTCTCCTCCATCTGCTCGAGCGTCGCGTCCGCGAGCTCCAAACCCTCGGCGGCGAGCGCGGCTTGCATGGCGTGGAAGCGGCGGACGAACTCGTCGTTCGTCATATTGAGGGCCTCGTCCGGGTCGATTTCCATATAACGGCACAGGTTTATCAGGGAGAAGAAAAGGTCGCCCAGCTCGGCGCGCAGGCGCTCCCGGTCGCGGCGCTCGAGTTCCCGTTTTAATTCCGCCACCTCTTCTTCGATTTTATCCCATACGCCGCGCGTGTCTTCCCACTCGAAGCCCACCGCGCGCGCGCGGTCCTGGATGCGCCGGGCGCGGAACATGGCCGGCAAGTTTTTCGGGATGCCGTCGAGGAGTTGTCGCCCCGCCTCCTCGCGGCCCTTTATCATCTCCCAGTTGGCGACGACTTCCGAGGGGCCCGAGACCTCGACGGCGCCGAAGACGTGGGGGTGCCGACGGACCAGTTTGTCGACGATGTATTCGGCGACGTCGGCGATGGCGAACGCGCCGCGCTCTTCCGCCATGCGCGCGTGAAAGAATACGTGGAGGAGGACGTCGCCCAGTTCCTCTTTAAGGGCCCGGTCGTCGTTCGCGGAAATGGCTTCCGCGGCCTCGTACGCTTCCTCAATAAGGAATCGGCGCATCGACGCGTGCGTTTGCTCGCGGTCCCACGGGCACTCCGACCGCAGCCGCGCGACGACTTCCCAAAGTTCCCTCAGCTTCTCTTCCATAATTAACCGCCTTGACGGGGTCGTCGATTTTGTTTAATATATTCCCCATGGCGACCGAAAAGGCTAACCTTCTCGACTCGCTTTACGATAGTCTGCCGACCAAGGGCATCGTTTCGGTCGCGGCGCTTGCCGCGGCCTTGTCGCTGGAGCCGGGGGAGGTGACCGCGGCTATCGAGGCGCTCAAGGCCGCGGGCGCCATGGTCGTGGGCGACGAACGGAGCGGCTATAGCCGCCGGTTGCCGCCGCCGCTGGACCGTACGCTGATCTCCGCCCTGGTCGAAGGAGATATAGGGGGCACGTTGCTCCTTTTCGACGGCGTCGGTAGCACGATGGCGAAAGCGCGCGAGCTGGCCGCCGACGGCGAGCGCCACGGCGTCGCGGTATTAACCGAAGAGCAAGCCGCCGGTCGCGGCAGGTACGGCCGCGGCTGGTCATCCCCCTATCGCCTCGGCCTCTATATGTCGGTTATCCTCGAAAAACGTTGGCTCCCGCGCGAGTATATGCTGCTGCCGTTGGTCGCGGGCGTGGCGGCCGCCGACGCCGTGGCGTCCGCGGCCGGTTTGGCTCCCCAGTTGAAGTGGCCCAACGACCTGGTGTGGAAAGGTTCGAAGGTGGGCGGCATTCTGGCCGAATCGTACGGCAAGCCGGACGTTTTAATATTGGGCGTCGGCGTAAACGTCTTTCAATGTCCTTACGATTTTCCGCCCCACGTTCTCTATCCCGTCACGTCTCTCGCTATAGCCGGCGCCAAGGACATTGACCGGAACGTGCTGGCCGCGGCCGTCTTGAACGCTTTAGGCCGGTGGCTCGAGCGCTGGCTCCGCGCCGGCCCCGAACCGGTTATAAACGCCTGGCGCGAACGCAACGTTACGCTGGGGCGCCGGGTCCGCATAGCCGGCACGGGCGTCGCCGGGACCGCGGTCGGTTTGACCGTCGACGGCGCGCTGGTCGTTGAGGACGACGCCGGCGGCCGCCGCGTTTTATATTCGGCCGACGCCTGAGGTCGCGGCGTTCCTCGACCGCCGGCCTTCTTCAAACTATTGTCGGCCCCCTACCCCTTCCAAAGGACATCCCGCGCACCTCGGCTCGCGCCGGCGGCACCGTTCGCGCCCTACCCGCACCATGAGCGCGTGGTACCGGTTGAACCGCGCCGCGTCCGCCTCCAGGTTGGCCTCAAACAATTCTTTTAGCTCGTCATAGGCCGCGGCTTCGTCGGCCAGGCCGTGGCGGTGAAGGACCCGGTGGGTGTAAGCGTCGACCACGAAGGTCGGCAGGCCGCAGGCGTAGAGCAAAATCGAGTCGGCCGTCTCCGGGCCTATGCCGCGCACGGCTAGTAGTTTGGCCCTGACCGCCGATAACTCCTCTCGAGCTATGGTCGCGACGTCGCCGCCGTATTCTTCCCCCAGGAAGTCGAGGAACGCCCGCAACCGCGCGGCCTTAACGTTATAATAACCCGCGGGTTTTATCAACGGCGCTATCTCGGACGCGGCCAGCCGGGCTAGTTTCGCCGGTTCTAAAAGGCCGGCACGTTTCAGATTCGCGATGGCCTTTTCGACGTTGGGCCAGGCCGTGTTTTGGGTGAGGATGGCGCCCACCGCTATTTCGAACGGCGTCTCGCCGGGCCACCAGCGCTGGTCGCCGTACGCGGCGTCCAGCCGTCGGTATATTTCCGCCAGAAGGTCTCTAGTCGTCGCCATTCCGTTTGCGGAGGCGGGCCCATTCCGGGAAGACTTGGCTCGCGGCCGCCAGGCGGTGATGCAAGGCCGCGCCGACGTACGCCAGGGTGGTAGGGACCCCCGCGGCGCGACGTTCTTCGAGGGGCCGGAGCAGGGGGACGCTCAGGAGCCTGCCCAACGCCGAGAGTACGAAGAGAAGGTGGTAGTTGATGAAAGGCACGCCGGCCACAACCCACTCGTAGCCGCTCGTCGCCCCCGCGACGACGCCGCCGAGAGTAGAGGCCGCGAACGTCGCGACGCCGGTGACGATCCCGAGGGCGGCGATGTAATAAGTCCGGGCCGGCCGCGGCGAGAGGGCGAGCGGCAGCGTGAACGTCGCCAGGTTAAACCCGCCCCACGACGCGCCGGCGAATACAGCGATGGCCCATACCGGGTAGATGAAATCCGGCCGCGTCGCCAGCCAGCATAGCGGTAAAAATCCGACGGCGACCGCGCATATCGCCAGGATGGGTTTATTGCCGGCCCGGTCCCCGACGACGCCCCATATACGGTTTGTGGCCGCCGCCGTAAGGCTGGTGATGCCGCCGAACAGCGCAATCTCGAAATACGACATCTTCAAGTAGGTGAGCATATAGACGTTCCAGAAAGCCAAGGGGATGGCCCAGCTGAAGTTCCAGGCGGCGAAAAATTTCAAGGCCTTTCGGAAATTCCTATCCGCGAGCGGCTCGCGAACGCGCCGCCAGAAGGCTCCGGTCGGAACGGGCCTTTCGGGGGCGGCCGGTTGGCGGGAGAGGAAGACCGAGGCCACGGCCCCGGCGGCGACCGCCAGGGCGAAGAGCAATACGAACCCGGAAGTTTCGGCCCCCCGCTCTTTTAGCGCGTCCAGCGTTCGTCCCCCGGCGATAGTCACGACGAGGTTCACGGTGATGACGACGACGTTGCGTATGCCGAAGTAGCGTCCCCGGAGCCTTTCGGGGATGAGGTCGCTCATCCACACGGTCCAGGCGTTATAGGTTATCATCAAGAAGGCCGAGGAGATGGCGTAGAACAATAGGAACGCGTACATGCGGTACGGCCCGGGCGCGAACGGCAAAAAGGGAAGGACGACGGCGAATAGCCATGAGGTCCGGCCCAGCGCTGAGCCCGATACGGCCAGCGCCTTGAGCTTGGAGGTGCGCTCGTCGACGTAAGCCGAAGCGAGCTGAAAGAATTGGGCGGCAAAGGGTATCGCGGCCAATACGCCCAGCGAGACGTCGCCCGCCCCCAGCGTCAACGCGTATCCGGTGAGGAAGGCGCCCCCGGTCAAACTTATATGGACGGAGGCGAAGGCGCCTTCCGCGATGGAAATGCGCATCGCCCGCCGGATGAGGCTATTGTAATGGTTTCTGCGTACGGGTCGATTCATGTTGGCGGCACGCGAAATCGCTTGCTTGCGGCGGATATATGGCGTAAAATTAGCTTAGCCGTTATAATTCAACTTAAGGAGTCGTCGCCTATGAGATGCAAAGCCTTCGCAATCGTGTTCGTCGTGGCGCTCGCGGCAGCCGCGGCAGGGGCCCAACCTCCCGACGACCCCGTACTCGCCTATTCGGATACGGTTCAGGATATCACCGCCCGGTTCAACGCCCAACTCGTCGAAGCCCAACCTTTTCTCGTGTGGCCCGGCGAAGACCTCGAACAGGACGAACGCGATAAACTCGCCTGGAAGCTCGAGGTGATAATCAACGACTTGGGCAAACTCGCGGACGAGATGGGCGCGTTGGCCGTCCCCGAGGGTTTCGACGAGGCGCACAAGCTTATCGCCGGCGCGTTCAACCTATACATGACGGCGCTGAGCCGTTGCGGCTCCGGCATCCAACGCAATTACTTAAAGACCTTCAACGGCGGCGTGCAGGATTACAACGCCGCGGGCACCTTCCTCGACTCCGGTTTCGGCGAGCTCGAGGCGGCGTTGGAGCGTGCCGGATACGTTATCGAATAGGCTCGGCCGCCCGCGGCAGGAATAACGTTTACGGAAGTTAAAGCGCGGGCGCGACCGCCGGGATGTTTCCGCCCGTCCGGCGTGCCGCGCCGATGCGTTATTCTAATATCCCCGATGCCCGTAATTATACGAATTTTTAGTGCCCCGCGTCAAGCTCCATGACCGCGCCGCCCAGCCCGGCCTCCCGTATAACGCGATTCAAGGGGCGATTCAAAGCCCGGCGGGCCGTCGAGGCCGCGGCCGGGCGGGCGTTAAGGCCGCTCGTCGCGTTGGCGCGGCCCGCGGCGGCCCGGCGGACCGTACGGGAGGGGCGCATCTTGGCCGTCGAACGTATCCTGCGCATCGGCGATACGCTCGTCACGAGGCCCGCCCTCGCCGCGCTCCGCGGCAAATTTCCCGCAAGCGAATTGGCCGTAGTATGCCAACCGGCCCTTCTTCCGCTCTGCGCGGCTGACCATTTGGTGGACCGCGTCGTCGTCGCCGGGGCCGGCGCTTCGGGTTTTTGGCGGGCGGCGCGCCAGGCGCGAGAGTTCGGCGCCGCCGCGGCGTACGTCTTCGTTGCCGACCGGTGGTCGCCGTACCTGGCGTTCCTCGCCGGCGCGCGGGAGATAGTCGGTTACGATTACGCCGCGCGGGGGGCGGCCCTGACGGACCGCCGGCCGCCGCCCCCCCGGGCCAACGTTCCGGCGTTTTTATACGACTCCGGGGCTCCCCGAATCCACGCCGCCGAGATCTGGCTGCGCCTCGTGGCCCCGGAGGCCCCGGCGCCGACGACGTATCCGCCCCTCGAGCCCGGGCCCTCGGCTCGCGATAACGCCGCCGGTTTCGTGAACGCGGCGTGGGGTTCGGCTAAGCGGCCGTTCGTAGTTATGCACCCCGGCGCGGCCAACCCGTCGTATTTGTGGCGTCGCGAGAATTGGGCGGCGGTAGGGCGCGGCTTGGTTCGGGGGGGCGTGAAGGCCATAGCGGTGACGGGCGGCCCGGGAGAGCGGCAAGCGGCCGCGGCCGTCGCGGCGGAGATCGGCGCCGGCGTCGCCGCCAGTGCCGCCGGCATCCCGCTGCTCGAGACGTTTGCCCTGATGGCCGAAGCGGATGTGGTGATTACGCTCGATACGGCGCCGGTTCACATAGCTTCTACGATGGGGACGCCGGCCGTCGCCCTCTACGGCCCGGGCGATGCGGCGATGTGGCGCCCCCTCGGCGTCCCGCACCGCGCCGTCGTCGGCGACTCGCCGTGCCTCGGGTGCAAGTCGGCGCGGTGTTTTCAAGACCGCCACTACTGCATGGAGGCCATAACGGTCGCGGCCGTAGTCGACGCCGCAACGGAACTTTTAGAGGGGGCGCCTAACTAGATGTATTTGCCGATGGGAGCGGTTCCGGCCTGGCTCGGCGTCGCGGCGTGGCTTGCCGCGGCCGTCTCCGTCGCGGCGGCGGTCGCCCGGTTGCGCCGCGTCGACGTGGACTATATCGGCTTCGTCGGCGCCGCGGCATTCGTGACGGCCTTGCGTTTGCTGGAGTTCCCGCTTCACGCCGGCGCCCTCTTCGGCGGGAGCGTCGTCGCCGTCGGCTTAGTCGTCATCGTATTCGGCGTAGAGGTCGGCGTTTGTAGTCTCGCCGCGGCGACGCTGGCCCACGGCGTCGTGGCCGCATATTGGGACTGGGCGGCGCTGGGGGCGAATCTACTGGTGCACGCCGTAGTAGCGCCGTGGTCGGTGTGGTGGATTTACGCGGGATTGAAACGGGTCTTCCGGTCCGAGGCGGCAGGTTACGTTTTGGCCTTTCTGGTCGGCGGCGTCGGGGCGCCGATTGTCGCGGTGGTTTCTTTGGCGGCCGTGCTGGCCGGCGGGTCCGACGCCCCGGCGTCCCGCGTACTCGTGGCCGGCCTTACGCTCACGCCCGCCGAAGGGGTGCTCGCCGCGTGGGGATATACGCTGGCCTTGAGTCGGCGCTACCGCGGCGACGGCCGCCTCGAGCGCTGGACGCCCCGTTCGCGGCGCGGCGGATTATGGTTAGCTGTTACGGCCGCCGTGGTCGCGGCGGGAATAGCGCCGCTGGTCCCGGCCTACGGCGGCGCGCTGGGCCCTATGCCGGCGCTGGCCCGGGCCGCGGAGATGCCGTACGCGGGCCGCGCGGCCGCCGGCTTGGCGACCGTCGCCGCCGCCGGCTTGGCCGCGTCCTTATTTTTCGGCGCTCTCGTTTTGATTAGAACGCGCGCCGGTAAGGATAAGGCCGGCGAGCGTCGGCCTTAGCGCGGCGCCCTTCCGCCGGCGCCGCGCGGTCGCGCTATTCCGCATCTATCAACAACCGCGACGCGGCGACGCCGAAGAGGTCTCGGGCGGCGAGCGCGGCCGAGACTTGCTCGTTGAACTTGGCGCGGTATTCCTCGAGCCGGGCGGCGAAGACGGAAGTCGCTATCCCCATGGCCTTGGCCTCCCTCAACATATCGGCGTCCAACGACGCTACCATCTCCCGGGCGAGCTTTTCGGCCAGGCCCGCGGCCTCGTTCTCGTCTTCGATGGGCATAAGCTAATCAACCTTCCGCGACGTCGAAGTCGGCCAACGTTCCTTTGAGGAATATCTCCTTCAACGCCTCGAGGTCGGCCGCGCCTACTTGCAGCGCGACGCCGCACCGGTCGGTCGTGCCCGGCGGCCGCGGTATGACCTCGGCCTCGTAGCCGTGCCGCTTCGCGAGCCTTTCGGCCAGGATCGTGTCGTGCGTCGACGCGAAATTCAGGACGGCGTATTTTTTGGGGACGGCGCCTCGCCGCGCCGGCCGTTTTTCGGATGCGGAGGCCATATAGACGATTCATCGCAAATTTAAAAAAGAAGGGCGCCCATGTCAAGGTGAATTGGCGGCCGGGCCGCGGCGGACCTCTTCGGCGGCGGGGGGCTAAAGGCCGGGGAATATGGTGCCCTCTTATATTCCATACAAAAAAGCCGCCCCGAGGGGCGGCTTTCGCGCCGTTGGCAGCGTTAAATTAGCGGAATAAAGCCCTAACGCGGCCGAAGGAAGTCGGCGCCACGGCCGTCTCCGTAACGCGGACCGTGCCCTTCATCGTGGGGTGATATTTGCAGTGGTAGGGGAAAGTCCCGGTCTGGTTAAATTTCCGTTTGAAAGATTGGTTTTGCCTGAGGTCGCCCGAGTCCCAGATGCCGGTATCGGAAGTCGAGGTGTGGACCGCCACGTCCAGGTTGGTCCACTGGACCATTTCCCCCTTTACGACTACGGCGTATTGAGGGACGAACGCGTTATTTTGGATTTTAATTTCGGTTAGGGCTATGGCCGCCCCGGCGCAGGCGAGCAATGCCCCCGTTAGCAAACCCCACTTTTTCATAACTTTACCTCCTTTACTTATATATTAGCAAAAATGACGTGTTTAGTCAAGGCCGAGGGGCCGTTTATCCGGGGTAGCTTCGCGAAAGGTCGGTGGGTTTGGGGTTGCGGTTTACGTTTGTTAGTTTTATAGTGGCCCTATGGCGCCGTATACGGTCAGCGCCTGCGCGCCGGCGTTCAACGAGGCCGGCAA
>Ga0153916_10003955_pt1 | contig 11116 bp, 8 predicted proteins | sample Opewatmetagenome_FD_109642 | JGI IMG/M metagenome (GOLD analysis project Ga0153916, IMG submission 109642) | Freshwater wetland microbial communities from Ohio, USA - Open water 3 Core 3 Depth 4 metaG | ecosystem: Environmental > Aquatic > Freshwater > Wetlands | place: USA: Ohio, Lake Erie, Old...
CACCACGGCCGACATCGCGCTGTGTTCGGACTCGACGCGCATCATCTCGCAGTCGAACTTGCCCGTCGCGAGGAACTCCGCGAGGTGCTCGATGATCATCGTCTGCGGCGTGATCGGGTACGCCGCCACGACCTGCGGCCGCGAGACCATGGCGCCCCACGCCGCGGCATAGTCTCCGGTGACCATGTGCCGCTCGCCCGTGGGGACCACCTTCGTGGCCGCCTTCGTCTCGATCATGCCTTCACCTCTTCCTCGAGCTCGCGTTCCATGTGAATCGCCTTCGGGGTGCAGACCGCGGCGCACACGCCGCAGCCCTTGCAGTAGTCGTAGTGAATCTCGACGATCTTCTCGCCGCGCGCGATGCTGCCGTCGGGGCAGTAGAACCAGCAGAGGAGGCAGTTCGTGCACTTCGCGCCGTCTAGGACGGGCTTGTTCACGCGCCAGCCGCCCGTGATGTTCGTCGTGGAGCTCCCCACGCCCACGCGGCCGAAAGGCGTCTCCATCGCCGGCGTCGCAAGGCCCGCCGGCAGCTCTTGCGCGGTCGGCAGCCACTTCGTCGCCTTCGGGTAGACACGCCCGCTGTCCGCCTCCCCCAACCGGGTGGCCTCGTACGCGGCCCGCGCGGCCGCGACGTTCCGGTCCGCGATCTCCTTCGACAGCCTGCGGCCGAAGACCTCCATGATGCCCGCCTCGACGCCCTCGAGGGTGATCAGGCCCGTGGCCTTCGCGAAGGCCCCGAGCATCGCGGTGTTCACCGCGGCCTGCTTCGTGTGCTCCAGGGCGATGGACGTCGCGTCCACGCTCGCGGACTTGGCCTTCTTCGAGAGGACGAGGCGGTCCGGCGATCGCGTCGTGTTCACGATGACCATGCCGCCCGGGCGGAGGCCCCCGAGCACGTCGACCGTGTCGATGAGGCTCTCGTCGAGGACGACGACGTAGTGCGGCTCGTACACCTGCGTCCGCACCCGCAGCCGCTCCTGCCCGAACCGGGTGAAGGCGAGCACGGGCGCGCCGCGGCGCTCCGCGCCGAAGAACGGGAAGGCAATGGCCGAATAGCCGTCGTGAGACGCCGCCACCGCAAGGGCCTGGGCCGCCATAACGGCCCCCTGGCCTCCGCGGCCATGGAACCGGACTTCATAGAACATCGAGACACGGTCCTTCGAAACGCTACTGTGGCACTGGCCCGTGCGATTCGTAAGAATCCTCGGCCCGTAGTATAATTACAATAGGTCGGCGTACGGAAGCCCCGGGGAGCCCCGCCAAAGATATATGCGAGGACGGTAGCTAACTCGGGGTCGCAGGGTATTGGAAGGCCAGACATGCCCCTCCATCTCGGGACGAATCCGGACAACGGCGAGCCTGTTCGGCTGCCCGAAGAGGACCTCCTCCGCCACGTGGTCATCCTCGGGGCCACGGGCTCCGGGAAGACGGTCCTCGGCAAGGCGATCCTCGAGGAGGCCGTCCGCGTCGGCGTCCCCGTGATCGCCGTGGACAGCCAGGGCGACCTCGCGTCCCTCGCCATCGCGGCCACGGAGGAGTCCTCCGCCGCCCACGCGACGCCCGAGGAGGCGAAGAACGAGTATTGGTCCCGCGCCGCGGTGCAGATCCTCACGCCCGGGTCACGCCATGGCGTGGCACGGAGCCTGAACCCGCTCAAGGACGCCCCCGCGTTCGAGGCCTCCGAGGACACGGTCCTCTACCTCGACGCGGTCGCGGAGGGCCTGGCGTCCGCGATGGGGTACACGCTGACCTCGGACAGCGGCTCCCGCGCGAAGGACACGATCTACATCGCCCTCCAGGAAGCCTGGAAGGGACGGCGGTGGCCCAAGGAGGTCTCCGACCTCCCCCTCCTCCTCGAGCGCGAGCCGACGATGGACGGCTCCCTGCTCTCGCGCAAGGAGCGGGCCGCGCTCGCGCGGCGCTCGAAGGCGATGACCGTCGGTGCGAAGGGCCTCCTGTTCACCGCCGGCCCGCCCCTCGACGTGAAGGAGATGGTCTCCTGGGCGCCGAAGGGCCGCACGCCCGTGAACATCGTCTACACGGGAGGCCTCCGCAGTCCGGCGGAGCGGGAGATGGTCGTCGCCACCCTGTGCGAGGACGTCTACCACTGGATGGTCTCCACGTCCAACGGCCACCTGCGGCTCATCCTCTACATCGACGAGGTCGCGGGCCTCTGCCCGCCGCATCCGAAGAACCCGCCCGCGAAGAAGTTCCTCTCCCTCCTCTTCCGCCAGGCGCGGAAGTACGGCGTCGGGCTCGTCGTCGCGACGCAGAACGTGACGGACCTGGACCACAAGGCCCTGGGCCAGGCGAACACCTGGGCCCTCGGACGCCTCCTGGCGAAGCAGGACCTGGACCGCGTGCGCCACCTCGTCGCCTCCCTCCATCCGAGCGACCCCGAGGAGGTCCTCACCCTCGTGCCGTCCCTGAAGGCGGGCCAGTTCCTCCTCCTGTCCCCGGAGCACCTCGGCCGCGTGCAGAAGCTCGACACCCGCGGGCTCGCGACGCAGCACATGGTCGTGCCCGAGGAGAGGTTCCACGAGATCCAGTCCACCCACGCCGTCGCGGCGTCCCCGAAGGCGCCGCCCGACGAGAAGACGACGAAGCGGCAGAGGCTCGCCGCCGCGGCGACGCGCGCGGCGAGGTCCGCCGCCAAGGCCGAGGTCGAGGAGGGCGTGGGCCTCCGCGTCCTGCGGATCTTCGAGGACCACCCGGGCATGTACGGCTTCGAGGAGATCGCCGCGATGACGACCGTGGAGGAACGCTTCCTCTCCATCCTCCTGCGGAAGCTGGCCGAGGCCCACCTGCTCCGCATCGAGAACGTGGACGACCGCGAGGTGTACTGGGACCCCACCATCGGATTCGACGTGCGGCGGGGAGCCCCCGGAAAGGTGGCCTGGCTGCCCCTCCGCTTCCCCCTCGTCGAGGCGTCGAAGCGAGCGAACGACGATGTCGAGAAGCGGATGCTCATCATCCCCAAGGAACACCTCGCGAAGAAGGAGTTCTATTTCGTTCCCCTATGGCGCGTCGAGGCGGAACTGCCTCTCGGCCGCAAGGGAGGCCGGGTCGCGCGCCAGTGCTATGTCAGCGCGGTCTCCGGAGGGATCGCCCACGTGGTGAGCGGCAGCCTGAGCTTCCTGGAGTTCCCGCACGCGGACCTCTCGCGCCTGGAACCGCTCGCGCTCAAAGCCCATCTCGAGCCCGGTCCGGCCCACAAGATTGGCGATCCCGTGCCGATCGCCAAGGTGGGCCCGTCCCAGGCCAAGGCGATCGTTCACCGCTCGTTCGGGGCGAAGATCCTGACGGAGCGTCCCGAGCTCTGCCTCCTCCCGATCTGGAAGTTCCAGATGGAGTCTAACGGCAGCGGCAAGGCGCGGACCCTCTGGGTCGACGGCACCCTGGGGAGCGTACTCCGGAAGGCGCCCGAATCGGCGTGACGCCTACATCAGCCCGATGGCCCCGAGCTTCTCCGGCAGGTAGGTGTCCGTGACGTAGTCAAGGCCGTATTTCGCGAGGGCCTGCTGCTCCGCCTTCTTGTTGATCTGGAGCATCGTCTGGATCTCGTTCCGCCAGAACTCGTCGTTGAAGCGGGGGTCCGAGAGCTCCGCGTTGAGCGCCCCGATGTCCCGCGGCGTGAGGACGTCCGTGGGCAGATCGTAGTTCAGGATGTCGCTCGCGGTGATCCCGACGAACTCCGCGGTGGGCGTCGCGAGGTACTCGGAGATGTGCGCGGTCTTGATCGCGCCATACGCCACGGAGGCGTGAATGCGGAACGACCAAGGGTCCCCGTCGGTAAAGGTCGCGACCGGGAGCTTGAGTTCCTCGTTGAGTCGCTTCAGGAGCCGGCGCGTGCTGCGCGACGGCTGCCCCTTCAGGTGCACGAGGATGCACTTCCCGTCATCGTCGAAGCCGTTCTCCACGAGGCGGTCGAACATACCGCCGGTCTCCATGGCCAGGACGAACTTCGCGTCCGCGTCGACGAGCTTGACCTTCTCCTTCTCGATGTTGTAGGGGATCTTGTACCCTGCGTCGCCGACGTCATCGCGGCAGTTGATCCGCTTTCGGTCGCCGTTCCGCGTGATCTCTTCCAGGGTGAGGTTCCCGATGACGCTCGCCCCGCTCTCCTCGGGCCGCAGCTTGAAGTCCTCCCGCAGGAGGGCGGTGATCACCTCGAGGTCCTCCGCGAGGAGATTCGACTCGTCCTGGGAATGGAACTTGGCCACGTCCCAGCCTTCCGAGATGTAGTACATCTCTCGCAGGGTGGACGACTTCGAGGTGTTGATCATGTCCTGGATGAACTCGAGGACGTACATCGTCCGCAGGAGCATGAGGGCCCCTTTGAGCTTCTTCGCGCTGCGGACGCCCATGAGGCTCCCGTACTTCCACACCGCGTGCTTCGTGTCGAAGCGGATGTTCGCCTTCGTCCGCAGGGTGATCTTCATCCTGGGGATCTGCCCGTGGTCGAGCTCGTCGTAGATGTTCTCCGCGATCCCGTAGAGGGCCTCCACGGCCTTGTTCGACGCGGGCGCGCCGCCCTTCACCTTCTTACTCATCGTCGAGCGCCTCCTCCGTCTCGTCGTAGTCGATCTCGCCCTCTTCCTCCGCCTCGGGAGGCGGCGGGACTTCCTCTCCCTCGAACTCCTTGTAGTTTAACTCCCAGTCGCCCGGCAGCGGCTCGGCGCCGACCACCAGCCCGGGGTTGATCCCGCTCACGTAGATGTCGGACTCGTCGTACTCGGCCTCGTCAAGTCCTTCGAGGAGGAACGTCACCGCGACCTTGGCCACGGAATCAATCCGCTTGAGCTCCCAGGTGACCTTGCCGTCCTCGCGGACCTCGGCCGGCTTCGGGTCGAAGCCCTTGGCCGCGACGCCGCGGGGCAGCAGCAGGTGCAGGTTGAGCTTCTTCCCCGCGTCCGTGAAGTTGTGCACGTTGATCGTGACCGTGTGCCGTTTCTGCTTCTTGTCGTAGGCGATCGTCTCGTCTACCCAGACGACGCCCATGATCTTCGTGATCGTCGCGTCCAGGACGGGCACCTTCTTGTTCACGATCTTGGCGGACTTCTCCGCGATGCGAGGGAGGATGAGCTGGACGATCTCGAACTTCTCCCGCGTCTTCGCGTGGTGCGCCTTCTTCGTGAGGTGCGTCTTGAGGCGGCGGCCGCACTCCTTCAGGGCGAGATCGAGCTCCTCCATGATCTCGTCAACGGTTGCGACGGCCTCCTTCGCCTCGGACGTGTACGGGACCTTCGTCGAGCACACGTGGACGAGGACGATCGCGGGTCCGAACGGGAGTCCTTCCCCGCCCCGTTGCTCCAGCCCGTACCGCCGCCAGTCCACGCGGGCGACGGCCTGCGTGAGGGCGCAGCCCCCGGCCTGGTAGATCAGCGGGACCCGGTTCGCGAACCGGAGGACCTCGATCGGCTGGTCGGGCGGCAGGTCGCCGCCGAACACGACGCCCGCCTCGACCTGGAAGGGGTTGCCCGTGTACACGGACGCATCGCGGGTGATGGGAGGGGCGTAGAACTCCGGCCGCAGGTTGCCCAGGACGTTCTTCAGCCCTTTCTTGATCAGCCGCTCGCCGATCGGGCTGAGGCAGTCCGTTGGCGGGGCCATGAGCTTCACGCCCTGCATTGCGTCGTGAAGCGCTTTCGCCTGCTCCAGGACGAGCGACTTGGGCTTCGTCTCCGGGTCCAGCCCCGCCGCGTCGCAGATCTCCTTCGCGACGCGGGCGCTCACCCGGACGAACTCCTCCTCGAGGAACGAGGAGAGCTTGTAGGACTTGGTCTCCTTCATCATCTGCATGAGCGTCCCGAGCTCGATGCCGTGAGGATGGGGAGGGATTTCCTTCGTCTTGGGTGGCAGCTCCTCGGTCGCACGCTCGAAGAGAATCGGGTCGCCCTCGGGCGGCTTGTAGGTGATCCGAGCGTGCGGGTTCACGATTGCCGTCGCCTTGAGGTACTCCGGGATGGACTGTTTGCCGCCGATGAAGCGGCCCTTGAGGGGGATTTCCACGCGGGTGCCGTGGGTCCGCTCCCAGACCACGCGGTCCTCGCGCACCCGGGAGGGCATGTTCTTCTTCGTGTCGAGGATGAGCTCCAGGTAGTAGGCGGTGTCCTCCTCCTCGACCTTCGACGTGATCTTCGTCGCCTTCCCGGTCGTGAGCTGCCCGTACATGACGGCCCCGGAGATGCCGAGCCCCTGCTGACCGCGGGACTGGCGGCGGGCGTGGAAGCGTGATCCGTAGAGCAGCCGGCCGAACACGTTCGGCACCTCTTTCTTCACGATCCCGGGACCGTTGTCCTCGATCGCGACGAGGAACTCGTCCTTGTCCACCTTGCCCACCTCGACGAGCAGGTCCGGGAGGATCTCCGCTTCCTCGCAGGCGTCGAGGGAGTTCTCGACGCCCTCCTTGACCACGGTCAGGAGCGCCTTCGTCGGCGAGTCGTAGCCGAGGATTTGCTTGTTGCGCTCGAAGAACTCGGAGACGCTGATCTCGCGCTGCTTCTTCGCCAGCTCTTCCGCTATCGAGGACGCGGGCATAGAATCACGGCGTGTGGCATGGAGTGCCGCTGGGCGTTCCCATCCCTAGGTCGGCATACTGGGCCACCGTACATAAGGTTTCGGTGGCGACAGTCCGCCCGTCCGCATCAAGCGAACGCGGAGAGGTGGCCGAAAGTGGCAATCCCCGCCGGCTCAGTCCTCGAAGACCGCGCCGCACTTCGGGCACTTCTCGTCCTCGTCGGAGACGTCGGCGCCGCAGTTCGTGCAGGTGAACGCCGCGGCCTTCTTCGTCTTCCCGGACACGGGCTCCGCGGCGGCCGCCTCCTTCCCCTCGGTGGCCTTGCCCTTCGCCGATCCCTTCTCGAGGTCGAGGGGTTCCTCGCGGGCGCGACCCACCATGCGCTCCCGCATCTTCCTCATTCGGATCGTGTACCAGTACATGAAGACGATGATGAAGTAGAACGAGACCGGGAAGATCAGGTCGAACAGCGTGTACACGGCCCAGAAGCCGTAGTACGATTCCACGGGCGAGTTCAACGGCTCGAGCACGAAGCTCGAGAAGGTGACGTTCCCTGCGGCGTCGTTCGCCCAGAAATAAAACCCGTACACCGAGGCCGGGAGGACCTTCTCGCCGACGTACCACGTCCCGTTCGTCGCGTTCTGCGAGGGGTCCATCTGCAGCGGGACCACGATCGCCGAGCTCCCGAGGAGCGCGTTGTACTGGGAGACGTTCGCGGAGATCGTGAGGTTCGAGGGCGGGGCCACGACCGCGCCGCTGGTCAGGTTGACCGCCTTGAGGCGCACGTGGAACGTGTAGGTCTGGTCGGCCCCGCCGCGGTAGGGGTCCACCGTGCCGTTCCAGAACGTGAGGGTCGTGAGGTCTCGGTTCGCGGTCGCCGAGTCGAACCCGCTCGTCAGGGCCGGGGGGCCCTGGTTCAGCATCGCGTTCGTCTGGAGGGCCGCGATGAAGACCAGCGCGATGGCGAACACGGGAAGCGCGTTGACCGAGAAGTTCTTCAGGCTGCGCTCGCCGAGCCAGTACGGGATGACGAGGACGGCGGTGGGGATGAGGAGGATCCCGAGGCAGGCCGTGACCTGCGAGCCGCCGGTGAAGGCGAAGAGCCCCGTGACCACGAGCGCCAGGATGCCGAGGTAGAAGGGCCGGAAGTAGCGGGACTGCCGGAACTTGAGGAACATCTTGCCCATTTCTTCGAAGGCGGAGTCCACTGAATCCGTGCGATGCTGGGTTCTCGATAAATAGTTATGCGCAAGGCTCTGCGGTTCCCTCCTTTCCGCCGCACTCCGGACCTAAGATTCTTATAGGGACTTTCGAATAGCGCGGTCTTCTCCCATGTCCACGAAGAAGCTCGTCATCGCTATCGGGGGCAACGCGATCCAGCCCGCCGCCGATTCCGGCAGCGCGGACTCCCAGCGCCACCGCGTGGAGGAGACCGCGGCCAAGCTCGCGGACCTCGTCCAGGCCGGGCACGACGTCGTCGTGACGCACGGCAACGGCCCGCAGGTGGGGAACATCCTCCTCCAGAACGAGGAGGCCCGGAACATGGTCCCCGCGATGCCCCTCGACATCTGCGGCGCGGAGAGCCAGGCGCAGATCGGGTACCTGCTCGCGCAGGCCCTGCGCAACGAGTTCGCGGTGCGCCGGATGGAGCGGGGGGTCGCCGCGATCGTGACCCAGGTCCTCGTGGACGCCAACGACCCGGCGTTCAAGGCCCCCACGAAGCCCATCGGACCGTTCTACTCGCGCGAGGCCGACCTCATCGTGAAGCGCGCGAAGGGCTGGAAGCTCGTGGAGGACAAGGCCCGCGGCGGGTGGCGGCGGGTCGTGCCCTCCCCGATGCCGCTGGACATCGTGGAGAAGGACGTGATCCTGAGGCTCGTGGCCGGCGGCGACGGGAACGTCGTCATCTGCACGGGCGGCGGCGGGATCCCGGTCGTCCGGCGGAACGGGAGGCTCGTCGGCGTGGAGGCCGTGATCGACAAGGACCTCGGGGCCGCCGTGCTCGCGCGCGTCCTGGGCTGGAAGGACCTCGTGATCGCCACGGACGTGGAGAAGGTCGCCCTCGGGTTCGGCAAGCCCTCGCAGCGGTTCCTCGAGCACATGACCCTGACCGAGGCGAGGAAGCACCTCGCGGAGGGCCAGTTCCCCCCGGGCTCCATGGGCCCTAAGATCGAGGCCGCGATCCAGTTCCTCGAATCCGGCGGATCGTCCGCGGTGGTCACGGACCTGGAGCACCTGGTCGCCGCGGTGGACGGGACGGCCGGCACCCGGATCACGCGGGGCTGACCTCGGAAGCTTCTTCCCCCCGCCCGCGTTTCGCGCACGGGGGAGTACGTTGGCGAAACGCGCCCGGCCTTGGTGGGAGACGTTCTTCGGGGCGGACTACCTCAAGCAGTACGAGCACGACCTCGAACGGACCTCGGACGAGGTCGACGCGGTCGAGAAGATTCTCCACCTCCGGAAGGGCGCACGCATCCTGGACCTCGCGTGCGGCGCGGGGCGGCACTCCGTCGAGCTCGCGAGGCGCGGGTACGACGTCACCGGGTACGACCTCTCTGGGGACCTGCTGAAGGCGGCGCGGTCCGCGGCACGCGAGGCACGGCTGGACGTCGAGTTCGTCCAGGGGGACATGCGCGACCTCGCCTACCACGCGGCGTTCGACGACGTGATCAACATGTTCTCGTCCTTCGGGTACTTCGAGTCCGTCGAGGACGACCGCAAGGTCCTCGCCGGCGTCGCGCGGTCGCTCAAGGCCCGCGGGAAGTTCCTCATGGACCGGTTCAACCGGGAGTCCCTGGCCTACGAGCTCCCCATGCAGGGGTGGCGCGTCGGGGAGGACGGCAGCGTGATCCTGCAGGAGGACACCTTCGACGTCCTCCGCGGGCGGTACGACACGCGGCAGATCGTCATCGACCGCGAGGGGACGCGCGAGCACCTCGGCTCCGTGCGCGCGTACACCCTGCCCGAGCTGAAGGAGCTCTTCGACGGCGCGGGGTTGCACATCCACCACGTGCTCGGCGGCCTGGACCTGTCGCCCTATCGCGCCCGCAGCCGGCGCCTCGTCCTGTACGCGGTGAAGGGCCTCGAGCCCGAGACCGTCCGGACGATGTGGTGAGACCCGGGACCGGAAGGAATCTTTTTCCCGCCCCGCGGGCTGTCTCCGGCCGGCGCGCATGGCCACGATCGAGGAGCAGATCAAGTTCATCGAGGACGAGATCCAGAAGACGCCGTACAACAAGGCGACCCAGCACCACATCGGGCGGCTGAAGGCGAAGGTCGCCCGGCTGAAGTCGGAGCAGGAGCTCCGCCGCCTGAAGTCCGGCGGGGCGGGCGTCAGCTATGCGGTCAAGAAGAGCGGCAACGCGACCGTGGGGCTCGTCGGCTTCCCGAGCGTGGGCAAGTCGACCCTCCTGAACCAGATCACGGACGCGGACAGCAAGGTCGGCTCATACGACTTCACGACCCTCGACATCATCCCCGGCGTCCTCGAGTACCGCGGGGTGAAGATCCAGGTCCTCGACATGCCCGGTCTCATCCACGGGGCGTCGAAGGGCCGGGGCCGCGGGCGCGAGGTCCTCTCCGTGGCCCGCGCGTGCGACCTCATCCTCCTCATGATCGACGTCTTCGAGACGAACGTCCAGGTGCTGACGGAGGAGCTGTACCTCGCGGGCATCCGGCTCAACGAGCGCCCCGCGGACATCACCCTCGCGAAGGCGAACCGCGGCGGGCTCACCGTGAACGCGACGGTCAAGCTCACGAAGCTCGACAGGGAGATGATCGAGGACATCTGCCGCGAGTGGGGCTACCTGAACGGGGTCATCGTCGTGCGCCAGGACATCACGGAGGACCAGCTCATCGACGTCCTCGCGGGGAACCGTGTGTACACGAAGGCCCTCGTCGCGGTGAACAAGATCGACCTCGTCGGGCAGGACTACCTCAAGGCGCTCCAGGCGAAGCTCGCGGGATGGAAGCTCGTGCCCATCTCCGCCGAGAAGGGCGTCGGGCTCACGAAGCTCAAGGACGAGATCTTCGACACCCTGCGGTTCATGCGCGTCTACCTCAAGCCCCAGGGGAAGGAGGCGGACATGGCGGAGCCGCTCATCGTCAAGGAGCACTCCGACGTCGGCATGGTGTGCGACGCGATCCACCGCGAGTGGCGCCGCCGCTTCCGCTACGCGAACGTCTGGGGCCCGAGCGCGCAGTTCCCGGGCCAGAAGGTCGGGCTGGACCACGTCCTCCGCGACTCGGACGTGCTCACGGTCATCCTGCGGAAAGGTTGAGGACCCGGGCGCGGCAACGTCAAGTAGGCTCGAGGCGATGCGGAGGCCGTGTGGGCCGCGGACGTGATGACCCGGGACGTGCTCACGCTGTCCCCGGAGATGACCTTGGAGCAGGCCGCGGAGCGCCTCGTCCAGCGGGGCGTCAGCGGCGCCCCCGTGGTCGATGAGCGCGGCCGCTTGGTGGGCATCCTGAGCGAGTCCGACATCCTCCGCCAGCTCAAGCGGATCGCCGAGGAGACCCTCGGCAAGCGGTACCTGACGAGCCGCGTGCACTCCCTGGACCTGCTGGCGTTCCTCGGCGAGCGGGAGCACGCCG
>Ga0153916_10003956_pt1 | contig 11116 bp, 2 predicted proteins | sample Opewatmetagenome_FD_109642 | JGI IMG/M metagenome (GOLD analysis project Ga0153916, IMG submission 109642) | Freshwater wetland microbial communities from Ohio, USA - Open water 3 Core 3 Depth 4 metaG | ecosystem: Environmental > Aquatic > Freshwater > Wetlands | place: USA: Ohio, Lake Erie, Old...
TACGGCCGGACCATGAGCTCTTTGACCGTGAGGGTCTCTTTTTCAAGGCTGCCGCCCATGAGGTCGCGGGTGACCCCGTGGACGAAGACGCGCCAGCCGGTGACGGAATCGGGCACCGTGAATTCAATGGCTGCCGTGCCATCTGCCCCGGTCAGGAGATGCGGTTGCCAGAATGCCGTCTCATCGAATCTGGAGCGGAGAGGAGCCGGCTCGGCGGCTGCAGCTTCCGGGCTTGTCTTGGCCTCATCTTCTTTCGCCGGAGCCCGGTCAGCGGACATCTCGCTCAGGGCTTCTTCTTTAGACGCTTTCTGGCGCGCGGCCGGCGAAAAGGCAACCCGGCCTTCGACCCCTCCGACAACCCCACCCAAGACACGGCCGCCTGGCCCGCCGATGCCGTAGCTATCGAGCGCCGCAAGGGTATCCGGCCTGAAGGTTTGGTAGGGGGGGATGACGAACCAGTTGGAGTCTTCGCTGAACGCTTCGGGTGCCGTGCCCAGCACCGGCGCCCAGGGCGGAGCCCCTAAACGGCTGGGATAGATATTCAGCACGTTCGGTGGACGATGAGGGGCGAAAATGTCGAGGCTGCGGTCGTACATATAAGCCAGGAGCTCGGCGGCCCCCTGGACGGCCGGCTTTCCGGCAGGGGTCATCACGTTGACCCGCCAGGTTTCCTGACCGCCCGGCGCCAACTTATCCCGGAAGGTGGAGAACGAGATCTTGAGCTCCTTATTGTCCCACGGAACAAAGACATTCGTCTCTTCGCTCATGAATTGGTGGTCTTTGAGCGCTGTGATGCGGACGCCGAACCCGCCGCGGAGCTCTTCGCCGATTGGAATCTCTAAGACTCCGGCCCCCCCGCCGGCGGCGATCCAGCGCCGTTCCCAGGTCTGCCCTCCTTTGAATGTCTCGAAAAAGATGGGCTGCCCTTCGAAGCCGCTGTGGATAAGCAGCCGGGCGGTCTCACCGACAGGAACGGTCGATTGTTCCGCGGAGAGGACGAGCGGAAGCCGGGCAGGAACCTGTTTTCGGGCGACCAAGAAGTCCAGGCGCTCGCGGCAAACAGCGCCAAAGTCGTCTTTGGTCTCATAGAGAAGCCGGTAGGCCCCGGGCTCCAGGTCGCTGACAGCTACCTCGGCTTCGCCCTTCTGGTCGTGTTCAGCCGTCCCCCTGGCGAACCCCGGACCTTCCTTCCAGAGGTAGAGGATGGATTCGGGAGCAGGCGCAGGCCCCCAGCGCGGGCGCAGGCGGTCACCGGGAGTCTGGTATTCCTGGGATTCGCCGCCCGGCCTGTCCTCGGGCAACGGCTGGTCCGCGGGAAGGAACGTTGTTTCCGGCTGGATGAGCTGAACCACACGCCACGAGCCCTTCCCCGGTTTGGGGGTCCCGTTGAGGTCAGTCCGCGTTATCTTGAAAGCGCTTTCTGTTTCCTGCGAGAAGAATCCGGACGCGGCGGCGATGCGGACCTCTACACTCACAAAGCCAAGACGGAAGGAGCGGACGGCCGAGCGGGTCTCGCCGCCTTCGTCAGTCACATCCACCGAGAGGGTGTAGCTATAGGTCAGCCCGGATTCCGGCTTGTCTTTGCGCTCGTCCACCCGGGGGATGAAGTTCACTTCAAACGCGCCGTCCTCACGGAGCACGCTCCGGCCGCCGGCGATGATCTGAGACTGTGAGCCGCCGGACTCCCACCACCACCAGCGGGGGTAGACAGGCACCCTTTTCACCTGCCAGACCGCTGTGCCCGAGGCGACGGGAAGGCCGAAATAATAGCGGGCCTCGCCCTTCAGCGCGGCGGGACGGTTCAGGCGAAGCGGCTTGTCCGGGTCCTTGACGGACACTTCAAAAGTCGGCCGCTTGTATTCTTCGACCCGAACTTGGGAATAGCCCTCCGGCTGCGCCCGAAGACGCCAGGCACCGAGGGGCCTGCCCGCGGCCGGAATGGCGAAGTCTCCGCTGGCCGTTCCGAACTCGTTCGTCGTCCGGACGGACTCCGCCACCCGCTGGCCGTTGATATCCTCGAGCCAGATCGTGACCGGCGAGTTGACCGCCGGTTGGACCTGTCCGCTATCGGGCCGGCCTTTATAAGCGAGGACCTTCCAGAAGAGCTTCTGACCCGGCCGGTAGATGCTGCGATCGGTGTAAATGAGGGCCGACGAGATATCTCTCGGCTTTTCCCGGTCATAAAGATACATATAAGAGGCATCAAGGACGAGGTCCGTGCCTTTGCCCGCCAGAAGGAAGAAAGGACCCGAGCGGCGGAGGGAGGGGAATTGAGCGCGGCCCTCCAGGTCGGAGACCCGTGTTTCGACCAGGGTATGACCTTTTCGCCAATCGTAGGCGTAAAGCGAGACCTTAGCTTCAGAAATGGGCTTTCCGGTCTCTCCCGAGAGGACGAGGGCCTCGATCCCTGGCTGGGCGCCTTCGCGCTTGAGAAGTACGAGGTCGGCGACCATGACCGAGTGGGCCTCGATATAGTTTTTCTGGCGGACGAAATCCTCCCGGGCCGATGCGGCCACAAGATAGAGTCCCGGAACCAGTCCGGCCGGGAGTTCGGCATAAGTCCGGTGGTCCTTATAATCGGGGGTGGCCGGGAGTTCGGCCGACCAGGAGGCCTCCGGCCTCTGTTTTTCTAGAACAGCCTGGGTTTCCTGCCATTCCGGGAAGAGGTTGTAATCTTTAGAGGTCCGGATCCGCTCCATCAGGTCAACCGGAAAAGCCCGGAAGAAGAGGCGATCCAGGTTGCGGTGGGTGACCTGGATGGACCGTTCCCCCGGGGCGTCGGTCCTCATGATCTCAACCGAAAAATGCGGGGCCTCGATACTCTTGACGGTATTGAGGCAGCGCTGTCCCCCGGGAGAATTGGGATAGGCCTCGACGCCTTCCTGGGCCAGGCGGCGGGCAAGGATAAGGGAGTCGGGAGAATCCTCGGCTCTGGTGAATTCGGCCAAGACAGCCTGACCCGTCGCCCACCAAGGATAGGACCGGTATTTTGGCAGGAGTTCGGCGAGGCGCTTCCGGATCAGGCCGCGATCCTCTTCTTGAACAAAAGAGGCATGAAGGGCCTGGAGGCGCTCAAGGCGAGCTTCGAGCGCACCCTCCGGTCGGCCGGAACGACGGCAAAAGGATTCATGCTCTCCGAGAACAGCCTGGAGCTTCTCGAGGGGGTGGGCGGAGACGGACTTCAAGATGTCGATGGCGGATCTCTCGGACGACGGTTCTCCCGAAAGCTCCTCCAGGTTCAAGAGAAACAGCTCGTTCGTCTGGCGCGGCGTCCAGAAGCCGGTGTTCACGAGGAGCCGGGCCATAAGATAGACCAGGGAATCCCGCAGAGTGCTCCTGATCCCCGCCGGATAGTCTCCGGCGCTCCAATAATCCGGGAAGTCCTTGGCCTTGAAATCCTGCAGCCGACCGCGGTCCTCCCACACTCGAAGAAGGGCACTCCAGGCTTCCTCGAAGATCTGTTCTTTTGTCCAAGCCTTGAGGTCGACCGGGCCCTTTGCTTCCACGCGTTCCCGGCGGTTTATCTCCCAGGAATAAGCCTCATGATAGGTTACCAGGGACTGGGCGAAGAACAGGTCCAGCATGTCCCGCTGGACAGGGCTCTCAGGCCAGGGCTCTTCCTTGAGGAAGCGGACCGAGGTCTCATAGCCGTGAAGGGCCAGGCGGAGCTGCACTTCCTTGATCAGGGCCCAGGCCCAGCCCGCGTCGTCGCCTGTCCGTTTGGCTTCTTCGCGAAGGCGGGCGCCTTCTTTCGCCGCCTCCTCGAATTTCTCCTCGCTGATCAGCTGGTCGAGGCGTTTGCGGTCCAGCTTTTGTCGGGGTTGTGGGAAAAAGGAGGATAAACTCGGATCCTCAGGATCGGGGTTGGGACGGCCGGCATCAGCCCTTGAGAAAGCGGCGATTCCGCATAAAATGACCGCGGCGGTCAAGAAGGCCGGGACCGCCCAGAGCACCGGGCGAGGAACCCGGCGGGATATTCGTCCGAGAGGGTTTTGAATGCGATTGCTTTTCTCCATGCTTTCCTCCCTGCGGGCCAAGCTTCGATCGAAACTAGAAGGGCCTTGTTCACTATATAATACAACAACAACTGCGCAAATTCTGCTCAGGTTTGGCCTTTACGAAGCGTTTCTTGAGGGGAGCCGCTCTTTTTTTTTGCAAGGCGAGGGGTATAGGCGGAGAAGGTCATCCGGAGGCGAGCGGGCAGGGTTCCTCGAAGAGGAGAGCGAGCCGAGGAAATAAGCAAATTTACCTCGCGGGGGGAAATTTGCGGGCCTTCGAGCCTATACCCCGAGCCTTAATTGACTTGCCCCATATCGTCTGTTATAAAAGCGAAGGAAAGCAAGGACTGAAAAGGACGACTCCATGAAAAAGACAGCTCTTGTTTGCGGGGCCGGCGGTTTCATCGGAAGCCATCTAGTCAAGAGGCTCAAGAAGGACGGCTGCTGGGTCCGCGGCGTGGACCTCAAGTACCCCGAATTCTCCCCGACGGCCGCGGACGAATTCCTGATCCTCGACCTCCGGGAGCAGTCCAATTGCGAGCGCATCGTCCAAAGTCCTGGAGGCCCGCCGTTCGACGAGGTCTACCAGCTGGCGGCCGACATGGGCGGCATGGGTTTCATCCAGACCGCGGAGTGCGAGATCATGCGGAACAGCGCCTTGATCAACATCCACATGACCAATGCCGCCGCCTCGGCCGGAGTGAAACGTTATTTTTTTTCTTCTTCCGCCTGTGTCTACCGGAACATGAAGCCTAAAGAGCCTGAGCTCACCGAAGCCGAAGCCTATCCCGCGCTCCCGGATAACGAGTACGGATGGGAGAAGCTCTACGCCGAGCGGATGGCCATGGCCTACGGCCGCCGCTTCGGGATGGTCGTCCGGATCGCCCGTTTCCAGAACACCTACGGTCCCGAGGGCACGTGGCAGGGCGGCCGCGAAAAGGCCCCGGCCGCCTTCTGCCGGAAAATCGCCGAGGCCGCCGATGGCGGGGAGATCGAAGCCTGGGGCGACGGGACGGCCATGCGGGCCTATACTTATATCGATGACCTCCTTGACGGGATCATCAGGCTGATGCACTCGGACCTCCAGGACGGAGTCAATATCGGCCGCCAGGAATACGTCTCCGTGGATGAACTCGCCCGCACTGTGGCCGGGGTCGCCGGCAAACACATCCGGGTCAAGCACGTCCCCGGGCCGGTCGGAGTCGACGCCCGCAATTTCCGCAATGACCGCATCGCCTCCCTGGGCTGGACCTCCAAAATATCGCTAAAAGAAGGAATCTCCCGCACCTATCCTTGGATAAGGACTCAGGTCGAAGCCGGAAAAAAATGAGTCCGGATTGGGCCTACCTTATCGTCACCGCGGCCAATGAAGAGCAGGCCAAGGCCTACCGGGAGCAACTGGCGATACGCCGCGACCTGGGGCTGATCTCCGGAGTGGGAGAGATCCTTGTCCTCGCCGACCCGGAGGGCTGCCGCATCGGAAGCGGCGGAAGCACCATCCTCTGCCTCCTCGAGATCATCGGGCGCGAACTCCGGCGGCTAGGGAAAAAACCCGCGTCCCCGTCAGCCTGGCAGGAAGCGCTGGCCGGGGTCCGAGTCCTCATCGTGCATGCGGGCGGGGACGCACGTCGGCTTCCGGCCTATAGTCCGTGCGGCAAGATCTTCATCCCGGTGCCCGGAGAATCCGACAGCGCTCTGGGCCTGACCCTTCTGGACAGACAGCTGCCTCGCTATCTCTCCCTGCCTGCGCCGGCGGATGGTTCCGGACAGGTCGTCGTTACGACCGGAGACGTTTTCCTGGATTTCGATTCGTCCCGGCTCCGCTTCGGCAGAAAGGGCATAACGGCGATCGGCTGCTTTGCCGACCCCAGGCTGGCTTCGGCCCACGGGGTTTTCTGCCCCGCGCCGGACGGCGAAGTGAGGAGGTTTCTCCAGAAGCCCTCGGTCGAAGATCAGGAAAGACTGGGCGCGGTCGACCGCCAGGGAAGGTCGGTGCTGGACATCGGGATCATGAGCCTGGACGCGGCGGCAGCAGGCCGCCTGGTTGCGGCCTCGCATCCCCGGGTCGAGCGGCGCGGCCAACTCGTCTGGTCAGGCCGGCCCGCGGGTTTCATCCTCCGCCGCGGCCTCGATTTCTACCGGGAAATCTGCTGTGCTCTTGGCCGGGACACAGAACGAGAGGATTACATCGCCGAAGTTAGAAGGACAGGCTCGACCCTGAGCGGACAAGAACTCGGCTATCTTTATGAGGCCATCTCCCCCATTCCTTTCTTCGTCGAGACCGTCCCAAGCTGCGTTTTCCTGCACTTCGGCACCATGCGTCAGCTGATGGGGAGCGGCGCCGACCTCATCAGCCTGGATAGGGGGGTCTCAAACTCCCGCGCCCCGCTCATCCTCAACTCCGAGGTCGGAGCCGCCGCTGCCGTCATAGGCAAAGACGCCTGGATCGAGGGCTGCCGGGTGCGCGCGGCCCTATCTCTCGGCGGCGAGAATATCGTCAGCGGCGTCGATGTCAGCAAACTGCTCTCCCTGCCGCAGGGAGCCTGCCTGGATGTGCTCGAGGGGAAAGATGATAGCGGCAAAAGGGCCTGGTTCGTCCGCTGTTATGATATCGATGACCTGTTCCACTTGCCGCGGAACCGGGGCGGCCGGCTTAACGGGCTCACTCTGGACGAATGGATCCGGATCATGAACGTCAGAGAGGACCAGATCTGGAACAGCCGAGTGCCCCGGGATGAAAGGACCGTCTGGAAGGGCAAGTTTTTTCCCACTGTTGACAGCCCGACCCAGGTTCCGGCCTGGCTTTGGCTGTACAATCTCCCGGCAGCGACCGAGATCCAGAAAAGCATCTGGAGAAAGGCCAGGAGGATGAGCCTTGCCGAAATGGCGCGCCTCGCGTCGCACCAGGCCTTCCACTCGCGCCGCCTGGAGATCCACGCCGCCGCCTTACGGGCCGAACCGGGTCGTCTTTTCTGCCCCGAAGGCCATTTCTCGGCAGCGGATCTCAACTTCGTCCTGGAGAAATCTGCGGCGCCGGAAAAACCGCCCTGGCTCTCGGGCATTTTGAAAGAGGCCTACCGCCGTCACGGACCGGAAGCTCCGTTGACGGACCTCGAAAGCCTGGGCCTGTCTCGTATCCTGCATACCCTGGGCACAGCGGTCGTGGAATCGCTCGGCCGCCGGCCGCCGATCGATCGATCCGTGATGACGCAAGCCGAAAAAAGGCTTAACCGGGGAGAGAAAGCCTGGCTTGACTCACTCGGCCTGTCGCTTGGAGGTAAGATCCCAGCCCGGGCTTGGGGCGACAGGGCCCGCGGGGCAGCCTTTGAGCACCTGGGAAAGGCGATCGTCCGCAGCGGCCATGAACCGATCGAGCCGCCGAGGAACGCCCTCCGCGAGGATGAGATCGTCTGGGGGCGCGCTCCAGCGCGGCTCGACCTGGCCGGAGGCTGGACGGATACTCCGCCTTACTCTCTAGAGAGAGGAGGATGTGTCCTCAATGCTGCGGTCAACCTCAACGGCCAGGCGCCCATCCAGGCCTACGCCCGGATCATCCCGGAGCCGGAGATCAGGATCAACTCCATCGACCACAGCGTTCGCCTCGTCATCCGGAATCTCGACGACCTCCTCGATTATCGTCAGCCGGCCAGCAGATTCGGCCTGGCCAAAGCCGCCCTGGCTCTCTGCGGCCTCTCGCCGGCCGAGGCCGGCTGGAAGAAAGGGACGACGCTCCGCTCCATGATGGAACGCTTCGGCGGAGGGATCGAGCTCACCACTCTGGCCGCCATCCCGAGCGGCAGCGGCCTGGGCACCTCGAGCATCATGGGCGCCGTCCTGATCTCGGTCATCAGCCGGCTGACAGGCAGAAGCCTCTCCCAGCGCGAGCTCTTCCACGCGGTGCTGCGACTCGAACAGGAATTGACAACCGGAGGAGGCTGGCAGGACCAGGTCGGGGGAGTCATCGAGGGGATCAAGCTCATCCGCACGGCTCCGGGTATGGTCCCCGACCCGCTCATCCATTTCGTGCCGGCCGATGTGCTGGATCCCCGGACAAACGGAGGGTTGACCCTCCTCTATTACACCGGGCTGCGCCGGCTGGCCAAGAACATCCTGGCAGATGTCGTCGGCAGTTACCTGAATAGGGGAAGAGGAGCGATGAGGATCCTGCAGGAACTCCATGATTTCCCGCCAACAATGGCCGAAGCCATGTCCCAGAAATCAGTCGAGCGGTTCGGACGGCTTCTTGACGCCGCCTGGGGTCTCAAAAAGGAGCTTGACCCTGAATCGACGACGCCTGTTATCGAGGGCATTCTCAAGCGAATCTCCGGTCACATCTTCGGAGCGACGCTGCTCGGCGCCGGCGGAGGCGGATTCCTGCTGCTGGTATGCAAGTCAGGCGCCGACGCCGCTGAAGTCCGGGGTACGCTCACCCAGGATCCTCCGAACAAGCGAGCCCGGTTCTTCGATTTCGACATCAATCAAGAGGGCTTGGTCGTCACGGTCTGCTGATAACGTTTCCTCCCCGTTCGCGGCAATTCAGTGCCAGACAACTCATTACCGGAATTGCCGATCAGACCGTCATAGCTGAGCCAGGCGCTTCTTCGCCTCGACGAGTTCAGGAAGCCCGGGGTCAGCGTCCTTCCACAGTTCCAAAAACCTCGTATACTCTTTTTTCGCCTCTTCCTTCAGTCCTCTCTGCTCAGCCAATTTCGCCAGACGGAAGTGATAGACAGGATTGTGTAGGCGGCGGTCCTGGCTTGCCGGATCGAAGGTGAGCAGCTTCTTGTATTCCTCGATCGCCTTGTCCAAGTTCCCCATCTTCTGATAAGCCCGCGGCAGGACGTCCTGGTCCAGGGGAAAGTTGTACCAGGCAAATACCCGAGCGTAGGCCGGATAGAAGAGGGGAACCTGCAGCACCAACTCTTTTTTTAAAAAGCTAATAGCCTCGGCCGCTTTCCCTTCAGACAGCCAGACTTCCGCCTGAAGAATTCTGTAGTTCTTTTCCAGTTGCACGGCCAGTTCTCCCCTATCCCCGGGCATTTCGGAAAAGAGTAGGCGGATGTGTTCGAGTGTCTGTTTGGCCGCCTCGATTCGCCCTTGCCTCCATTCCAGAAGCCCCAGCCAAAGATCATTTTCGATCAAGCTTATCCGGCCAGGTTGGGGCAGGGCTTCTTTAGCGTCCTTCTGGAATTCTGAAAACCGCTTGATAGCCGTGGCAAACTCGCCCCGTTCAAAATAAAAACAGGCCTGGACGAGCTTGGCCAAGGCGGCCCCGGATTTATCTCCGATCGATTCCCAGGCTCCCCCCGCTCGCGCAACTTCCATTGCAGCCTGCTCCCGTTTGCCCAGGATATAGTTAAAAATCGCTTTCCACCAGTAGCCGAGGCTCTGCCAGTGCTTGGACGGAGCCGCGAGAATGAACTGGTCCAGCCAGCTCAAAGCCTCGGCGTAATCTCCTTTGACGCCGTAAATATAGGCGATGATATCATCTGACCCGAAATCCGGCTTGATCCGTAAAGCCGCCTTGTATTGTTCGATAGCCTCATCGAGCCGGCCGGTGAGCAAGTAGACTTGCCCCAGGGAATCCAAAGGATTGGCGTCTTCAGGAGCGATGGAAACGGCCCTCTTCATGGATTCTTCCGCTTTGCCAAGATCACCCATCGCAATATACATAAAGCCAAGCTGATTCAGGATTGTCGCCCACTTGGGATCCAACTCCAAGGCTTTGTTGGCTTCTGCGATCGCTTCAGAATACATCTTTTTCTGCTGGTAGGCGGCAAAGAGTGAACTGTGGATGTCCTTTTCCTTGGGATATTTCGCGGCGATTTCCTGAAGGATGCGGAATTCTTTCTCGGTGTCTTTCTCCACCCTCCTTGCGTAGGCGGCCTCGATGTACAACCGTTCTTTTTCCGTCGCCTTACCGGAAAAAGCCTTGGCCTTCTCCAGAGCCTCGGCAGCCAGTTGAGGATTCGTCAAGTATCGATAGGTTCTAAAAAGATAAAGATGGGCAATGGCGAATTGGGGGTCGAGCTCAACGGCCTTTTCCAGGTTTTTGCGGGCATCCTCGTAGTACATTTTATCCAAATTTTCTTGCCCTGCGAGGTAATATTTATATGCGTCCAGAGAAGACGTCTGAGACGGGGCCATTTCGAGCTTCGCCTCTTCAACCGCCTTCTTGGATAGACCAATACCGCGGGAAATGTCACGGCTCAACTGGCCGATCTGCTTGTCCAAGATGCTCTGCGCCCCCTCCCCTTTGGCGGTGACGCTCTTCAGCAGTCTCCTGGTCTTGACGTCGAATATCTTGACGTCCGTGGCAAACGTCTCGCCCGCCTTGACATAGCTTCCCAGCACGAGAGCATCGACATTGTCCTTCTGGCACAGGTCAAAACCGAGCTCGCTGTCGATGGCGGTATCTTGTTCCCTCCCCGTTTGCCTGAGCAGGTCACGCAGGCGTTCAAACGTCGTGACATGGAGATATTTCGACTGCTCCAGGCTGGTGATTAAAAGGTTGGGGATGGCCGCCTTGAGATAGTCATAGGCCTGGTCTCCAGTTTGGTTTTGAAAATTAATGACCGCGATGGACCGCTCGACGGGCTTCCGCTTGAAAGCGACGCGCCAGAGCAAGAGGCCAAAGACAACGACCCCGACGACCGCCAGAGCGGGGACCAACAGTTTTTTCAGACCGAATGTCACGGTAATTTCTTTAGAAGTCAGGGCTTTTCGCTTGGGTTTCTCTTTTTCGGTTGTGGGGTATCCTTCTTCAATGGCCCCGATCTCCGCACGTAGGTCAGCGGCCGTCTGAAACCTTTTTTCTTTTTCTTTTTCCAGACATTTAAGGATCAGCCGGCTCAAGGCCGCGGGAATCTGGGGGTTCCATTCTTTCGGGTCCCTGGGCTTTTCGCCCTTGTGTTTCATGGCCACGCTGAGCGGTGTCTCCCCTTCAAAAGGAACGCGGCCCGTAACCATTTCGTAGAGGATGACACCCAGCGAGTAGATATCCGACCGGCCGTCTACGTCTTTCGCCTCCGCCTGCTCCGGCGACATGTAATCGGGCGTCCCGATGATAAAGCCGGTCCCTGTGACGGCCTCCGTTTTGAGTGAGCGGGCGATCCCGA
>Ga0153916_10003957_pt1 | contig 11116 bp, 11 predicted proteins | sample Opewatmetagenome_FD_109642 | JGI IMG/M metagenome (GOLD analysis project Ga0153916, IMG submission 109642) | Freshwater wetland microbial communities from Ohio, USA - Open water 3 Core 3 Depth 4 metaG | ecosystem: Environmental > Aquatic > Freshwater > Wetlands | place: USA: Ohio, Lake Erie...
AAACGGGATTCTGCTGATGGGCATCACGGCGAACGCCGCGATGCCCATCAGCAGAATCCCGTTTTTGGTCACGAGGCGGTCGGAGAGCTGCGAAAAACGGTGCGGCACCCAGTGATCGACCGCCATGTTGGAGAGGGTCGCCGGGCCACCGAGGAAGCCGGTGTTGGCGGCGACAAACAACAGCCCGGCTTCGAAAATCAGTGTCGTCACCAGCATGAACTGGCCGGCATTCCAGTTGCCCCACTGCCAGTCGGCAAGAATGGAACCGAAGGCCACGGCATTGAGCGTCTGGCCCGCCACCGGTTTCACCTGCCACAACAGGTAAAGCAGGATGATGCCGCCCGCCGTGAAGGACAGGGATACCGCCATGTAAAACATGGTCCACTTGCCGGTGCGCACGCGCGGCTCTTTCAGCAGGTTGACGCTGTTCGAGACCGCTTCGATACCCGTATAGGTGCCGCCGCCCATGCCGTAGGCGCGGAGGAACAGCGCAATCGCCGCCATCAGGCCGATCTCGCCCGAAAGCGACTGGGCGCTCTGAATACTCTGCGGGAAAAGATCGCCGATGTTGTCGGCATGGCGCGCGATGCCGTAAATAATCAGAAACGCGTGGGTCAGGACAAAGCCGGCAAAAATCGGCAGCAGGAATTTGATCGACTCCTTCACCCCGCGCAGGTTGAGCACAATCAGAACCAGCAACATCAGCGCCGAGACTTCCGGCTTCAGGATGCCCCAGGACGGAGGCAGAAAACTGAACAAGGCATCGGCGCCGGCCGCGATCGAGATGGCGATGGTGAGCACGTAGTCGACCACGAGCGAGCTGCCGGAAACGAGACCGGCGTTCTTGCCGAGCAGGCGCGTGGCCACCTTGTAACCGCCGCCGCCCGTGGGGAAAAGTTCGATGACCTGGTTGTACGAAACCGCAATGATAAAAACCGTCAGCGCGGTGACAACGGCGAGAAAGAGCGCCAGCTCGGTGTGCGTTCCCAGCGCGCGGAAGGCTTCTTCCGGACCGTACGACGAGGACGACAGGCCGTCCGCGCCCAGCCCCACCCAGGCGAGGAATGCCACCAGCGTGATATGCCGGTGCGTCTCGGGGGCCATGGGGTCGCGCGCCGGGCCGATGACGACCTTGCGCAGGCGGTCTTTTGCGCGCGCGTACTGCGAGGCGGAACCCGTTTTACCAGTTTCCGGCATGGGCGCAGAGCTAGCCTGGCAAGGGGAGGGAAGCGGGCATGGCGCAGGACACCGACGGCAAATCAGAGAAGGCGTGCCGCCAACCGGTTGGATGTTGTTCTGTGGGCAATCTCTGTCGCACTTTAGGTAAACCCACGCGCCTTATCTGCCTTTTTACCCGGTATGTCAATCATTCCGTACATGGACGCTGAAGAGTGGCAAAATTATACTTTTACCATAGTCCATATACCCTAAAGCCGTAGCCACCGGAGATTCTATGCGCCCTGCGCTTATCCTTGCCGTCCTTGACCGCGAATTCCAGAGCGCCCGCAGCGGCCACCACACGCCGGTCATGCTCTGGGGCCCGCCCGGCGTGGGGAAATCGCAGATGGTGGCGCAGGTGGCGAAGAAGCACGGCACCGCGGTCATCGACATCCGCCTGTCGCAGATGGAGCCCACCGACCTGCGCGGCATTCCGTTTCGCGTCGGTGATGTCGTCGAATGGGCCATCCCCGCCATGCTGCCGGACGCCAAGCGCCATGGCCCCGAGGGCATTCTGTTCCTCGACGAAATCACCTCGGCCGCGCCCACCGTCTCCGCCGCCGCCTATCAGCTGATTCTCGACCGTCGCCTCGGGGCTTATCAGGTGCCCGAGGGCTGGGCGATTTTCGCCGCCGGCAACCGCCAGGGTGACCGCGGCGTGACCTACAGCATGCCGGCGCCGCTGGCCAACCGTTTCTCGCACTTCGAGGTCGAGACCCATCTCGACGATTGGGTGGCCTGGGCCTACGAGAACAACATCGACGAGCGCGTCATCGCCTTCCTGCGCTTTCGTCCGGAACTGTTGTTTGACTTCGATCCGGCGCACAACCCGGTCGCCTTCCCGAGCCCGCGCTCCTGGGAATTCGCCCACCGCGGCTTGCAGAAATTCGGCGACCAGCCGGCGCTGCTGCTGGGCGCGCTCGAGGCCTGCGTCGGCCCAGCCGCGGGCGTGGAACTCAAGGCCTTCATCGACAACCTCGACAACCTGCCGGACATCGACGCCATCGTGAACGGCACGAGCACCGCCGTGCCGAAGGAAACCGACTTGCAATACGCCGTCGCCTCGGCGCTCGTGGGCCGCGCCATTCGCGCCAAGGGCAGCACCAACGAAGCCAAAGTCTTCGGCAGCATCCTCGACTATGCCGGCCGCTTCCCGGAGCGCGAGATGGGCGTGATGCTCGTTTCCGACATGCAGCGCGCCGTCGGCGAAAAACTGTTCGCCTTGCCGCAGTTCGCGCTGTGGGCCAAGAAAATCGCGAACGTGATGATCTTTGATATGTGGAAAAAACCGGTCGTTGCCAAATAATTCAATGGACAGGATTTACAGGATTAACAGGATTTTTCAGTCATAGAACAACAAAAATCATGAACCAGATGGCAGACAAAGCAATCACCGAGAAGATCATTGGCTGCGCCTTCACGGTACATCGCAAACTCGGATTTGGATTTCTCGAAAAAGTTTATGAGAACGCGATGGTGCTTGAACTGGGCAAATGCGGCCTTTCCGTGCAGCAACAGGTTCCCATAACTGTGCGCTACGACAATCAGCCCGTAGGTGAATACTTCGCTGACCTTCTTGTTGAAGGTAGAATAATTTGCGAACTTAAAGCCAACATAGCTTTCTCGCCAGAACACGAAGTCCAATTAGTAAATTATCTGGTGGCCACAGGGTGTGATATAGGTCTACTGCTCAACTTCGGGAAAAGCGTTACCGTAAAGCGCAAATATCGGGAATACATTGAACCATCCGTAGACGTACCATTAAGCACCGATTCGCATTAATCCTGTTAATCCTGTAAATCCTGTCCAATTTTTTATGTCCGATCATGACGAAATCGAAACCAAGTTGGTCGCCGCGCGCACCTGGCTGGTTATCGACAAGCCCTTCCTCGGTGCGCTGGCGCTGCGGCTGCCACTGAAGGAAGCGGACCCCAAGTGGTGCCAGACCACGGCCACCGACGCGCGCTCCTTCTACTACAACCGTGACTACATCAAGTCGCTCTCCTTCGAACAGACCAAGTTCATCCTCGCGCACGAGGCGCTGCACTGCGCGTTGTCACACTTCTCACGCCGCGAACACCGCAACAAGCGCCGTTGGGACCTCGCCTGCGACTTCGCCATCAACCCCCTGCTCCTGGCCGATGGTCTCGCGCCGCCGCCGGGCGCGCATATTCTGGACAATTTCAAAGGCATGACCGCGGAGGAGATTTATCCCTGTATCCAGGAAAATACCGACGATGAACCCATGGACCAGCACCTCTATGATCAGGACCCGCAACCGGGTACGGGAGATCACGGCGGAGCGGGAGGCGGACAAGAGCGGGAACAGGATAACGATAGCGGCGGAAGTCACGCCGAAACGGATGAGAATGCGGGCGGCGCGGCGCAACCGCCGCCATTGTCCGCCCCGGAACGCGACGCGCTCAACAAACAATGGCAGCAGCGCATGGCCGGCGCGGCGCAGCAGGCCATGCAGGCGGGCAAGCTCGGCGGCTCGATGGCGCGGCTGGTGGATCACCTGCTGCAGCCGCAACTGCCGTGGCGCATGCTGCTGGCGCGCTACATGACCCAGACCTCGCGCAGCGATTACAGCTTCGCACACCCGTCACGGCGCGAGGGCGCGGCCATCCTGCCCGGTATGCGCAGCCAGCAGGTCGATCTCGTGGTCGCGCTCGATACCAGCGGCTCCATTTCGGATAAAGAAATGAAGGAATTCCTGAGCGAGATCAACGCCATCAAAGGACAAGTCGGCGCGCGCATCATCCTGCACGCCTGCGACGAAAAACTCGCCGAGGCGGGCCCCTGGACTTTCGAACCCTGGGAAGAGATAACGTTGCCGGCCAAACTCCAGGGCGGCGGCGGCACCAAATTCACGCCCGTATTCGAATGGGCCGGTTTCCAGGACCAGCAGCCCAATCTGCTGCTGTACTTCACCGATGCCAAGGGCGAGTTCCCGAAAGCCGAGCCGTCCTATCCTGTCCTCTGGCTTGTCAAAGGCAAGGAAAAGGTGCCTTGGGGTCAACGCATTCAGTTGAACTAATTATTGTCTAAGGAAGTTATGATTTATATGATCGTTCGCCGCAAAGACGCGAAGGTCGCAAAGAGTTTTTTGCCTCTGGTTATTTTCCGTTTTTCTTTGCGCACTTTGCGTCTCTGCGGCAAATAGTCATATTTTAATATGGAACTCTCCTCCGAAGACCTGCTGCGCCTGAACGTCCTGCTCGCCAATGACATCGAGGCCATACGCATCGATGAGGGCAGCATGACGGTGCATGGACTCGCCGGCGGCAACGAGGCGACCATCCGCCTCAGTCCCAACTGCCGCGCGGAACAATACCTGCGGCGTGTGCGCGAGATGCTGTCGAGTCACGTGCTCGGCTCGCCCGGCGGTTATCCGGTATTCCTGCAACGCTGGACGCGCATGGGCCAGACGCGTGACACCCAGCTCGACAAACTGCTGCTGCTCGGCGAGCCCGAGGCCGTGGTGGCCGTCGCCGGTGCGCCGGGCCTCTCCGACGATCTCGCTCGGCGCGCCTGGTGGGCCATGCCGACCGCCGATATCGCCCGGCGCATGCTCGAAAAGGAATCCGTGATTCAGGGAAAAATGGGCAAGGCGCTCGCGGCCTTTCTGCTGGAATACCTGCCGTTTGAAACCGATCCGCTGACGATCATCACCACCGTGCGGCTGATGCTCCAGCCCGGCCTGCTCGATGAGGCAACGATACAACGCGTTTTCCGTCTCAGCACCGATCGCAACGCCTACCACATCGGTTTTCTCGAGGCCGTGCCGGACAAGCTGCCGGAGCCGCTGCCGGCGCGGGAGGACTACGCCCAGCATCGGGAAACACTCGCGGCGCTTGCGGCCCAAGGCAACACGCTTGCCGCTTTCCTCGCGAAGCTGCTCGATAGCCCCGGCCAGACTTACCTCGCGCTGTCGGAGGCGCAGTTTCGCTACCCGGTGGACAAATACACCGTCGCGGCACTGATGGACACCGTCGGGAATTATTTCCGACCCGCGCGCCGAGAAATGGAACCGGCAAAGGAAGTTGGTGAGGCGCTGGCGCTATCGGAGCAATGGGTTGACACGGCGAACGAAGAACTCGCAGAGCTGCTTGCAGGGGTACCGGCGCTGAAACCGGAGATCGTCGCCATGCTCACACTCGCCCATACCGGCGAGACATGGGTGACGCCGATTATTGCGGTGACGTCTGCGACCGGAACCCTGCTGCGCCGCAAACTCGAACCGGTGGTGAATCCCGTGTTGCAGCAATACGCGGTGTTGCGGAAACTGGCGCAGCCCCAGGGCGGAACAGGTTCGCGCCGACGTGGGTTGTTGAAATAACAGCCTGCGCAGTTCTCGTAGGGTGCGCAAAAGCGAAGCGTTGCGCACCGTTGTAGTGTTTTGGTGCGCTTCGCTAACGCTCAGCACACCCTACCTTTCTTCCTGGCGTCCTGGCGGTTTATTTCTTGTCGTCGTCTTTCTTTTTATTTCGGCCGATCTTGTCGATCGACACCACGACGTTCTTCTGCGGCTCGTCGGTATAGTGCGGACGCATATTCATCGGTTTGCCCGCCGCTTCGCTCAGCTCGCGCTCGCGCGCCGTGATCAGCACCAGACACTGGCGGATACCGTTGATGGTGCGCTCGGACAGGGGATGCTTCAGGCCGGGTTGCGTGGCCGTGTCCTTGATGACATCGGTCAATACCAGCTTCATGGCCTTCAGAACCTGGTATTCCTTGCTGTCGAGGGGGTTACTCTGGTCGTTGCTCATGGTCGGTGCGCCGGTAACGGGGATGGCGCGGCAGGTTACAGCGAACAGCGCGGGTTGGCAAATCAGGTGCGCGGGAGCGTGGCGTCCGCGGTGATGATCGGGGATTTTGTGGCGTAGAAGCGCTTGTAGTAGAGCACTCTTTTCACGTAACTCTGGGTCTCTTCATAGGGTGGAATGCCCTGATACTGCAACACGGCATTCTCGCCGGCATTGTAAGCGGCAATAACCAGATGAATCTTGTTGTCGAACAACTCAGTCAGATGGCGCAGATACTGCACGCCGGCTCGGACATTCTCCACCGGGTTATAAATATCGAACACGCCATAGCGTTTGGCGGTCTGCGGCATGAGCTGCATCAACCCGCACGCGCCCTTGTTCGACACCGAGTAAGGATTGAACGCCGACTCGACCGTCATCACGGCCTTGACGAGCGCGAACTCCACGCCAAATTCATCGGCATAGCGCTGGATAAGACGGTCGTACGTCGCGGGGTCTTCGCGAAACACCGGGCTGTTCTTTTGCGCCGCGAGCTTGCCCGCGTCCCGGACCGCGCCGGTGGCGCGCACCAGACGCGCGCGCTTGTCATTCAACTGGTGGTCCGTCACCACGCGCGTGCCATTCGGCATTTCATAGACGTATATGTCCCCCTGCGCGGTTCCGCAGACAGCCACCGACGCCAACAGCCCCAAGGCCGCCAGACGCCGCTTCGTCGCAGGCAGTTCAGGCATTCGCTCTTTCCCAGAATTCCGGTTCTATTCAAGGATATATAGAGCACAACCCGTGCCAGCCGGGCGTTGGACCGACGGAAGGCCTAACTGTCGGGGACGAATGGGCTTTTGAAAAGCGAGGGCGGCAACAGAGGGGCAAACCCTTGCCGCAGAACGTCAGGAATCCAGCAACTCCGTGTCATCGTGGGAATACGGCGGGGAACAGCAACAGAGGATCTTCAGCGCGGCGTGACCGGTGTTCTTGATCCGGTGCGGTGTCCCGGGCGGGATGCAGATCGTATCGCCCGCCCCCACCGCAAAGATTTCCTGGCCCAGGGTCATCAACCCCTCACCCGCGGTGATGTGATAGATCTCTTCGCTGCGAAGGTGTTTGTGCAGCTGTGTGGTCATGCTCACCGGCACCACTGCCTCGGCCAGACTCTGGTTCGCGTTGCCATGCACGGACGGGTGCATCAGCTCGCGAATGATGGAGCCATCTTTGGTGGTAAAGGGTGTGACACTGACATAACGACTCTTCTGCATAATGCGCACCGATATCCTTGGTTCAGGTCTCCGGCCACGCCGCGCGATCGACAAAAACGTCAACACCTGTCGCCGGTGCGATGTGCCGCGCCGGAATATCCGCGCCCGCGCGCCACGCCCGCACGGCATCGCGTTTGGATTCACCGGTAACCAGAAACAGCACCTGCCGCGCCCGGCTCAGGCGCGCGGCACTCAGGCTCACACGCTCCGCCGGCGGCTTCGGCGCCTCACGCACCGCCAGCACCTCCGGCCCGCTCTCGTGCCATCCCGGCGGATTGCCGGGAAACAGACTCGCGGTGTGGCCATCCTCACCCAGCCCGAGCAGCACGAAATCGAATTCACGCACACGCTGCACAATCTCGGCATACCGCTCCGCGGCTTCCTCCGCGCCGAGCTCGGCCGGGATCGAATGAATATTCTGCCGCGGCAGCGGCACCCGGCCGAGCCAGGCGCGGCGCGCCATCGTGTCGTTGCGACCGGGATCGGCCAGCGGCAGGCAGCGTTCATCGCCGAAATAGATTTGCCACCTCTCCCAGTCGGTTTCGGCGTCGCGCAGCCGATCGTACACGGCCTGCGGCGTGCGCCCACCGGCGAGCACGAGATGAAACGCGCCGTGTGACGCGCGCGCAGCCGCGAGAATCATCGTCGCCGCCGCTTCCGCAAGCGCGGCGGCATCGGGAAACACCTGCCAGCGCATCGGGAGCACGTTCGTGGTCACGCCCTAAATCTCGTTGCGCCAGAACTGGTCCTCGCGCTCGAACAGCCGGCTCGTCTCGCGCGGACCCCAGGTGCCGGCCGGATAGGTGGCGATGAAGTCGCGGTGGCTGGCCCAGTCGCGCAGGATCGGGTCGACCACGCGCCACGCCCATTCGACCTCGTCGAAGCGCAGGAACAGGCTGCGGTCGCCCTCGATCACGTCGAGCAGCAGCGTCTTGTATGCCTCCATGGTGGTCCCCTCGGCGGCGCGGTACGAAGCATTCAGGCGCACGATGCGCGTGTTCATGCCGAGGCCCGGCTCCTTGGCGTGCAGCTCGATGTGCATGCACTCGGTCGGCTGCATCGACAGCAGTATCCAGTTGGGATCGATGTGCGCCGCGCCGGCGTCGTGGAACAGCAGCTGCGGCGGATGCCGGAAGCGGAGCCCGATGAGCGCGAAGTTGTCGCCGAGGCGCTTGCCGGTGCGCAGGTAAAACGGCACGTTGCGCCAGCGCCAGTTGTCGATGTAGAACTTGGTCGCCACGAAGGTCTCGGCCACCGAGCCCGGTACCACGCCTTCCTCGTCGCGATAGGCCGGCACCGGCTGGCCGCTCACGCGCCCGGCGGCGTACTGGGCGCGGAAGGCGTGCTCGTCCACTGCCTGCGGCGGGATCGGGCGGATCGAGCGCAACACCTTCACCTTTTCGTCGCTCAGCGCATCGGCATCGAGCGTCGCCGGCGGTTCCATGGCGACCAGCGTCAGCAGCTGCATCAGATGGTTTTGCAGCATGTCGCGCAACGCGCCGGCGGTGTCATAGTAGCCCGCGCGCCGGCCCACTCCCTCCGACTCGGCCACGGTGATCTGCACGTGGTCGATATAGTTGCGGTTCCAGATCGGCTCGATCAGGGTATTGGCGAAACGGAACACCAGCAGGTTCTGCACCGTCTCCTTGCCGAGGTAGTGATCGATGCGAAAAATCTGTTCCTCGTCGAAATAGTGATGCAGCTTCGCGTTCAGCGCCCGCGCGCTCTCGATGTCCTCGCCGAAGGGCTTCTCCACCACGATCCGGTGCCGGCCCTGCGTGCGGCTGATGCCGATCTTGCTGAGTTGCTCGATCACCGTGAGAAACTCGGATGGCTTGATGGCGAGATAAAATACGATGTTCTCGCAGGCGCCCATGCGCGGCTTGCTCAACTCGTCCATCAACCGGCGGTAAGCCTCGGCGTCGCGCATGTCGCCCATGACGTAATCGAAGCGGGCCTCGAAGCGCGTGAACACCGCGGCATCGAAGGTCTTGCCGAGATGATCCTGGATACTCTGCTTGAGGAAGCCGAGCCAGTCGCTGCGGCTCCACTCGCGGCGCGCAAACGCGATGAAGCGCAGGTCTGCTTGCAGCTTGCCGACGGCATCGAGTTGATACAGCGCGGGCAGCAGCTTGCGCGAGGCCAGGTTGCCGGTGGCGCCAAATATTACGAAATAGCAGGGTCCGAGATCAGACATAATTTGCAAGCGACAAAAACAATGTCGTCACACCGGCGAAAGCCGGTGTCCAGGATATATTTGATAACTGGTAATACCTGGATTGCGGAATACATCCCTGTATTCCGCCCTTCGGGCCAGCCTTCGGCTGTCCAAAATCGCTCCCGGCGATTTTGTCCGGCTTTCGCCGGAATGACTTATTCAGGCAGTCCTGGGAAATTCTCCATCTCATATTCAATCCTTGCTCCCTTTGGTCGCGTGGCCGCCGAAACCCTTGCGCATCATGGCGAGCAGCTTGTTGCCGTATTCGCTCTTGCCCTGGCTGGCGAAGCGCATCATGAGCGCCAGGCTCATGACCGGTGTCGGGATACCGAGCTCCACGCCTTCCAGCGCCGTCCAGCGCCCCTCGCCGGAGTCGGCCACGAGCGGTGCGATGTCTTTCAGCTCCTGATCGCGGCCGAGGAACTCGGCGGTCAGGTCGAGCAGCCAGCTGCGCACCACGCTGCCGTTCCGCCACATCTCGGCAATCGCGCCGAGGTCGAGCTGGAGATCCTGGCGCGCCTTCATGAGCGCGAAACCCTCGGCATAGGCCTGCATCATCCCGTACTCGATGCCGTTGTGGACCATCTTCACGAAATGCCCCGCGCCCACCGGCCCGCAGTGCAGCCAGCCCAGATCCGGCGTGGGCGTAAGCATTTTGATAATTGGTTTGAGTTTCTCCAACACCGGCGCCGCCCCGCCCAGCATAAGTGCATAGCCGTTCTGCAATCCCCAGATACCGCCCGACACGCCGGCATCCACGAAATGCAGTTGCTTCGCCGCGAGTTCCCGCCCGCGGCGCATGGAGTCCTTATAGTAGGAATTGGCGCCGTCCACGACGGTGTCGCCCGCGGCAAGCAGGGCGACAAGCCGGTCGAGATGCTGTTGCGTCACCTCGGCGGGGAGCATCAGCCAGAGGATGCGGGGCGGTTTGAGACGAGAGACGAGTTCTTCGAGATTGGCGGCAGCCCGGAGGCCGGTTTCCTCGGCCAGCTGCTTCGTGACCGCGGCATTGCGGTTCCAGGCGACGACCTCAATGCCGCCCCGCCGCAACCGCCGAGCCATGTTGGCCCCCATGCGCCCCAGACCGATCAGCCCCAGTTCCATGGTCGGTGTCTCCGGAATTGTCCTTACAGGAACACAGACCTTAACACGAACCGGGGGTTTGTGAATCTTGTTCCTATATATACGTATGCGGAAACTGCGGGTTCCACGCGACTTCCCAGAAAAATCCATCGGGATCGGCGAAGTAGCCTGAATACCCACCCCAGTCCGCGCGCTTGCCCGGCTTCACGATACGGCCACCCTTGGCCGCGACTTCCTTCAGCAGCTGATCCACTTCCGCCGCCGAACGGACATTGTGCGCCAGCGTAAAACCCGGGAATCCGGAACCCACGGCGGGAACGCCGGCGTCCGCTGCCAACAGCTCGCGCGGATACAGTGACAACCAGGTTTTGCCCAGCTCGAAAAAGGAAACCTCGGGCGGCGTGGGTATCCGGGGAAGGCGCAACACCTCTTCATAAAACCGCGTCGCGCGCTGGAGATCAGAAACGCCAAGAGTTACGAAGCTGAGACGAGGTTCCATATGGTTAGGTTGTTATGCCTTCTTGATTATGCCGATGATGAATAGCAGTAATGCAGCCCCGACAGTTGCCATTACT